>Ga0075421_100012741_pt1 | contig 10459 bp, 8 predicted proteins | sample SoiMetdeltSBSDD5_FD_75292 | JGI IMG/M metagenome (GOLD analysis project Ga0075421, IMG submission 75292) | Bulk soil microbial communities from a Populus tree surrounding site in Tennessee, USA - Soil MetaG P. deltoides SBSDD5 | ecosystem: Environmental > Terrestrial > Soil > Tree plantation... | reverse complement strand
GTCGTTCCTTCCTTCATTGCCTGTATCGGTATGGCAGTACCATGTTCATCGCTGCCGCACACATAAACCACATCCCGCTTTTGTGCCCGCAAATAGCGAACATAAATATCTGCTGGAATATACGCTCCTGCCAAGTGTCCCACGTGTTTCAGCCCGTTAGCATAAGGCAATGCACTTGTAATTAAATATCGTTTCGGTAAAGTCATATACTTGCGAGGCGAAGCCGAAGCAATCTCCTCAACTGTTTTTTATTTTATGTCCTAAGCTTTAGTACTACTATTCAACATCCGTTGCCTTCGAATCTGCCAGTGGCAGATTCGCACTCTTGTACTTCCTGTTCGCTATTCAACATTTTGGTGACATGCAACTAAAGTTTGCAAAAATACCGGATTAAAGACCATTGCCCAAAAGAGTGAGTTCTTGGTGTTTCTTCGTCTTTGTGCTTTTGTGGATCAAAAATTATTTACATTGGGAAAAATTCAATCGGCATATGTCTGTAGAAGAAAAATTAAAACAATTGGGTTACACCTTACCAACATTACCCACTTCCAAAGGGATTTATAAACGTTGTCTTGTAGAGGGCAATCATCTTTATGTTTCCGGGCATATTTCTGTGAACACCGATGGCAGCTCAATAACAGGAAAGCTTGGAAAAGATCTCAATGAAGAACAAGGCAAGGCGGCAGCAAGGCAATGTGGTCTTGCAATACTTGCTTCCATAAAAGATCATTTTGGTACACTTGATAAAGTAAAACGTGTAATGAAATTGTTAGGAATGGTGAATGCCACTCCGGACTATGAAAAACATCCGATCGTTATCAACGGTTGCAGCGAATTGTTTGTTGAATTGTGGGGCGAAGACAATGGCAAAGGAGTTCGAAGTGCCGTGGGTATGGGTTCATTACCAAACAATGTTGCCGTTGAGATAGAAGCAATGTTTGAGATAAATTAATTCATCGTCCCGTAGGGACGATGGGTGGGTAGAATTGTAATAATAATCACGAAGCGTCCCGAAGGGACGCCTGATGCAAAAACAAATGATATGGGCTACCCACGAAATGTTCCTCCGGAACATAAAAATATGTATGTCAGAATCCTGGTACGAAATAAAGAATATCGATGAACTGGATTCACCGGTTCTTGTTGTGTTCCCCGACAGGGTGAAGCATAATATTCATTTGGCTATTGATATGATCGGTGATGTTGATCGCTTGCGTCCACATATCAAAACAAACAAATCACCTGATGTTGCCAAACTGATGTTGAAAGCAGGTATTACAAAATTCAAGTGCGCTACAATTGCAGAAGCAGAAATGCTGGCACAATGTAATGCTCCCGATGTCTTATTGGCCTACCAGCCTTTGGGGCCAAAACTCCAACGGTTTGTTGCACTGATCAAAAAATATCCTGCTACTAAATTTTCCTGCTTAACAGATAATATTGAAGCTGCCAATGAACAGGGTGAGATTTTTAATTCATACAATTTAAATGTTCCGGTTTTTATCGACCTGAATGTAGGAATGAATCGTACCGGGATGTATCCCGACCAAAAAGCAATCGATTTAGCAGCGCATATCAAAAACGTGAAAGGTATTACACTCACCGGTCTTCATGCATACGACGGGCATATTCGTGATGTTGATTATGAAACCAAAAAACAAAAATGTGATGAAGCTTTTGCTATGGTGGAAAAATTAAATCAGCAACTAAAGCTTCCCGCAGTCATCATGGGAGGCTCGCCGGCTTTTTCTGTTCATTGCAAAAGAAAGAACATTGAATGTAGCCCGGGTACATTTGTTTACTGGGATAAAGGATATTCTGATCTATGCCCTGAACAAGGATTTTTACCTGCTGCGGTCCTTGTAACGAGAGTTATCTCGTTACCATCCTCAAATAAAATTTGTACTGATCTCGGGCATAAGTCTGTTGCTGCTGAAAACGAGATCACCAAAAGGGTTTACTTTCTAAATGCAGAAGGATTGAAACCAGTGGGCCAAAGCGAAGAACACCTTGTATTAGAAACAAATGAAAAACACTCTTTCAAAATCGGTGATATATTTTATGGCTTGCCTTACCATGTTTGTCCCACCGTTGCTTTGTATGAACGGGTAGTTACAATTGAGAATGGAAAAGCAACAGGAGAGTGGTGGACTGTTGCAAGAGACCGTAAGATCAGTTTATAGTTTATGGTTTATCGTTTTTAGTTTTATAAACTTGTTTAACGATAAACTAAAACCAAAAACGATAAACTATTATGTTCATAGTTGATGCCCATCTCGATCTTGCCATGAATGCTATGGAATGGAACCGCGACCTGCGGCAACCGATTCATGAAATTAATGAACGGGAAAAGGGATTGAAAGATAAACCCGATAGGGGAAAGGCAACAGTTTGTTTGCCCGAATTAAGAAAAGGAAATATTGGATTGGTGGTAGCAACACAAATTGGAAGATTTGTTGCCAAAGGAAATCCTTTGCCGGGATGGCATTCTGCTGAGCAGGCATGGGCGCAAACACAAGCGCAGCTTGCATGGTATAAAGCAATGGAAGAACAGGGGGAAATGGTGCAGGTAAAAGACCTGCGATCATTGAATATTCACCTGGATATCTGGAAGGATGATTCTTCAAATGAACATAAGCCCATCGGATATATTTTAAGTTTGGAGGGTGCCGATTCTTTGATGACAATTGAACATTTGGAAAAAGCATATGGATATGGTTTAAGAGCGCTTGGTCCTGCGCATTATGGACCGGGACGGTATGCAAATGGAACAGATGCAAGGGGTGAAATGAATAAAGAAGGATTGGAGCTGCTCAAAAAGATGGAAGAGCTCAATATTATTTTAGATGCAACTCATTTATGTGATGATGCATTCTGGCAGGCAATGGATAATTTTCATGGGAATGTATGGGCAAGCCACAATATGTGTCGGGCCCTGGTAGATCATAATCGCCAGTTTAGCGACGATATGATAAAAGTTTTGATTGAAAGAGGTGCAGTGATCGGTGCCGCGTTCGATGCCTGGATGATCGTTCCAAAATGGGAGAGAGGTAAATCAACACCCAAAGGAATGAAGTGTAATATGGAAAAAGTGGTGGATCATATTGATCATATTTGCCAGTTAGCCGGTAATTGTTTGCATGTTGGTATTGGATCAGATCTTGATGGTGCATATGGTAAAGAGCAATGTCCCTATGATCTTGAAACAATTGCTGATCTTCAAAACATTCCTTCGTTGCTGCGCAACCGTGGATATTCAGAAAAAGATGTCGGGAATATTATGCATGAAAATTGGATTAGATTCTTGAGAAATGCGTGGACAAATAAGTGAAATATTTAATTGATGATGGTATCACCCTATGGAGCTCGATGTAAATATTTGATATTTTCTATAAACACGTCGCTCCTACGGAGCGGGTTAGCTGAATGGGTTAGTTTTTAAAAAAGGGTCGGTCAATAAGGCGATGGACTTACTGATGTCCATCCACCATCAATTATTAAACTCTGCCCTGTAATATGTCTTGAAGCCGGTGAAACAAGAAATAACGCAGCATTTGCAATATCATTTGTTGATGCCGGTTTGCCTAACGGAGTTATCCGGCTCCATGTTTTTTCATAGTCTTTATCATCTAATGTCCTTTCGGTTAAAGTTGCACCCGGAGCAATTGCATTTACATTTATGTTATAAGGAGATAACTCAACGACCAGGTTTTTTGCCAGCATTTCCAAACCTGCCTTTGTAATCGCATACGCTGCCAGGTTTTTATGCGCCTGGTGGCCAACGACAGACGACATAAACAAAATACTGCCGCCAGATTTTTGTTCTCTCATTTTTTTTGCTGCAGACTGTGCCAGAAAAAAACTCCCGGCAAGGTTTAATTGCATCACTTTATTAAAAGCATCCGGGGTATACTCAAAGAAATCTGCATAAAGAGTGATCCCCGCATTAGCAATTGCAATATCAAGTTTGCCAAACTTGCTTATTGCATGATCAACAATCTTGTTAATGATTGAAATATCTCCTGCATCCCCTGCCAAGCCAACACAATTTCCCCCTTCATCTTTAATTTTGTTAATAGCGGCTTGAGTAAGGTTTTCCTCAATGTCATTTAATAAAACAGAACCCCCTTGCAATGCAAGCTGTCGACATATTTCAAATCCAATCCCTTGTCCTGCCCCGGTAACAATAGCCACCTGGTCCTGGAAAATTTTCTCTTTCATTTATACAAAATAAAAAATCAACTGAAGATAATTAATCTTAGTTGATTTGGTGGGTTAATAAGCAACTGTGGCTGCTATGCACTTAATAATTTGCTCAGGTAATTATAACTCGAAGTGATACTTGCTGTCGCATCCTTTGGCATGTCATGCTCAACAAAGAAATGTTTCATGCCTGCTGTATCTGCGGCAGCAAAAATTCTTTTAAAGTCGATGCTACCTTCACCGACAGGTAAAATAGTTTTGAATTCTTTGTCGAGATCTTTTACATGCCATAGCGGAAAACGGCCGGGATGCTGTTTGAATAATTCAACCGGGTCTTTCCCACCTTTTGTAGCCCATGCAAGATCAAGCTCCATGTTCATTTTAGTTTGTGATAAGAACATTTCATAGGGGATCTGTCCTTCTACTGCGCGGAACTCGGCATCATGATTATGATAAGCGAATGTGATACCTGCTTTTTTACAAGCTTCATCGGTTTTGTTTAATGTATCGATCGATGCCTTTATATCATCCAAAGTATAGATCGGTGTGTTGGCACATACAAGATAGGGAACACCGCCCTCTGCAATTTCGTCCACAAGTTCCTGCATGTTATCACGCAGGTTTCTCATCCGAGGAAGCGTTATAGGTTTACCATCCGGCCCGGCTGGAGGTTTTACCCCGGGAGGCATTTTAAACGGAGCGCCAAGCACATGATGCGACTTCCAGGTCATACCGATATCCTTCAGGTACGAGGCGAACTCTTTTGGTTTCATTCCATAATAGCCGCCTTTTTTACTGAATGCAGACTCGATTTCTTTATAACCAATCGCAGCGATCTTTTTTAAGGTTCCCTGTACATCATTATCTATTTCGTCGAAAAAAGTGAATAACTGCAGTCCCATCGCTATATCTTTTGGAGAATGAGTCCATGACGCCAGCGCATTATTGCGAAGAAAGATCGTTCCGAAAAATGCTGCTCCCGTTGTTTGTAAAAATTGTTTTCTTTTCATTGTTTAAGAATTATATGTATTCATTTTATTAAAAGTGAAGCTGCTGCGTTGTGTCCGTTGTGGTGCTTCGTGTTCTTTGTGCTCCTTAGCGTTCTTATCAGGAGATTTGAAGGGTCACAAAGAACACGAAGGTTACACGAAGGACACAAAGAATTTTACTTAGCTCGTATCGTATTTCAAACTAATTTCAAAACCCCAAACGCATTTGCCTTCAATTCTTTTTATGCTTTAGCATCCAACTTAAATATTCCGGTTCTGCAAATGCATTGTCCCAGCTATTATGATTGACACCGGGATATTCAGAATACTTCACTTCTGCTTTTAATGCTTTCAATTTATCAACCATCTCCTGCGATAGTTTTACATTCACCACCGCATCAGCTGCTCCATGAAATACCCAAAAGGCAGTTTTGGTTATCCGTTTATCATAATGGGTTACATCACCACCTCCACATATAGGCAACGCAGCGGCATAGAGATCGGGATTGCGATATACAGATTCAAACGTCCCCATACCACCCATTGATAAACCGGTGATATAAACTTTGGATTTATCGACACCTTCTTCAGTCATCAGTTTCCTCACTAATGTATTTGCGGCGTCAAGCGGCCAATTAGGTTGCGCTGTATAATCAAATTCTATTTTATATGGTTGTGATGTCCTGTCGATCTTTGTAACAGCCCAGAAAGATTCCTCAGGACATTGGGGGAATACAACAATTGCCGGAAATTTTTTTCTATTCTCTGGAGTAATAAAAAGTTTTGAGCCATGTATCAATTGTTTTTCATTATCCTTTCCTCTTTCCCCGGCGCCATGTAAGACTAAGAGCAATGGATATTTCTTTTTCTTATCATAATTTTCAGGATAAAGAATGCGATAAGGCAATGTGTTGCCATTATGAATAAATTCTTTTTTCTCGTAAACATCCAGTGCATGATCAACGACTTTCTTTTTTAATAATCCCTGTACGTTCAGCCATTCTCCAAATCTTTCGATCCAGTTGTCGGTAGGTAAATTCTGTTTTTTCATTCCAAAGCCATGATTACCCCTTGCGTACATGTGCAGCTCAGCATCCTTTTTTGATGTAAGCCATTTGTTATATAGGTCCACACTATGCGGTGCAAGTCCAAGTCCATCATCGGTGGCGGTTACAATAAACATGGCAGGTGCATCACTGGCAACCGTGCCGATCATGGTCGACGGAAAATATGGATAGATCGGTGCAACAAAATCAGGGCGATTTGCCTTTGTATAATTAAATGATGCAGATGCAGCAACTGTTCCACCTGCTGAAAAACCCATGATGCCTATTCTGTTTGGATCGAGCTTATATTCAGCCGCATGCTCACGAACCCAGGTTATTGCCGTTCTTCCGTCATCAATTGCCAGGGGGATAATTTTTGCTACATCATCATCAAATTGTTTCTTGCCCATTTTGGCCGCCACTTCAGCCGTTGGATCATTTGAAAGAACATGCACCAACCGATATTTTAAAACAAAACAAGTAATCCCTTTTTGCACCAGCCATTTAGCAACATCAAATCCTTCGCTATTGATAGACAACGCATGAAATGCGCCACCGGGAGCGATAACAATTGCAGTACCGTTTGCTTTATCGGCTTCGGGTTGAAAAAGGGTAAGCGTAGGTCTCGAGACATTGTACACAACCTTTGTTTGCCACATATTATTGTCATTCTCGGCTTCGTCATAATTCGCCATTTCAGGATTGGGATAAGGCCCTTTGTAAATCTGAATTACTTTTTGCTGGGCATTAAGGACAACCGAAAAAATGAGCATGATAAAAAAGGCAAATAGATTTTTCATGTGGCAATTTTTTTATTATTTATAACTCAAGCCGAAACCGAATTTATATAGCGGGTCTTTTGAATCGAAGGGCAGATCTTCTTTTTGATTTCTTACGGCATCCATTGACGAAGGTAATTCAAATGGCAGCTTACCAGCGGGTTTCGCTTTACCAAAGATCACATCAAGCACAGCTTCATCGCTGGCGCCAAAATCTGCAAATAAACCTTTGGCCGCTGCATTTATCTCTGGTATCACCGCAGGGCGATCAAGATTGATATCGACGATTGTTGGAACAGTTTCTAATAATTGAAGAATGCTGTCCTTATCTTTTCCTTTGAAATCAAGATCGCCATGATGAAACATTTTTGCCATCATGATAGGAGATTCAACAGGATAAAAAGGAGTGTTTAGTCTTACAATAGCAATATCCGCTTCTGTTGGATTTGAAACTACCGTTCCATATTTAGCGGCAACATCGGGTTTAATGTTTTTTACAAAAATCTTTAAGCTATTTGGTTTCAACGGAAGAATGTTGTTTTCATTCTTTAATAAGGTCATTGCTCTTCGCTGGGAAGCTGCCGCCAGTTGTTTCGATTCAGGATCATTGAACACAGCATCCACTTTGCTTTCATCCACGAATGGATTATCAAATAAACCCAATTGAAATTTTTGTCTTAATAATCTTTTTATTGATTCATTGATCCTTGTCTCGGTGAGTTTGCCGGCTTTTACCAAACTAATGACATGCTCCGCACAGCTTTCACCACCAAATTGATCGCAACCTGCCTCTATGATTTTTTTTACCCTATCTTCTTCGCTAAGGTTTTCTGCGCCCCATGCACGGGCCGGCCAAACGGTTCCCATCATTTTTGCATCAGATACCAATCCCCAGTCTGTGCAAACAACGCCATCATATTTGTATTTCTTTCTCAATAAACCCGTGATGATATCTTTATTGTATGCCATGGCCACTTCTTCACTTGTTTGACCAACTGGTATTCCATAATAAGGCATGATCGCAGCCGTACCCGCTTCAAATGCCGCTTCAAAAGGTTTCAAGTGATATTTGAAATTATTACCGGGATAGACCTGTCCTTTCTGAAATGGAAAGTGTGGATCCAATCCTTCTTTTTGCGGACCGCCACCAGGAAAATGCTTTGTCATGGTGGCTACACTATTTGGTCCAATCTTTTCACCCTGGTAACCGAGAATATATGCTTTCACCATTTTAGCACTGAGGTCAGCATCTTCACTAAATGATCCTGATACACGTGGCCACCGGGGTTCTGTTGGCAGGTCGATTTGAGGATGTAATGATTCGCGGATACCAACTGCTAAATATTCCTTTCTTGCGATATCGGCGAACTGTCGTGTCAGTTTCTCATCACCGATAGCACCAAATCCCAATGCTTCACACCATTGAGAAAAACTCACAGCAGTCATTGCAAATATCGAGCTGCTGAAATGATTACGGGGATCACTTGCGATAGTTATTGGAATACCGAGGCGTGTTGAATCTTCAGCATATTGCTGCATGCGATTGTACCATTTTGCCAAGGCACCTGGTGCCGGAACTGCCCAAAGATTAAAATGATTCATCTTCTTTTCACGGATCAGCTTTAAGGCATTTGGTGCAAATCCGAACATTCCTGTTGCAGGTTTATCTTCTATCGAACCGTCATCATTTACCCTTGCGCCGTTAATGAACATCATGCCGGCTTTTTCTTCAATCGTCATTTGTTTCAGGAGGTCATCAATACGTTTTTCGATTGATTGTGCCTTATCTTCATACACATCCATTTTACCATTTTTGTTGAGATCACGATAAACTGGTGCCGGTGTATAGTTAAATGAAATGAATAAAATAAATAACCCGGTTGATAAACCAAATGGCAATAATCGTTTCATGCAGAGATTTTTAAAAATAAAATAATCGGACCGGGTAATTTTCACCGGGTGCAGCATTGGGACCGTAAAGGTCAGCATAAACAGGCTGACGATGTTTGATAATTATCAAAAACTATTTATCGTGCTGACCTGATCCTGCTCAATGTTTCTAACGTGATCCCCAAGAAAGAAGCAATGTAAGTTAGTGGTACACGCTGTACGATCTGTGGTGTATTTTGTAATAATTTTTCATAGCGCTGCTGTGCTGATTCAAACTGTATTGAATCCATTCTTATTTGTGAAAGTATCAATGATCGGGTCACCATCTTTCTCAATAATCTTTCTACATCATGATATTTGTCGGCCAGGGACATAAAATCGTCGTGATGGATGCCATAAACTATCGAGGGCTCGATCGTATGAATGATGAGATGACTTGGTGTTCGCTGAAAAAAACTTGTAATGGACAGAAAGAACTGTTCATCCAATGCCAACCATTCCGTTATTTCTTTACTGTTTTTGTAATAATAAATACGTGCAACTCCTTTTTCAATAAAGTACAGGTAATCTGAAACGGTATTTTCTTTTAGAAGATGAAAATCTTTTTGTGTTTTCCAATGTTTCCATGCTTCCAGGAACGCCTTCATGCTTTCGGCAGAAAGCGGAGAGATCGAGGTTATGGCTTTTTGCAGTGATTGCACAGAATGGTTTTCAATGGAAATTTAATCAATATCCGAGGAATCGCGTTTAACTGTTGTATTTAGATAGTGTCCCGGTTTGAACCACGGAGATAATAAGAACACAGCGTTGCACAGAGAATAGCTCAAAAAATTTGAGAAACTCTTCTCCGTGCCACTGTGTCGCTGTGGTTCAAAAATTAAAAACGAGACACTTTCTGTATTTGCGCCCAAATAAAAAAGCATCCGACTTTGACCGGATGCTTCTCAAATGTTTTGATTAATTATTTAGGCATCTCAAAGATCTTCGGATCTATCTGTTTGTTTACTTCAACCTTATCGAGCTTTTGTGCGTATTGGAACATCCCCATGTCGACGTTTTTTGTATAAGGAAGCATAATTCCGAAATCGGTCTTTTTATAATCAGAATAAGTTGTTGTGATATCAACCTGCTGTCCCATCATTTCACCTTTCACCTGGGCTTTGCTTAGCAAATAGGTTTTTGAATCAATAAAATAATAGGTTTCAGCGCCGCCATTAGTTAGTTTTATTTTGTAATCATTTCCCTCTTTGCCGGCCAATTCAGCTTTATAGCCTTTCGCTGCATAGTCACGCAAACCCCCGGTAAAATAAAGTTGGATTTTGCTGGATTTATAAACCTCGTCAGGCAACGCTGTGGCAGAGGTTCCTCCCATCATTGGGTTGATCATCCAGCCTCCTTTATCATTAATACAATTCACGATAAGTGAGCCGTTAAATTCAACTTCATTCTTAAAACCTTTTCCTTCAACAAAATATTCTTTTGACGGGGCAGAACTACCCATTACTTCCATAGAGCTTTCAGTGTAGAGAGATGTTAGCTGACTCAATTTTTC
>Ga0075421_100012739_pt1 | contig 10461 bp, 5 predicted proteins | sample SoiMetdeltSBSDD5_FD_75292 | JGI IMG/M metagenome (GOLD analysis project Ga0075421, IMG submission 75292) | Bulk soil microbial communities from a Populus tree surrounding site in Tennessee, USA - Soil MetaG P. deltoides SBSDD5 | ecosystem: Environmental > Terrestrial > Soil > Tree plantation... | reverse complement strand
GGATATGCGGAACGTAGGCTCGTTAACACCAAAGTCGTACGCATGGTTCACGAACAAGCTGCATTGATCTGTTAGGACTGGGCCCGCTTTCAGATCACCATCGTTGTCGTACTCAACTGTCCACAAGCGCGCATCTGGTACCACCACGATGGGAAGCACGGTAACGTACGAAATGCTCGGGGTATCGTCAGCGCCTTCCCAGCAGCTCATGCCGACCAGTTCGTCTGCTGACGCTAAGCACTGCGCCCATTTCTCAAATACATCTTGGTCCGACGCATAGATGCTCCTTTCCTTGTTCGCTTCGCGCCCAACTTGGGCGATCGTCTTTCCTACTGGAGACTCCGGCCTATAAATACTCGCTGAGCCGGAAAGTCGAAGCACGTGGGCGCGGCTCTCATACAAGCCGTACGTTTGCCGGCCGTCCTCGATTTCTCCCACGACCGCTATCTCGTGAAAGCTTTCGTCCGGGTGACGTGGAATGCACGAGACCAGCAATGGGAAGTGCTCGCCGATGTTCTTGCATTCGATGGCCAGTCGCACGCAATGCTGGCCATCACGAGCGATAGCTCGGATGTCAAATTGTCGTGACTTCTTCGTCACTGGGTCCTCGTACAGGCCGCCGTGATCACAGACAAGCCCTTGTGCCCGCAGCATCCTCAACGTTCGGATCTCGAAAGCAAAGTCGGATGAATCAGCGAGGTATTCCCCAAGGTCATTTGCCGTGATCGGATCCGGATTCAGTTTTGGCATGATGGACGCGTTCCTTGTCGAAGCGTGGTGAGACACCTTGTGCGAACAACTGCAGCATACATCCGCCTTCCGTTCTGCTTTGTTGCAGGAAGCAATGTTCGTGCATTGCTCCGGTGCCTGCAACGGCGCGGACATGGTCCGTCCTAGCAACCCCAAGTTATGCTTCGGAGCGATGAACTCGCTTTCGAGGCGCGATATGGACAAGCAGTCGCTCGCTGTAATACGTGAGCGTATTCTAAAATCGCGCGAGCAGAACGACCGGATCAAGGCCCTGCTGCCGGGCGGAGGTGCCCCGTCGCTTAGAGCCAACTTCGCGCGGTGTGCAATCGATCTGGCGATCGAACATCATTCCGGCTTAATTCGAGTTGCTGAAGCTGGGGAATACGGCACAGCGGCCGCCCTGTTGAGACCACTGCTGGAATCCTCCACCTCCGCCTTCTGGTTCATGTATGTGGCCACCTGCGCCGAGATTCGCGCGTTGCCGAGAACAGCAGTCGAGGATGCGAGCACCGATATCCCTATGCTGGGCGAGATGGCCCGTCTATTAGTGCCTATCTTCCCTGCGGTTCAGACGCTCGTAAATGAGCTCAAGAAGGGTGGTCGGGCAAAATGGTTGCACAAGTACACACACGGGGGAACGCCGCAGCTTATTCGCCGAAGCCCCGGTTGGACTGAAGGTGAGGTGATGCTGACGCTTATTCGTGGGGATATGTTCGCTGTCCTTGGCGCCTGCTTGGAAACAGTCATCGCGTCGAATCCCGCACTAAGCACTTACGGGTTTGGTCGAAGGGACGAACTAGCAGAAGAGATAACGTCGCTGTTCGGGGTTCCGCAGATTGCACAGCAACCTCATTGTCTGCCTGTCGCTCTCACAGAGGGGTGCGGGCCTCCATTCGACATCAATGCGCCCTAGGTGCCAGGTGAGCGGCGTTCCTCATTGCGAAAGTATCGGACTGGGTCCGGCCTCCGGTTGTGCCGACGTGTGAGCCGAGGGCACCGTCTGCGCAGACGAGCCCATTCAGCGAGGGCGCATAGAACTTGCGAAGGTGAACTTGGGGTACGTAGTGATCTAAGGGCATTGGTCGATCGCAGAAGCGGACGCCGCGCCTCGATGCGTAGCTGGCTCCGACAGTGGGCCAATCACGTCGTTGGACCCGTCCCTTCGCGCACTTGGGCACCAGGTGTAGAACCAGGATCTGAGATGGCCTCCACGGACTCTAGCCGGACTACATACTCCAGAGGCAAAGCGTGCTCGCGCGCGCCAGCGACGACCATAGCCTTGTACGCTTCCTTTGGCCGAAGCGAAGGATCGATGTTGGTGGCCACGTACATCAGTGCTTTGGTTAGGCCGTTTCCGGTGTCAATTTCGACTTCCTTCTCGTTGTAGCCATGACCGAGCCCTTCGGCGCGATCTACACCCGCCTTCTCGCGACGATCGACCTCATAGAGCACACCCCAGACGACGTCCTCCTGCCGCCCTGTTGGCTGAGCGTCACACTTGCCAGATCCATCACGGCTGCGTTTGTGCCAGCGAAGGCCGTGAGCACGGAGCTGCCCGATACCCCTCGCGCGAGCGGAAGGCGCGCGCTGTTGCAAGCGGGTTGACAGCATGTTTGATCCATAACTGAAAAGTAGAATCTTCTCCTCGCTTCGGTCCGCGGGAGGTTGTGAGGGCTCGGGCTGGCTGACCCGCTCCGCCCTAGCTGGATTCTTGCCGGGCGCGCGGTCGCTGGCACCATCAGCGACCGCGGTGGGCATGGCGATAGCATCGTGCCGAGAAACCGGCGCACCGGAGTTCACGCCTTCGGACATCCGCTGCGATTTCTGCACGAAGTCCTTCAACCCTGCCGCCAGGAAATGTCCGTTCATCCAGCCCCAAATCCAGTCCACGAGGGCCGGCGCCAGCGACGCGCGTCTGCCGTGTACTAGGAGTGCGGCGAGGAACACGTAGCAGTTCGGGGAACAGGCTGGATCTATTCCGTTCAGTAGCGCATAGCTCAGTCGCTCCTTGCGGTCGATCGCCACATCGGTCGGCCAGAGTTTTCGAAGAAATCCAATCACTACGTTGAGGAGCGACGGGATGTTGTTCGTATTGAGCTGCAGAAGCCCCGATATTGTCGCAAAGCGGCGATCGGCATCGGCATCCATGCGCTCCTGCGTCGCGAGTTCCAGCAGCACCTCCGATGAGATCGACGTGAAGGCGCAGCGCCACTGCGCGAGAGTGACGATGCAGTCCGCGTACGTCGACAGCGACAGCAAGTTCCGGTCGGCCGCCGACATGAGAACCACTTGCGTCCAAATTCCTGGTACAGCGAACTCGCTGAATGCGACCTGTCGTAGAACCAAATCATCACTGACCAAGATCATCTGGCCACCGTTCGCGGCGAACAGGCAATCGAGGTACTCGTCGCCGAGAACTTTGGTCAGGGTTTCAGCCTGCGCTGGAGTTACATCCTGCTTCGGAATCGCCGGGACGACCTGACAGTGAGCAGACGCCCAGGAGACGATGTTCTCCATGAAGCCGATTTCGCGCGCAATTTCCGCCGCCGACACCTCCTGCAAGTATCGCTGGCCGTCGCGCAAGGCCACTGTCGAATGACCATCGGAATGCGCGCGAAGCTGCGCGATTGCCTGGCGAAACAGATCCAGCGTGCTTTGCGTGATGCACACGGTTCCGTTCAGCTGCAGCAAAACCTGCGCCTGCGCGAGTAGATGAAAGGTCAGGAGCGCCACGGGATCGAGCAGGTACTTCTGCTCTGCCCGTTCCAGCGCGGCCAGTGCGGCGCCTCGTTCTGCATCGTCGCCATTGCAGACGTGAATAGTAACGTTTGGGTCGGCTGCGAGTGTCCGCCAGGCGTCCATCGGACTTGCTCCTAGCAGGCCTGCCAAGGCGGCAATCGGCAGCCGCCGCTCGGCATAGAGCTTGAGGATCTCGCGCACCCGCGTGCTGCGATCCTCCAACGTTTTCCAGATCGGTGCGAACTTGAGCTCCGGATCCTCCGTATCTGGAAAATTGACCGCGACCAGCGCCTGCGCTTTCGGAAAGCGCGTGTTGAAGGTCCCAAGAATCTCGTGCACAGCATGCACGTATTTGTGTTTGACCCAGACAACGCGCTGCGTGTGCGTCGTGATGGCACTGTCGTGCGTCACTAGTTCGTCGCCGGCTCGGTGGCCGAGCGCGTTCATGGCTAAGGGATGGCTCGTCGAAATCTCTGGATCACGCAGCTGATCATGAGGTAGTGATTCGATGATGTAGTGCGTCTTGAGGCCGTGACCATCATCGAGCCCAAAAGCGGTATCGACAGCGATCGGCACCGTGGGATCAGCGCCCCAAGACGTGGAGTCTCGAAACATGACTACGCCGAGCAGACCCAGATGCGTACGCTCGTCATTCGGGAACCGTCGTCGCGCATGGTAGAAGACCGCGGCCGCCAGTTCGACGCGATCCAGCTCTGCCAGGAGCTGACCCGTGAAGATGAGCTCTTCCACGTCAAGTGGCACCGGATCGATCGGGTGCAGATCGAGCCATTCCTCGACGCTTCGACGCTCGCCGCGCCGCAATTGCACTTGTGCCCAACGTAATCGAGCCATCACCCGCCCGGGCTCGGCTGCGATGCATCGCTCGAGGTGGGCAGCTGCGGCGGCGAAATCACCGGCTGCAATCGCCGCGCTCGCCAACTGCCACTGATAGAACGGCTTCGACTTGACCTGCTCCGGGATTACCGCGGCGATACCGGCGATCGCCTGGCGCTGATCGAGCCGATGTAGGGCGCGAAGATAATTGCGCAAGCTTGGTGTGTCATGTCCGACTGATACGTGCCGAGCATAGATCTCCACGGCCTCGGAGTACTTACCAAGCGCCATCAACGTATCCGCGAGCGACAAGTGCTCGCGCTGGTTAGTTCCCGCGTCAACGATGGCACGCGCCCGTTGTACGTAGCGATCTGCGATCTCATCGTGGCCGTTTTCTGCCGCGGCTTGTGCGGCGAGTAGCAAGGGACGAGGATCCCCATCGTGCGCTCTGTCAAACAGCGTTGCGAAGCGCTGCTCAGCATGGGGCGCGTCGAAGTTCCACAAGATCTCACCCGCCAGACACAGAGCGATCGTGCGTTCCTCCGACGGCAGCGCGTTCCCGAGGAACGCCTCCAACAACGCCAGAGCGTCTTGCATCCGACCTTCCGCTCGCAGTATCGAGGCGCGAACTATCGAGAGCGTATCGGGTGACTGCGTCGTCAATGCGGCCAACGCCGTACGAGCTCCCTGCACGTCGTCGTCCACGAGAGCGAGGCGTGCCTGCATGGTGAGCAGCGGCTCCTCAGCGGGCGCTCGTGCCAGTGCCTCTGCGATCAGAGTCCGGGCGGTCGAGTACTCGCCCAGCACGAATAGGATGAGGGCTGCATTGCTGGCTATGTGAGTCGAGGTGGGCGCCACGTCCGTGTCCTTGATCGTCGCCCATGAGCGTTGCAGCCACTCGAGCGCTTCACGCAGCCGCACAACTTCCGCCTCCGAGTATGGCGCACCGGCATAAAGCATCCCGTGTTGCGCAGTCTGCTCGAGGATGCAGTCGCCGAGTAGATACTGCAGCGTGTAGGCGTCGGGCGTCTTCGTGAGCGCTTTGCGTAACATCCCCTCGGCCGACGGCAAATCCCCATGAGCGCGAAACGCTTGATGGAGCGCGAGCAGGACGTCCACGTGTTCCTGCACCGATTCGGGAACCTGCGGAATCGGCAGCGGCGGCGTGTGCTTGGCACCCACCGTAATGTAGGCGTGCCAAGCCGCTGGGCTTTGCGGGTGAAGCTCAATAGCTTCCTTGGCGGCCGCCAACGCTTCAGGCATACGGTTCAGCAGCACGTAAGCGATGGCGCGATTGCCGGCCGCCTTGTCGCTTGAGGGCTCGCACGCGTAGGCGAGCAGCGAGTACTCCGCCGCCTTCTCGTACTCCGCGAGCGCAAGATGACACGCGGAAATATTGGTCAGCACCCGGAACCTCACACGGGCGCCGGCCTGGTCCCACTGCCGTTCGCGGAAGCGTTGCAGCTGCTTAAGAGCCGTGCGCGGTTCGTGCTCGACAATCAGATCTCGATAGCCATCGATCTGCGCATCGAGTGCACCCTCGACCGGCTGCACCTGTCGCTCCAACAGGATTTGAACGGCCTGCAGCGTCTGTTCCTGCGCAGTCCGCATGCCGTCAATGGCGCCGATCAGCTTGCGCTCGCTCTGTGGTCCCAGCTCCGCTTCAACAATGGCGCCCGGCAGTCCCGCTTCTGTCGCAACCTGGCGATAGCGATTCAACAGCGAAACGATGTCGTCCCAGGCCAGCACGGTGACGCTGAACAGCCCATGCGCCTGATGCGCCTCGCTGATCTCGCGTGCGACCGCCTGAATCTTTGCATCGCGTTCCGCCGTGGTTGCGAGAATCCATTCACCCAAGACCGGCGAGAAGGATTTTGCCTTTTCGACCTCCTCGCGCAGTTCGTCCTCAGTCACCTGATGTCCATAGCGTCCATCCTTGCCCTTGCACTGCACGCCGCTGTGGCGCGTGGCCTGCGGTGGCTTGCCGTAGACATCGACGCCGTGTTGCGGTTGGCCGCTGCGGCCGTGCATCAGCGCTTGCGGGTCGTTCCAGACTTCCCGCCACAGCTTGTGGCAGAGCCGCTCAAAGGCTTGCCAGTCCCCCGGCGGCGGATACTGAAAGGCGGTCAAATCAGGCATGCAACGGCGCCTCGATCGTGGATTGCAGCGTCACTGCTGCTCGCATGCTGGAGCCGCATGGGTCAGGTGTTCGAACCGCGCCATTGATGGATTGCATTCCAAAGGGTGGATGCGGTCGCGCCCACAATGAAAGTCGCTTCGTGACGATTGAAATCTTGAGGCGCGCCCAAGGCGTCCACGTGGTGGCCCAGATGCGTGTAGTGCCGCACCGTTGCCGCGACCAAGACCGCGCGATCGTGCTTGGTCATCGCCTTGCGATTGCTCCCAAAAAACGCGTGCAGCACGCGCTCGCGCTCCTGTTCCAATTTCAAGACCGCGTCAATACTGTCGAGTGCGAGGCGGCAGCGCCGGACAGCTTCGTCCCAGTGACCCGCGAGCAGGCTCTGATGTGCCCGGCGGATTTCCTGGGCGGCCGCGCGCAGTACCTCGGGCACATCGTTCAGTGGCAGCTCGATGCCGAGCAGCAGGATGTCTACATGGCCGAGTTCTTTGAGGATCTTGATCCACGTGCTTGGGGCGGCCTCGAACCAGATCTGTGTATCGCCGCGCCCCAGTGCGTGCCGACCTTGCACGAGCACGCGCAGATCGAGCTTGAAGAACAGCGACGCTCCGCTGCGCAGAGTCTCGAGCGCCCCGAGCTGATCCGCGGTGAGGTCGCAATACACGGACACGTAGTCGCGTCGAGCATCCTGGCTGTGGGTCGCCGTGAACCAGGTCGTCTCAACCGACAGCGCGGCGAGCGGACGCACATCGCTCTGACTACTCCCGACGTAGATGTAGCCCATCAAGCCGCTGAGCGGCACCGTGTATTCCGGTGTCGGGTGCACGTCAATCAGCAAGCTGAACACCAATCGACTCATGCCGACGCCACGCAGTGCCGAGAGGTGCGTAACGCTGAAATCGGCCAGGGTCCGTCCGAGATCGCTGATGCTCATCGCGTGCTACTCCCATACTTCCGGTAACCAGCTGAGGCGTCGCTCCAGTATCGCCCGCTCGGGTGTCGAGTCTGCCGCGAACCCGAGCTCTCGCAGCAGCAGGATTTCCAGCAGCGCGCGCAGGCGTGAGGTGAGCCGTACGGCGCCGCCGCCGCGCAGCGCCTTCCCCTCAAGGGCCGCACTCCAGTGCGTGTAGTAGTTGCGGGTATCGACCACGGCTTGCACGAAGCGCGTGAGGTCCCCGCCGCACACGGCGGAGGTGTGCGGTTCGATGCTAGCCAACAGGCCCTTCAGGCGCTGCCGGAGCGAGGGCTCGTTGAAATAGGTAAGGCGCTGGCACAGTGTGTCGCGCGCCGGCTGAAGCGAGCGATCCGACGCGAGCGCGTCCGTGATCACTTTTTTGAGCTCATCCTTGAGCGGGACCCAGTGCTCCTCCGGCAGCACGTGACCGGCATGGCGGCTACGATGGTAGGTCTCGAGCGCTTGCACGACGACGTTGAAACTGAGTTCGGCATAGCTCAACTCACGGAGCGCTGCCACGTACAGATCGAGGACCGGTTCGATGGAGGCGAGCTGTTGCCTTACACTGTCTAGTGCGCTCTCGCCTAGTGCGCTTAGATCGTTGTACGTGAAGGCGTAACGGGCTCGCGCGGGATCGAGGCTCCCCTTGAGGGGCTGCCAACGCCACGGCAGCCTCGCGATGCGTTCCTCGGGCGTGGCGCCCGCGACCGTCACTTCAGCACGCGTCATCGCGGTGTAGTGACCGGTGGCGAGTCCGAGGAGGACCTGCACCGGCCTCGTCGCTGCGTCCTGCAACTGACGGCCATCGATCAGCTGCGGGCTGCGGACTCGCAACATCACGGAGGATTCGACTTCTGTGATCAAGTCACTGCGCTGGCGCGTGCCCGCGCGCATGGCCAGATCGACGCGGATCTGATCGAGGTTCCACAACGGCCAGCTGAGCAGCGGTACGCTCACCCCAATCCGCTTCGCGCTGCCGTCCGCGTTGTATTCGTCGATCGATTCGGGCGTCTTCCACTGCACCCAGCGGGTCAAACCGGGCAGCACCACAGAAACGTCGTAGAACGCCCAAGGCTCCTCGGGTGAAAATGTGACGCCGAAGATGGCTTCATGAACGTGCCAGATCTGTGATGGCACCGGCGAGAACGAGCTTGAGCTGCGCAGGAAGCAGCCGTTGAGGGAGACCGCACTGAAATTCTCCAATTCACCGACGATCCGATAGGTACCGCGCATCAGCCTGCTCGTCGCAACGTCGTGGGACGCGCGGCCGAGTGCACCGGACAACTCCAGTGATAGCCGATCGTTCTCGTCAATGACGAGGACGCCCGGAACGAATTCGGTCTCATGACCGGCGAGACGCCAGCGTCCTCGATGACGCTCCATGCTATTGGTGCTCACTGGCTCGTGGCTAGACTCAGCGGTTTCTGGTTGATAGCAGTTCGACGCAACATCAGTGAACGTTGAAGCGAACACACAAGTCAATCAGGCGCGTCTGACCTCTCTGCCGTGGTAACTGCATTTCGGGCTTACTCTGCTCTGTTCGTTCTCGATCCCTTTGACAATGAAAAGCCCGATCATCGAACGCGCAGTGTGTCGAGATAGTCGGCCCACACCTGCATCATCTTCCTGCGCTCAGCCAGACGCTGCGCTCTGTTGTACGTGGCACGAACCTTGTTTTTCTCAACGTGCGCCAGCTGCAACTCGATGATGTCCGGCGCAAACCCCTGCTCATTGAGCAGCGTGCTCGCCATGCTCCGGAAACCATGCCCCGTGTGCTCTTCGCTGCTGTAGCCAAGCCGCCGAAGCGCAGCGTTGATCGTGTTCTCTGACATCGCTCGATGGCGGCTCAGCAGCGACGGGAAGACGTACTTGCTGTTCCCTGTTAGCGGCTTCAGCTCATTCATTATTTCGAGCGCCTGCTTCGATAACGGCACGATGTGCTGCTCCCCCATTTTCATCCGGGCACCCGGAATCCGCCACTCCGCACCTACCAAATCGAACTCCGCCCACTCCGCGCCGCGCAACTCGCCAGGTCGCACGAATACCAGCGGCGCTAGTCGCAGCGCCAATGCGGTTACCGGTTGCCCAACATAGTCATGAATCGCCCGCATCAGCTGTCCCACCTTAGTAGGATCGGTGATCGCGGCGAAATTCCTCCCCTTCACCGGCGCTAGCGCATCCTTCAGGTCGGCCGAGACATCGCGCTCTGCCCTGCCGGTTGCAATCGCATATCGAAAAATCCTTCCCGCGATCGCCCGCGCGCGATGCGCCGTCTCGTTCTTCCCTCGCGCTTCTGTTTTTCTCAGTGCCGCCAACAGTTCGGGCGCCGTGATCTGCCCGACTGGCTGCGAACCGATGTGCGGATTCAGGTACGTCTTCACCCGAGCACGCAGCATCGACAACGTGTCGGGCTTCAGATTCTTCGTCTGCAAACTCAGCCACTCTTCGGCGATGGCTTCGAACGTCTCCCCTTCCGCGATCTTCTCCGCCTTTCTCTTCGCGGCTGGATCGATGCCTTCAACAATCAGCGTGCGTGCCTCTTCTCTCTTTTCACGAGCACGCTTCAAGGACACGTACGGATACGGTCCGAGCGAAATCAATTTCTCTTTGCCGCGGAGGTAGTACCTCAATCGCCAGTGACGACGACCAGTCGTGTCGATAATCAAATAGAGCCCGCGTTCGTCAAAGAGCTTGTACGACTTGTCCTTCGGCTTGGCATTACGAATCCGCGTATCGCTGAGTTGTGGCATCGGGGTAGATTCCAAAAAGTCCGAGTTACCCCGGGTTCTGCTACCCCGGAGTGTGCTACGCTGCTCCCGAACGACCTGGGACGACGATAGCCAGGAATCTACTCTGGATTCGCGGACTTAGGCGAGAGGGTTCGACGTCGAAGGACGTACTCGGACGTCTTCAGACGATCAGTTGGAGGCTAGGGTCGGAATCGAACCGGCGTAGACGGCTTTGCAGGCCGCTGCATGACCACTCTGCCACCTAGCCCAGGTTGGCGTGCGCGGGCGCAGTTGCTGCACCCGTTGAAGCGCAA
>Ga0075421_100012734_pt1 | contig 10463 bp, 12 predicted proteins | sample SoiMetdeltSBSDD5_FD_75292 | JGI IMG/M metagenome (GOLD analysis project Ga0075421, IMG submission 75292) | Bulk soil microbial communities from a Populus tree surrounding site in Tennessee, USA - Soil MetaG P. deltoides SBSDD5 | ecosystem: Environmental > Terrestrial > Soil > Tree plantation... | reverse complement strand
CGTGATCCCGCTGATGATCGGCGCGCCCGACATGGCGTTCCCGCGGCTGAACGCGCTCTCGTTCTGGCTGCTCCCGATTGCGGGCGTGATGATGCTCTCGAGCTTTTTCGTACCCGGCTTCGGCTGCGGCTGGACCTGCTACGCGACGCTCGGGTCGACGCACCAGGAGCTCGGCGCGGTCTTCTTCAACATGGGCGTCCAGTGGGCAGGCGCATCGTCGATCATGACGGCGCTCAACTTCCTGGTCACGATCATCACCATGCGGGCCCCCGGGATGACGTTCTGGCGGATGCCGCTGCTCGTCTGGGCGAACTTCACGACGTCACTTCTCGTCGTGATCGCCACGCCGTTCATCGCCGGATCGCAGTTCATGGAGATGTTCGACCACGTGATGCACACGAACTTCTTCAACTACCAAGAGGGCGGGTACGTCCTCGCCTACCAGCACATCTTCTGGTTCTACTCGCACCCGGCCGTCTACATCATGATGCTGCCCGGGTTCGGGATCGCCTCGGAGGTGATCTCGACCTTCGCGCGCAAGCCGATCTTCGGCTACCGCCTGATGGCTCTGAGCCTCATGGCGATCCTCGTCCTCGGCTTCTCGGTCTGGGCGCACCACATGTTCGTCTCGGGCATGGCGCCCTGGCTGCGAGTCCCGATGATGGTGACCTCGGTCGTGATCGCGGTGCCGACCGGCATCAAGGTCTTCTCGTGGCTCGCGACCTTATGGGAGGGGAAGCTCAACTTCGCTACGCCGATGCTGTTCGCGCTCGGCTTCGTCTCGATGTTCGTGATCGGCGGCCTCTCAGGCATCTATCTCGCCGCCGTGCCGATCGACATCCACGTCTCGGACACGTACTTCGTCGTCGCGCACATCCACTACGTGCTCTTCGGCGGGTCGCTCTTCACGATCTTCGCGGGCATCTACTACTGGTTCCCGAAGATGACCGGCCGGATGTACAACGAGAAGCTCGGGAAGCTCCACTTCTGGCTGACGTTCGTCGGCTTCAACGCGACGTTCTTCCCGATGCACTACCTAGGCATCCAGGGCATGCCGCGCCGTGTCTCCGACTATGCGCCTCGCTTCGCCGACCTGAACTTCTTCATCTCGATCGCGTCGTTCTTCCTCGGCGCCTCGACGCTCGTCTTCCTCTACAACATGATCGTCTCGTGGGCGCGCGGCGAGCCGGCGCCGGCGAACCCCTGGCGTGCGTTGACGATCGAGTGGCAGGTGTCCTCGCCCCCGCCGGTCTTCAACTTCGACGAGATCCCGCAGGTCGTCGGCGGCCCGTACGAGTACGGCGTCCCCGGTGCGCGACACGCGGTCTTCAACGGCGACCGCGTCGTCGAGCAGGAGGAGGTGCGGACGTGAGCCACGTGCTCGTGATCGCGAACGAGACGGTGGCGAGCAAGCAGTTGCTCGACGCCGTGCTCGGAGGGACGAAGGACGACATCGATCTCGTCACGGTGCTCGCGCCTGTGAACGCTCCTTCCGGCGGCTACGTCGTCTACGAGGACACGCGACGGGCCGCGGCCGGGCGCCGCCTCGAACGGACGCTCGCGGGACTGCGCGAGTCCGGCATCCCGGCACACGGGCTGGTTGTCGACACGTCGCCGGTCGACACCGTCAAGGACGCGCTCGCCCAGCTCGACCCGAAGCCCGACAAGATCGTCGTCTCGACCCATCCCGAGGAGAAGTCCGGCTGGTTGCGGAAGAACGTTGTCGACCAGATCCGCGATGCGGCGGGCGCGATCCCCGTCGAGCACGTGGTCGTCGACATGGAGGCCGAGGGCGGCCCGAAGAACGTGCTCGTCGTCGCCAACGAGACGGTGATCGGTGAGCCGCTGCTGGCGAGGATCCGCGAGCGCGCTCACCGCGGCCCGGCGAGCTTCCTGATCATCGCCCCGCAGAGCGACCCCACCCAGGCTGACCACCCGGAGGCCGAGCGCCGGCTGCGCCGCGCCCTCACGATCCTGCGGGCGGAGGGGATCGACGTGCACGGCCAGGTCGCCCATCCCGACCCGTTCACCGCCGCCATGCACGCGGTCGAGGACGAGCGGGTCGACGAGATCATCGTCTCGACCTTCGCCCCGTCCAAGTCGCCGTGGCTGCGCCGCGACCTGATTCAGCGCCTGCACAAGGCAACCGACCTGCCCGTCGAGCACGTCGTTCTCGAGGAAGAAACGGCTTCCGTCTCTTGAGCGCTCACGCCGAATCCCAGCCTCACGCCGCTCACCCGCCCGCGGCCCATCAGAGCTCGCGCGTGGACGCGCGCACGCTCGGGATGTTCCTGTTCATCGCCTCCGAGGTGATGCTGTTCGGCTCGTTCTTCACGGCGTATTTCTTCGTCAGGGTCGTCAATCACCAGGCGTGGCCGCCAAAGCCGTTTCACCTGCCGGTCTTCGTAGCGTTCGTCAACACCTGCATCCTCGTCACGTCGAGCTTCACGATGCACTGGGCGCTCCAGTCGATCAAGCGCGGCAACCGAGCCGGCCTGATGGCGGGGCTGACGCTGACCTCCCTGATGGGCCTGACCTTCCTGCTCACGCAGCTGCTCGAGTATGCGCGTATCGGGTTCACGCCGCACGACACAGCCTTCGGGACGGTCTTTTTCTGCCTCACCGGCCTGCACGGCGCGCACGTCTTTGTCGGCCTCACGATCCTGGCCTCGATAACGACGCGCGCCTTCCGCGGGCACTTTTCGCCGGAGGCGCATCACGGCGTCGAGATCGGCGGGATCTACTGGCACTTCGTGGACGTGATGTGGATCATCGTGTTCACGACGGTCTACATCCTCTAAAGGGAGGTTTCGGGGGGTGCCGCTCAACCCGTTTCGCAGCGAGGCCGAGGCGTACCGCTTCGTCTGGCTGACGATCGGCTACTTCGGGCTGATCGTGGCCGGCGCCCTGATCAACCGGTGGCTCGGGCTGGCGGTGTTCATCGTCCTGAGCGCGCTCGTCGTCTTCTTCTACGTCCGCAGCGGCGACCGTGGGAGGCGGGTGGTCACACCACGTCATCGCGGTGAGGAAGACGAGCGCCGAATTCTCGTCATCGCGAACGAGACGGTCGGCGGGGAGACGCTCCGCGACACGATCCGCGAGCGCAGCTGGGGCTACCGCGCTCAGGTGCTCGTCGTGACGCCGGCGCTGAACTCGCCCCTCAAGCACTGGGTGTCCGACGAGGACGAGGCCCGTGCAGCCGCGCAGGACCGGCTCGACCGCAGCCTGGCGCGCTTGCGCGAGGCCGACATCGACGCTCGCGGCGAGATCGGCGACGGCGAGCCGCTGCAGGCGATCGAGGACGCCCTCCGGACCTTCGGCGCAGACGAGATCATCATCTCGACACACCCCGAAGGGCGGTCGAACTGGCTCGAGCGCGGCGTCGTCTCAGGCGCGCGCGAGCGCTTCGCGGTACCGATCACGCACGTCGTCGTCGACCTAGAGCGCGAAGAGGTGCAACAAAGTCCGGCTCGCGCTCCGCGCGAGCCATGACGACTTTGTTGCATGGGCGTCTCTCGTAAGCCCTCTTGTCGCGGCGGGCGAAGCCCGCCGCTCCGCGAAGTTATTTCTTGCTCTTGATGAAGGCGACGAGCTGCTTCGCCTTCGCCTCCGGCACCGAGCCGGGGCGGATCGTCGCGCTCATGACGCCTTTCGGGAAGCCTTTCGAGATCTTCGCGTCCGGGTCTTCGATCGACTGGAGCAGGTACGCATCGTCGGCCGTCACGGTCTGTCCCGTGGAGAGCTGGACCTTGGAGCCGTAGAGGCCCTTGAAGGTCGGCCCGACGAGAGTCGCGCCCGTGAGTGAGTGGCAGCCCGAGCAGCCGAGGCTCTCGAAGAGCTTCGAGCCCGCCGCCGCTGCGGCGCCGCCTCCGCCGCCCGACGGTGGCGCCGCGCTCAGCGTCGGCGGCGACCCCTGGCTTGCCGAGCCCGTCCCCGCAACCGACGCAACGTAGGCCGCCACGTCGCTCGCGTCGACTCCGGTCACGATCTTTGCCGGCATGGCCCCTCCCGGCGCGGCGTGGTAGATCTGGTCGTAGACGACCTGCCTGATCGTGCTCTCACGGAAGTGCTGGGCTCGTGGCCCCGCGAGCGCGCCGTCGAGGTCGGGGCCGATCGTTCCGCTCGTGCCCGCGTCCGCGAGCTTGTGGCAGCTGCCGCACTTGCTGACGAAGAGCTGCTTGCCGTGGCCGACGTCCGAGCCGCTGCCCTTGGCGATGCCGGTCTGCCCGACGCTTCCGCAGCCCGCGGACAGCAGCGCCACGACCCCGAGGAGAATCAGTGGCGCCGCGAGCGACCGCAAAGCAAGCGCTAGGCCGGCGGCTGGCTCGAGTTCCCGACCTTCGCGATCGCCTCGTCGCGGGTCGGATAGATCGTGAAGACGCGGTCGAGGCCGGTGATCTCGAAGATCTTGGTGATGTTTCGGTCGCTGCAGACGAGCGAGAGCTGGCCGTCGTTCGTTCGGAGTCGCTTGACCCCGCCGACGAGCACGCCAAGGGTCGTCGAGTCGATGAACGTCGTATCCGTGAAGTCGACGATCACCTCCTTGCCGCCCTTGCCGATGACGTCGAGGAGCTGCTGCTTGAACTCCGGCGCCGTATAGAGGTCGACCTCACCTGCCAGTGCGATCACGTATGCGCCGTCGACCTGTTCGGTCTTGATGTCGAAGTTCATAGATCCCCCGCGGTCGTGGACGGCTGAGTCTACCGTTGCGTCGTGGCCACGGCCCCGAGTGCGGCGATGCGCTGCCTCGCCTGCTGCGCGGCCGGATCTTTCGGCGCGAGCCTGACGACCCGCTGGTAGGCCTTCACCGCGGAAGGCGCGTCGCCGGTCAGGTCGGCGAGCTGGGCGTAGTGGAACTGGGTGTTGACGTCGTCGGGCTGCAGCTTGGCGAGCCGCTTGTACGTCGCTGTGTCCTTCTGCAGGGCGGAGTTCTCCGCCGTGATGGCGGCGTTGATCTTCTGTTGGAGCTGCGTCGTCGTCGGGTCGTTGCTCAGAGCCTGGCCGAGCTGGCTCGTCTGCGACAGGCCGAGGATGGCTCCGATCGAGGCCGGCAGCCCGGCCTGCAGCGCCGAGGCCTCGTTCGCCTTGTTCTGGGCCCTCGTCTCGTAGAAGCCGGCCACGCTCTGGAGCGTGCTCGTGTCGTTCGGCCTCAGCTTGAGCAAATGCTCGTTCGCCTTGTTCGCCTGGTCGAGCTTCCCGTCCCCCGAGTACGCGGTTGCCAGTGCCCGCCAGGCCTCTGGATCCTTCGGATGCGCCTGCGTCCTCTTCAGCGCGTTCTTGACGGCGGTGCTCGTCGTCGAGCCCCCCGAGCCGAAGATGTTGAAGTTGCCGCGGAGGAGATCGCCGAGGCCGGTCGAGCCCGAGCCGACCCCGAAGAAGACGAAACCGGCGGCGAAGACGAACGCGAGGAAGACGAAGACCCACTTCGCCTGGCGCCGCAGGCGTGGGAAGAACATCGTCGACTCGACGCTCGGTGGCCTGCGGGCCGCTGCCTGCTTCCTGGTGCCGGTCTGGGGTTTCTTCGCGCTCTTGCGCCGCGCCTGAGCTGCTCCTCGGGCCATACCGGACTCAGGTTACCTCGACATCTGCCGGGGAGACGCTTTCCCACTCGAACTCGTGCTCGACTTCCCGGAGGCGGGACAGAGTCGTCGCGTCGCAGAGGGCGCCCTCGAGCCCGGCGGCGTAGAAGTAGCTCGGCTCGAGCCCGAACGAGCAGGCAGCGGCGTAGTCCTTGGCCAGGTCGGTGCCGAACATCGCCGGGTCGTCGGTGGAGATCGAGCAGAGTGCGCCGGAAGCGACCAGCTGCGGCAAAGGGTGCTCGGCGAGATCGCTGACGACGCGCGTGCGCAGGTTCGAGAGCGGACAGACGTCGAGGACGACCCTTCGATCGACGATCTCCTGCAGGAGCCCGGCGTCCTCGACGGCGCGGATGCCGTGGCGCACCCGCTTCGCGCCGAGCGCGTCGAGCGCGCCGCGAATCGACTCCGGCCCTGCGGCCTCCCCGGCGTGCGGAACGGACGCCAGGCCCGCCTCCCGCGCCTCCGAGAAGACGCGCTCGTAAGGCTCCGGCGGGAACTCGGCCTCGAGCCCGCCGAGACCGATCCCGAGCACGCCCCGGTCGCGGTACTTCTCTGCGTAACGGACGGTCGCCTCCGCTTCGTCGAGGCCGAAACCCCGGGGGATGTCGGGAGTCAGTCGCACCTCGACTCCGTACAGCTCGCGGGCCTCGGCCGCTCCGTCGCAATATCCGCAGTAGATCTCGTCCCAGTGGACGCCCCGGCGAGCACGCTCCGCCGGGGAAAAAATGCCCTCGACGTATACCGCTCCGTGCGACGCGGCCTCCTCGGCGTAGTCCACCACGACCTGCTGGAAATCCTGGGCGGTCAGCAGGGCATTGGTGGTCAGGATCCAGACCTCGATGAAGTGCGCGAAATCCCGGAACTCGTACAGCGCCTGCAGTCCCTCGACGCTGTCAGCCGGCAATGCGTAGTCGTTGCGCGCGGCAATTTGGAGCAGGGTGTGCGGCCGCACCGTCCCTTCGAGGTGGACGTGCAACTCGATCTTGGGATACGTCACTCGGGTAAGGGCTCCGTCCCGGTGTCTGACCGCCACCGCGGCTCGAGGAACGTGGCGAGCCCGATCGAGAGCAGGTAGAGCACGACGAGCGGGATCACCGAGAGGATCGTCGAGACGGGATCGACGCCTGGGAGCAGAACGCCGACCACGGTCATCGCGAAGACTCCCATCCTCCAGGTGCTGCGCAGCTTCGCCGCGGTCAGGATCCGCAGACGGACGAGCGCCAGTACGAACACCGGCACCTCGAACGCGAGCGCGACCCCGAGCAGCACGAAGGAAACGAACCGGTAGTAGTCGCGCGCCCTGACGAGGATGTTGTAGTGGGCGGAGTCATAGTTCGTCAGGAAGTGCATCGCCGGCGGCAGCACGACCCAGTAGCCGAAGGCGATCCCGCCGAGGCCGAGTGCGGTCGCGAAGCCGACGACGAGCGCGATCGAACGTTGGCGATGCTCCTCGAACGCCGGGGCGAGGAACGACCACACCTGCCAGAGGACGACCGGCAGCGCGAGCAGGAAGGCGGCCCAGAGGGAAACCCAGATCGATGTCGTGAACGGCTCGATGGGACTGAACGTCGTGGGCTTCTTGAGCCGGTCGGGAAGCGGTCGGTTCAGCCAGTGAAGGATGTGCCCGTGGAAGGTGTAGGTGACGACGAACGCGACGGCGATCGCCGCCAGCGCGATGATCAGGCGTGCGCGGAGCTCGCCCAGGTGCTCGACGAGCGTGGCCTCCTCGCCGTGGCGAAGGCGCCGCGGAAGCCGAGCCACGAGGTCAGGTCGAGGACGACGGGGGCGGAGTCTCGTTCTCCGACCGCTGCGGCAGCTCGGCCTTCTCGTCGTGGCCCGAGACTGACTCCTTGAACTCGCGCATGCCGCGCCCGAGCGAGCGACCGATCTCCGGCAACCGCTTCGGTCCGAACACGAGCAGCGCGACGATCAGAATCACGATCAACCCGGCGATGCCGACTTCCGGCATATCCGAAGCGTAGCGCTTCGCCGTCTGGGTATGAACGCCCCGTGCGAAAGAAGCCGTTGCATGAGCAGGTGATGGTCGTCACAGGCGCCTCGAGCGGCGTCGGCCGCGCGGTTGCGCGGGCTGCAGGTGAGCGGGGCGCGAAAGTGGTGGTCGGCGCACGCGGCGAAGACGGGCTGAACGCGGCTGTCGAGGAAATCGAGCGCGCGGGCTCGGAGGCGCTCGCGGTCGCCGGCGACGTCGCGGAGCGTGAGTACAACGACGAACTCGTCCGCGCGGCCTTGGAGAGGTTCGGCCGCATCGACACGTTCGTCGCGAACGCGATCGTCACTGTCTACGCGGAGGTCGAGCACCTCGAGCCCGACGAGCTGCGGCGGGTGATCGACGTCAACTTCTTCGGAGTGGCGAACGGCTACTGGGCCGCACTGCCGGCACTCAAGGAGAGCCACGGCACGTTCCTGCACGTTTCGTCGGCCCTCGCCTACCGGGGCATCCCGCTCCAGGCGGCGTACTGCTCGTCGAAGGCCGCGGCGCGGACCTTCCTGGAGTCGGCGCGGGTCGAGCTCCAGAAGCACGGCCACGACGTCGCCATCTCGCTCGTCCTCCCCGGCGCGATCAACACGCCCCAGTTCGACCGCGACCGCCAGAAGATCGGGAAGCAGCCTCAGCCGGTCCCCCCGATCTATGAGCCCGAGCCCTACGCCGAGGCGGTGCTGCGCTGTGCTGAGAAGCCGATCCGTGAGCTGCCGGTCTCGTGGGGAGCGCAGAAGCTGCTTTGGGGCCAGAAGCTCTCGCCCCGCGCGGGCGACTGGATGCTCCGGCGGATGGGCTGGAAGAACCAGCACACCGACGAGGCCAAACCGGTGGACTCGCCGGACAACCTGTACGACCCCCTTCCCGGCGACCCGGGCGCGCAGGGCCGCTTCGAAGGACAGGCGAAGACCTCGACCGCTTGGACGAGGCTCCGCCTGCTGATTCCTAAGCGCTAGTAGACGATCCGGCGCATCCGCCCGGCGCTGATCTGGACGAGCCAGACGGACAGCACGAGGGTCGGGAAGCTCGAGAAGAGCCCGTAAGCCGAGAAGCCCGGGATCGCGTGGCCTTGCAGGTCCGGGAACGCCTGCACCAGAGCGAGCCCGGCAAGGCGTCCGGCCATCAGCGCGCCGGCCGCAAACGCGATCGGGATGTCGTACTTCAACGACCTCAGGACGATCTTCACGAACACTGCGCCCACGACGCTCGTCAGGATTGCCCAGACCTCGATGTTCGTCGTGGGGGCGAGACCTACGAAGGCCTCGGAAATCACGGAACTGATCGCGCCGCCGGCGAGGACCGCCGCGAGCGCCATTGCAAAGCTTGGCTGGCTGGTGTCGGCCATGATTCCTCCTTCGGGCGTGGCCGCACCGCCATGCACTCGTTCGCACCGTGATTCGGCGGTTCGGCCCGAGTTCTGCATCCCTCGGTCGGAGGCAAGTGAAGACTCGCTAGCATGGTTGGGCGGGCAGGCTGATCAGCACCCGCATCCTGATCATGGCACTACTAGAACTGAAGAATCTGCATGTCGCGCTGGAGGACGGCACCGAGATCGTCAAGGGTGTCGATCTCGCCGTGAACACGAACGAGACCCACGCGATCATGGGCCCGAACGGCTCGGGCAAGTCCACGCTCGCCTACGCGCTGATGGGCCACCCGGCCTACGAGATCAACGAGGGCGAGATCCTGCTCGACGGCCAGGACGTGACGGAGATGGAGGCGGACGAGCGCGCGCAGAAGGGCCTCTTTCTCGCTTTCCAGTACCCGCACGCCGTCCCGGGCGTGACGGTCACGAGCTTCCTGCGCTCGGCGATCAATTCGATCCGCAAGGCCAAGGCCGGCGAGGACGACCCGATTCCGATCCCCGAGTTCCGCAAGGAGCTGATGGCCGCGATGGAGCGCCTCAAGGTTCCGCGCGAGATGGCGGCCCGCTACTTGAACGAAGGTTTCTCGGGCGGCGAGAAGAAGCGGGTCGAGATCCTGCAGATGGCGATGCTCGAGCCGCGCATCGCCGTGCTGGACGAAACCGACTCGGGCCTCGACATCGACGCGCTGAAGATCGTCGCCGGTGGCGTCAAGGAGCTCGTCGGGCCTAACATGGGTGCAATCGTGATCACCCACTACCAGCGGATCCTCAACTACATCGAGCCCGACTACGTCCACGTCTTCGTGGATGGGCGGATCGTCGAGGAAGGCGGGCCGGAGCTCGCGCATAAGCTCGAGGCGGAGGGGTACGAGGCATTCATGCCGGAGGTGGTGAAGTAATGGCCGCTACGCCCGAGACCGAGATCGTCGCCGGGATCGGCAACGACTACAAGTACGGGTTCCACGACGAGGAGAACTACGTCTTCAAGTCCGAGCGCGGCCTCTCGCGCGAGGTCGTCGAGGCGATCTCCGAGCACAAGAACGAGCCCGACTGGATGCGGAAGTTCCGACTCAAGTCGCTCGAGTACTTCCAGGCGCGCCCGCTGCCGACCTGGGGCGGCGACCTCAGCCAGATCGACTTCGACAACATCTACTACTACATCAAGCCGACCGAGAAGCAGGCCCAGTCGTGGGAGGACCTGCCGCCGGACATCAAGAACACATGGGACCGACTCGGCATCCCCGAGGCGGAGCGGAAGTTCCTGGCCGGCGTCGGCGCCCAGTACGAGTCCGAGGTCGTCTACCACAAGCTGCAGGAGCAGCTCGAGTCGCAGGGAGTGATCTTCCTCGACATGGACTCGGGCCTCCGTGAGCACGAGGAGCTCGTCAAGCAGTACTTCGGGACGATCATCCCGCAGAACGACAACAAGTTCGCGGCGCTGAACTCCGCGGTCTGGTCGGGAGGCTCGTTCATCTACGTCCCGCCGGGCGTCTCGATCGAGATGCCGCTTCAGGCCTAC
>Ga0075421_100012733_pt1 | contig 10464 bp, 9 predicted proteins | sample SoiMetdeltSBSDD5_FD_75292 | JGI IMG/M metagenome (GOLD analysis project Ga0075421, IMG submission 75292) | Bulk soil microbial communities from a Populus tree surrounding site in Tennessee, USA - Soil MetaG P. deltoides SBSDD5 | ecosystem: Environmental > Terrestrial > Soil > Tree plantation... | reverse complement strand
GTCAGGATGGTGTTGACGTTGTCGGGCATGACACGGGCGCTGGCGACGGTGACGCCGCGATTGCCGGCGAACTTGCGGCGCGCCAGATCGACCGACGCAGCCGAGAGCTCGATCATCAAACCCGCCCACCCGCATTCATGGGCCAGGCTCGCGGCGGTGCCACCCGACTTTCCCGAGCCGATCTCCACGAAGCGCTGGGCGCCCCATCCCGCTCGCTCGAGCAGCGCGAACAGAATGCCGTCCTCTTCGTTCTGCGAGCGAAGCCGGAATCGCCGTGCGTTGAGGGCATGCGGCGGCGACAGACGCTCCAGCGGCAGACACACGTGACGAACCAGTGCGTTGATCTGGTTGTGAAAGATCTTCCGCCACTTCGCATCGGTCTTCCGATGTCCGTCGATCAGCTCGATGAGCTCTTCGCGATCCGCGACACGATGCCGATCGGCGGCGCTCTGGTGTTTGGTCAGCTTGACGAGCTGATCGCCATCGGCGCGCTGACGCGTCTCGAGTCGCTCGACCAGCGAGACCAGCCGCTGGACGTCGGCGCGGAGATCGTCGACGGCTCTCGCGGTGGGCGTGCGCAGCCACGATTTCAGCGCCATCGCCGTGCCTCAGAGATCACGGTCTTCTCCCGTGAGCACGGCCCGCTGCACCGGCGTGTGGCCGTCGAACGCCAGATGCGCGAGCGCACCTTTCTTCGCGGCATCGGGCACGACAAACGCGAACGGCGACAAATACTGAACCATGGCGACGAGCCGGGGCTCGGCGTCGCGTTCGACCCGCGATCCGTAGTGAAAGCATCGGCTCGTATCGACGAGACACATCGTGCCCGGCCCGCCGACGAGCTCGGCCGGCTTCGGCTCGCCAAGCACGCCCATGACCTCGTCATCCGATAACCGATCGTTGTAGGTGTAGCGCTTCGCACGACGCACACGATCCGAGCTCGTGGCGTCGAGGATCGTCAGCGGTCCGTTCTCGCGCTGCACCTCGCTGCACAGCAGGAAGATCTTGAGCTGACGGACGTCGTCGGCATCGCAGTGATAGAGCTGGCTGCTGACAGGCTCGCGCTCGACAGCGCCCGAGTAGAAGACCTGGATGGATCGCAGCAGCGGCACGGTGCCCATGTAGGCGATCACCGCGTCGAGCAGATCTGGCCGCAGCGCGAGTCGAAGCAGCGGGTGATCGACGCTGACCGAGGCCGGCTCCAACAGGTTGACGAGGAACTGTTTGTTACCAGGCGATTGACGCCGTCTGGCAAGCGCGGCTTCGCTCTTGGCCAGGAGCAGCGCCGAGGCGCGCGCCCCTTCGTCGGCCTCGGCGAACGTGCCGGCCGGGAACACGCGATAGCCCTCCGCCGGATCGATCGCGACGTGTCCGCCGGCTCGCGTCCGCTGCGCGACGCGCCGCCGTGCCAGATAACTCCTCAGGCGCAGCGCCCGGCGGCCGAGCGTGTACACCTGGCGTGTTCCGTCGCCTTGTCCGCGAGCGAACTTGGCCAGTCGCGCCGTGAGGTTGGTCGGTTTCCGGCTCATGCCTTGTCTGCCGCGTTGCGTTCGGCGCGAGAGAAGAAGACGAGGCCTGATGCGAGCGTGAGCAGCGCGATCCCCCACGACGTGAGCAGCTGCCGGGAATCGATCGCCCCGAGCCCGAGAACGCCGAACTTGAAGCTCTCAACCACAGACGTCATCGGATTGAGCGCAAATGCCCAGCGATAGTCGGCGGGTACCGAGGAGAGTGAGTACATGATCGGCGTGAGGAAGATCCAGAAGCCGAGCACGTACCCCAACGTAAAACGAACGTCGCGGGCGACCAGCGCCGGTACCGAGGTCCACAGCGCAATCCCCAGCGACAGCAGCCAGGCCAGCAGGAAGCCCTGCACCGCCCACCCGACGAGCGCCGGCTGAAAGAACCACATGCCTGTCGACCAGCGGTAGTAGAAGATCGCCACGGCAATCACGCCGAGATGGATCAGGAACGTGACGAGAGCCGGCGCAACCATGGCAATCGGCAGGATCAGACGCGGCAGATAGATCCTCGACAACATGCCGCGATTGAGCTCGAGGCTTCGGGTGCCCCACATGAGATTGCTGGCGAAGAACTCCCACGGCGTGACGCCGACGACGAGGAAGAGAAAGTACGGGACGTTGCTGCCGCTCGTGACCGACAGCACCTGACCGAAGACCAGCGTCGTCACGAGCAGTGGGAAGAGCGGGCGGATGAAGATCCAACTCCAGCCGAGCACCGTTCGCGCATACAGCTTCTGAAACGATCGAGACGCGAAGAACCGAAGCAGGCGCCGATATCGCCACACGTCCCGCGCAACGGCTCGCGCGCCTTCACCACGCGGCTCGATGACCCATTCATCACGAGCGAGCGCCGGCTGCATCGACGCGCCCGACATCAGGAGAGCCCTCCGCCCTCGGGGAGCGCCGCCTCGTGAAGCGCTTCCACGTGCCATTCGAGCTTCGGCGAAACCACGCCGCGCATCTGACCTTTGTAGGTGCCCCGCGCGGAATCGCCCTTGGCCGAGTCGTACACGTGAAACGCCAGCGCGTTGTCGAGCTCGCAGGTGTAGGGTTTGTCGCCTTCGAAGAAGGCCAGCGACGTGTTCACGGTGTAGGTCGTCTCGGCGAGCAGATGCGGTGGGATCTGCACCTTGGCGATGCCTTCCGCGGGTCCGTCAAACGGCATCGGCACCGGCTGAACCGATCGAAATGCCAGCGCGCCGCGCGCCATCACGTCGATCTGCGCGCGCACGTCGAGCCGCGGCATGGCGGTGCGGAAGCCGATGTGCAACCAGACGGGATCCTCGACCTTGATCGCACCGACCTCCTTGCCTTTGGCCGAGACGAGCCGGGCAAAAAGGATTTCGCCGGCCTTGCACACGTGCCCGCCGGATTTCTTCGTCTGCCGCCGGCGATTGATGCTCGACCAGGCCGACGCCTGGTATTCGGCGACGACTTGATCCGGCGGGCCGATCGCCATCATCTGTCCGGCGCTGAGCCACAGCACGCGGTCGCACAGCCGCGCGATGGCATCCATGTCATGCGACACGAACAACACCGTCATGCCGGCACGTCCGCTCTCCTGGACCCGTTCGAGACATCGCTCCTGGAATTCCATATCGCCGACGGCCAGCACCTCGTCGGCGAGGAGGATGTCGGGACGCATGTTGATGGCGACCGAGAACGCCAGACGGAGGTACATCCCGCTCGAGTAGCGCTTCACAGGGGTGTCCAGGAAGTCGTCGAGACCCGCGAACTGGACGATGTCGTCGAGCCGCTCCTCCACTTCCGAGGCGGAAATGCCATACATCGCGGCGTTCAGGAAGATGTTCTCGCGCCCGGAGAGGTCCTGCTGAAAACCGGCGCCGAGCGCCAGCAGCGGCACGACGCGGCCACGTCCGACCACTCGACCCTCGGTCGGCGGCGTCACGCGCGACAGGACTTTCAACAAAGTGGTCTTGCCCGCGCCATTCGGGCCGATCACGCCGAGAATGGTTCCCGGCTCGACGGTGAACGAGACGTCCTTGAGCGCCCACAGATCGAAGGGACGCTTGGAGCCGACGCGGTAGCGCTTGCCCAGCCGCTCGACGCGCAGCGACGGCGATCGCGAGCTCTCGATATCCATCGTTACCGGTTCACGCCGCGTCCGTCGGCCGCGCCTGCGGCCCGCCGCCATTGCCGGCGAGCGCCTCGGTCGCCGGCGCCGGCTGCAGCATCAACAGCTTGTCGGCGGGGACGCCGTTCTGACGCAGCAGCTTCGCCGTTCCGCTCGGCCGCTCGAGGACCGCGACGATCAGCACGTCGTATGGCACGTTGACGTGATCGGCGATCGCCTGCACAGGGAACCCGAGGAAGGGACTGCCACCCTGGTCGGGGCCGAAGACCGCCACCAGATCCAGTCCCATGTCGCGCAGCAGCAGGAAGACGAGCTCCGCGGCATCGCCGGTGCCGTAGATCGCCACGCGCTTGCGTGCAGCGACGGCTACCGCCAGGCTCTGTCGCAGATGACGCCGGGCATCACGGTAGAAGTCGAGCGAGTACTTCATGAACTCGTAGGTCAACCGCGCTTTGCGCGCGACACCGCGCGGCGTCAACGAGTAGACGAGGCGATTGGGCGAGACCGTCACGCACTTCACGTAGCCTTTGCGGATCAACCGCTTCAGGTACAGGTTCGTCAGCCCCAGCGCGATGCCGAGCCGTGACGACAGCGTGCGCTGGGTGATGCTCGCCTGCTGTTCGAGCGCCTCGAGGAGCTGCAGATCGCGACGAGATTCAACGTCCATGGGAGCTTGCCGGAGGGAATCGGTTGGACGGAAGGTGGAGACACTTCCGTTCTGTCAGTTACACGGCGCGAGGGGGCGTCGACGCCGCGCGTTCAACTGATGAACGTCGTGTTCACGAAATGAACGTTGAAGATCTTCAATGAAATCGCTGATTTTGTCAATGAATCTCGCGGCATCGGCCTGAAATCCACTGCTTCCAACGTGCTAAGCTTCGTCGTCCATGAAATGGACCGTCCGCATCGCGCTGCTCCTGGTCCTCAGCGCCCATCTTTTGCTCGGTTATTCGCACAATTTCCTCGTCGGACCCGACGACGACCGGCTGTGGCTGTACACGTCGGCGATCAGCCTCGGCCGCGGCGCCGACCTCCGCCAGCTCAACGATCGGGTCCAGGACTCGATCGTCCGCCTCGACCGGCCGGAGAACCAGCGCGTCCGCTTCGCATTGCGGGAGAGCTACGACGGCAACTACGTTGGAGCGGCGGCCGTGCATCACGCCGCCGCCGCGGCCGTCGCCCGATCGCTCAGTGACCTTCGCGCCCAGGACTATCCCGCGTATCTCGCGCGAGCGATGTACGTGAGCTTCGTGGCGATGTACCTCGTCGCCTGCCTGGTGCTGATCCTCATCGTCGCCGGCGTCCGCAACGCACGATGGCTGATCGCGGCCGCGCTCGCCGTCGCCGCGACTGGTCTCATGGAGAGCCTCTTCGATCTGACTGGCGATACCTGGTCGGGGCTTCCAACCCTCTTGCCTGACGCGCAAACGCGCGAAACCTACTTCCAGAATCTCTGGCCGAATCTTCCGGCGCTGTTCCTCAATCCCCAGATTCAGCTGTCACCGTTCGGCGATACCCCTCGAAACCATTTCATCCTGATGATGATCCCGCTGTTTCTCCTGCGCTGGAGCGGCCGGTTCACGGGGTCGTATCTCTTTCTCGCGCTGCTCGGATTCCTGCACCAGAGCCATACCGGTCTCGTGCTCGCGTATCTGGTGGCTGTCGATGCCGCGTTGCGTCCGTCCATCTTTCGGGGCTGGACGTCGCTCGTCATCGCCGTCGTGCTGGCGATGTTCGCCGGTCGTGAGTCGCTCGGTTCCGTGATTGGCGCCACGCGGCCAATCGTCGTCATCAGCGCGACCGTCGCGGTGTTCATCGTCGCCGCGTGCATCTACTGGGGCTTGCGAGGCCAGATGGCGCGCGCGTTTGCGCCGCTGGCGCGCGTCCGCGATCGACTCCTCGCCCGCGGCGCACCGTTTGCCGATCTGGCGATGATCGGCGTCATCCTCGCCGTCTCGTTCCCGATCGTCGCCGTCATCAACGCGCTGGGCACGGAGGCTCAGAGTCTCTACTTCTGGACGCAGGTGCATGGACGCTCACTGGGCATCTTCCGGCCGGCGTTGATGCTTGCGCTGGGTGTTCTTGCGGTCGCGCGTCTCGAGCGTGGACGGGATGAGCGCGCCCTGGCCGCACGCGTGGTCATGCTGACCGCGCTCGCGCTCCTGCCCGGGCTTGTCGAGGCGCTGGGACACGATCGACATCCAATCGCCCGCATCGAGACGGGTGCACGCGCGCTGGAAGCGTCAGTCGGTCCGGCAATCGACTGGCATTCGATTGCGGCGCGACCCGAGCCAGAGATCTACTACGCGATCGCGCGCACCCTCGACACCGGTCGCTAGAGCGTCTGTCGTTTCCGTGTAGACGCGTCCTAGTTTCTTGGTCCTTGGTTGCCTGGTCCGTCCCTGGTCGGTGATCCGCGTGGGGCCTTATTCGGAGGCAACGGGCTCTAGCTAGTGTTTCGCCGCGTCGAAGACGAACAGGTGATTCATGCCGTAGACGAAGCGCGTGTGCTGCCGCAACGTGAAGCCTGCCTGCTCGCACATTGCCACCACATCTTTCGGCCATAGCCCTCCGACTTCACCCGGCTTCATCCCGCCGCGATGACGATCTTCGCCGTACCACCAGATGGCGTGTCCGATGCCGCCGAGCACTGGATCGATCATGGTCGCGATCAACGTTCCGTCGTCACGCAGGAGCCGGCGCGCTTCGGTCAACGCTTCACGGCGATTCGGGATGTGGTTCAGGCACGCGACGAAGGTCACTGTGTCGAAGCTGCGATCGGCAAACGGCAGCCGGGCGGAGTCCTCGACAACCTGAACGCCGCCTCCCCAGTCATGGACATCGACTCCGACGCCGTCACCATGGAGGCGCACCAGCCGGTTCGTCCCGGCGCCGATATCGAGCAGCCGTCCGCGCAGGTGCGGCCGCACAGCCGCGATTCGCTCGTCCTCGAGCGTCGTCCAGCCGAGCCGCGGCAGCCATGTCTGGGGGAACAGCGCCAGACGGAAAGGAATGCCAATCGCGTCCCAGGCAGCTTGAGCGATCGTCTTCTGCATCACGATTTCGCCGCGAGCACCCAGTTCGAAATGCCGATCGGCGACTCATACTTCCATCGAGCGGCGGCGCGCGCCATCCACAATGGGCTTCGATTGGGAAAGATGTGGCCGCCCGTCGTGCTTCGGACGACGCGCAAACCGGCACGCTGGCAGACGTCCTCCAGGTAGCGCCGCGAGTAGCGGAGCACCCAGCGGTGCTCGCGATCGACGAGTGCGAACGCGAATTGCGCCGGATGGTTGCGGTTCGGCTCGATCACCAGCACAAGACGCCGGCTGACGCGTGCCATCTCGCTGACCACCTGGGCCGGGTCGGAGATGTGGTGGAGGATCTCCCACCCGTAGACGAGATCGAAACTCGCGTCGGCATACGGAAGTGCCAGCGCATCGGCGGAGACGACGCAACCCTCCTGGCGGAGCGGGTGGCGGGCCAGCATCACCGGCGAGCGATCCGTCGCATGAATCCGGTTGATCCGTTGTCGCGTGTAGTACGTAGAAAACCCGTCGCCGCAGCCGACGTCGAGCGCGCGCTCGACGGCGCCGAGGTCGACCCACGATGCCAGCAGCTCGAGACGCTGCTCGGCGAACAGCCTGACGACCGGATGGTCGAACGAGCGAAACCGATGATCGCGTTCCCAGTAATCCTTCTGACGAGCGTCGTCGGTCTGCATCGACAGTCAGGCCTTGACGAGCCCGAACCCGCGCCAGCTGTTGCCGGCGCGATCGGTGATGACGGTGCGCTCGAGACGAGCCTGACGAAACCACTCGGCAAACGTGTCACGAGGAATGTATTCGGCAATTGCCGGCACGGCATGGTCGAACACGATGAAGGCGTGCTCGCGGTAGCCGAACTGCGACAGAAACATCATGTAGTCGAAGTAGAACAGCCGCTTCTTGAGCCAGGCGAGCGCCGGTCTTCGCGAGACCGGAGCGTAGACGCCCTTCACCATCAGCGTCAGCGGAATCGCCGCGAGATGGGCGAGCGCCAGCAGCAACGGCCGCGGCATGCGGCTGGTCACGCGCCGTGCGGGGTTCACGAATCGAACGACCCACTCATTGTTCTCAGCCCCGTACACCCACGCGCTCACGCCGCCTCCCGGCACGACCTTCGAGGCCATCTCCAGAAAGGCGCCACGCGGGTCCGCCGTATGGTGCAGCACGCCGACGCTGAAGGCATAGTCGAACGCGCGCTGCACCGGCAGCCTGAGCATGTCGCCTTGGACGATCAACACGTTGTCGAGATGCCGTGTGCGCTCGAAGGCAATGTCCACCGCGGAACTCAGGTCAACGCCGACCACGAGCCCCGCTCCGAACGACGCGGACAGCAGCGTGAACCTCCCGCTGCCGCAGCCCCCGTCGAGCACCGTCTTGCCGGCGAACCACTCCTGGCTCACGGGGTGAATGAAATCGAGGAAGGTTTCCGCTCGGCTGAATCGCGCATCGAACAGCACCGTCGCGCGCTCCCATTGATAGCCGAATCCCTCGACAGTCTCTCCGACACCGCCGGTCAGCACACCTTCGATGAGACGCGGCACACCACGCTCGACGGGATACGATCGGCCGCACGCTTCGCACTGCAGCCGCCCGCGCATGACGTGTCCGTCGACAGCCGTCTCGGCGGCCGAGAGTGTCAGACGGCCGCCGCATAAACAGCCCAGGACGTCGATGGCGTCCGGCTTCACCGCTCGACTCCGAACTGCTCGAACCAGGATGTCAGGACCAGCAGCGACCAGATCTGATGGCTGTGATCGTCGCGTTTCGAGAAGTGCCCGTCGAGGATGCGGCTCACGACGGCCGGCTCGAGCAGACCCTGCGACCGGATCCGCGCCGGCGACAGCATGTCCGACACGAACGGTCGAAGTCCTTCGCGCATCCAGTTGCCCTTTGGCACGTTGAAGCCCTGCTTCTTGCGATAGAGCGCGCGCGCCGGCACCTTGCCGTCCAGCGCCGCCTTCAACAGGTACTTCTTCTGTGTGAAACGGCGCAGCTTGAATCGCACTGGAACGCGCGCGGCAAATTCGACGAGACGGTAATCGAGATATGGCTCGCGTGCCTCCAGTCCGTGCGCCATCGTCATGCGATCGATCTTCACCAGCATGTCGGCTGGCAGGTAGAGCCGCGTGTCCACGTACAGCATCCGATTCAGCGGATGACGAGCGTTGGTTCTGGCAAACGCGTCGCGGTAGCTCTGGAGCGGATCGCTCGCCGACGCGCCTTCGCCGAGCGGGCCGAGCAACTGACGCCGCGTCGCCTCGTCGAACACGATGCGCCACGAGGCATGCGCATCCTCGGAGCATCGGTCACCGGCCGCGACGAAGCGCTTGAGCTTTTCGGTGGTGCTCACCTTCGCGCTCGATGGCGGCAGCCGCTGCACCAGCGGCGTGATGATCCCGCGGCGCAGCACTGACGGCACCACGCCGTAGAGGCGATGGAGGTAGTAGGCCTGATGCGTTTCGTAACCGGCGAGGATGTCGTCGGCACCATCGCCACTGAGCGCGACGGTCACGTCCCGGCGGGCGAGCGCGGCGAGGTGGTAGACGGCCAGCATCGACGAATCGGCGGTGGGCTCTTCCGCATGACGGACGATCGTCGGCAGCATCGTTCCGACGTCGGCGTCGAGAACGCGCTCGCGATGCTCGGCTCCCACGCTGCCGGCAACCTCGCGGGCATAGGGCAGCTCGTTGAATGAGTCTTCCTTGAAGCCGATCGAGAACGAGCGGACCGGCTGCGTCTGGTGACGCGACATCCAGTACGCGACGCCGCTGGAGTCGACGCCGCCGCTGAGAAACACGCCAAGCGGCACATCGCTGATGAGCCGCAGCCGAACCGAGTCGGACAACAACGCCGACAGCTCCTCGACGTACTCGCGCTCGCCTTTGTTGACGCTCTCGTCGTAGACGACGTCCCAGTACTCCACGTCGCGTACCGATCCCGAACGGTCAATCAGCAGATAGTGCCCGGGCTCGACCTGTCGAACGTCTTTGAACAGCGTTCTCGGCGCGGGCAGATAGTTGAACGCGAGGAACTGCTGCAGCGCGTCGGCGTCGAGCCGCCGTCCGACCCCCGGGTCGGCGATGACGGCCTTGATCTCCGATCCGAATCGAATCGCGTCGGCCGCGACCGAATAGAACAGCGGTTTCACGCCGATGCGATCGCGCACGAGCCACAGCCGCTCGGTCCGCCCGTCCCAGAGGGCAAACGCGAACATGCCGTTGAATCGCGACAGGCAGTCCGTGCCCCATTCCTCGTAGCCGTGCAGGATCACTTCCGAATCGGTGCGCGACTTGAACCGGTGCCCACGCGCTTCGAGGTCGGCGCGAACGTCTTGAAAGTTGTAGATCTCGCCGTTGTAGATCACGTGGACGGTGTCGTCCTCGTTCGACATCGGCTGGCTGGCCGCGACGCTCAGGTCGATGATCGACAGCCGCCGATGCCCCAGTCCGACCGGACCCGTCACCAGGAAACCCTCTCCATCGGGCCCGCGATGCGCGATCGCGTCGGTCATCCGCTTGACGATCGATCGATCGGCCGGTTGGCCGTCGAACCGGAGGAGTCCCGCGATGCCGCACATCTACTCGAAGCGTTCCAGGCGGAGTTGAGAGATCTGGTCGCAGAGCAGGCCAAGCGCGAACAGGATGACGGCGGTGACGATGGCCAGCATCGAGCCGACGCTGACACCGCGCCCAGCAAGCGCGATGGGGACCCCCCAGACGATTCCCACCCCCGCCGTGAGCGCAGCCACAGGCACGAACACCCGGAGGGGGTTGAACAGCGACAGGACTCGCAAGATGAG
>Ga0075421_100012732_pt1 | contig 10464 bp, 7 predicted proteins | sample SoiMetdeltSBSDD5_FD_75292 | JGI IMG/M metagenome (GOLD analysis project Ga0075421, IMG submission 75292) | Bulk soil microbial communities from a Populus tree surrounding site in Tennessee, USA - Soil MetaG P. deltoides SBSDD5 | ecosystem: Environmental > Terrestrial > Soil > Tree plantation... | reverse complement strand
GACCCGGCGGCGGTGCCTAACGTCCTCCGCGAGGTAGACCGTGGCCATCCCACCCGCCCCGAGCTCGCGCTCGAAGCGGTACCGGTCGGTGAGGGCGGCCGCGAGGGCGCCGCTGCGGGCGTCCAGGCGAGAAGTCACGGCGTCTCCACCGTGCCAATATGCGGTTGGCTTGGTGGTCTGTCACCGGTTACGACATCGCGCGTCGAGAGACCGGCCTCGGCTAGTGGGGCCGTCGTGGCTAGCGCAGGCTCTGCCCCTTCTTCGCTCCTCCGAGGCGCCGGAGCAGGTGGTGGCCGGACTTGTCCGGCACGCCCCTCCACCTGACGGTCATGATCTCTCTCTCGACTGGCCAGCGGCCCGCCACGCGGGATTCCTCTTGGCGGTCTACAAAACGAGGATACAGCACCTTCTGCAGACCATCAAGAGAAGTTTGGATATGCGGCGTCGAATTTCATCGTTTCGTTGCATCTGCGATCGAACGATGATTTGTGACTCTGACCCCAATGTCGCTGACCGCCGCGCACACGGCCAGCCACGCTTTCGCAACCCGTGTCGCCTAACGCGAAGCGGGTGGTCCGGCCGGGCCAGCGCCGGACGGTTGGAGCCCGATCCGCCGCACCAGGTCCTGAAAGCGGGGATCGGACCGGAGCTGCGCGTACGTCGTCTCGACGTTGATCGTGACGAGGTCAGGATGGCGCTGGCGGTACGAAGCCTCCAGCCACTTGATTGCCGCGTCGTTGCCTTCGACCGCGGCGAGCGCCCCTGCGACGACAGGACGGTAGATGTCGGTCGCAGCGGCGTTGGCGCGGAGCTCGGCGATGAGCCGCCGCGCCTCGTTCTCCCTCCCGACTCGCGCGAGCGCGATGGCCAGATGCGCCTTCGAGTTCTGGCTCCTTCCCGCGAGAGCTATTGCCCGTTCCAAAGTACGGATCGCCTCCTCGACCTTCCCCGTCGCGAGTAACGCCCTTCCCAGCGACTCCTGGAGCAACGCTACGGACGGGTGAAGCTCGGTTGCGGCCCGCGCCTCGGACACAGCCTCTTCGTATCGACCGAGTAGTCTGAGCGTGACTCCCGCTCCCCCGATGGGGGCTAGCGGATCCAGCTCCGCAGCCCGCCGACCGGCCGTGAGCGCCTCATCGAATCGCCCAGCGCCATTCAGCAGGAACCAGTACCAGACGTATGCAGAGGCAAAACTCGGGTCGAGCGCGATCGCGCGCCGGTACTCTCGCTCGGCTGCCTCCCACTCCCACTCGTAGACGTGGAGGTACGCCGCGAGGACTGTGTGCGCCTCTGCCAACTCGTCGTCCAACGCGACCGCACGGTAAGCCGCGTCGCGCATGCGTGCCCGCCCTTCGCGCGGGTGAATGTAGCCGAGCACGCCGAGCGGCGCGTACGTGCTGGCGAGCCCGGCGTATGCCTGTGCGTATTGCGAGTCCGCTGCGATGGCCTGATTGAAATAGTCGATCGCCCTGTAGAGCGCTTCGCCTCGCTGATGCCACGCCTGCCGCCCTTTGAGGTAGAGGGTGTACGCCTGGAGGTTCGCCGTTGGCTTGCGAGTGATACGCTGCCGCTCCGACGCCGTTAGGCTCGCCTCGAGCGCGTGCGCGATGCGAACGGCCAGGTCGGCCTGGATGTCGAAGATGTCGGCCAGCGCGCGCTCCTCGTACGTCTGCGACCAGATGCCGAGACCGGTGGAGGCGTCGATGAGCTGCGCAGTCACCCGCACACGCTGATCCGCCTTACGAACGGAGCCCACCAGCACACTCGCGACGTTCAGCGTGCGGCCGACCTCGCGAATGTCGCCTGAGCGACCCTTGAACTGGAAAGCGGATGTGCGCGCCGCAACTCGCATCGACCGGATCTGCGAGAGCGCGGTGATCAGCTCTTCGGTGAGCCCGTCGCTGAAGTACTCCTCGGCGGCGTTGCCGCCAATGTTCTCGAACGGCAGCACCGCCACGGATTGGCGGTCGGTATTCGCAGGGGTGTCGGCGCCACCCCTCGCGATGAGGTCACGGAAACCGCCGACGTTGAAGCCGATCGCGAACAGCAGCGTCGCCGCGACGGCAAGTCCAAGCCGTGTCGCGGTGCGCCGCCAGATAATGGATCGAGCATCCGCCGGATGCGACGTGACACGATCCGCTTGCGTCGGCGTCGAGGTCGGCGGCCCGACGAGCGCGTCGGCGAACGCCTGCGGTGTCGAATAGCGGTCGGCCTTCAGCTTCGCGAGCGCGCGTGTGATCGCCGTTTCGACCTGCTCGGGTACGAGATCCCGCACTCGACGCACGGGCGGCGGTGGCTCCGTGAGATGTCCGGCGAGCACCGCTCGCACGGTGCCGCCGGTGTACGGCGGCTCGCCCGCAAGCATTTCATAGAGCACGCACCCGAGGGCATAGACATCCGTTCGACCGTCCACGTCTCGATCGCCGGTCACCTGCTCGGGGCTCATGTAGGACGGCGTGCCGAGGGCGAGGCCCGTTTGCGTGAGACGTGCAGCGCCCGCCTCCGCGACCGCGTGGGCGATACCGAAGTCCGCGACGACGGCGTGCCCTTCCACGAGCAGAATGTTCTCCGGCTTGATGTCCCGGTGCACCACGCCGCGGTTGTGCGCGTACGTGAGCGCGCCCGCGACCTCACGGACGATGGAGATCGCGGCATCGATGGCAAGCTGCTTCTCGCGCCGTAAACGCTCCCGCAGCGATTCGCCCTCGACGTACGGCATCACAAAGAAGACGAGAGAGGGTCCGTCCCCTGCGGGCACCTCACCAGAGTCGTAGAGCGGGACGATGTGCGGATGGTTGAGTCCAGCCGTGACGTCGATCTCGCGGAGGAACCGGTCGGGACCGAGCGTAGCGAGCTCCGGCTTCAGGACCTTGATGGCCACGCGCCGGTGATGCTTGAGGTCCTGCGCGAGGTAGACGGTGGCCATGCCGCCGCGGCCTACTTCGCTCTCGACGCGATACCGGCTTGCCAGGGCCGTTCGAAGACGATCGATCACGTCATCACTTCAGCCACGGGGATACGGGGCCGTGCGTAAGGTGTTATGGTATCCCGTAGCGCAGCGACGGGCCATGGCGTTCTGCGCGGAGATCAATCCTGAGGAAACTTCATGACCGTTCACCCACCGTCGGCCACCACCAACGACGCTGCTGCCAACACCACGCCGTTCACGGCCACGACGCTCGGCGTCTCCCTCACCGCAACGGATCTGCCGGCCAGCATCGCCTGGTATCGCGACGTCATTGGCTTCACCGTCGACCAGGAATACGTGCGGGAGGGCACTCTGCGAGCGGCCGCGCTCCGTGCCGGCACCGTGCGGATTCTGCTCAATCAGGACGATGGAGGGAGGGGCTGGGATCGCGTGAAAGGCGAAGGCTTCTCGCTGTCGTTCACGACACCCGACAGCATCGACGACATCGCGAACCGGATCAGGGCGCGCGGCGGCAAGCTGGACACCGAGCCGGCCGACATGCCCTGGGGCGTGCGCATGTTCCGCCTTCGCGACCTGGATGGCTACAAGCTCTCCATCTCCTCGCCGCGAGGGGCGTAAGGATGACCTAACGACGCGCTGGCGTCAGTAGATAGCGCGCGAGCCGGGGAGAGGTGCGAGGCGCCAGACCTGGACCGGCGCCGACGAGAACGCTTGGAGCGCGGGCTGCACTCTCTGCTGCCACGTGGTGTCCCGCTGGAGCGCTTCGAGGTGCCGGCGGTGCGCCTCCGCGTCCGGAAATCGCGCGAACCAGACGAAGGCCCCCGTGTCCGGCGGCGAAGTGGGCCCGAACGCCTGCGCGATGTGCGGCTGCCAGCGCCAGCCTGTCACGCTCTGAAAGCTTGCCACCGGTCGCCCGCCTGTCGCGTGGAGCAACGGCACGACGGCCGAGGTGAAGTAGGTCTCCAGGGCCATCAGCTTGCTCTCGGGAGCCATATAGATGGTGGCGACAAGCAACCCACTCTGAGTGGTCTGCTCCGCGGTCGGAGTTCCGACGAGAAATCCTGGCGGGTAGCCCCACGTCATGAGGAGGTGTGCGTCAGGCGACCGGACGCCGGCGCGACGCACCGCGTCCTGATGCTGCGACCAGGTGGGTCTGAGGTAGAAGGGAGACGGATCGGTCGAAGCGTTGACGGTGATCCCTCGCAGCCACACGTAAGAACCCGGGCGGTCGATGTCACGGAGCAGCGCCAGGTTCTGCATCCAGTACACCTCCACGCCGGCGGAGTCTGGCGCGAGGCCGGCGCGGAGCTGCTCCTGAACACCGACGGCGCGCCCGACACGGTTCTCCTCTCGGAAGAGCTCCTCGAGCACGCGCAGTCCGTCCTCCGACACGACGTAGTGACGCAGCTCCACCTGCGAGCAACAGTACGCCGTGCGCGCCGCCCGCGGCACGCCGGCGACCGGTCGCGTCGGAGCGGCCGAGTCGGCGGCGGCGCGCTGATAATGCCGATGTCGCACCGTTTCCCACCGAAGTCCTCCGTCCGGTGAAACGCTGCGTTCCCACTCCCACACGTTCAGGTCCCACACCCGGATCTGCTCCCGCGCGAGTACCACGCGCCCGTCGATCGTCTCCGACCCGACGAACTGGCCGACGCAGCGGCCCGGCCTTCCTTCGCACGGGACCCCTCCCGTAACCGACCGCCTCACCGGCGCTCCACTGAAGTCAAACCCGTGCAGGAACCACTGCCGCGCCGGCGCTTCGTACGCCAACACCGTCGCACCGCGGGATCGCTCGCCCGCGGGGCGATCGAGCTCGTACTCCTCGAGCAATGCCGCTCCACCCGCGAGAGTCCGCCAGGTTGAAACACCCTGGGTAATCTCGAGCTCGGCGTCCCGCTGTCCGGTCAGTGGGCGCTTCGACCGCCGATCCTCGACCGTCCAGAGTCCCACCATGAAATCGAATGCACGTGCCGCATCGACCGGCGAAGAGGCCGCTGCTGCCGTCGGTCTGCCGCCAGGCTGCGCCGTCATCACGATCGGATAAAGCGCGAGCACGACGGAGCCAAGCCATCGTGCGAGGCGCCGTCGTTCGAACCGCGGGCGATCAGTCCCGTGAGCTTGCATGGTCCGCTAGAAGATCGGTCTCGAGGTGGCGACTGGCTCGAGACGCCACACCTCGGGCGGTCGCGGCGCGATCTGCTCGAGATGTCGTGCGGTCTGCGTCCAGGCCGTGTCGCGCTGCAGCGCCTCGCGGTGGCGGCGGTACGCGTCGGCGCTGGGAAAGCGCGAGAACCAGACGAAGATCCCGGTATCCGGTGACGATGTCTGACCGAACACCCGCGAGAGCTCCTGTTGAAACTGCCAACGACTCGAGCTCCTGAACTGCGCGATCGGCCGCCCGCCGGTCCGACTCAGCACCGGCACCACGATGTTCGAGAACATGTATTGGAGCTCCAGAAGCCGCGCCATCGGCAGCGTGTAGACGTTCGCAACGATGAGCCCCTGCGCCGCCGGGCCGGGATGCGTCGGGACGCCGACGACGAACGCACCGCCGTACAGCCACGACTCCACCAGTTGCGCGTGTGTCGTGCGAATGCCGGCCTGGCGTACGGCGTCCTCGTGCGCCTGCCACGCGGAGCTGAAATAGAACGGCAGCTCGTTAGGCTCATCGACGAGCCCCCGCAGCCACACGTACGAGCCCGGGTGGTCCACGTCGCGAAGCAGAGCGACGTTCTCCATCCATCGAATCTCGAGGTCGTCCGAGTCCCGGCTCGCGCCGGACCGCGCCTGGTGCTGCGCCACCACGCGCCTGGCGAGCACGTTCTCGTCGGCGAAGAGACGGCGCAAGACGCGCTCTCCGCTATCGGGCACATTGTAGCGGCGGAGCTCCATCCGCGCACAGCAGTACGTCGCCCGGACCGGCTCAGGCTCCGGCGCGGCAGTGCGGCGCGCCGAATCGACCCCGATGCGCGTGTACCGTCGGTGACGGACCGTTTCCCACGACGTTCCGCCATCGCGCGAGATCTGCCGAATCCACTCCCACGCGTTAGGCTGGGAGACACGAATCGTCTCCCGAACGAGCCCGGTCCGTCCTGCGTCGGACAGCAAGCCGGCGAACTCACCCTCGCAGCTGAGCGCCCGCGCCCGACACACGAAGCCGCCGCGCACCGAGCCGTCTACGTCGTACGGCACCCCATCGGAGCGGTGAATGATCCACTGCTGGCTGTACGCGTCGTACGCGAGCAGCGTCGCGTGACGTACCCGCGCGCCGACAGGTCCCGTGACCTCGTAGTCCTCCAGAAGCCCCCTGCCGTCCGCGACCGGCCGCCAGACGGCGACGGCGTCTACGATGTGCGAGGTCGGCGCTGAGTCCGGGTGGACGCGTCCGCGCCAGCGCCAGTCCGCGACCCTCCACCGGCCAACGGCGAACTCGAAGTCATAGAACCCGTGGCGGCGCGGAAGCGCCGGCATAGGCGGCGGCGGGGTGGGCTGGGCGGGCGCTGCGAGCGGTGCCGCCAGCCACGTTGCAACACAAAGAATCGCCAGGACGGCCACTCGAGCGCGCATCCGTCTTCCCCCACTTGCAGTTCCGCAGCACTGCTCTAGCGGGAAGTATCCCGATGTCCCGTCGATGTTCCCCGACCGTCACCGTCGCTCGCCCGATGCTCGGTGCGATCAGAACGCGCCGGCAGCTCTGACCCGGCGAGTGCCGTATCCGACGCCGGTTCAGCCAACAGGGGCATCGCACGCGGCGCACGGAACGCGATCACCGCCAGCGGCGGCAGCGTGATGGACAGCGACCAGGGACGACCATGCAACGGGGTCGGCGAGGTCTCCACAGCGCCGAAGTTCCCCATGCCCGAACCGCCATACTCCGTTGCGTCGCTATTCAGGATCTCCGTCCACACGCCGCTGACCGGAGCACCGACCTGGTAGTCGAACCTCGGCACCGCCGAGAAGTTGCACGCGAAGAGCAGGATGTCCTCCGGGTCGGCCGCGCGTCTGACGAAGCTCACCACGTTCCCCTCGTGATCGCTGCAGTCGATCCACTCGAAGCCCTCCGGTGCATCGTCGCGCTCGTACAGCGCGGGCTCGTTCCGATAGCACGCGTTGAGATCGCGCACCCACCGCTGCAGTCCGGCGTGCATCGCATCGTTCGTTAGGTGCCAGTCGAGTCCGATGTCATGGTTCCACTCGCGCCACTGCCCGAACTCATCGCCCATGAACATCAGCTTCTTGCCAGGGTGCCCGAACATGTAGCCGTACAGCGCCCGCAAGTTCGCGAACATCTGCCAGACGTCGCCCGGCATCTTCGAGACCATCGCCTTCTTGAGGTGCACCACCTCATCGTGCGAGAACGGCAGGACGAAGCGCTCGGAGTACGCGTACATGAGGCTGAACGTGATCTGGTTGTGGTGATACCGTCGATACACCGGATCGAACGCCATGTACGCGAGCATGTCGTGCATCCACCCCATGTTCCACTTGAAGTCGAAGCCGAGTCCGCCGACCGCTGTTGGGCGCGTCACCATCGGCCACGACGTGGACTCCTCCGCCATCACCGGCACGCCCGGATACTCGGCGTGAACACGGTCATTGAGCAGGCGGATGAAGTCGATCGCCTCCAGGTTCTCGCGGCCCCCATAACGATTGGGGATCCACTCGCCATGCTTTCGTGCATAATCGAGGTAGAGCATCGACGCGACCGCATCGACGCGCAGGCCGTCGATGTGGTAGCGATCGATCCAGAACAGCGCGCTGCTGATGAGGAAGTTGCGGACCTCGAGGCGACCGTAGTTGAAGATGAAGGTGTCCCACTGCGGGTGCAGACCGCGCTGCACGCCCGCATGCTCGTAGAGGTGCGTGCCGTCGAAGTAGCCGAGGCCGTGTCCGTCACGCGGGAAGTGCGCTGGCACCCAGTCGAGGATTACCCCGATCCCGCGCTGGTGCAGCGTGTCGATCAGGTACATGAGATCGTGCGGCTCACCGAACCGGCTCGTCGGCGCGAAGTAGCCGATGGTCTGGTAGCCCCACGATCCGTCGAACGGATGCTCGGTGACGGGGAGGAGCTCGACGTGCGTGTACCCCATGTACTCCACGTAGTCCGCGAGCTGCGGGGCCATCTCTCGGTACGTGAGCCATCGCCCGTTCTCCTCGGTCACGCGCCGCCAGGAGCCGAGGTGAACTTCGTAGATCGACATCGGTTGAGTCGCCGACTCCCGTGTGGCACGTGCGGCGATCCAGTCGGCATCGTGCCACTCGTAGCCGTCGAGCTCGACGACCTTCGACGCGGTCTGCGGGCGAATCTCCGCCGCGAACCCGTACGGGTCGGCCTTGTCGCCGCGCGCGCGGCCATCGGGACCAACGACGCTGTACTTGTAGAGCGTGCCAGCCTTCACGCCCGGGATGAACGTCTCCCAGACGCCGGCCTCATGACGCCGCGTGAGCGCGTGGGCGGAGGCGTCCCAGCCGTTGAAGTCGCCAACGACGGACACGCGTGAGGCGTTAGGTGCCCAGACGGCGAAATGAACGCCCTTCACGCCGTTCACCTCGCGCAGGTGCGCGCCAAGCTTTTCGTAGGTGCGGTAGTGCGTCCCCTCCGCGAGGAGGTGGAGATCGAAATCAGTGAGGAGCAGCTCGGTCATCGAATATCCGGAGGAAGCATGGAGCTCTCGCGCCAGCACGAAGCTGTCCCATCGGCGCAGCCCTCCACAAGCTGCGGCATTGCTCCACCGCTCGGCGTCGCCAAATTGAAGCGCACGCCGAAACGAGGTGACGCACCATGCCCGCTCGCGTGAATGCTCCCGGGTCGACCTACATCCTGGGCTGGAGTGATGCGGAACAGGATCGCTTGATACGGCAGGCGATCCTCCTCGCCCCGATGACCGAGCAGCTGTTTCGCGAGGCCGGGATCAGTGCGGGGCAACGCGTGCTCGACCTGGGCTCCGGCGTCGGCGACGTCGCGATGATGGTGGCGAGGCTCGTCGGTCCGTCGGGCGAAGTCATCGGCATCGAACGAAACGCGACCTACATAAGGCGAGCGCGTGACCGTATCGCGGCGACCGGGCTCCGCAACGTGACGTTCATCCAAGCCGACCTGAACAACCTCGCCGTGGCTGGACAGTTCGATGCCGTGGTAGGGCGCTTGATCCTCACCTTCGCGACTGATGCCGTCGCGGTCGTTCGATCGGTGTCGCGTGTGCTTCGTCCTCGCGGGGTGGTGGCAATCATCGAACCGTGCTGGAGCGCAACGCTCGCGATGAACACGAACGTCCCCCTGTTCTCGCGACTCGTGACCACCACGCACGAGCTGTTCAGACGGTTAGGCATCGATACAGAACGAGGCCCCAATCTCTATCGAATCTTTCAAGACGCCGGCTTGAGCGCTCCGAGCATGCATCTCGACATGCACCTGGGAGACGACGGGGCCATCGCCGAGCTGCAGACTGACCTGCTTCGCGCGGTTTCCGCCGACGCTGAACGACACGGCGTATCTCTGGCGGCACTAGGCGACCTGGACACGCTCGCCGATCGAATCCGCGCCGAGCTTCGCGCCGCGAACTCGCCAGTCGCATACGTCGCGATGGTGAGCGCATGGTCGAGGAAGAGCTGACCGGCTTTAGGCGTACAGGTCAAGCTGAACGACCGGCGCCGCATACGTAAGCACGCCATCGACGAGTCGTGCCGGCGGCGCCAACACGTGCAGCTCCGCCGTGTCGGCGTCGCGAATGTGTCGGACCTCGTAGCCGAGCGACACCAGGACGTCGGCGATGATCCGCCGGTGGCAGCGCCACCAGAGCTGCTCCGCGCACATGATCGCCGTAATGATCCCCGAGGCCACCATCAGAAGCTCGAACAGTCCGTCGGCAAACTCCTCGGCGGCGGTGTGGTCGGCGTATCCGCGGAACGCGTCGTTCTCCCATGCGTCGTTCGGTGACGCGGGATCCGGGCGGCGTCGCCCGCCAAGCGCCTCGATCCATCGGTAGCTTACGCCGGTTGCGCGGAGCGACGCTTCGAGCGACGCAGCGCCGAACTGCGGCAGACGCCGCGACCCCGGAAAGCGCCGGACGTCCACGACCGCCTCGATTTCGTGCGCCGCGATCACCGAGAGCAGCTCCTCGATCGTCCGCGTAGAGTGCCCGATCGTCCAGACAGTCATATCGCCGACCGCTTCCCCGATAGTGTCATACTCCTCATTCTAAGCACGGAGTATTCTCGTTTTCGCCGCCACGTTCACGCCTCGAGCCGATGAACCTCCGGATCACCAGTGGCTGATCCCGCCGTCGCCAGCGTACCGGCGGAGCGGGTTCACTTTCTCGAGGAGCAGGGACGCAACCGGCGTCGAAGCCTCCGGTTCGGCCTGTTTGCGATCACCTCGGTGGCCATCGCGGGCGTTCCGCTCTGCGTCATCATCGCGCCGGTCCTGCTCGGCGGTGTGCTGATCGTCGCGCACCTCGTCGAGCTGTTCATGCCGCTCGGCGCGACAACCTGGGAGATGTTGCACGACGCCATCTTCGTCGGCCCGACGGTCTACA
>Ga0075421_100012730_pt1 | contig 10465 bp, 7 predicted proteins | sample SoiMetdeltSBSDD5_FD_75292 | JGI IMG/M metagenome (GOLD analysis project Ga0075421, IMG submission 75292) | Bulk soil microbial communities from a Populus tree surrounding site in Tennessee, USA - Soil MetaG P. deltoides SBSDD5 | ecosystem: Environmental > Terrestrial > Soil > Tree plantation... | reverse complement strand
GACTGGGGCCGTCAGCGTGACGCCTACTTCGGGTTCTTTTTCCAGGACGATTGGAAGGTGGGCACACGCCTCACCCTCAACCTCGGCATTCGATACGAACTGTTTACTCAACCGGTAGACGCCCGCGATCTCGGCTCCCTTTTCGACGTGGTAAAGAAGGAATGGGCGCTGCCCGGCAAGGATGGTTACACACGCGCCATTGTAGACGGCGACCACAACAACTTCGGCCCGCGGGCTGGTTTCGCCTATCATTGGAAGCCCAAGTGGGTCTTTCGTGGCGGGTACGGCATATTCTATGGCCTGCGCGATCAGAATCAGCAAGTCACGCAATTCGCGGGCAACAACCCTAACACACCTGCCATCGTGTCACAAAACATCACCGCCGCCGGCACAGTGACGGCGCCATACAGTTTCAGCACTTCAATTGTGGCAAACCCTGATTCAGGCAAACTTTCTTCGTTCACTCCTGAGGCTCCTCTCGCTCGAACCGTGCGAAGCCAAGGTCTGCATGACGCGCGTTTCCCCTGGCTCCACCAGGTGAATTTTAGTATTCAATTTCAGCCCCGCGAATCCTGGGTGCTCGAAACGTCGTTCAGTGGAGCGTACGGCCGCGACCTTGCGACCCTGTTCATCAACATCAACCAGGTTCCCTTTGAATACGCGCTAGACGGGCGCAACATCCAACGCAACCGTCCCGTTCCCAATATCAATGGGACCGTTATTCCGATCTTTTCAACGGCTACGAACAACTACAATGCGTTCAACGCGCGCTTGGAGAAGCGCTTTTCTCGCGGATTAAGTTTTCTGCTGAACTACTCTATCCAGAAGAATCTGGAAAGCGGCGGCTCGGGGCCCAGTTCTTTCACCCAGAACGGTACCAGCATCGCCCTGGACACTTACAATCTCGCGCGAGAGAAGAGTGTTCCCCCCATCGATATACCTCAGGTTCTTGTTTTTAGTTTTGGTTACGAGCTGCCGTTCTTAAAAGGAACAACGCCTCTGCGCAAGATATTGGGGAACTGGCAGATAAACGGTATCAGCTACATGCGCAGCGGATTCCCCACTGATATCCGCACCAGTCTGCTGCCTCCTGTGTTCAATACATTCAATCTGCCCGATCGCGTAGTGGGTGAGTCTGTTCAGATTCAGGAGGGCCGCGACCCGGATCGTTTCTTCAACCCCGCCGCTTTCCGGGTCCCCGGTACCGTGCGAAGCGCCGCGGGCGCGTCGATCCAAACGTTCGGCAATTCGGGACGCCGCATCGCTCGAGGGCCCGGATCGGTGAACCTGGACTTCTCGCTGTTTAAGGACGTCGCTCTGACTGAGAGACTCCGGCTACAATTTCGGACAGAAGCGTTTAACCTGACCAATACGCCGACATTCCTGCTTCCCTCGGCGACTAGTCCAACATTAACCTGCATCGGTACGCCGGGATCGGCCTGCAACAGCAACAACCCGCAATTCGGAAAACTAAGCGGTTCGACATCGGTCGGCCGTCAAGTTCAATTCGGGATGAAACTGATCTTCTGAGTAGCTGGGAGACTGATTATGCGAAGCCTGAAATCGGTAGTTCTTCTTCTGTTTGTAATTGGGCTGTCGGCAATTGCGCAATCGGTGGCGCCAGTCTTTCCGTACGGCGCCGTTTATTTCCGCAAGTCGGGCCCACCCGAGGAGGCCTGGGAGCGCGACCATAAGACTGCGGCTCAACTTGGACATAACAGCTTTAGCCATCGATTTTTGTGGGGAGTGATCGAGAACCAGCCGGGCAAGTACGACTGGCGCGACTACGACCGCATGATGGATCTCGCCGCTCAAAACAACATCAAGGTAGTCATCCGCGAGATTTCGAACGGTGGACCGGAATGGATGTTTGATCGCTATCCGCACGCTCGCATTGTGAACGCCGATGATAGTGTGTCTCATCCGAGCGTTGGCAACAGTACTGCGACCGGCGAAACGCCCGTTTGTCTGGATCATAACGATGTTATGGCTGCGAACGAAAAGTTTCACACCGCAATGATCGAGCAGTATAGGAATCACCCTGCGACGATGGGTTATGACCTTTGGAACGAGCTCGGCGCGCAGGAATGCTATTGCCCGGCCACGCAAGCGAAGTTCCGCGAGTGGCTAAAAGCAAAATACGGCACGATCGAGGCGTTGGGCCGTGCCTGGCGTCGCTATAGTTTGGCCGATTGGGAATACGTTCACCCGCCACGGGGTTCGGGCGGCTACCCTGCCGAGTTCGACTGGTTAGAGTTCCGCAAGGACAATATGTTTAGTAAGTTCAACCGGCGGGTGGCGCTCTATCACCGCCTTGACCCGAAGCATCCGGTTTCGATACATGGCGGTAGTGGAGGCTTGTTTTTTGGATCCGCCACCAGAGACGATTGGCGTGCCGCCGCCAATGTGGACATCACCGGCTACACCTGGGTAGCGTCCCGAACAGGGAACGCGCCGTGGATACAGTTTCAGGCTGTGGACTACCTACGCGGCACTGCAGGCGGGAAGCCGTTCTGGCACGGGGAAGCGCAGTCGGGACCGCTCTGGATGCAGCCCCAGGTCCCCGGGCGGCCTCGAGATGATGGCCGCATTTCGTACGCCAAAGATGTGCGTCTGTGGAACCTGGTCTCGATGGCGTTGGGCACGCGGGGAATCTTCGACACGCGTTGGCGCCCGCTGCTAGACGGGCCACTGTTTGGCGCATTCGGCGGTCTAGGGATGGATGGATCTGTTACGCCGCAGGCGGAAATGGGTGGCAAGGTGGCGAAATGGGCCAATGCAAACCCAGCGATCTGGAAATCCAGCAACGTCAAAGGCGAGATCGGTATCGTGTTTGTGCCCGAATCTGTAATGTTCAACGAGATTCAGCAGGGCAATACGAATAATTATGCCCAATCCATGCGCGGCGTGTATCGAGCTTTTTACGACGCGAATATTCAGGCCGATTTCGTGCATATCAATGACATTGGGCAATATCCAATAGCTTATGTCCCTTACCCGGTGATGCTGAAGGCGGCCACAGCGCAGAAGCTGCGCGACTACGTCCAGAAGGGCGGCAAACTGATCAGTGAAGGGACTCCGGGGTATTGGGGCGAAAGTGTCAGCGTAGGCGTTGTTCAACCTAACATGGGCCTCGACCAGTTGTTCGGAGCCCGCGAGAGTTACGTCGAGTTCACTCCCGACCTTAACGAGAAGCTTACTCTAACCGTTCAGGGAAAGCAGATGGGTGGACGCTTTTTCATCCAGGAGTACAAACTCACTGGAGGCAGATCGGCTGGCCAGTACGCAAACGGCCACATTGCTGCAGTTGAGAACACCGTCGGCTCCGGTAAGACACTCTTGATAGGCACCTTTCCGGGCGCGAGTTATTTCTTGAACCAATCGCCTGCAACGCGAGAATTCTTCGTCAGTCTTCTTGCGTGGGGCGGCGTCGAGCAGCAGATCAGGTCCAGCGACCCCGATGTGAAAGCGCGTCTTACCAAGGGCGCCGGCGGCACCTACCTCTGGGTTGTCAATGCCACAAAAACATCGAAGAGTGTGAAGATCACACTACCGTCCGCGTTTCAACAGGCGCGCGACCTATGGCAGGAATCTAGTCGGCCTACACTTAACGGGAACACATTGGCAACCACCGTTGAGGATCAGAACGTGGCCATAATTCGGCTGGAATAGTCCGGGGTGGGTGCGTGCGAAAGATTCTGCTTCGTGCCCAGATACCTTCCGTGGTTTTGAACAGATGCATGTCCAAGAAGCAGCTGGATCTGTTCCAGATCCCGCCCGCAGCACGGCAAAGCTTGGCACACGTCCGACGAAGTCATGAGGAGCGATACAGGAGTGCCGATGGCCGCTGCATGCTGCTGGAGCATCTGCCATACGACCTTTTCGCCTAAGCGCTCGCTCGCCGCCCGGTCCACGCGATTCACATGTCGGAATACGTAGCTATCCACTACTCGCCCCGAGGAGGTCCACCCATCGATCGCCACCTTGACCCAGGTCGGGATGGGAGCAGTACGAATTCGTCCGTGCTTCCCCGTGAGATCGACAATGCACCAGCGGCCATCACGCTGTTGGGTATGTCGGAACTTGAGCGGGGCAACCTCAGATCGACGCAGACCGCAGCCGAGCAGGACAGCGACAATCGCGCGGTTGCGAACGCTTTCAGACTCGTGGTGTCTGGTGCGGTCAGGAGAGCTTGCGCCTGCCGAAGGGACAGCCAGTTCCCAGTGCGGATGCCCACAGATTTCACGCTCTTCACACGAGCGATTCCGGCCGCCAACTCCGGCGCGAGCAGCCCGTTATCGACCGCCTCTCCGGCCAGCTTGCGAATTGCCGACATCCTTATAATGATCGAGGACGAACCGAGCTGGCGAGCTTCGAGCGACGCACGCCATGCGCTCACGGTCGCCTTGCTGAAGCCGGGCCGCGAAGCCTGGGCGTACCAGTTCATGAATTCGTTTAGCGCCATGTTATAAACGCGGCGCGTAATCGGAGAAGAGACGCTATCGAGGACGAAGGCCTTTAATCTGTCCACTCGGCCAGCCTTTTCACTGCAATCAAATCGTTCATTTTGTTGTCCTGTTATTGGTCAATATCGGTAGTCATCAGGACATTACCTCTGGGCAGCGGAGACATCAAGCGCGGAATGCCGCCTTAGAAGTCAAAAGTACCGCCAGAACTTGGCCCCTCATCGATTACACAAGCACCGAAGCTAGAAGGAGATCTTGAAATGGCGACGGCACCATGCCCACTTTAGGGTCAAGTGACCGGAACGCTGCCAGGTCAGGGACTCCCGGATTCGGCTAGCTAGCGCCGTTCTTCTTGCCTGGACATAGCTGGGCTGCACGGTAGCGGTATGGAGGAGTAGCTGAACGTCGGGCGGGAATGAAAAACGCCGCCGCCGGCCCGCAGTGCCAAACGGCCAGAGGCAGTCGCAGTCAGAGTTAAGAAGCAGCCAGTTGGGGAAGCCGATAGGCTTCCCCGGTAGCCAGTACGGCCCAAGCGATCCGCGCCAACTTATTGGCCAACGCCACTGCAGCAACGTTGTTGTGGGTGCGCGATGTGAGTTGCTCCAGCCAGGCCTTCAGACCGGGAGCCTGCTTGGTCCTCTGTTGCAGGACGGCACGTGCACATTGCGGCGCGGCGCGCGTCCCACCTGAAACAGCGGCACACGGCGGAGTGGCGTGGGCCGTGTGCGTGACGACGACCGTCAGGTTGGACTTTGAATATTGGACGACCTTTTTGGCCTGTACTCGAATCACCGGGGCGGGGAATAGAGGGCTGCTGGGAAGCAACTCGAGCATCGACCCAGGCGCCGGAATGGCCGGGGCCGCACAGCGGCCCCGTAGCCAGCAAAGCCATTATGGCCGGAACAGCGTTAGATCCCGGAGGTTGGAGGCAGCGCCTCTGTTCCGGTTCAGCTGGAACTGGCGATCCTATTGCGTTGTCCGCACTCCGCCGATAGTTCTCTCAAGTAATTCTCAAGACAACGCCAAGCGGGGCGCCCGGAGAGAACGCGCTCCGCTTTAATTCCCAAGGATTCCTCAAGACAGCGGAAGCGATACCTCCGGTCTGACAAGTGGCTCGCGTTCTGAGGTATCACCTCCGCTGTTGCCCGAGGTGTTCCGCCATCGCGCCCAGGAACTGGGAAATGAATGGTGCGCCGTTACGCAGAAGATTTTCTGTAGTCATGTAGTCATTAACAACGTCCGGCCGCACACCGACGTTTTCAGAGTACAACGAGGTCGGAAACCCCTCGGCAGCCACATATTCCTTCCGCGACTGCAGCGCCAGCGTCATTCCGACGAAAGCTTCGCTGAAGACCCCAGCGTCGAAAGTAGTATTGTTCCCGCCCGCGCCGTTCGTTCGCATCCCATAGAGCAGAGCGCGTCTGGAATCCTGCAACATCGATGCGACGGAATCAGCTGTGGAAGTTGAGAAATCGTCGATCAGTAAGAAAATCGGTTTCTCGTACGCGAACGGGGCGCCGTCGCCACGTAGGACCGGCTGCCGCATCAGGGTCGAGGTGCAGATCGGCAACGCCTTCGTCACGATCTTTCCTTCCCTGTTGGCGGCCAGCATCTCTTTGTATACCAGCTCGTACTGCGCCACGACGTCCGGCGCTTGGTTGGTAGCCACGGCGTTGATCATCGCGTTATAGAAGCCCAGAACGCGTGCCCAAAAGGCTCGCAATTCAAAACCGGTGACCCGGAACTCGTAGGGTGTCAGCCGGCGAACGATCTCTTCTCCGAAGCACAGATTCCCGCCTGTATTCCGCATTTCGTCGACAATGAGGCCGTCCGTGTTCTCATTCATGAACGCTACTTCCGTCTCGAACTGACGCAGCGCCGTCGGCTGTGATGACGGGGAATAGTTAGGAATCCGGATATAACCGATCTTGTAGTCTCCGAACGGGAACACGCCGGAATAAAAGAAATCCGCAGTCTCTCCGCCCAACCTCCGCGTAAATCCGGAAGGCAGCCCGGCGAGAAAGATGGGGTTCCTGGCGCCATAGCCATTAACGCCATCCTGTTGTGACAAAGGCACTCCGGAAATCCGCAGTTCTTCCAGGGGGTCGGCGGACCCGATCGCGGAGCGCCCATGGACCCCGAGCTTCGGTGAGGGCACCGGGCCCGCGACGAGCGGGGTCCCTGTTTTCGTCCATGGTATGGGATAACTCTCTTCCGCGCCGTTTTGGCGCTTGATGATTACCGTGGCAGTGTCGCCCAGATCGGGTGCGTGCGGGAACCGCGACTGTGCCCGCGAAGTCAGCCGCTGTGCCCCCTGGCGCAGCGATGCACGTGGATTGCCTTGCGGGACGTATTTTGCGAGCTTGGCGGCGAGCGCCATCGCATCCTCTCCGTCGATCGAAACCAGTTGATCACCAATCGCGAAGGGATACCGGGAGGCTGGCAGCAACACCCGGTTAATGGTGTCGATCAGCGGTACGCCATCGTAGATGTCCACTCCAAAGCCTAGCTGCGCGTTAAAGTCGGAAGACAATGTGAATTGAACGTGGGTGTCGTTCAAGCTGGAGATGAATTCGGCGCAGACTTCAAAGAAGTCCAAGTCCGTCTTCGCCGAATCTACCTTTTGAAGCCAAGGCCCTACGTTTAACGCATCAAACCCGAACAATTGCTTCTTCCACTCGAGCGGCGCATAATGCGTTTGATAGAGGCTTACCAGGTACTTGAAATCCGCCTCCTTTTGCGCGGGAGTCAGATTCTGGCCGGCGGCCGAAGACAGCAAAAGCGCGACGGATATGATCAGTTTTCCCATCTTCGTCCCCTTACTTGTTGCCCGCGATGTGGTTGGATACAGCAAATATAAAGGCATCGACAAAGGCTCCGCCGCTGCGTTCCAGGTTCTCGCGCGTCATGTAGTCGGACTCGATGTCAGGCCGGACTCCGACGTTTTCCACATAGCGCGTCAAAGGAAAATCGCGCGTCAGCACATCCTGGCTGCGGCTCATCAAAGACTCGGTGAGAGAGGTGGTTCCTTCGGAGTAGCTCCCGGCTCGCCAGTTAGTAACGTTGCCGCCGGCGCCCATGGTGCGCCAACCAAACAGCGGGCCTCTCTTGTTGTCCTGGATCGTCGCCGCGAACGCATCCGCCCCGGAAGCCGACATCTCATCCACCAGCAACATAAGCGGTTTTCTATATGCGATCACTTCGCCGCTAGCGTCCACAGCCGGATTGCGGTCGATGGTTACCTCATCCAACGGAATCGGCCCTGTCCGGCCGCGGAATTCACTATTCGCGGTAACGATGTACTTCTTTAGCTCTCCCAGCAGGGCAATGATATGGTCGGGAGCGAGCTGCGCCTTCGCCGACTCCAAGGCGCTCGAGATCTGACTCACCCAGCTCGAAGTCGCCCTTAGCTCAAATCCGATTGAGTTCCATTTGTACGGGATCAGTAGAGCGAGCAACTGATTGGTATAGGATACAGTTCCGCCCGGGTTCCGCATCACGTCGACGACGAGCCCATCCGTATTGGTTTGGAAAAACGCGATCTCCTGGGCAAACTGAGTCCGCGCGGCCGCTGGAGCAGCGGGAGCGAAATTCGGGATTCGGATGTAGCCGATCTTATAGCCGCCCACTTCAAACACACCCGAGTAGAAGACATCTTCGGCGGTTCCCAGCCGCCGCGTGAACCCGGGGCCCATCGCGTTCACGAACACGGGGGGCCGGGAGCCGAAGTTCAGGACACTCCGATCGGGCACGCGGCAGTTGTGTAACCGCCGAAGCACTTTCAGATACTCTGGTTCATCTTCCTCGACTTCCTCAATTGCATCCGATTTCGCACCCGGATACCGTCCGATGGTCGTGAGCGGCACACCGGAGCGAGACCACGGAATCCGATGCGATTGCAGGGTACCGTCGGGCCGACGGAACACTACGGTAGAAATCTCGGGCACTTCCGGAGCTGACGGGATGAGCTGCTGCGGCCGGGTCGTAACAAGCTCGGCAGTTAACCGGCGCGTGCTCTTCTCGTTCGCCGCTACAGAGTAGCGGAGGTACCGATCGACGATCCGCTGCGCATCGACGCCGTCAATCGATACGAGCTCGTAACCCGGCAGAAAAGGGAACTCCGCAGCGGGCAGCCGCGAGCGGTTGATAAAATCAACGAGCAATTTCCCCTCATATACATCGACGGAGAAATTCAACCTTGCCACAAAATTCGACGGCAGGAGATACACATCATGCGCGTCGTTCAGACTGGCCACATACTCCGACATCACATCGAAGAATTCCAGGTCGGTCTTCGTCGCCGATACCCTCGCGACCCACGGCTGAATCTCCAACAGATCAAACCTGATGACATCGCGCTTCCATTCGTAGGGGCCATAGTGCTTGGCGTACAGGCTCGCCAGATATTGAAAATCTGCGATCTTCTGATCCGATGTCAGTTGCGCTAGCGACAGCCCGGCCGCAAAAAGAAAAACCAGCAGGAACCTAGACAGCGACATATCGAGCGCATCCCCATCTTGGACTGTGAATAACAGCCCAAAGGTCAATATTTAGACATGGGAATTCTACCACTTGTCGATGAGCATTTCTTCTGGTGCACGGCTTCTCGGCCAGCCCTTATCAGGAACAGTTCCGCCCGTCGTCTGCCCATCGACATTATCGGTACACATCCCAGTGGATCGCACTGCCGTCGAACGGGAATAGAAGGGACCACTAAAAATAATTTTCCGTTCGCGCTTTTTACGAATCTGTTACGAAATCCTTATAGCCGTTGGCTTCTCCTTGACGCTCTAACTACTGACGGAGAAATAATGGCGACACAACAACACAACGCGGAGGTGAAGTTATGTGCAGAATCAACCGGGTTTTTTGATAACTCTTCTACGCTGATGTCACTCGTGGAGATTCTGGCGCCCAATCTTTTACTCGTGAACTGCAATGGGTCGTTGCAGAACACAGTTTGTTCGTTGGGACACGAGGATCGGCTGTTGGACAAAGAGAAGGAGCTATTAGCGTGCGACGAACCAACCTCGTCGTCGCCGGCGGGCTGGCAATCGTGTGGGCCCACTGGGCGACTCCTCTGCTGAGTGAGCACGCCAAGCCGGTACCCGCCATTTTTGAAAGCGGCGCGGCTCTACCGATGCCGGCCCACGTCGCGCGCATCTTCACGCGATCCTGCGCCGACTACCACTCGAATCAAACAAGCTGGCCCTGGCACAGCAAAGTGCCTCCCGCCTCGTGGATCGTTTCAAAGGACGTGAATCGCGGGCGGAAGGCAATGAACCTGTCGGAATGGTCTGTACAGAAGAACCCCGCGCTCGCGGCAACCATGCTGGTGGCCGCCTGCGTGGACATGCAGTCCGGACGCATGCCCCTGCAGGGGCTACCGGCTACTGCATCCCGACAGCCGCCTTACCGGCGAAGAAACCAAGGCGGTCTGTCAGTGGACGGCGGTCGAATCACGGCGAATTCTCGAGGCCGAGAGGCTGCGGAAAAAGAACCTGAAACAAGTTTCCAAAGTGGAATATGCACTAACAAATCAAGGAAGAAAGAAGGAATGAATCGGAATTCAAAACTACTATTTATACCGGTTGCGCTCTTGTTGATGGCGAGCGCACAGAAGGCGCTGGCGATCAGCAGCGGGGCGCCGGAAGGATCGAGTGGAGCGCCTCGTGAAGGAAGTTGCACTCAGTGCCACGGCGGCACGGCCAACTCAGGACCGGGCCGGCTTCGCATCGACGCCGGTTCCGGCGTGTACGCGCTCGGAGAGAAGGTCCACGTGCGCGTTGTAATCGAAGACCCGTCGGCGAAGCGATGGGGCTTCCAACTGACCACGAGGCCGGAGAGTAACCCGGACGCAAGGGCCGGCAGACTGGAGACAGCCGGGAATGACACGCAAGTGATCTCGTCTGCTTGCTGCAATGGATCACCCACACCGGCGGCGGTACCCGACTCGGCTCCACTTCTTCAGTGACGTTCGAATTCGACTGGACCGCGCC
>Ga0075421_100012729_pt1 | contig 10466 bp, 8 predicted proteins | sample SoiMetdeltSBSDD5_FD_75292 | JGI IMG/M metagenome (GOLD analysis project Ga0075421, IMG submission 75292) | Bulk soil microbial communities from a Populus tree surrounding site in Tennessee, USA - Soil MetaG P. deltoides SBSDD5 | ecosystem: Environmental > Terrestrial > Soil > Tree plantation... | reverse complement strand
CTGCGCGCCCGGCCCCCGCTCCAGCGTCCAGCCGGGCGACGGGCGGTTCCACCACGGACAGAAATCCCACTGTGCCCAGACCTGCCCCGGCAGCGTCCCGCAGGAAATGAAGCCGGTGCGCCACCACCGCGTTGCGGCCTCCGTGCCCCGGTGGCCCCGCACCCACATCGCCGCAGACGCGCCGCACAACAGCAGCGACACGAACGCCACGAGGTTGAACCCCCACCGGGCCATTCGGGACGACCGCCTGGCGGTTGAGCGGACCGAAGACCGCCTTAGTATTCTCGCTTCTTCTTCCCCGGCTCCGGCTGCGGGTAGACGCCCTTTTCGTCCGGCTTCAGCGGGGCCGGCGAGTCCTTGGTGAGCTTGTCCACGCCGGGGGCGAACTCGTGGTCGGACTCCATCATCTCCTTGAACGTGATTTCCTTGCCGATGTGCGCCGCCGCGCGGCCCATGCTGGTCACCAGGCTCGCCTCTACGCCACGCCTCACCTCGTTGTAGGGCTTGTTGTTGACGATAGCGTCGAGCAGGTCGTCCCACTCGTTCTGGTAGGGGCTGCTGTTATCGGTGGACCGCCAGATGCGGTTATCGCGCTCCGTGCTCAACCCCTTGAACGTGCTGGCGGGGGTGCCGCAGTCGCCCTGCGCCGAGGCGATGGCGCACCCCTTGGTGCCGTGCAGGAAGCTGGCGTAGTGGTTCGACGTGCCCTCCATGTAGCGGCCGTCGAAAAGGAACTTGGTGCCGTCTTCGAAGGTGTACTCAATCCCGTAGGAGTCGAAGTTCTGGTCCACGTACGGCTGGCCGTCGTCGGCGAACTGGTAGTGCCGCCCGCCGACGCCCAGCGCCCTGACCGGCCAGGCGTTCTTCATCCAGCAGAGGTGGTCGATGATGTGGATGTTGAAGTCGCTCATGCACCCGCCGCCCGACCAGAGGAAGCCGTGGAAGCGGCGGATCTGCCACTCCAGGTCGGTCATGTCCTTGGGCTTTGGCTTGGAGCGGAACGTCCCCGCCGGGCCGTGCATGCGGTAGCCGCGCATCAGCACGATGTCGCCGATCTCCCCGTCCTGCACCCGCTGGTGCAGCTCCTGGAGGTGCTTGGCGTGGCGGCTCATCAGGCCGACGCCGACCTTGAGGTTCTTCTCTTTCGCCTTCTCGCCCAGCTCGATCATCCGCCGGCTGGTCGGGCCGTCGGCGGTGATCGGCTTCTCCATGAACACGTTGAGCCCGCGCTCGATGGCGTACTGGAAGTGGACCCAGCGGAACGCCAGCGGCGTGGCGAAGATCGCCACGTCGCCGGGACGCAGTGAGTCCATCGCCCCCTTGAACGCGTCGAACCCGACGAAACGCCGGGCCTGCGGCACGTCGAACTGGTCGCCGAACTTGTTCTTCTCGTTGGAGAGCGAGTTGTACGACCCCTTGAGCCGGTCCTCGAAGGCGTCCGCCATGGCGGTGAGCCGGGTGCGTGCGCTCTTGGACCGCAGCGCGTCGGTCGCCGCCCCGGTCCCGCGCCCGCCGCAGCCGATCAGCGCGACACCGACGGTCGCGTCGCCCTGCGCGTGGACGTGCGGGATGGCCACGCCGGCCAACGCCGACGCCGCGGCGACCTGGCCGACGCGCTTGCCGAGCTGTCGCCGGGATAGGGTGGAGTTGGTGTTGTCACTGGGATTCATGCGGTTTCTCCTTCGAGGATCGTAGGGGACGGGAAAGGCCGGCGCGACTCCGACGGCTCGACAAGACTAACTACCGGCCCGGGCGAAACACGTTTGCGACGGCGTCCGGCTCGTAAGGGAACGTTTTACTCGATGACGTGCCGGCGCCGCAAAGGAGGGCGCAGAGAGAACCCGTTGCGGAGGCGTGGTTTCCAGCGGGGCGTCGATACGTGACTGCTGCGGTGAGGCTACTCCGCACCCGGCCGCAATTCCTTCTGCGCGAGCAGGAACTCGCGGCGCTTGGCTAGGTGGTCCTTGAGCAACTGCGCATCACGCGCCAGTAACCAAGCGCCTGCGGCCGCGTCCTCGCCACGCAGACCCGCCCGAATCGCGGCGTCCTGACAGAGGCGGGCCGCCATCCCGTCGATGAGGGGAAAGTACCGATCTGGCGTGTAGACGCGATCGAGCACGTCTCGCGTCCTGGCAAGGAAGATCTTGCGGAAGTTGGGGTTCGCCAGCAGCGGGCGGGAGAAGTAGCCGCCCGGTCGCCACCACATCGGGCCTCCGCGCCCGCCGCCGAAGCCACCGCGACCGCCCCCCTGCGCCGCCGGCGGGCGGTCCCCCTCCATCCCGTAGGTCAGCGGCATGTCGAAGAAGACCTGATCGTCCGGCAACCCGTCGTAGTAGCCCCACGTCTTGTCCTGGTCCCACGGGAACATCATCCACTTGCCGCGCTTCGTGTCGTGGTACGGGAAGAAGTTGTTGAAGTACCCGTCCCAGTGCGACAGGACCATGTTGACTGCGAAGTAGGTCGCGACCTGCTCCACGTCGAACTTCTCCTGGATGACCTTCCACTGGGCGTCGGGGTCGCCGGCCGTCTGGGTGAGTTGGTCGATCACCGCCAGCAGGTCGTCGTGGTCGCCCTGCTCGTTGGTCCGTTTCTCGTGCTGGCTGATGACATCCCGCCCGGTCCACAGCACCTTGTAGAGGTTCCCGCCTTCGTCGATCTTGTTGCGCCGCAGGAACGAGCGGTTCGGCCGTTCGACCATCAGGTGGTGTCCCGCCGGCTTGCCGTCCACCGACACCCGGACGAACTCGGTCAGCGGCGCCGGACTGCCCGCGCGGCGGTACAGGTCGTAGGCGAGCGCCTCGGCCATCAGGGACCATTCGCTGCCTTCGAAGGCCAGGTTCACCGACGCCATGCCGTCGAGCGTGTGGTCCTTGTGGAAGAAGATCTTGAAGCCCCGGTCGTTGTTGCGGGGCACCGTGCTGATGTGATCGAAGACACTCGCCTTTCCCGATTTCGGGTCTACGAAGACGAAGGCGGACTCTCCGCGCGGCGGCCGCGGTGTCTCCTGGCGCGGTCCGAAGCCGCCGAAGTTCGGGCGAGGGCCTCTCCCGCGCATATTGCCGAAGCCGGGAGGACCGCCGAACCCCGGAAGTCCGCCCTGCGGTTGGGTTGTGTCGGTCTTGTCGGGCCCGCCACGGATCACCAGCCCGAGGGGGATGTTCGCCGCCTCCCACTTCCCGTGCACGTAAGCGGACATGGTGGGCCGAAGGTCGTGATCGGCCGGGGAGAAGCGCACGCCGCCGTCGTCCCCGACGGCCTTGACGCGATACCGCACCAGCGACCCGGCCGACTGACCGGGGATGCTCGCGGCAAAGCGGCCTTCCGCCTGCTTCGCCATCGGGAGGGACGACTCCTCGCCCGCCGACCCACCGGCGACGACGCGATAAAGCAGGGTCAGCTCCTTCGCGCCCTTGGCGGTCGCTTCCACGCGGAGCGGTGTGGCGCGGGCAAGGTCAGTCGGCGTGACGCCGAGCGTGACCATCGGCGGCAGCGTCGGAGAGAAGTTCGCGTTCCGCTTCCCCGGTGTACCCAAAGGCTTCGGGGCCGGGGGCAGCGGTGAGGCGGCCCAGTTGTCCGCCGAGTCTCCGCCGGCCGATGGGCAAATGCGTTCGAGGGAAGCGGAGTAGCCGTCGGCGCTGACCGGCCAAGGGGCGCGGTCCTTGTACCGCGCCACGTCCACGACCCTGCCGGTCGCGTCCTTCAACTCAAGCTTCTCGCCGCCACGCTTCAACGCCCGCTTCAGAGGACCTCCGGCGCGGTCGCCATATGCCTTGGCGAAGCCATCCGGGTTTAGCGCGACGACGAGGTAGCCGTTGGGACCGAGGTTGGTCTGCGGGGGGAACGTGAAGACCTTCCCGTCGTCGAGCGTCCAGCCGCTCAGGTCAGCCGGCCGGTCGGAGGTGTTGTGGAACTCGACCCACTGCAAGTCGTCGAGGTCGTCCGGCGCGTTGTAGAAGACTTCGTTGATCACCACGTCCGCGGACGCGGCACAGGGTAGGAGCGCGACGAACGACGTGAACAGCAACAGGAGATTCCTCAGCGGCGACATGCGGCAGTCCTCCGGAGTCTCGTTGTCCCCCGACTTGCTCGGTGGTGAGAAGCAACGTTCGTCCGCGGGCGTTATTCTCACTCGTCGCACCTTGCGCCGGGGCGAGGGCGGCGGCGGGACAGCAACGGGGCGGCGGCGAGCGCGAGGAGCGTGGTCGTGGCGGGCTCGGGGACGGCGGTCTGGATGCGGTAGACCTCGCCGCTGGCGATGTAGGCGATGTACAGATTGCCGGCGGCGTCCTCGCCAAAGGAGACGGGGAATTGGGAGAGGCCGGTGTCGGGGACGAGCAGGGCGTCGATGTTCTGGACGGTGCCGAAGGGGTCGGCGGGGTCAAACATCCAGTAGTTGTCGTCGGTAGTGGTAGCGGAGCTGCGGGAGTCGAGGAAGAAGTATTTCCCCTGGAGGGCGGGGTCCGGGCCGCGGTAGACGTAGCCGCCCGTGACGACGGTGCCGCCGAAGGGGTCATTGTTGCGGTCGTAATCGTAGACCGGGTCGACGTTGCCGGGCGGCCTGGCGCCGCCAACGGTTGGCGTCTGAATGAGTCCCTCGCGGAGGCGCCAACCGTAGTTCTCACCGCCGGCGCTCGAGGCGGGCTGGAAATCGATTTCTTCCCGCTGGCCCTGCCCGACGTCGCCGATCCAGAGGTCGCCGGTGGCGCGGTCGAAGCTGGCGCGGAACGGGTTGCGCAGGCCGTAGGACCAAATCTCGTCGTCGCCGACGTCGTCGCCGGGGTTGCCAACGCCAGCCCTGAAGGGGTTGTTGGCAGGGATCGAGTAGTTACGTGCGGCGTCGGTGGGAAAGTCGTCGCCGATCGGGTTGATGCGAAGGAACTTGCCGAGGAGGTTGTTGGTGGTGTCCTGGGCGTTGCCGATGCCGGCGGTGTGGCCGGGGCCCTCGTCGTTGCCGCCGCCCCCGTCGCCGGAGGCGATGTAGAGCTGGCGGTCGACGGGGCTGAAGCCGATCCAGCCGCCGTTGTGGTTGGTCTGGGGCTGGGCGAAGCTGAGGATCTCTCTGAGCGAGCCCGGGTTGGCGAGGTTGGGGTTTGTGGGATTGACGGAGAACTCGCGGATGCGGGTGGTGAGGGGGGAGCCGGTGGTGGTGACGTTGACGTAGAGCTTGCCGAAGCCCGGTGCGCCGACGGCGTTGTAGTCGGGGTGGAAGGCCAGACCCAGGAGCCCACCCTCGCCGGAGGTGTCGACGGTGGTGGTGAGGAAGGGAGTGGGGAGGACGGCGCCGGTGTCCAGGTCGAGGATCCTGACGGCGCCGCCGCGCTGCGCGATGAAGAGGCGCGACGAGTCGCCGGGGGCGTGGGTGACGAAAATGGGGTTGTTCAGGCCGGAGGCCACGCGCGTGCGGCCCTCGATGTCACCGTGGGCGAGTGGGGCGGCGGCGAGGAGCGCAAGGCCGAATAGAGCGCCGAGCGAGAGGTGGGCCCTCATCTCTTTTCTCCCGGTTGACTGAGAGTGACTTGACGTGCCATCGGCCCGTTCATCTGACCGGTCTGGCGCGCCGCCCATCATACCCGAGTGCAGCGACCGGTCATCTGCTCCAGCTTTTCGGGAAAACAGCCCCAGTCTTGCTTGGGGCTATTTCGCCTTGACGTCGTAGCAGAACAGGGCGTCCTGGTCTCGCACGTAGAGTTTGCCGTTGGCGATGACGGGATGCGCCCACGCGGGCAACCGGGTGCGGTCGGGCTGTTTGAAGCGGCCGCGTTCGACGTACTCCTTCGGGTTGGGCTCGACCAGGAGCACCGTGCCGTCCTCGACGCGGTAATAGATTCTGCCGTCCGCCAGGGCCACGGACCCTTTCCGAACCTGGGGCTCGTCGGCGTCGCGCTGGGTCCAGAGGACATTGCCTGTCTTGAAGTCAATGCAGGCGAGGTACCCGCCCTCGTTGCCGCCGTCCGCGCCGTAGAGGGCTCCGTCGACGACGACCACGCCGCCGTGGTGGTTCTGCATCCGGCGGGTGAAGTAGACCTCTTCCGCCTTCAGGGCGCCGCCGTCGGTGCCAAGTTTCACCAACCCGCCGCCCGCGCCGTACGCGGACGAGGCGAACACGAAGCCGTCGTGGAACAGCGGCGTGGTGATGTTGAGGCCCATGCCGTTCGCGGGACGGTCGTAGCGCCACAGGACCTTCCCGTCGGACGCCGCAACCCCGACGAGTGCCTTGGCGGTGAGCTGCACGTACTGGCGCTGGCCGCCGACGTCGATGGCGATGGGCGAGGAGTAACCGGCCCCGGAGCCACTGCCACCGCGCCGGCCGCCGCCGAACCGCGGGGTCACCTCGTCCGAGGTCAGTTTGCCGTCCTTGTTCCCGTCGAGCTTTTGCAGGGCGGCGGCGGCGTTCGTGATTTCGGTCGCGTCGATCTCGCCGCTCTCGTTGGCGTCCAGCGCCGCGTGAACCGGCATCATCCGCATCATCCCGCCCGCGCCGCCGGGGCCTCCGCGACCTCCGCCCGGTCCGCCCGGTCCACCCGGCGGGCGGCCTTGTCCTCCGCCTTGCCCTCCCGGCCCGCCGCCGCGACCGCCGAACGCGGGGCGAATCTCCTCTTCGACGAGCTTGCCGTCCTGGTTCTTGTCGAGCTTCGCGAGCGCCGTCGCCGCGGCCTTCATCTCATCTGCGGAGATCTCCTTGCTGCCGTCCGCATCGAGTGCGGCGAGCACGGGCATCATTTGCATCATGTCGGGCATGCCACCGCCGCCGGGGCCGCGCCCGCCGGGACCGCCCCGACCACCGGGCGCTGCGTCGGGAGTTGCGGCCGCGGCCGCAACGGCGGTGCCCGGGGCGGGACTGTCGGGGACCGTGGTCTTCCAGACCGTCTCGCCCGTCAGCTTGTTCAGGGCCACCAGCGTCGCGTCTTCGCCGCCGGGCGTGCAGATGAGGTGGTCGCCGTCCACGAGGGGTGATTCGCGGAAGCTCCACATGGGCAGGCGCCCGCCGAAGTCGCGCGTCAGGCTGCGCTGCCAGAGGACCTTGCCGTCGCTCGCCTGCAGGCAGGCCAACTCCCCGCCCAGGCCGAGGACGTAGAGTCGATCAACGTCCACCGTCGGCGTGCAGCCCGGGCCGTCCTTCGACTGCGGCACGTCCTGCTGGAACGCCGGCCCGAGGCGCGCGACCCACAGTTCCTTTCCGTCCGACTCGTCCAGCGCCCAGACGACTTCGTCGCTGCCGCGATTGCTCATCCCGTAGATGCGCCCGGCGGCGATGGAGGGGGCACCGTCCCCGCCGCCGATCCCCTTGATCCTCCACGCGAGCGGCGGGCCGTCTTTCGGCCATTCCTTCAAGAGCCCCGTCTCCTTCGAGACGGCGTTGCGGTCGGGGCCTTGCCACTGCGGCCAATCGGCGGCGCGTGCGGTCGGGATTGCGAGGGTCGAAACGACCGTCGCCGTCGCCGCTAACGCAAGCGCGACACCCAGTCGTAAACGTGGGGATAAGACCTTGAGAGTGCTCATGTTCAATTGCTCCTGCATTGGCACGCCGAAAGACCCTGATTATTCATTCAGGTCTGCTCACCGCACGGCTGAGTTGTCGTATCTGTATTGTGTCACGGGTTGGGCCAACCCCGCCCCTCATCACTGGCTGTGCCTACTTCCTGGGCGGTGCGTCTACACCCGACATGGCCAGCACCTGGTCGGGCAGCCGCTGCCCCTTGACCTGGACGGCCCGGACGGCCGAATTCAGTTCGCCGAGCTCGGCGGGCGTGAATCGAACCGCCTCCGCGCCGCTGTTGTCGAGCATGTGCGCCATTTGTGTCGTGCCCGGGATTGGTACGATCCAGGGGTTGCGGCTCATGTTCTGGACGTCCAGCCCGACCGCGGACACTTCCAGTCGTCCGAGCCTGCGACGTCCGACCGGATCGAGCGACTTTCTGAGCGTGTTGCCCGTCCGGCCGCTTCCGTCTTGCGCAGCTCCCGTCCGAGACAAGGCGGACGTGGCGGTCAGCGCCAAGCCCATCCCGAGGACGTTGCGGCGAGTGCTGCCACTCTTGTTGCTGCTGTGGAGTTCTTTATTCATGCCGAGGGGCTCTCGGGGCCGGGCGGTCCTGCAAGTTCATCGACGGCCGAGCCGCTCCGAGCGGGACTTTAAGCGTGGAATCGCACACCGCGTTATGACGATCCTCGGAGATTTTTGTACGATTCTCCAAAGCAGCGCTTGTCGAGGGGACGGGCGGCCGGGAGGCGTTACGATGCGGAAGAAGATGAAACTCACCGACGAGATGCAGGCCCGGCGAATGCAGGCCGGCTTGGAGGAATTAACTGACCGGATCGCCTGCGCCCTCCCCCGCGACAGTAAGGTCGAGGTGCAGCCGGGTTTGGTCCTTACCCGGTTGTCGTCCCCGACCGGCCCGGAACACGCCGTCCTGGAACCATGGCTTTGCATGATCGCCCAGGGGGCGAAAGAGGTCCTGCTCGGCGACGAATGGTACCACTACGACCCGGCGCATTACCTGATCAGTACGCTCGGGGTGCCCGCGGTCGGCCGCGTCGTCGAGGCGTCGCGGGAGCGGCCGTACCTCGGCCTTCGGCTCTCACTGGACCCTTCCGTGGTGACGTCGGTGATGGTCGAGTCGGGAGTCGGCGTTGAATCACGGGGCGAGGGCGGCGGCGTGAAGGGGGTCGGCGTCAGTCCCCTGGACGCGGACCTGCTCGACGCGGCGGTCAGGCTTATGCGCCTGATCGACCGGCCCCGCGAGTACCGCGTGCTGGCGCCGCTCGTCGTCCGCGAAATCGTGTTTCGGTTACTGAGCGGCCCACAGTGCGGCCGCCTGCGCCACCTCGCCACCTTTGGCGGCCAGACCCACCGAATGGTGCGGGCGGTGGAGAAGCTCCGCGACAGGTACGACAAGCCGTTGCGAATCGAACACGTGGCGCGGGAATTGGGCATGAGCGTGTCCGGGTTCCACGCCCACTTCAAGGCCGTGACCGCCATGTCGCCGTTGCAGTTTCAGAAGCACCTGCGGCTCCAGGAGGCCCGGCGGCTCATGCTCAGCGAGAACCTCGACGCGGGCGAGGCGGGCTTCCGCGTCGGCTACGAGGACCAGTCGCACTTCAGCCGGGAATACAAGCGCCACTTCGGCGAGCCGCCGATGCGTGACGTGGGGCGGCTGCGGGAAGCCGCTTTGAGCTGACGCCGGTTCCGGCTCATCACGGCGCCCCGGGCGGTCGGTTGACAGCGCCTCAATCGGGGCTAAACTTTCCTGTCCCGCCTCAAACGGGCGGAAACACGCGATCCCGGGGCCATAGTGAAATGGGATCACGCCACCATGGCATGGTGGAATTTGGGGTTCAAATCCCCATGGCTCCACTGCCCCCAACCCCTTGCTCCGGCAAGGGGTTTTGCTTTTAGGGCGACGTCCGCCCAGACGAGTGGACCTTCCACTGCCACACACGGAGCAAAAAGAGGCCGGCCGGACGCACTCCCCGCGCGTCCGGCCGGCATTCACACCATTGGGGCGAAACGTCAGGGCAGCAGCACGGTGTCGATGACGTGAATCACGCCGTTGGACGCTTCCACGTCGGCCTTGATCACGTTGGCGTCGTTCACGGTCACCTTGCCGTCGCGCGCCTTGAGGGTGAGCTCTTTGCCGTTGACGGTCTTGGCCGACGGCATGCCCGCCACGTCGGCCGCCTTCGCCTTGGCGGGCACGACGTGGTAGGTCAGGATCTCGACCAGCTTGCCCTTGTTCTCGGGCTTGAGCAGTTCGTCGAGCGTGCCCTCGGGGAGCTTGGCGAAGGCCTCGTCCGTCGGGGCGAACACGGTGAACGGCCCCGGTCCCTTGAGCGTGTCGGCCAGGCCCGCGGCCTGGATCGCCGCCGCCAGCGTCTTGAACTTCCCGGCCGAGACGGCGGTGTCCACGATGTCCTTGCTCGCGGACTTCTCGGCGGACTTCGCCGCCGCCGGCGACCGGGCCGGCCAGGCCGCAAGGGCCAGGGTGGTGGCGAACAACACGGCGGTCATCCATTTCACGTTGCGCATGACATACCTCCAGACAGTTGGGGAAAAGGGTTGGAAAAAAACGGTGGGAAGTCAGGCCCGCACCACGGCGAGCCGGTCCCGTGACGAGGCCCAGCGGGCCACGAAGTACACGCCGGCGAGGCCGACGAGGACGAAGACAATGGCGGCGAGCACCGTCTGGCCGAGCAGCGCGGTCACCAGGTTGAAGTTGAACGCCCCGACCAGCCCCCAGTTGAGGGCGCCGACGGCCACCAGGGCCGCGGCCAATCCATCCAGCGCTTTCATGGCGATCTCCTGTTCGACGACGGCGAGGCGCCGCGGCGCCGGCAACATGCCGGCAGGGAGTCCCGCGGCCACCCGGCCGGATCAGTCAATTCACTCAAAACGATCAAATCTGTCACGACCGAGTATTGGCGCGGCGTCCGGTTCAGTCAAGGCAAAATCCTTCAATTCTTCCAGATTG
>Ga0075421_100012728_pt1 | contig 10466 bp, 9 predicted proteins | sample SoiMetdeltSBSDD5_FD_75292 | JGI IMG/M metagenome (GOLD analysis project Ga0075421, IMG submission 75292) | Bulk soil microbial communities from a Populus tree surrounding site in Tennessee, USA - Soil MetaG P. deltoides SBSDD5 | ecosystem: Environmental > Terrestrial > Soil > Tree plantation... | reverse complement strand
ACAATTATTTTCAGTGGTGGAGTTACCTCCCCGGCGCGGACTGGCGGCATCCCACCGGGCCGGACAGCGACCTCAAAGGCCGCGAGAAATATCCCGTGGTGCAGATCGCCTACGAAGACGCTGCAGCGTACGCAAAGTGGGCGGGCAAGCGGTTGCCGACCGAAGCGGAGTGGGAATTCGCCGCGCGAGGCGGCACGGCGGGCAAGTTGTATACGTGGGGCGACGAGTTGAAACCAGGCGGGAGACTCGTGGCCAACATTTATCAGGGCCGCTTCCCGTTGGAGAAGGGAGACACGGGCGAGGATGGTTTCAAGGGCATCGCACCTGTGGCGCAATTTTCCCCGAACGCCTATGGCCTCTACGATGTGGCGGGCAACGTCTGGGAGTGGGTCAGCGATTGGTATCGCCCCGACACTTACGCGCGGGATAAGTTGGCGGGTGGTGTGGCGCGCAACCCGCAAGGCCCGGAGTCACCTTACGATCCCGCCGAGCCAACGGAAAAAAAGCGCGTGCACCGCGGGGGCTCTTTTCTTTGCACGGACCAGTATTGCACCCGCTACATGGTCGGCACGCGCGGGAAGGGCGAGGTCCGCACCGCCAGCAATCATGTCGGCTTTCGCTGTGTCCAATCCGCGTCAAAGACAGCCAAGGGAAACAAACCGCAATCGTAACTAAGAAAAAGTAAGGCGCTAAATGAAACCCACACCTACACAAAGTCTCTGCACGGGGTGAAGTGGCGCAACTGGAAAATGACGGCCTGTCCTTTATGACAGGTTCGCCACGCGGTCTTTTCATCATAAACTCTCGATGTCATTAACAAAGTAGAAACAGGACGGGTATTTCAGCCGAGGACAGAAGGACTCAAGATTCAGACTGAGCCACCAATAAAAGGAGACAAGAATGTTGACAAAATACAGCGCCTGGGTCGCATCTCTGGTGCTCACGACGATTGCGGCTTTCATGTGCGGCTGTGGTCGGGAGGCGGAGAAAACCGCGCCCAATTTACCCGGTAAATTGGATCGCACTGTTTTGCCGATCAAGGAACCCGCCAGACAGACCTACAAGGAACTGGATGCCCGCAATGCAAAGCCACCCGCCCGCTTCGAGGTGAAAGCACCGGAGGGCGCCCCGAACGTGGTCGTTGTATTGATCGACGACATCGGCTTTGGCGCCTCCAGCACGTTTGGCGGACCGATCAACATGCCGAGCCTGGAAAGGATCGCCGCCACCGGGCTTAAATACAATCGCTTTCATACGACGGCATTGTGTTCCCCGACGCGGGTTGCCCTGCTCACCGGCTATAACCATCACAGCAACAACGCCGGCTCAATCATGGAAACCTCGACTGCATTTCCCGGCAATAACGGCGTAAGACCTCAGTCGATAACGACTATGGCGGAAGTCCTGCGACAAAATGGATTCAGCACCGCGGCGTTTGGCAAGTACCACGAGACGCCGCCCTGGGAGATATCGGCTGCCGGGCCGTACGACCGCTGGCCGACCCACTCCGGTTTCGAGAAATTCTACGGCTTTATCGGCGGCGAAACGAACCAGTATGCTCCGCTGGTCTACGACGGAACCGCGCAGGTCGAACTGCCACAAGACCCCAAATATCATTTCACCACCGACATGACCAACCAGGCCATTTCGTGGATGAAGTTTCAAAAATCATTAAGCCCCGGCAAGCCGTTCTTTATGTACTTCGCGCCCGGCGCCACTCATGCTCCGCATCACGTTCCGGCCGAATGGCGTGACAAGTATAAGGGCAAGTTCGATCAGGGCTGGGACAAAGTTAGAGAGGAAACTCTCGAACGCCAAAAGAAACTCGGCATTGTTCCAGCTGATACCAGGCTGGCGCCGAAACCGAAGGACATCAAAGACTGGGACGCGCTCTCAGCCGATGAGAAGAAGCTGTTTGCACGTCAGATGGAAACCTATGCCGGCTTTGCCGAGCATACCGATCATGAAATCGGCAGACTTTACAATGCCATTGAGGAAGTGGGCCAGGCCGACAATACGTTGTTCATTTACATCGTTGGCGACAACGGCGCGAGTGCCGAAGGCTTAATGAACGGGATGTACAACGAAATGACATATTTCAACGCCGTTGCGGAAACCGTAGCGGACATGAACAAACACTATAACGATTGGGGCGGTCCAAGCACCTATCCCCACTATGCGGCCGGATGGGCGGTGGCTATGGATACTCCATTCTCCTGGACCAAGCAGGTTGCGTCAGACTTTGGTGGTACCCGCAACGGCATGGTCATCAGTTGGCCGAACGTAATTACGGCCAAGGGTGAACTCCGGTCGCAGTTTGGACACGTCATCGATATTGCTCCGACGGTTTTTGAGGTCTGCAAGGTCCCGGCTTCGAAGATGGTTAATGGTATTCAGCAGGATCCGATTGAAGGAAGGAGCCTGACCTACACCTTTGCTGGTGCCAATGCCAAAGAGACGCACACGGTTCAATATTTCGAGATGTTCGGTAACCGCGCGATCTATAGCGACGGCTGGTATGCACGAACCATCCACAGGCCGGCGTGGCAGCAAAAACCATTACAAGGTCTGGCAGAAGATCCCTGGGACCTTTACAACTCCGCCAACGATTTCAGCTTGTCGACGAACGTCGCGGCCCAAAATCCTGACAAGCTAAAAGAACTGCAGGCCTTATTTATGCGGGAAGCTGAGAAATATCACGTGCTGCCGATCGACGACCGGCTGCTGGAAAGGACCAACGCCGAGCTTGTCGGCAGGCCGACGGTAATGGAAGGCCGAGATTCCATGACGCTCGGTCCCGGGATCAAAGGCCTGGGCGTCGATATTTTCATTGCCACGCCCGGCAAGTCTTACACGATGACGGCGGATGTCGAGAACGGCGTTAGCGGAGTCATTGTCTGCCAGGGTGGCAGGTTCGGCGGATTCTCATTCCACATAAACAACAGCAAACCAATCTTCACCTATAACTATCTGGGGCTGGAGAAATTTGTGGTTGCTTCGTCGAAGGCCCTGACGCCGGGCAAACACACCATCGTCTATGATTTCAAATCCGATGGCGGTCTCGGCGCGGGGGGAATGGGGACGATGAGTATCGATGGGACTAAGGTCGGCGAAGGGCGGATCGCAAAAACGCAGCCTGGAATTTTCTCTGTGGATGACCTTGCTGACGTTGGTACTGACGATGGAACACCTGTAACGGACTATGGTGCTTCGCCAAAGTTCAAAGGCACGCTCAATAAGGTGACTATCCAGGTCAGGAAATAGTTACGCAAGAGCTCAACAGGAACGGCTGCAGCTTGACAGTTACAGCCGTTTATTTTTTTGGGACAGAATTATCAGTCATCAGCCTCAAACGGTGAATGAGTGGCAAGATCAAAATGAGAAGGATCTCATGAAGATCATACGCAAGCAGCTTCCTTTCGCCATGCGTTGCCGGCCTGCCGAAAAGAGGCTTGAGTAACCGGAGAAACGCCTCAATGGCGCCAAACGCGATGATCAACACGGCACCTACGTCAACGCCGAGTGCAATCGAACCTGCAAGAACTCCTTAAGCAGCTCTTGCATGAGATACCCTCCAAACCCACGCCTGGTCATCAAAAACAAGCTTTAGCTTGCGCGCGCTTCTGGAGCCACGTCTGGAGGCGGAACTCTAAACTCAACATTCTCGCCGCTTGTGGCGACGCTCAAACCAGCATGAGCGGGTCTCTCCGTTGCCCCTACGGAAACGCCCAACTGATGGAGGTTGTCGTGACGTAGTCAGCCGGGGGAAGGTGGCGGACGGCTGACTGTCCAAGTTTACGGTCTGGCTCAAGTTCCACCAAAGGCTCTGCCCGCGAATGAGCCGGAATTTGAGGTTTGTGGTCCCGTCCATGCGAAAACGCCCTGGAATTGAAGTGCTTGGGAGACGACAATGCCGAATCCACATTCCACTGTCGAAACTGAAACCACGAAAGATAGAGTCCGGTCAAAACTTCAGGCCCATTTTCGCGGGGGATTGCAGTGGCGCCTGCCTGGTAGCGCTCGTTGTTCCAGACTATCCCTCCGATGAGCCTGAGGTGCAGCCTGTCGCTGCGGAAAGCGTCGAAAGTGAGGCCGCCACCGGCGATGGTGCGAAGATCCAAGTTTTGTTCCTCGCTCAGTCGCCAAGAGCGCCCAGACCCCACTGGCGCGAGAGCCTCTTGTTGAATTCAAGCCGAAAGTTCTGGCGGTTGGTGTTGACTGTTGCCTCCTGTGTCCCGAAGATCGAGGTGAAGGATCCGGAGGCTCGATAGCCCGTGGTTTCGTAGCTAACGGCTCTGTCGGCGTTGAATTGTCTCTGATCAGTGCTTTTCGTGATCCCTAACCCTCCGCCGGCTTATCTCGAGCAACCCACCAAGTCCAGCGACGGTTTGGCGCACCCAGTCAATCTCGTTCCGGCGCGGTTTCTGTTCCGAGCTACCCATCAGGATCACTAGCTCGTCGGAAGATTCACCAGTACCCGCTTCCTTGCCGATGCGACTCAGGAAACGCTCGCCAGCAAAAGTCTGAAGTTGAAAGAGGCGGTCGCTTTCCACGCGAACGACCTGCTTCCAGTCGACCTTGGCGTCGCCATCCAGCAGCCGTGACTTGATGATAAGCCGGCCACGATCAAGGTATTTGATTGTGCCCGTGAGCCGGTCGCCATTCTTGAAGGTAATGACGTCCTGAGCCTGGGCCGCATGGAAGAGGAAAAACTACGCCGTGTCCTTCGAGAAAACGATCGCTGCTTGGAAGCGGAGTTTGATCTTGCTCTGGACACAGGAATGAGGCGCGGGGAGCAATATCGGCTTCGTTGGGAAGACGTAAATTGTCGATTGGGGATTATTACGATCCCGCGTAGCAAGCACGGAGAACGTCGGTACATCCCGATCAACAGCGCTGCGAAGATTGCTCTGGAGGTCCTTCAACGGCAGACTGATGGAAGCGGATATGTAGTCCCCGGAGCAAAGGCTCCTCGCAATAAAGACCCACGGAGAACGTTCGAGGCAGCAGTGAAGGAATCTGGCATTCTCAACTTCCGGTATCACGACATCCGACACACTTTTGCCAGTCGGCTGGTTATGGCTGGAGTCGATCTCCGCACAGTTCAGGAACTGATGGGACACAAGACCGTTACCATGACGATCCGATATTCGCACCTTGCTCCTTCCCACCAACGAGAAGCGATTGAGCGCCTTGTGTCAGTTCCATCACAACGAGCTCAGAAGACATCAACTGACACCAGAACTGACACCAGCGATTTTCAGGTCAATTCTGATATCACAGTCCAAACTGAACAAGTTCATTAGAATCATGGTGCCGGAGGGGGGACTTGAACCCCCACGATGGGTAACCATCGCCAGATTTTGAGTCTGGTGCGTCTGCCAATTCCGCCACTCCGGCAATCAGGAAGTACGGGCAGGAATACAACGTTGTCAAACGGCTTGCAGCCTAACACGACCGCTTTGGTTTGTAAACACCGGGTCAAGAGCCAAGCCAAGAGGAGTGCGGATCTCCGCGCTGATCCACTCCATGAGCTTCGGTGTCTGCCACCTGCCTCACTTCATGCTCTCCCGCAACTCCACAAGGGCCTGGTCAAAGGTATCAACTCGAACAAACCCGAGGCGGGGGAACTCAAGGTCGATAATGACGTAAATTGAGATCGCTAAGGTGGCCGCGAAAACAATCTTATGAACCCGGCTACCCAATTTGGCCCCAGCCATGCCGTAGCCAGCCAGCAAGGAAGCGGCCAGCGCAATTCCGCATAGCATCACGAAGATCACGGCCGGCGGGTGCATTTTGGTTGCCATGGTCCGGGTGGTTGTAATGTCGATCATTGCGTTGAGCGCGGGCAGGAGCAGCATCGTGGCGGGTTGATAGTTTGCCTCCCGGCAGGCGGCTACGGCCTGCTCCCAAATTTGCCCCTGCAACTTCGTAGATCGAGCGAGTTCCTGTTTTGCCGCTTCCATATCCGGTAATTTGCGATACACCTCCAGCCGCGAATCCACATAGTGCCGGAAACTCTCCTGCAGTGTAGAGCGCGGACCAGCCGGCAACAGGTCAAGCCTCAGATAGGCCGTCCCGATGTCATTTGTCTCTTCGACGATCAGGTGACGCCGGGTATCGAACCTGGAGGCAGCTCCGGAGAAGGTGAAGGCAATGAGCAACCCTAGCAGGGCGAAGACTGCACCATCGAGCGTACCGAGCCCCTCCGATGCCCCTTCAGCGTCCTTTGCTCTGCGCCGGATGCCGACACGCCGTCCGACTTCGAGGAGGAGCATCATGCCCAGAAACAAACCGAGGGTGAGCAACAAGGCATACAGTGTGTATTTCATGTCGGAGTCTCCTGTTGATGCTTGCGGGTCTAATCCTGACAGCCCAGATTGAAACATGCTTTGATACTGGAAACTGAACTTCTTTGCAAGTGGGTTGGCCGGAGACCTTTGCGCTTCCGATTGGTAGTCTGGGTCGATATCTGTTTCAGGCCCGTCCTCGATCATCGGCAGGTGGACAATGGAGAAATCCTGATCTCGCCTTTCGGCCGTCGCGAGCACTGCATACCGGACTCCGGGTTGACATCAATATGCTGAACCGATACGCTTTGGTGCATGAGAACAACCGTTCGACTGCCGGAGGACTTGCTCGCCCAGGACCGCGACTACAGCTACTTTCCCGAGCTCCCGTGGCGCCACACCTTTAATTGACAGGTTCTTCAAAAGGATGAAGCACGAGCGCTGCACCTGCCCGCGAGAGAGTGGTTGCCGCTGGAGAACGAAAAAAAAGTTCACCACGGTTCATTTGCGACCGATTATGGTGAGCTTCGAGGTTCGAAAAAGGTGCAGCAACACGAAACAGCTTGGCAAAAGGCGTGAAGGCCACATGAAGCGATTGGTAGGCCGATACTCACCCTGGTCTTTCTTCTCGTGCTGGCGCCGGTAACTGCACTGCAAGACAAGATCCTGAAGTTTGCAAGAATTGGGTATCCGGAGGCCAGGAGCGAAGGGCAGCGAGTAGCGGCCCGCCAGATGGAGGGATACAACTAGCGGCGGGAGATCTCAGTGAGATTTGAACGCTAGACATTACTGTAAGAGTCATTTTTGCATTTTAACAACTTAGGAAGACGTTATGAAAACAGCGGTAATACTCGTCTTTGTTTTCTGTATCTTGATGCTTCGAAGCGAACCCATGCAGCAACGATCGCCACTTTCGGATATTTGGATCGGAATGTCGAAGGAAGCAGCGCTTACCGAGATACGGAAGAATTATCAAATCGGGCCTGTTCCGGGCGTGCGAAGTGCCGATGTGTATCATCTTTCGGGCCGGCACGGGGAGGGTCAGATCGTTTTTGTCGAAGACAGGGTCGCGGCGGTCTCACAATATGTGGGACCGGTCTATTCAGATCGCAGTACCGTGACCTTTGCGCGCGACCTATACCGATTACTAAAAACGTCGGGCGATACAGGTCCCGAAAGAGCGCGAAGTCGGACACTTGATGTAAAGCTTACTGAAGGTGATACCCCGGGATTTGGCCGCTTCGAGGATATGTCTTTCGTGATAGGTCCCGGAACGCAGATCAAGGTCAGCCTTGTGCTACCCGATAATCCAAAGCAAGGATCTCAATCAGTAACATTGTCCTCGTTTCGGAGCCAACCCTAGGTTTGGTCTCTCCTTTAGGGTATCTTGTCTAACGGGTAGGCCGGCGTGAAGAAGCAAATATGCCCTTCATGATCCTCAAGAACTATTGAAGGCATGCGGACCTATGATTTTTCCCTCTGGGACCATTAGGCACATTGAGCCCGCCTGTATTTCCTGGTTGAGACCAGAGCACTTGTGCCGTCGAGCTGCTAACTTTTTTGGCAGCTCCTCCAACCTTACCATCCGGAAAGCGGGGTCAGCCAGCAGGCAAAGAAATCGCCAAAAAGCGGGCCATACGCTTTAGGTGGGACGGTCTCGAAATGATTGCACTCGTGCATTCTCCCATCTTTGGCTAATCAGAGTGTAGATATAGATGGGCCTCTTCGGACATTCCGCAACGCCTGGCGAGCGGGTATTTCGCTTGATTTGTCGACCGTTTCGGGCTCAACTTTCCCTGGGTGGCGCTGAGGTCATATCGTCTCTCCCTTGACGCAATTCGGCAAAACTCCTAACCTCCTTATGATGGGGATGATGGGGCTCTCGACGAGTTCTGAAAGCTGAGATTGGAACCTGATCGGGCCTGCAATTTTCCGTTCGAGCGATTTACCTTCGTCCAATCGGAGGTTGCCCGGCGAGGAGGCATTATGAACAGACCAAGGTGGTTGAGGCTTCACCAAGTCGGCGTTCTCTTCACAATCTTCACGATATTGCTGGCGGAAGGTTGGAGCCAGGCGGCGACAGAGCGTGAGTCTGCTGCTCTGAAGGACTTTTCCACTCGCGTGAACGAATACGTGAAACTGCACAAACAGCAAGACGCTTCATTGCCAGCGCTCAAGCAGACGAACAATTCTGCCGAGATTCAGGTTCATCAGCGAGCCCTAGCCGAGAAAATCAAGGAGGCAAGAAGCGGCGGGAGCCATGAAATCTTTTCCCCCGAGATCAGTGCGCTTTTCCGACATCGTATCGAACGTCATTTCAAGAGCTCACCCACAGCACCACAAGCCAAGGCGACAATTCGGCTAGGGGAACCAGTTAAGGTGCATCTCAAGGTGAATGATTCTTATCCTGCCGATCTTCCCTTGACCACGATGCCACCGACACTGCTCCAACAGCTTCCACCTCTTCCCCAGCAGTTGGAATATCGGATTGTTGGTAGAGATCTAGTACTTCTGGACCTCAAAGCAAATTTGATTGTGGATGTGATTCGACAAGCGCTGCCTGAAATTTGACCTCTGCTCCAGTGGGCTTTCAAAATCACTACCGGATTTTTGAGTTGGGTCTTGCGAGACCCCAATGGCCTCTCAACTTGCTAATATGGATCTAATGCGCCGAACTCGCTACGTTTCATTGTTGTTCTCCATAGTGCTGCTGCAGCCGCAGGCCCAGGAGCTAACGCTCCCCCTGAAAAACGATTCCGTTCGTTTCGCCGTTATAGGCGACTCCGGAACGGGCAAAACCCCACAGTACGAATTGGCTGCGAAAATGTCAGAACTTCGACAGAAATTCCCTTTCGAATTTGTGCTCATGCTGGGCGACAACATGTATGGGGGAGAGAGCCCTCGCGATTTTGAGAAGAAGTTTGAGCGCCCCTACAAACCTTTGCTCGATGCCGGCGTCAAGTTCTACGCCGCACTGGGCAATCACGACAACCCGAATCAGCGTTTTTACAAGCCCTTCAACATGGATGGAAAGCAGTATTACACTTACAAAAAGGGACCCATTCGCTTTTTTGCAATGGACAGCAACTATGTTGACCGGGCCCAATTGCAGTGGATCGAGAAGGAGCTCCAGAATTCGGACTCAGTATGGAAGATCTGCTACTTTCACCATCCGCTGTATTCCTCCGGGGCACGTCACGGCTCTGATACTGACCTCCGCCTCTTGCTGGAACCGCTCTTCATAAAATATGGCGTGAACGTCGTGCTGGCCGGACATGAGCACTTTTATGAAAGGATCAAACCACAAAATGGGATTTACTATTTCACCTCAGGTGCTGCCTCGAAATTGCGTCGAGGAAACATCAGAAAGAGCATCTTGTCAGCAAAAGGCTTTGATCAGGATCTTTCGTTCATGCTGATGGAGGTATCCGGCGATCAACTTCACTTTCAGGTCATTTCCCGTGACGGAAGAACGATCGACGGCGGTACTCTGGAGCGCCAAACTGAGGCGGACAGAGCGCAAAAGGCCTCACATTGGAAAGTCGTAGGTTTCTTGGGAATCCGTTAGCACCCCCGATGAGACGTTGCATTTGTCCAGATTATTCAGCCGAGACTTTTGGCTGTACCGAAACTGACCTGGTCATTTTCGATCACTCACTTACCTCTCCTCGCTAGGCTAAGGCTAGGGCATGCGCAGCAACTGTGTGGGCCGTGCGTGCCGGCCGGTCGTCAGGGAGACCGCTACAGAGCAAGCCGTGCTTCCCGCCACGGACGGTAGCTTCCCGTGATGAGGGCTGCTAGAAGAGCGCCTGCCACTGCATCCACCGCATAGTGAAACCTTCCGTAGACCGTCGCAGCCACCAGCCCGATTACCACTGGGGCCAACAGCCAAGCTAATCTCCGCTGCCTTTGCCAGGCGAGCAGCCAAATGACAATTGAGACTGACACGTGCGCGCTCGGGAAAGCTCCGCCGCGCGCGCCGCCGCGCGCGGAGAAGAAATGAACCAACTGAAAAAAGAAACCGTCGGCTAAGGGTGCCTGCAAGCCCTCAAAGAGATAGAACGGGCTGTCCACCGGATACAGCATGAAGAAAACATAACTGCTGAACAATGTCGCGCTGACTAGCAGAAGCAGTTCCTGGAAGTCATGGCGCCTGCCGTTGAAATACCAGACGCC
>Ga0075421_100012725_pt1:5000-10467 | contig 10467 bp, 3 predicted proteins | sample SoiMetdeltSBSDD5_FD_75292 | JGI IMG/M metagenome (GOLD analysis project Ga0075421, IMG submission 75292) | Bulk soil microbial communities from a Populus tree surrounding site in Tennessee, USA - Soil MetaG P. deltoides SBSDD5 | ecosystem: Environmental > Terrestrial > Soil > Tree... | reverse complement strand
GCCAGCGCCGCTCTCGATGCGCGTGTGCTGGTGCTCGACGCGCTCGGCCTCGATCGGGCGGCGGCTATCGCCGAACCGAAATGCAAGGCCGAGGCCGGGGCAGTGCGCCGGGCGCGCGACCACTTGGCGCGGCGGCTACGCGGCGAGCCCGTGTCGCGGATCCTCGGGCGGCGGGAGTTCTATGGCCGGGATTTCATCGTCACGCCGGCGACCCTCGATCCGCGGCCCGACACCGAGACGGTGGTGGAAACGGCTTTGCAGGTCCTGTCAGGCATGTCGTCGCCAGGAATTCTCGATCTCGGGACCGGCAGCGGCGCCATTCTGGTGACGATCCTATGCGAGATCGGCTCGGCGATGGGGGCGGGCACCGACAACAGCCCGGCGGCGCTCGCGGTCGCCTGCGACAATGCGCGCCGGCTCGGCGTCGGCGAGCGGGCGACATTCATGGTGGCAGACTGGCTTGCGGGGATCGATGGCCGGTTCGATCTCATCGTGTCGAACCCGCCCTATATTCGCCGGGGGTCAATTGCGAGGCTTGAAATCGACGTCAGGGATCACGATCCTTTGGAGGCGCTGGATGGTGGTCCCGACGGACTTGACGCTTATCGGCGGATCGCCGCGGGCGCGGCGTCGGTTCTGGCGCCCGGCGGCGCCCTGGTCCTCGAGATCGGCAGCGATCAGGCAGGTCAGGTCACCGGCATCTTCGGGGAGCATGGTTACTCTTGCGAGAAGGTTGCAAGAGATCTCGCAGGCCGCGACAGGGTGGTGGTGCTGAAGCGCCACGGTGCATGACAGATCTTCGTTTTTGCATATTGCGGTCGGGAAAAAAGCAGTTGGAAAGCCGGCGTCAAACGGGTAGTGTGCCGGGCAATAGAAGCGTCCCTACATGGGCATTCTGCACTCATCGCTGGTAGCGACGGCGGGGCCGGGGAGGGCCGAGGGGAGTGCGGAGATGTCAGTTCAGGCTGGCGGCGTTCTACGCCTAAGGTTGAACGCCTTGAGGGTGGACAGCTTCCGGAATCCGTGAGCACTAGACCTGCTTTGGCGGAGATTGCCACGCAAATCGGCTTTCTTGGACACTAGCGTTTCAGGTACCGGGTTCCTCGGAACCCGGTGAACAGGACGCGGCAGCGCGGCTGGTTCAAGGTCGCGGGTCGCAATTTCGGGTGTAAATGGCAGAATGAGACAGGGTCAGCACAAGAACAGATCGCGCGGCCGCGGCCGTCGCCAGGGTAGTCCGGTTAACCGGGTGTTCGAAAGCAATGGGCCGGACGTCAAGGTCCGCGGCAATGCTCAGCATGTCGCCGAGAAGTATCTGCAGCTGGCGCGCGATGCCCAGTCGTCCGGCGACTCGGTGATGGCCGAAAACTATTACCAGCACGCCGAGCATTATTTGCGCATCGTCGCGGCGGCACAGAGCTTCGCTCAGCAGAACGGACCTCCGGGCGGTATCCGGCGGCCATTCGGCAGCGATGATGTCGAGGACGAGGAGGCCGATGGCCCGGAGGACGAGGATCTCGTCCCGGCCGGCCACGGGCCGCAGCCCGACATCGTCGATCTCCAGGCGCAGCGCCCGGTGCGGGAGCTGCAGAGCCGCGAGGGCGAGGGCGAAAGCGAGCAGCCGCGGGAATTCCGCCGGCCGCGGGAGCGGGATTTCCGTGACCGAGACAGCCGTGACAGCCGCGATGGCCGTGACAGCCGCGATGGCCGAGACAGCCGTGACAGCCGCCCGCCGCGGGAAAGCCGTGAATTCCGGGATAGCCGGGAAGGGCGCGAGTTTCGCGATGCTGGTGGCGGCGAGGAAGCGCAGGGCAATGGTTGGAGCGGCCATCAGCCGGATTTCCTGCGCCGCGCATCAGGTACCGGCTCTTCAGGAAATGGGCGGTTCAGGCGTGACGGCCGGCCGCGGGGCGAGCGCAAGAGCGAGGCGTCGGGCGAGACTCAGCCGTCCGACAACGAGCCGCCGCCCGAAAGCTCGGAAGACTTCGCCTCCAATTGAAGCGGTTGGGCCTTGACAGGCGTCAATGGCATATTGGCAAATTTTTGCCATTGTTGATGCTTGCGTGACTTTCACGCAACACCATATCCCTTGCTGGACCGTGCAGCGTTCCGGGGCCGGCGCCTCTCGAGGGCCGGACGAAATCAGGCACGGGGCCGAGGAGGTTCAAAATGGATTTTGAAAAATTTACCGAGCGGGCGCGCGGGTTCATTCAGTCGGCTCAGTCATTGGCGCTGCGCGAGGGCCATCAGCGGTTCACCCCGGAGCATCTGTTGAAGGTGCTGCTGGACGACGACCAAGGACTGGCGGCGGGCCTGATCAGCGCGGCCGGCGGCAATCCCAAGGCGGCGCTCGCTGCCGACGAGGCGGCGCTCAAACGCATGCCGAAGGTCGAGGGGTCGGGAGCGGGGCAGCTCTACATGGCGCCGGAAATGGCGCGGGTGTTTGATGCCGCGAGCAAGCTTGCCCAGAAGGCCGGCGACAGTTTCGTCACCGCCGAGCGGCTGTTGCAGGCACTGACGATCGAACCGTCAGAAGCGCAGAAGGCCCTGAAATCGGCCGGCGTCACCCCTCAGGGACTCGAGCAGGCGATCGCCGCCCTGCGCAAGGGCCGCACCGCCGACAGCGCCTCGGCGGAGGAAGGCTATGATGCGCTCAAGAAGTATGCGCGTGACCTCACCGAAGCGGCACGGGCCGGCAAGCTCGATCCGGTGATCGGCCGCGACGAGGAGATCCGACGCACCATTCAGGTGCTGTCGCGGCGCACCAAGAACAACCCGGTGCTGATCGGCGAGCCGGGCGTCGGCAAGACGGCCATCGCCGAGGGCCTGGCACTGCGCATCGTCAATGGCGATGTGCCGGAGAGCCTCAAGGACAAGCAGCTGATGGCGCTCGACATGGGCGCGCTGATCGCCGGAGCGAAATATCGCGGCGAGTTCGAGGAGCGCCTGAAGGCGGTGCTCAGCGAGATCCAGGCGGCGGCAGGCCGCATCATCCTGTTCATCGACGAGATGCATACGCTGGTCGGGGCGGGCAAGGCGGATGGCGCGATGGATGCCTCCAACCTGCTCAAGCCGGCGCTGGCACGCGGCGAGCTCCATTGCATCGGCGCGACGACGCTCGATGAATATCGCAAGCATGTCGAGAAGGACGCAGCCCTGGCGCGGCGCTTCCAGCCGGTGTTCGTCAGCGAGCCGACCGTCGAGGACACGATCTCGATCCTGCGCGGCCTCAAGGAGAAATACGAGGTCCATCACGGCGTACGGATCACCGACTCGGCGATCGTGGCGGCGGCCAATCTGTCCAACCGCTACATCACCGACCGGTTTCTGCCGGACAAGGCGATCGACCTGATGGACGAGGCCGCCTCGCGCCTCAGGATGCAGGTCGACTCGAAGCCCGAGGAGCTCGACGAGCTCGACCGCCGGATCATCCAGATGAAGATCGAGCGCGAGGCCCTCAAGAAGGAGACCGATGCGGCCTCGCGCGAGCGCCTGTCGCGGCTCGAAAAGGAGCTCGCCGATCTCGAGGAGCGGGCCGCCGAGCTCACCGCCATGTGGCGGGCCGAGAAGGAGAAGCTCGGCCAGGCGCAGAAGATCAAGGAGGATCTCGATCAAGCCCGGGTCGAGCTCGAACAGGCGCAGCGCCGGGGCGATCTGGCGCGAGCCGGCGAGCTTGCCTATGGACGGATTCCGGAGCTCGAGAAGCGGCTGCGCGATGTCGAGCAGGGATCACGACAGTCGCTGGTCGATGAGGCGGTGACCGAAAACCACGTGGCGCAGGTCGTGTCGCGCTGGACCGGCATTCCGGTCGACAAGATGCTCGAGGGCGAGCGTGACAAGCTGCTCAAAATGGAGGAGGCGCTGTCGCAGCGCGTGGTCGGGCAGGCAGAGGCGGTGCATGCGGTGGCAACCGCGGTCCGCCGTGCGCGCGCGGGGCTGCAGGATCCGAACCGGCCGATCGGCTCGTTCATGTTCCTGGGTCCGACCGGCGTCGGCAAGACCGAGCTCACCAAGGCGCTCGCCGATTTCCTGTTCGACGACGAGCATGCGATGGTCCGCATCGACATGTCGGAATATATGGAAAAGCACTCGGTGGCGCGGCTTATCGGGGCGCCTCCCGGATATGTCGGCTATGACGAGGGTGGCGCGCTGACCGAGGCAGTGCGGCGACGTCCCTATCAGGTGGTGCTGTTCGACGAAATCGAGAAGGCGCATCCGGATGTGTTCAATGTGCTGCTGCAGGTTCTCGACGACGGGCGGCTCACCGACGGGCAGGGCCGGACGGTCGATTTCCGCAACACGCTGATCATCATGACGTCGAATCTCGGGTCGGAATATCTTGTCAGCCTGGGCGAGGACCAGGATGTCGACGTGGTGCGCAACCAGGTGATGAATGTGGTGCGGCAGCATTTCCGGCCGGAGTTCCTGAACCGGCTCGACGACATCATCCTTTTCCACCGGCTGAAGCGCGAGCAAATGGGTCAGATCGTGACGATCCAGCTGAAGCGGCTGGAGAAGCTTCTGGGCGAGCGGAACATCTCGCTCAAGCTCGATCCGGCAGCGAAGACGTGGCTTGCCGAGAAGGGCTACGATCCAGCCTATGGGGCGCGGCCGCTCAAGCGGGTGATCCAGCGCTATCTGCAGGATCCGCTGGCCGAGGCGATCCTGGCCGGCAAGATCAGCGACGGGCAGGAGGTGGAGATCGGGGTCGGAGTCGACGGGCTCACCATCAATGGCGAGAGCGGCTACGGCGATGGGCGCGGCTTCGGCCACCGGCCGGAGGCCCCCGAGAGCCGGTCGCAGACGGTGCATTAATGAGGCAGTAGGCAAATAAGAGGCAGTAGGTATTAGGCAAATAGGCAGTGAGTGGTGGAGCGTTTTCCCTACTGCCTACTGCCTACTGCCTACTGCCTACTGCCTCTAATTGGCCATCTGCGCCACCCGGGTGGCGGAGGGTGCGGCCTTCATCATCGCCACGACCTTCTGCATGTGCTGGCGGAAGGCAGCGAGGTTCTTGCCGGTGAGCTGGCGGCCGCCGGTGGCCTTCATCTTCAGCGGGTTCATCGGCTTGCTGTCGTGGCGGATCTCGAAATGGGCATGTGGGCCGGTCGACCGGCCGGTCGAGCCGACAAAGCCGATGACCTGACCCTGACGCACCGCGACCCCCGGCTTGATGGTGGTCGGAATGCGGCTCATATGGGCGTAGACGGTTTCGTAATTGCTCTTGTGGCGGATGCGGACGACCTTGCCATAGGCGCCCTGCCAGCCGGCGACGCTGATGACGCCGTCACCGGCCGCCTTGAGCGGGGTGCCATAAGGAGCGGCGAAGTCGACGCCGGTGTGCATCCGGTTATAGCCGAGGATCGGGTGGCGGCGCATGCCGAAGCCGGAGCTGATTCGGCTGCCGGGCACCGGAGTACGCATCAGGGCGCGGTCGGCGCTGCGGCCGTTGATGTCGAAATAGCCG
>Ga0075421_100012723_pt1 | contig 10468 bp, 8 predicted proteins | sample SoiMetdeltSBSDD5_FD_75292 | JGI IMG/M metagenome (GOLD analysis project Ga0075421, IMG submission 75292) | Bulk soil microbial communities from a Populus tree surrounding site in Tennessee, USA - Soil MetaG P. deltoides SBSDD5 | ecosystem: Environmental > Terrestrial > Soil > Tree plantation... | reverse complement strand
GCCGCGCTCACCGAGCAGCTGCTCGGCTTCGCCCTCGAGAAGCACCATTCCGCGGCGGACTGGTCGACCCGGCCGCTGCCACCGGCCTGGCTGAGCTACGCGGCCCTGGACGTGGAACTGCTGATCCCGCTGCGCCATGCGCTCGAGGCGGAGCTCGAACGCCAGGGCAAGCTCGGCTGGGCGCAGGAGGAGTTCGCGGCGCTCGTCGCCTCGGCCGGCGAGGCCGCCCGCCCGCGACCCGACCCGTGGCGGCGCACCTCGGGCATCCACAAGATCCGGGGCGCTCGCGCGTTGGCCCGGGTCCGGGCGCTGTGGTACGCGCGGGACACGGTGGCCGCCCGCCGCGACAGCGCCCCCGGCCGCGTCCTCCCCGACTCAGCCATCGTCGCCGCGGCCGAGATGAACCCGCGCGATGAGCGGGAGCTGCTGGTTCTGCCCGGCTTCGGCGGCCGCTCCGTGCGCCGCCTCGCACAGCTGTGGCTCTCCGCGCTCGCCGAGGCTCGGGACCTGCCCGACTCCGCCCTGCCACAGACACCGCCGGCCGACGGACCGCCTCCGCCCCATCGGTGGGCCGAGCGCGATCCGGTTGCCGCCGCCCGCCTGACCCGTTGCCGGGAGGTCGTCACCCGTCTCGCCGCGGCCAACACGCTGCCCCCCGAGAACCTCGTGGCGCCCGATCCCATCCGGCGCATCGCCTGGACGCCGCCCGGGGAGCTCGACCCGGACACGGTCGCGGAGGCGCTCGCGGGAAACGGCGTGCGGCGCTGGCAGATCGGTCTGCTCGCGGGCGAGCTCGCGGGCGCCCTCACCGACCCGTAGGCGCCGCGACGGGTCGCGGCCCGCCGGACGGGGTTGTCGGACCAGCCGGCCGTCCCTAGGATCGCCGACGCCACACTCGTGACGATGGCCTTCCTGCTGGCAATGATGTCCGACGGGCTGTACCTCTACTCGGACAGCGGCCACTGGTACCCGCGGGCGCATGTGACCGCGCAGGCGATCCTCGCGGTCGCGGTGGTGATCTCGGTTGTGGCGCTGAGCCACATCGACGCCCGGGACCACTTCCGTCAGCGACTGCAGGACGCGTCCAAGGTCTGGTCGATGGACGCCGTCAAGCAGCGGATGACCGACCGGGTCGTAGCGGCCGGCGGGATCAGCCGACCACCACTGTGACCCGCTGGACCATGTTGTTCGCCATGCCCTGCACGTTCCACGGCGCTTCGACGGGCTGAACGTCGCCGGTCGCGTCGGTGGCCCGGGCGAGCAGCTCGTACTCTCCCGGCCGGTCAACCGTCCACAGGCACCGCCAGCGCGACCACGCCCACCGCCCCGGCGCCGGCTCGACCTCAGCGTCGATCCAGGACTGTCCACCGTCGACCGACACCTGAACCGCCGTCACGGGTGCCTGCCCGGACCAGGCTCGGCCGACCAACTCGTGCCGACCCGGGGCGAGGAACCGCGTGCGCGACATGAAGTCCGGATGCCCGGGCGGGATCATCAACGCCCGTGGGCGGATCCGGGTCACGGGTTCGCCCGGCTCCTCCGACGTCTCCTTGAGCCGGTAGGCCACGGCGTTCTGGAAACCGTCAAACGGATGCGGCAGCACGGTGATCGCGCGGAGCCACTTCACGTGCGCCATGCCGTACCAGCCGGGGATGACCAGCCGCAGCGGGCACCCGTGCTGCGGCGGCAGTTGCGCCCAGTTCATCTCGTACGCGAGAAGCACCTCCTCGCGCAGCGCCTCGGCGACGGGCAGCGCCCGCTGGTAGTCCTGCTCGACTCCCCGCTCGACCCCGTGGTCGGCGCCCGTGAACACCACGTCGACGGCGTCGTCGCGCAGACCGGCCTCCCGCAGCAGCGGACCCAGCGGCGTGCCGGTCCAGTCGGCCGTGCCGACCGCCTCGGTCAGCCACGGCTGGCTGACCGGCCGTGGGTGCAGGCGGGCCCGCCCGTTGCCCGCGCACTCCAGCGTTACCCGCGTCGTCACCGCCGGCCGCGCCCGCAGCGTCGCGAGGTCGAGCGCGAGCGGCCGCCGCACCTCGCCGTCGACGGACAGGCGCCATCCCGCCGGGTCGACGTCCGGGATGTCGTAGTGCACCAGCAGGTAGTGCAGTCCGATCGGCGTCACGTCGTAGCGCAGCGCCTCCAGCAGCATCGCGTGGTTGCGGGCCGCGAGCGCCAACTCGTCGGCGCCGATGCCCTCGTTCGGGTCAGCCAGACGAGAGCGCGTGCTGTACTCGGCCGGGACTGTCGGCGCCACCCCGCGCCCGGAGGTGAGCAAGTCGTCGGTCATACCCCCCATTCTCTCGCGACCTCCAGCCCACGCGGACATGGCCTACGGGGTACGCTGTTTGGCCCGTGGGCCGGCGCGGGAGGTCGCGCTCGTGGGCTGCGTCGGCCAGCCGGCACTTGCGGGCCATCACTACGATCGTCAATGATCATTATCGAAGGCATGGGGGTCGGCGATGCCACGTCGCGTCCAGTTCGTACGGATCCTGCTCCTGGTCGCGGCCGTCGCCGGTCTGGTTGACCTGATCCTCACCGCCGGTCAGGCCGGGCGCGTGTCGTTCCAAGTGTGGGAGTTCCGGTTCCCGGTCTACGCGGCCGACGGCCTGACCGTAGCCGTGCTCGCGCCGCTCGCCCTCTTGTTCGGACACCCACGCGGCTGGATGCGCAACACGGTCCGGGTGGTGGGCCTCGTCGTCGCGATCGCGTACATGTTGGCGCTGATGTCGGATGGGTTGTACATCTACCTGGACAGTGGCCACTGGTACCCGAGGGTGCACGTGGCGGCCCAGGCGATCCTCGTGGTCGGTGTGGTGCTCTCGGTTGTGGCGCTGGGCCACATCGACGCGCGCGACCACTTCCGCCAGCGCCTCCAGGACGCGTCCAAGGTGTGGTCGATCGAATCCGTCAAGCAGAGCCAGGCCGACCGGTCGTAGCGGACCGTCGCGCAGCTCAAGCCGGCCGGGCGCTGACCTTCACAGGATCCCCACATGACCGACTGGGTAGCTGCATAACCGGCACCTAGCGTGACGGCATGCGCGTCATGATGATCCTGCCGGCCCTGACCGAGGCGACCAGCCCGTTGTTCCGGCCGATCAAGTACTCGCTGTTTCCCCCGCTCGGGTTGGCGACACTGGCGGGCTACCTCCCCGCGGACGCGGAGGTGACGCTGCAGGACGAGCACGTGACGCGGCTGCGCCTCGACGGTCCGGTACCCGACCTCGTGGTGATCCAGGTGTACATCACGTCGGCCCGCCGCGCGTACCAGATCGCCGACCACTACCGGGCGCTGGGCTCCTACGTCGTCCTCGGTGGCCTGCACGTCACCTCGCTGCCCGAGGAGGCCGCCGCTCACGCCGACACCATCTTCCTCGGACCGGGCGAGGACACCTGGCCGCAGTTTCTCCAGGATTGGCGGCGCGGCGCGGCCCGCCCGGTCTACCGGTCGACGACCCGTACCCTCACTCACCTGCCACCGGTGCGGCGCGACCTGATCCAACGCCAGTGCTACCTCGTGCCGAACTCGATCGTCGTCTCCCGCGGCTGTCCGCACCACTGCGACTTCTGTTACAAGGACGCCTTCTTTGCCGGCGGGAAGTCGTTCTACACCCAGACCGTCGACGCCGCGCTCGCCGAGATCGACCGCCTGCCCGGCCGGCACCTCTACTTCCTCGACGACCACCTCTTCGGCAACCGGCGCTTCGCCGAGGGCCTCTTCGACGGGATGACCGGCATGGGCCGGCTGTGGCAGGCCGCCGGTACGGTCGACTCGGTGCTGGCGCCCGATCTGCTCGAACGGGCCGTCGCCGCGGGGCTGCGGAGCCTCTTCGTCGGCTTCGAGACGGTCAATGACACCAACCTCGCCGCCCAGCGCAAGCGACAGAACGTCGGGCGGGACTACGCTGCCGTGGTGCGACGGCTCCACGACGTGGGTGTGATGGTCAACGCCAGCTTCGTCTTCGGCATGGACGATGACGGGCCCGACGTCTTCGACCGTACGGTCGTCTGGGCGGTCGAAGCGGGCATCGAGACCGCCACGTTCCACATCATGACGCCCTACCCTGGCACGGCTCTGTATGAACGGATGCAGGCACAGGGCCGGATGCTGCACCGCGACTGGGACCTCTACGACACTCGCCACGTGGTGTTCCGACCGCATGGACTCACGGCGGGCCAGCTCGAGGCCGGCTACTGGCGCGCGTACCGGGACTTCTACCGGTGGGGCTCGATCTGGCGCGGTGCATCCACAAAGGACACGTTGCGGGGTCGACTTCGGCACCTCGCGTACGCGGGCGGTTGGAAGAAGTTCGAACCACTGTGGAACGTGGTGATCCGAAGTCGGCAGGTGCTGCACGCCCTTCCGTTGCTCGAGGCGGTGCTCTCGGGCTTCGGCGAGCGGCGTCCGGCCGAGCCGGGCCGTCACCGACCGGAGCGGGTAGCCGAGCTAGTGGGCTGAGCCTTCCGCGCGCGCCGGAGCCGGAACGCTCGCCGAGCCCGCCAGCACCGGTGTGGTCGCGGCCGCCGGCATCCTGACCGTCACCTCGAGCCCGCCCTCGGGCTGGGCCACGGCCGTCACCGTGCCGCCGTGGGCCTCGGCCACCGCCCGGACGATCGACAGCCCGAGGCCAGAGCCGCGCCCGCCGGTGCGCTCCCGCCCGCCCCGCCGGAACGGCTCGAACAGGCCTGGTAGGTCGGCCGGTTCGACCTCGAAGCCGGTGTTGCGCACCACGAGGCTGGCGTGCGTCTCGTCGGCGCCCGTGCGCACCCATACCTCGCCGTGCAGGTGGTTGTAGCGGACCGCGTTCTCGATCAGGTTGCCGGCCAGGCGGTCGAGCAGGCCGGGGTCGCCCACGACCGGCGCCGGATCGAGCTGCGTGGAGATGCGCAGGCCGAGCCGGTCGGCCTCCCGGCGGACCGCCGAGATGGCCGTCGCCACCCCGGTGGAGAGGTCGGCCGGCAGCTTGCGGGCGAGCCGCCGCCCCGCCTGCGCCTCGCTGCGGGCCAGCACGAGCAGGGCGTCCACGAGTGCGTTGGCCCGCTCGGAGGCGTCCCGCACGACCTTGGCCATGCGCCGGTACTCGTCGACGTCGGCCTCCGGATCGGACAGTGTCACGTCAATCTCGGTACGCATGACGGCCAGTGGTGTCCGCAGCTCGTGCGAGGCGTTGGCGACGAAGCGCTTCTGCGTCTCGAACGCGGTGCCGATCCGGTCGAGCATCGCGTCGAACGTGGCGGCGAGCTCGGCCACCTCGTCGTCGGCGCCGGAGTAACGGATCCGCTGGTCGAGTGTCTCCCCTGTCAACCGGCGCGCGGTCGCCGTCACCTGCTGCAGCGGGCGCAGCGCGCGCCCGGCCACGATGTACGCGGCGGCGAGGCCAACCACGGCGACGGCGAGCACGGCCACGAAGCCGTTGGTGAGCAGGTCCCGCTGGGTCGCCGCGCGCAGCTGCGCCTGCCAGTCGGCCGCGTCGACGGTGCGCCCGTCGGCGAGCTGCACCGCGGTGTCCGACCGCAGGTCGAGCCCGGAATGCGGGGCGTCGCCGACCAGGAGCCAGGACAGCAGCACGAGCAGCGCCGCCGCGCCGACCAGGAGGATGCCGTTGAGCAGCGTCAGCCGCAACCGCAGCGTGCGGCGCAGCCAGCGTCCGCCCGTGCGCAGGTCATACACGGTCACGATGCCTCCTCCGCTGAGGAAAGCGCGTCGTCGGTCACGATGCCTCCTCCGCTGAGGAAAGCGCGTCGTCGGTCACGATGCCTCCTCCGCTGAGGAAAGCGCGTCGTCGGTCACGATGGCGCCTCACACAGGGGTGGTTAGCGGCACACGGTAGCCGACCCCCACCACCGTCTCGATCAGCGGCGGATCACCGAGTTTCTTGCGCAACGTCATCACCGTGACCCGGACGGTCGTCGTGAACGGGTCGGTGTTCGCGTCCCATACCCGTTCGAGAAGCTCCTCACTGGACACGACCCCGCCGCGGGCCTTGAGAAGCTCCTCGAGCACGCCGAACTCCTTGCGCGTGAGGTCGAGCGGCAGGCCCGCCCGGACGGCGGTCCGCTGTGCCTGGTCGAGCACCAGGTCCCCGGCCACGAGCACGGGCGGCGCGGCTGGCGTCGCGCGGCGCCCCAGCGCGCGGACCCGGGCGAGCAGTTCCTCGAACGCGAACGGCTTCGACAGGTAGTCGTCCGCGCCGAGGTGCAGGCCCTCGACCCGGTCCGCCACGCTGCCGCTCGCGGTGAGCATCAGCACGCGGGTCAGCGCACCGGAGGCGACGAGGTCGGCGCAGATCTGGTCGCCGTGCACGCCCGGCAGGTCCCGGTCGAGCACAACCACGTCGTAGCGGGTCACCAGTGCCATCTCGTGCCCCGAGGAGCCGTCGTAGGCGACGTCGACCGCCAGACCGTCCCGACGCAACCCGCGGACGATCGCGTCGGCCAGACTCCGCTCGTCTTCGACCACCAACACCCGCACGTCAGCCTCCCTGCTCCGTCGCCTGACCGCGGGGGTAACGCTAGTCGCCCCGGCCCGGCGGCTACCAGCGGTCGAGGTGCGGCAGCTGCCACACGCGCAGCGTCCCGGCGCCCTCGACGCAGGCGAGGAGGTCACCACGAGCCCGGCACGATAACCCGACCGCGTCGACCTCGTCGATCATGAGCGGCCGGCCCCGCAGATCCGCCAGTTCAAAGAGCGTCCGCTCGGAACCGAACCGGGCCAGCAGCACGCGCTCGCCCGCCTCCTCGAAACGGATGACCGTCGCTTCGATGAACGTCGCGACCGAGACACCGGTGAACGCGTCGACGATCATCGGACGGCGTTCGGGCGAGAACCACTCCACGAGCAACCGGCCGTCGCCGACCGCCGTGAGGTTGCTCGCCGACAGAGAGAACCGGCGTTGCCCGGTCGCGGGGTCGAGCACGGTGGTCCGGCCGCCGTACACAACCTCGATCACGTCGCCGATCGGCCCGACGTAGAAGTACGGGTTGGCGCCGAACGGAAGCCCGGCGACGTGGGTCGTCCAGGCCGGCCCGGGGGAGCCCACCGGCCACAGGGAGACCCGCATGCCGCCGACGGCCTCGGTCGCCGTCAGCACACCGTCGGCCGTGAGGGTCTCGGAGGCTGGGGGCCGGCCGTCCGTGTCCGGAAATAGATTCAGGTCGATCACTACGGTCGCAATGGCCGAACCAGTGACCGGGTCATGAACGGTGCCCTTCCCGCCCGGCCCCATCACGAGCAGCCGACGGATCCTGCGGGTGGCCGGGTCGACCTCGGTGGTCCACCGATCGCCGGGCACGGGCAGGCGCCACCGCTCCCGGCCGGTCGCTACGTTGACGCCAACGAGCGTCTGGCAGCCGACCGGGGAGGCCGGATCGGATAGGCAGTCGTCCCGTTCGACCTGGATCAGCACGACGTGGCGCTCGTCGGCCGCACCGATGCCGACACCACGGTGGCGCGTCAGCACCTGACCCGTAGCGCCGTCGACGACCGCGGTCTCGGTCAGCCGTTCGTCGTCCGCGTGGGAGGCGACCAGCACCATGTCGCCGACCGTCTCGGTCAGGTAGTCCATCTGTCGACCCGCCACCTGCCAGCGCAACCGGCCGGTCAGCGCCGTGTAGGCGGCCACGCCGACGCCGTTGTGGACGTAGACAGTGTCGGCGCCGAGGCCGAACCCGCGTTCGGCCGCGGCCGTCCACAGTGGTCGGCCGAGTCTCGCCTCGGGTCGCCCCGACGCGACCGAGGTCCACCCGACGGTGGCGACGACCACGATCGCGAACAGGGTCCGCCATGCCCGCGGCGGCAGCGACCGCGTCCACCGGCCACGGCCCGATCGGTCGCCGCTGACGTCGCCGCCGCCGGCGCCGGGCCCGCCGCCCGAGCCGCTCTCGGCGCCGCCGCCGGCCACGGTGTCGCGCCAGCCAACCTCGCCAAGATCGATTAGCCTGGGTTCCGCGGACGCCTGCGTCACGGCGTCGTCCTCCCTGTCCGGGTGGTGCGATCCCAGTGTGCCGCGTCGATGAGCCCGCCGTCAGCGGTTCCGCGGCGCCGTCAGCCATTCGGCGACGCCGTCAGCGGGTCGGCGGCGCCGTCAGCGGGTCGGCAGCGCCGTCAGCGGGTCGGGCAGTCGCCAGGCCCGCAGGGTCCTCGAGTTGTCCGTACAGATGAGAATGTCGTCGCGTCCCCGGCACGACAGGTCCTCCCCTTGCACGTCATCGAGCAGAAGTACGCGACCCTCGAGGTCCACCAGTTCGATCAGGGTGCTCTTCGGCCCCGGCCGCGAGAGCAGCGCGCGGCCCTTGGTGCCGTGGAAGTAGATGACCTGGGAACGGGGGAACGTCACGAGCTTCTCCCCCGTTCGCGCGTCGATGAGTGCCGGTGGCTGGCTGGTGTTGAAGGCCTCGGCGAGCAGCCGGCCCCCGCCAACGTCGGTGAGGGAAGAGGCCGGCAGGCCGAACCGGCGCCGTCCGGTCGCCGGATCGAGCATGCTCGTGCGGCCACCGTAGAAGACCGCGATGGCGTCGCCTATCTGGGCGACATAGAAGTACTCATCGGCGGCGAGCGGCGGGCCGTCCACGCGCACCGACCACACGGGCTCCGCCGCACCGATCCGGTACAGCGAGACCCGGACGCCATCGGTGAGCCCCTGGGCGGTGAGCAGCCCGTCGCGGGTGAGGAAGTACGTCAACTGACGCGAGTCGCCGTCGGTGGACGGACTCAGATCGACCGGCAGCGTGGCGATTGCGCGGCCGGTGTCGGCGGCGAACACGGTCGCCCGACCGTCGTCGCCCTCCAGCAGCAGGCGGCGGACCGCATCCGAGATCGGGTCGTAGTCGATGGCCCAGACGTCGGTGGGCGCGGGCCGACGCCACTCCTCCCGACCGCTGGCCACGTTAACGTTGACGAGGTCCTGGCAGCGGGGGGCGGGCTGGTGTGCACACGCCGACCGCATCTCGAACAGCAGCACATGGTGCGGGTCGACGCCGCCGATGCCGATTCCCAGGTGGCGCGTGAGCACCTGGCCGTTGGCGCCGTCAACGATCACGGTCTCCTGGTCGCTCACGCCCGTCGGCGCGAGCCCGACCATGACCACGAGGCCGCCGACCGTCTCCATCGAGTACTCGAGCTCCCGGCCGGGAACGTGCCACTTGACGCGGCCGGTCTGCGTCGAGATGGCGGTCACCCCGCCGGCGTCGGACACGTACACGGTCGAGGCGCCGAGGCCGAAGCCCCGCTCGGTCCGCCCGGTCCACAGTGGTTCGCCCAGGGCGGGCTCCGGCGTCCCCGCCGCCACGCCCGACGCCATCACGGCGATCACGATCAGGGCGGCACTCAGCGCGCGCCACGCCCGTGGGGGAAGCGTCCGACGGCGCCAGCCGCCCCGCGACGGCCGCGCTGAGCCGTCCTCGGGCGTCCGCCAACCGATCTCACCGAGATCGATCACGTCGGGCTCGGCCGGCCCGACGGTCGTCTGCGCCACTACCTGGTCCTCCCCTGCGGTCGACGCGCCGACCCCAGTGTGCGGTGCGTGCGCGGTCTCTGCTGACCCGAGCGTTGCCGACAACGTCAGGTTCCCGGCACCCGCCAGACGCGCAGGTGCTCCCGATCGGCGCACGCGAGCACGGTCGCCGCCAGCCGACAGCGGGTCGGCAGCGCCCAGCGACGGACCTCGCCGAGGACGCGGACGTCACCGGTGCCCGGGTCGGCCACGCCCAGTCGAGCGAACCCGCTCTTGGTCACCTGGGCCACCACCACCTCCCGCCCGGGGTCGGCGCCATCGACCACGCGCCACTCACCGTTCGGCTCGTGGATGCGCCCGGTCGCCGCGTCGACCCAGGCGAGCGGGGCGTCGAGCCGCGAGGCGAGGAGCCGGGTCGGGCCGGCCGCCGACCGTACCCCAACCCCCTCGGCGTGCCACACGATGCCGCCCCGCTGCGGCGAGAGCGCCCACACGCCGCTGTCGGACTCGATGCAGATGTTCCCGCCGCAGTCGAACGGCGCGGCGTAGACGTCTGGTGCGCTGATCCGCCAGCTTCGGCTGAGGTTGCGCGGGTCGTACCCGGTCAGCGTGGTGCCGTCCGGCGAGTCGGCGCGTACCACCACCGCATCGGCGAGCGCGGCCGCGTACCACCGTTCGCCGCCCTGCCCGCCGCCGATGGTGCCCCGGGCCACCACGTCGCCGGTGATGAGGTCCCAGATCTGCGCCTGGCCGGTCAGCTTCGTCACGAGCATCCACCGCACGCCGGCGGGCAGGTGCACCAGGCCCTCCGCACCCTGACGGACACCGGGCAGCGCCCAGACCGTGCCGGGCGGGAACAGAGTGCTCCACAGTGGACGCCCGGTGTGCACGTCGAGCACTCGGATCCGGTGAGCACGGTCGGTGCCGGTCGCCAGCCGGTCGATGTCGGCGGCGGGCGGCGGTGGCTCGGCGAGGTCGATCAGCACCGCCACGTCGTCGCCGAGGTAGGCCAGCGG
>Ga0075421_100012720_pt1 | contig 10471 bp, 10 predicted proteins | sample SoiMetdeltSBSDD5_FD_75292 | JGI IMG/M metagenome (GOLD analysis project Ga0075421, IMG submission 75292) | Bulk soil microbial communities from a Populus tree surrounding site in Tennessee, USA - Soil MetaG P. deltoides SBSDD5 | ecosystem: Environmental > Terrestrial > Soil > Tree plantation... | reverse complement strand
GCGGTCGAGACCGTGTGGTGCGGAGCGCGGAAGGCCCTCCGGCCGGCGACCGCGGACTCGACCGACCGCCCGCAGGCGCTCGCCACCCGGGCCGCCTCGATCGCCTCCTCGGGGCCGAGGGGCGGCAGGATCGACGGCAGCCGGCGCGCCGCCATCGACTTCCCGGCGCCCGGCGGCCCGCCGATCAGCACGCTGTGGCCGCCGGCGGCGGCGACCTCGAGGGCGTGGCGGAGGGCCGGCTGTCCGCGGAGGTCGGCCAGGTCGGGCACAGGAGCGGCGCCGTTGAGCTCGGGGCGCAGGGGCGCCGGCTGCGGCGGCTCGCCGTCTCCGCCGAGCCGCTGGAGCTGCTCGAGCCGGTCGATCGGGACGACCCGACAGCCGGCGCCCAGCGCGGCCTCCGGCCCACACGCGGCCGGGACGACGATCGCCCGGGTTCCGGCCCGGCTCGCCGCCTCGGCCATCGCCATCGTCCCCGGCACGGGCCTGATCGAGCCGTCGAGGGCGAGCTCGCCGGCGAACGCGACGTCGGCGAGGGCACCGTCGGGCAGCTGCTCGGTCGCCGCGAGGACCGCAGCCGCGATCGCGAGGTCGAAGCCCGGGCCGGCCTTGCGCAGGTCGGCCGGCGCCAGGTTCGCGGTGATCCGTTTCTGCGGGAACTCGAAGCCCGAGTTGCAGAGCGCGGCGCGGACTCGCTCGCGCGACTCGCGCACGGCCGCGTCGGGCAGTCCAACCAGCGCGAACGCGGGCAAGCCGGTGCGCACGTCCGCCTCTACGCGCACCTCACGGGCGTCGATCCCGAGGATCGCGAAGGTGCGGGCGACGGCGAGCACGCGGGCGACGGTACGAGCACGGAGCGCACACGTGGCCTGCCAACCGTCACGAATCCGGCTCGATCGGCGCGCAGCGGGCGCGCCCGGCCCGCCTACGCTCGCCGGGATGACCGCCGCGCGCCAGACGCTCGGGCGCAGCGCCGAGGCGCTGGTCGCTTCCCGGCTCGCGCGGGAGGGCTGGCAGATCGTCGCCCGCAACGTGCGGGTGGGCGACGTCCGCGGCGAGATCGACCTGATCGCGCTCGACGGCGTCGCGCTTGTGTTCGTGGAGGTCAAGGCCCGCCGAGTGGGCGCGGGCGCCGGTCCCGAGACGCCGGCGATGGCGGTCGGCCGGCGAAAGCGCGCCAAGCTCCGAGGTCTCGCCGCCGCGTGGCTGCGCGAGCGCGGCTACGACGTGCCACGGCATCGCGACCTTCGCTTCGACGTCATCGGGCTGCGCGTCGACGCCTCCGGACGCGTGACCGAGTACGAGCATCTGCGCGCGGCGTTCTAAGGGGGCCCGGCTGCGAGTAACCGCTCGCCTCGACTCGAAAGACACCCATAAATGGCCACGGCCGGGCCCCACGGTGGCGATTGTCCATCGGTACAGGTCGCTCGCCGGGAGCACATCGGACGCCTCCAGCCGGCTGCCGACCCACCCCTACCCGACCTATCAAACCGCCGACGCCCGCTCTGAGCGAGCGCGGCCGTCCCGCCCCCTACCCCAGCTGCAGCTGCGAATACGCGATCGAGGCGAAGGAGCGGCGGTGGAGGTCCGAGGGCCCAAGCTCCACGATCGCCGCCCGGTGCTCGGGCGTCGAGTAGCCGACGTTCTCGTCGAAGCCGAAGCCGGGGTAGGCATCCGCGATCCTGCACATGTAGCGGTCGCGGGTGACCTTCGCGATCACCGAGGCGGCGGCTATCGCTGCGCTCCGCGCGTCCCCGTCGATCACCGCGCGGTGCTCGACGCCGCAGCGGCGCCCGAGCCAGAAGCCGTCGCTGAGACAGATGGCGCCCGGGACGGCGACCCGGTCGAGACAGCGAGCGAGTGCGTCGAGGTTCGTGTTGTGGAGCCCGCGCCGATCGATCCCGCGCACGCAGCGGACCGTGACCGCGACCCTTGCGGCGGCACGGACCACGACCGGATACAGCTTCTCGCGTTCCTCGGCGGTCCGCTGCTTGGAATCGTCGAGCGTCCCGAGCGCCCGGCGGTCGCTGAGCCCCATGCGCTCGTAGTCGATCAACACCGCCGCGGCGACCAGCGGCCCGGCGAGCGACCCGCGGCCCGCCTCGTCGGCGCCGGCGACGTACCGGGCGCCGAGCTCGCGGTCGAAGCGAAACAGCTTCGCCGCCCGTCGGCGTCGGCGCTGCGCCGCCCGCTTGGCGGCGCTCATCGACCGCTTGGGCGCAGCGACGGCCTTGGCCGTTGCGGCGGGCTCGGCCGCGCTCGCCGCTTCGGGCGCTGCCGCCGGCTCAGGGGCCGTGGCTGTCCTCGGTTCCCCGTCGATGACCGAGATCATGAACGAGGTAGCGGGTGGATTCCGGCCGCCAGGCCGACGACCGCCGACGCCGAGGCCGCTCGCTGCGCGAATCTCGGCCGGCTAGAGCAGGCCGATCCGCTTCGGCGGCCAGTAGGTGAAGAAGGCCTCGCCGATCATCCAGTCGCGCGGGACAGGGCCCCAGTAGCGGCTGTCGTCGCTCGCCCCGCGGTTGTCGCCCATCATGAAGTAGTGGTCCTCGGGGATCGTGATCTCGGTCTCGAAGTCACACCCGCCGAGCCCGCGGCAAGGTCGGATGTAGTCCTCCTCCGGCGGCGGCTCGTCGTTGACGATCGGGATTCCGTTCTCGATCCGCAGCCGGTCCCCGGGGCCGGCGACCACCCGCTTGATGAAATTGGTGTCCGCCATCTCCGGGGTCGGCTCCGGGCAGGCCTGGCCCGGCTCGCGCTCGGGCTTGTCGACGCCGCACTGGTTGCCGCGCTCGGCACCGGCCGGCGGATGGAAGACGACGATGTCGCCGATGTCCGGGTCGCCGCCAAGCCGGTACGAGAACCGATTGACGAGGACGCGCTGGCCGACATCAAGCGTCGGCTCCATCGACGGGGACGGGATCTGGTACGGCTTTACGACGAACGCCTGGATCCCGAGCGCCAGACCGATCGCGAGCGCCACGATGGCGACGAGCTCGAAGAGAGCGCCGCGACCGGTTGTCGGCTTCGGGATCAGGCCCGGTCTTCCTCGGAACCCTCGCCTTCGGCGTCGTCCCCCTCGGACTCACGCTCGGCGGCGGATTCCCCGGAGGTCTCGTCACCGGCGGGCGCCTCGGCCTCCGCTGACGTCTCCCCCTCCGGCCCCTGCTCATCGGCTTCGGCAGCCGTTTCCTCATCCGCCCCGTCGTCCCCTTCGCCCTCCTCGGGAGGGACGGTCTCGGCCTCCTCCTGGTTGACGCCTTCGGAATCGACCGCCGCGACCTCCTCGGCCTCGGCGAGCACGAGGTCGTCCTCGATCCCCCAGCGCCGCTCGGCGACGCGGGCCCGCTTGCCGACTCGCCCACGCAGGTAGTAGAGCTTCGCCCGGCGGACGTCGCCGCGCGCGACGACCTCGAGCCGCTCGATCTTCGGCGAGTGCACCGGGAACGTCCGCTCGACACCGACGCCGAAGGACTGCTTGCGCACGGTGAACGTCTCGCGTGCCCCGGCGCCCTGTCGGCCGATCACGATGCCCTCGAAGACCTGGGTTCGCCTGCGGGTGCCCTCGATGACCTGGAAATGGACGCGAACGCGGTCCCCCGGCTCGAAGCGCGGGACCTTCTTCAGCTGGCGCTGCTCGATGCTCTCGATGATCGTGCTCATGCTGGCGTCGACTCTCCGGGGCGACCTTCGCTGACCTGGAAAGGGCCGGAAAAAGCGCGGGACCCCTGAGGGCACCGCGCGGGCGTCAGATAGTAGACAACTCGCCGCTAAGTAGGGCCTAAGCGAGCAGCGGTGCGGGATCGGCGTGCGGTCAGCCCGCGTCGCCCAGGCGGCGACTCTGCTCGGATCGCCACTCGCGGACCCGCTCGTGGTCACCCGACAGCAGCACCTCGGGCACGGCCCAGCCGCGATAGGCGGCCGGCCGGGTGTAGTGCGGGTACTCGGGCGCGCCCGCGAGCGCCTCCGAGAACGACTCCTCGAGGGCGCTGTCGGCGTGTCCGAGCGCCCCAGGCAGCTTGCGGATCACGGCGTCGGCGACGACCATCGCCGCGAGCTCGCCGCCCGAGACCACGTACGGGCCGATCGAGATCGCGTCGTCGGCCAGATGCTCGCGCACGCGCTCGTCGATGCCCTCGTAGCGGCCCGACAGCAGCGCGACGTGCGGCTCGCGCGCGAGCTCGGACGCCAGCGCGTCGTCGAGCCGGCGCCCCGATGCCGCGAGCACGATGACGCGCGGCGAGGCCCCCGTGGGCTCGTACGCGGCCCGCAGCGCGGCGTCGACGACGTCGACCCGCAGGACCATGCCGGCCCCGCCGCCGTAGGGCGCGTCATCGACCTGTCCGCCCCGCAGCGGCGTCGTCTCGCGATAGTCGATGAAGCCGAGCTCGGAGCCCGCCTCCACCGCGTTGCGCACGTGGCGCTGGCCGACGAACCACTCGAACCATTCGGGAAAAAGCGTGAAAACGTCTATCCGCATCGCCCGAAACCAGCCCTACGCGCCGCCGGTGCGGACGCGGGAGCACAAGAGAAATGCCCTCGCCGTAGGCGAGGGCAAGATGTTCGGGCGGGAGCGGAGCAACCGGCGGTAGGTGTTAGTCCTCGACGATTTCGACCATCACGCGCCCGGCGTCCAAAGCGGTCGCCGCCGCCTTGGCGATCGTCCGGATCGCGTTCGCGACCCGTCCGTCACGACCGATCACGCGGCCGAGATCGTCCTGGGCGACGCGAACCTCAAGCACGGTCCCGTCGTCGGCGTCGACCTCGGAGACCTGGACCGCGTCGGGGTCCGAGACCAGCGCCCGGACCAGGAACTCGACCAGATCACGCATTCGGCGGGGGCGCTAGGAGCCCGTTGCCTCGATGCCCTTGGTGCGCAGCAGGTGGGCGACGGTGCGTGTCGGCTTGGCGCCGTGATCGAGCCAGTGGCGGGCGCGATCCTCGTCGATCACGATCAGCGACGGGTCGGTCTGCGCGTTGTAGTGGCCGATCGTCTCGATCGTGCGCCCGTCACGCGGGGAGCGGCGATCGGCGACGACGATCCGCCACATCGGGTTCTTGCGCGAACCCACCCTTGTCAACCGAATTCTGACCATTGCGGCCGCGCAGGTTAGCGGAACAAATCCGCCGAGCCTGAGGGCCGAGACACAGAGTGTCTCGGCAGAAGCAGGTAAGGCGGGCGAAGCCCGCCGCAAGAGATGCTCCGCTTTCGCGTCCGCTCCCGGCGGGTCCGTACGCGCCTCAGCGCATCCCCTTCATCAGCTGCTGGGGGTCCGGCATCTTTCCCTGGGCGAGCTGGGACATCATCTTCCGCATCTGGGCGAACTGCTTGACGAGCTGGTTAACCGCCTGGACGGACGTGCCCGAACCCTGGGCGATGCGCTTGCGCCGGGAGCCGTCGATCACCGCCGGGTTTGCCCGCTCGGCCGGGGTCATCGACAGGATGATCGCCTCGAGGCGGTCGAGCTCGCGCTCGTCCATGTTCACCTGGCGCAGCTGCTTCATCGCCTTGCCCCCCATCCCGGGCATCATCCCGAGCACGTTCTGAAGCGGGCCCATGCGGCGCACCTGCTTCATCTGGGACAGGAAGTCCTCGAGCGTGAACTGCTGCTTGCGGATCTTGCGCTCGAGCTCGGCCGCCTGGTCGGCGTCGGAGACCTCCTCTGCCTTCTCGATCAGCGACATCACGTCGCCCATGCCGAGGATCCGCGACGCCATGCGCTCGGGGTGGAAGCGCTCGAGCTGCTCGATCCGCTCGCCGGTCGACGCATAGAGGATCGGCTTGCCGGTGACTGCCTTGACCGAGAGCGCGGCGCCGCCGCGGGCGTCGCCGTCGAGCTTGGTCAGCACGACGCCGTCGAACTCGACCTGCTCGGCGAAAGCCTCGGCGACATTGACCGCGTCCTGGCCGGTCATCGCGTCGAGCACGAGGAGCACGTCGTGGGGCTTGGTGCGCTTGCGGATTGCCGCGAGCTCGTCCATCAGCTGGTCGTCGATGTGCAGGCGCCCGGCCGTGTCGACGATCAGCACGTCGATGCCGGCCCCGTGGGCCTGCCCGAGCGCCCACTCGGCGATCTCCACGGGGTCACGCTGGGTCCCCTGCTCGTAGACGGTCGCCCCGCTGCGCTTGCCCATCGTCACCAGCTGCTCGACCGCCGCCGGCCGCTGGGTGTCGCACGCGACGAGCCCGACCTTCTTGCCGCCGTCGCCGAGATGCTTGGCGAGCTTCGCGCAGGCGGTCGTCTTGCCGGAGCCCTGGAGGCCGGCCATCAGGATGACCGTCGTGCCCGAGGAGGCGAGCGCGAGGTCGCGGCTCGCCCCGCCCATCAGCTCGGCGAGCTCCTCGTTGACGATCTTGATCACCTGCTGGCCCGGATTGAGCGAGTCGAGGACCCCGGCGCCGAGGCATCGCTCCTTCACCTGCGAGGTGAACGACTTGACCACCTTGAAGTTGACGTCCGCCTCGAGCAGTGCGAGGCGGATCTCGCGCATCGCCTTGTCGACGTCCGCCTCGGTGAGCTTGCCGCGCGAGCGAACGTCGGCGAGCGTCTCCTGGAGGCGGTCGGAAAGCTGGTCGAACATGGCCGACTGAGCTTAGTGGCGCGCGCCGGGCGGCTCGCCGAGGGTCTCGCGGACCCGGGGCGCGACCTCCTCGCCGAGCCGACGCACGAAATCGACCCCACCCTCGTCAGGGACACCGACCAGCAGCGTCTCGAAGCCGAGCTCGGCGACGCGGGCGAGCTGGTCGGGCCATGCGTCGAGGCCGCCCTCGAGCGCCATCACGTTGACGATCCGGCGAACATCCTCTGGCTCGCGACCTGCGCGCTTCGCCGCCTCGTCGATCCGCTCCTGCATCGCCGGGACCTGGTCGGCGGAGAGGTAGCTGGCGCCGAGGCTCGGCAACCATCCGTCTCCGAGGCGTCCTGTGACCCGCAGCATCCGCGGCCCGTAGGCGCCGATCCAGAGGCCGATCGGATGCGCCGGTGCGGGACCCGGTTTGGCGCCCTTTACCCGATAGTGCTCGCCCTCGACGGTGACCGAGCGCTCCATGGCCCAGAAGCCACGGATGATGGCGATCGCCTCCTCCAGCGCGTCGACCGACTGCTTCGGCGTGCGCTTCGGCCCGCCCATCGCCCCGACTGCCTCCCAGAACGACCCGGCGCCGATCCCGAGCTCGACCCTGCCACCGGAGAGCACGTCGAGCGAGGCCGCCGACTTCGCGATCACGCTCGGCAGCCGAAGCGGCAGGTTGAGCACGTCGGGCACGAGCCCCACCCTCGCGGTGCGGCCGGCGGCGTATGAGAGGAACGTCCAGGTGTCGAAGAATCGCCGCTGGTAGGGATGGTCCTGGACCGCGACGTAGTCGAGGCCGGCCTCGTCGGCCGCGATCGCTTGCGCAACGGTCAGCTCCGGATCCTCGGCCCCGGGCACGACGAAGATCCCGATCTCGGCCATCGGCGGCGAGGCTACTCGTCAAGGAGCGCGTGAGCGAACTGCCGGGCGTCGAACGGGCGCAGGTCCTCGAGCCCCTCGCCCACGCCGATCAGCTTCACCGGGATGCCGAGCTCGCCGGCGATCGCGAGCGCGATCCCGCCCTTCGCGGTCCCGTCGAGCTTCGTCAGGACAACGCCGCTGACCCCGACTGCGTCACCGAACGCGCGCGCCTGGCGGAGGCCATTCTGGCCGGTGGTCGCGTCGATGACGATCAGGGTCTCGTGCGGCGCGCCGTCGAGACGTTTCGCCGCAACGCGGCGGACCTTCGCGAGCTCCTCCATCAGGTTGCCGTGCGTGTGCAGGCGTCCCGCGGTGTCCGCGATCACGACGTCCGCGCCGCGCGCCTCGGCGGCGGCGATCGCGTCGAACACCACCGCACCCGCGTCGCCGCCGGGGTTGCCGCGGACGATCTCGGAGCCGGCGCGATCGGCCCAGGTCTCGAGCTGCTCGACCGCCGCCGCCCGATAGGTGTCCGCCGCGGCGATGATCACCTCCAGTCCGAAGCGTTCGCGCAGCGCGGCCGCGAGCTTGCCGATCGTGGTGGTCTTGCCGGTGCCGTTGACGCCGACGACCATGATCAGCGTCGGCTTCGCCGTGAGCTCGAGGCGCGGCGCGTCTGGGCCGGCAAGGTCGGCCAGCAGCTGGACGAGTCGCTCCTGGATCGCCTCCGGGCCGCTCACCGCACCCGCCTCGACCTCCCCCTCCAGCTTGCCGACCACCTCGGCGGTCGCCTTGGCGCCGACGTCGGCCAGGATCAGCGCCTCCTCCAACCGCTCCCACGTCTCCTCGTCGAGGCGGTCGAAGAGGCTCGCCGAGAGCTCGGCGCGAAGGGCCTGGCGGCTTTTCGCCAGCCGCTCGCGCAGGCGGGCGAAGCGCCCCTGCCGCTCGGGCTCGCCCTCTGCCTCACCGTCGGCGGGCGGACCCGCCGCGCTCGGGATCAGCTCCTCCCACTCCATCGCGAGCGGGAGCGTAAGGCTCAGGCGGCTTCCGCGGCCCGGTCGAGCCGGGCCTGCTCCTGCTCGAAGCGCCGCGAGACCACCTTTGTGACGCCGCCCTTGCCCATCGAGACGCCATAGAGGACGTCGGCCGCGTCCATGGTGCGCTTCTGGTGCGTGACGATGATGAACTGGGCGCGGTCGGAGAAGCGCCGCACGAGCTGCAGGAAGCGGTCGATGTTGGTGTCGTCGAGCGCTGCCTCCACCTCGTCGAGGATGTAGAAGGGCGAGGGCCGGGCGAGAAACACCGCGAACACGAAGGCGAGCGCCACCAGCGCCTTCTCGCCGCCGGACAGCAATGAGAGCCGCCGTGTCGCCTTGCCGGCCGGCGTCACCTCGATCTCCACTCCCTGGGACGCGAACTGGTCCTCCGTCTCCTCGGCCTCGGCCTCGGTCGGCGCGGTCTCCGGCTCCGCGGTCTGCTCGGCTCCCCCGAGCACAGGCCGCGGCCCGCGCTGCTCGTCGACCAGGCGCAGGCGCCCGCGCCCTCCCGGGAACAGGTGCTCGACCAGCTCGCCGAAGTTGCGCTGAGTGGCCTCGAAGGTCTCCTCGAACGCGTCGTGGATCTTGCGGTCCGTCTCGCGGATCAGCGACTGGAGCTCGGCGAGCGCGGTCTCGAGGTCGGTGCGCTGACTCTCGAGGCTCTCGACGTGCGCCAGCGCCTCCTCGTACTCCTGCTCGGCGAGCGGGTTCACTGGGCCCAGCTGCTCCCGGCGGCGCGCGAGGCGCTCGAGCTTGAGCTCGATCTGCTCGCGCTCGGCGTCATCGAGCGACGCCGCCCCGGGCTCGATCTCCCGGCCGAGCACGGCTGCGAGCCGTTGCAGCTCGGCTGCGGTCTCGGCCCTGCGATCGCCGAGGTGGGCGACCGCGACCTCGGCCGTGGTCACCGCCTCGCCCGCGGCGCGCAGCTTCGCCTGTAGCTCGGCCTCCTCGCGCGAGCACGACCGCAGCGCCTCGGTGACGTCGTCGTCGCTTCCGTGGCCCAGCATCCGCCGCTCGAGGGCGGCGGTCCGATCGCCGGCGGCGTCTCGCGCCTCCGCGGCGGCCTCGCACAGGCCGGCGAGCGCCGCCAGCAGGGTGGCCTGGCGCTCGACCCGATCAGCGAGAGAGTCCTGGCGGCGGCTGCCGAGCAGATCCTCCACCCGGCGCGCCATCTGCGCCGCTCGCTCGGCCGCCGCGCGCACCCTGGCGACCCCCGCGTTGCGGTCGCCGTCGCTGCTCGCGCCACGGGCCTCGGCGAGCGCCGCGCCGGCCAGCTCCAGCGCCTCGGCGATGCGATCCAGCCCCACACCGACCGGATCGTCGCTCGCGGCCGCGCCGGCGGCCGTTGCGAGCTCCTCGGCGAGCGCGCCGAGCGCCGCCCGGCGGCGGTCCAGGGCGGTGGCAAGCTCGCCGCGGCGAGCGGCCAGCGCCTCCGCGCGAGCCGTCAGGCGCTCATGCGCCGCGCGCACCGCCGTCAGCCTGCCCCAAGCCTCGGTGCGCTCGCGGTCGCGCTCGGCCAGCCGCTCCTCGATCTCGGTCCGGCGCCGGTTGACGTCGGCAAGCCGGGTGTCGAGCTGCGCCCGCGCCTCGCGGGCCCCGCCCGCCTCGCGTTCGGCGGCGGCGAGCTCGGTGTCCTGGCCGCGCAGCTCGGAGGCGAGCAGGCGGGCGCGCAGCTCCGCTGCTTCGCGCTCGAGCCGCACGTGGATGTCGGCGGCCTGGGCCTGCCGCTTGAGCGGCCGCAGCCGGCTGCGCGCCTCGCGCTCAACGTCGAGCGCGCGATCGAGGTTGTCCTGGGTGCGTTCGAGCTTGAGCTGGGCGCGACGGCGGCGTTTGCGGTGCTTGCCGAGCCCTGCGGCCTCCTCGACCAGCAGGCGTCGTTCGCGCGGCGCCGAGAGCACGATCTCCTCGACCCGGCCCTGGCTGATCACGGAGTGCATCTCGCGTCCGAGGTTCGCGTCGGCGAGGGTCTCGATGACGTCCGCGAGCCGCGCCCTCGCCCCGTT
>Ga0075421_100012719_pt1 | contig 10471 bp, 17 predicted proteins | sample SoiMetdeltSBSDD5_FD_75292 | JGI IMG/M metagenome (GOLD analysis project Ga0075421, IMG submission 75292) | Bulk soil microbial communities from a Populus tree surrounding site in Tennessee, USA - Soil MetaG P. deltoides SBSDD5 | ecosystem: Environmental > Terrestrial > Soil > Tree plantation... | reverse complement strand
TGATAAGTGTACCCGACCCCGGGATCCCTTGAGAATCTGCCGGTCTCGGCCCCTCGGCTCAGCCCGTGAAGCGCGGTGCCGCCGCGACCGGCTCGGCCGCCACCGGCGCCGGCGCCGGCGCCGGGCCGGGGCAACCCCCCGCCTCGGGCTCGAACGTGAGCGTCACGACGCCGTCGCCCTCCCGGACGCCGGTCTCGAACGCGACACCTGACGGCCCGAAACCGGAACCGCCGCCGCCACCGGCGCCGCCGTCTTCGTCGCCCGCAGTGTTGTCGCCGGCACCGCCGCCACCGCCGAACAGGCCGCCGCCGCCGCCACCGCCTGCACCCTGAGAGCCACTGGCACCCTGGCCGCCGTCACCCTCGGCGCCCGCCACGGCGTCCCCGCCGCCTGCGGCGCCGCCCGAGTTCTGGGTGCCACCGTGGCCAGCCGGCGCCGGTCCGTCGCCACCGTCGGTTCCGTCGAGGCCGCTGATGTCGCCGCCGTCACCTCCGGCGCCTCCTGCATCGTTGCCGCCACCACCGCCGCCGCCGCCGGCGACGACCGTACGATTGGCGAGCGCAGTGCCGCCTTGCCGGACGTCGGACGCTCCGCCGCCGCCCGCCCCGGGGTCGTCACTCGCATCGTGGCCGCCATCTCCCCCGCCGTTGAACCCGCCGGCAGCACCAGGGGTGCCGAGGCCGGCCCGAATCGACGCCCCCGGGCCGCCCGCGTCGAGCATGGCGGGGGCGTCGGCGCTGATCGCGTCGTGGCCGCGACCGCCGACGTTCACCTCAAGGGTCTGGCCCGGCGTCACTGCGAGTGCCGCCGTCGCGTGTCCGCCCAAGCCGCCTGGAGCAGGCCCCTCGTCGCCATGAAAGCTGCCGCCGGCCGCGCCGAACGCGTCGATCGTCACCTGGCACACGTTCGCGGGCACCACGAAGTTCTCGGGCTCGCCCGTGAACTCGAACGTCTCTGTGGTCGGGGCCGCCGTCGCGGGAGCCGCGGCGAGCAGCCACCCGCCGCTCAGCATCAGCGCCGCCGCCGCACCCCAACCACCCAGCCGCGCCAGGACGCGTCGCTGCATCATTGGAATCCACCCTCTCCGCCCCGCCGTCCGGCGGCTGCGGCTTTGTAGACGATCGGCCACTGTGCGCGCAATCGCGGCCTCGCTACGCACAAACTCCCTGGTCAGGGCAGGGTGAGGACCTCGGGGCCGTTGGCGGATACCGCGATCGTGTGCTCGAAGTGCGCCGACCGGCGGCGGTCCTTGGTGACGACCGTCCAGCCGTCGGCGAGCAGCTCGGTCGCGGCGCTGCCCGCGTTCACCATGGGCTCGATCGCGAGCACCATGCCTTCCTTGAGCTTGAGCCCCCGACCCGGAGGGCCGTAGTTCGGGATCTGGGGCTCCTCGTGCATCGCAGTCCCGATGCCGTGGCCGACGTACTCGCGCACGACCGAGAAGCCGGCGCGCTCGGCCACCCTCTCGACGGCCGCGCCGATGTCGCCCAGGCGATTCGATTCCGTGACGTGCTCGATCGCGGCCTCCAACGACGCGCGGGTCACCTCGAGGAGCCGCTTCGACTCGTCGTCGATCTCGCCGACGGGCACGGTGATGGCGGCGTCGGCGTGCCATCCCTCGATGATGGCGCCGCAGTCGATGGACAAGATGTCGCCCTCGTGCAGCACGACCTGCTCGCTCGGGATCCCGTGGACGATCACCTCGTTGGGAGACGCGCACACCACCCCTGGGAACGGCGGGTTCCCGTACCCGAGGAAGTTCGATCGCGCCCCGCGGTGGTCGAGCACCTCGCGGGCGGCCTGGTCGACGTCGGCGGTCGTCGCGCCCGGCTTCGCGGCGCGCACGCACACCTCGTGCATCTCCGCGACGACCTTGCCCGCCTTCCGCATGAGAGCGATCTGGTCGCGGGACTTGCGCGTGATCACGTCGCCGACGGCTTCAACCGCCGCTCGACCTGCTCCACCAGCTGCGCGAACACGTCGTCCGAGTCGCCGCTTCCGTCGACCACCATGAGCTTCCCGAGCTTGCGGTAAAAGTCGATGATCGGCACGGTTTCCTTCTCGTAGAGCTCGAGCCGCCGCATCACGGCTTCCTCGGTGTCGTCATCGCGCTGCACGACGCGGCCACCGCACACGTCGCACGTCCAATTGTCCTCCGGCGGCGCGCTCACATGGTACGTCGTGCCGCAGTTCTCGCATACCCGGCGCCCCGCGATGCGGTGGAGCACGATCTCGGTCGGCACGTCGAGGTTGATCACGAGGTCCAGGGGACGGCCGTCGAGGACCACTTCGAGCTTCTCGGCTTGGGCGAGCGTGCGGGGAAAGCCGTCGAGGACGAAGCCCTGGTTGGCGAGCCCGTCTTCGGCGAAGCGTTCCTCCACGATCCTGAGCACCAGGTCATCGGGCACGAGGTCGCCGCGGTTCATGTACTCCTCGGCTTCCTTGCCGGCAGGGGTGCCGGCGGCCGCGGCAGCACGCAGAAGGTCACCCGTGGAGACGTGCGCGATGCCGTAGTGCTCGGCGAGCCGAGCAGCCTGGGTGCCCTTCCCGGCTCCCTGCTTCCCGAGAAGGACCAATCGCGGACCTCGACTCATCGGCGAGCTCCGATCAGGCGAGGAAGCCCTCGTAGTTGCGCATCATCAGCTGGCTGTCGATCTGCTTCATCGTCTCGAGAGCGACGCCAACCGTGATGAGCAGCGCGGTGCCACCGAACGGGAACTGGCTGATGTCCCAGAGCGCGAACACCAGCAGCGGCGCGATGGCTATTGCGGCAAGGAACAGCGAACCCGGCAGCGTGATGCGGTTCAACGTCTTGGCCAGGTACCGCTCGGTCGCCGGACCGGGCCGGATGCCGGGTATGAACCCGCCCTGCTTGCGGATGATGTCGGCCTGCTGGGCGGGATTGAACGCGATCGCCGTGTAGAAGTACGCGAAGAAGATGATGAGCAATGTGTACATCCCGATGTAGAACCAGCTCTGGTTCTGCACCAGGTTGTCGTTGACGAACTTCTGCACACCTTCCCAGGGCGTCGCTGTGGCGATCAGCGCCGGGAACGACAGGATCGAGCTGGCGAAGATCACCGGGATCACACCGGACTGGTTCACCTTCAGCGGTATGTACGTGCTCTGACCGCCGTACATCCTTCGTCCGACGACGCGTTTGGCGAACTGGACGGGTATTCGACGCTGCCCCGACTCGACGAACACGATCCCGACGATCATCGCGACGCCGATGGCCAAGATCGTGAAGAACTGGAACTTGCTTCCTTCGCTGTAGATCGCCGAACCCTGAGCGGGCAGGCGCGAGACGACCGACGCGAAGATCAGGATCGACATGCCGTTGCCGATCCCGCGTTGGGTGATGAGCTCGCCCAGCCACATGATGAGCGCGGTGCCGGCGGTCCAGGTCAGGACGATGAGCGCGGCCCTCGGAGCGTTGAAGCCGGGAATGAGGTCGCGGCCCTGGAAGCCGGCGAACCCGAGGAGCCCGCTACGGCCCTGGTGCAGCGCGAAGACGAAGCCTGTCGACTGCACCAGCGCGAGTGCCACCGTGAGGTAGCGCGTCCACTGCGTGATCTTCTTCTGGCCGACCTGGCCCTCGTTCTGCCACTCCTCGAGCTTCGGGATCACGACGCCGAGCAACTGCATGATGATCGATGCCGTGATGTACGGCATGATCCCGAGGAAGAAGATCGCGACGTTGGTGATCGCGCCACCGGAGAAGAGATCGAGGAACCCGACGACACCGGTGTTCTGCGACTGGTTCTGGAGATCCTTGATCGCCTGGAAGTCGATGTACGGGACGGGGATGTGGGCCCCGAGCCGGTAGACCGCGATGATCACGAACGTGAAGAGGATCTTGTTGCGCAGGTCGGGCACCCGGAACATGTTCCGCAGTCGAGAGAGCATGGGGGAGCGCGACCTCCTCTCGCGTCGGGGACGTCGAGCTTAGCGGTTGGTGAGGGCGTTCCCCTTCGCGGGGGGACGCTTCCGGAACGGCAGCGGGATGCGCTCGGTGCGCCCGCCGGCGGCCTCGATCGCCCGCGTCGCCGCCGACGAGAACGCGTGCGCGCGCACCGTCAGCGCCTTCGTGAGCTGACCACGACCGAGGACCTTGACGAGACCCTGCTTGGCGACGAGCCCGCGCGAACGCAACACGCCGGGGTCGACATCGGTGCCGGCGTCGAACGCGTCGAGCGCGTCGAGGTTGACGACTGCGTACTCGACACGGAACGGGTTCTTGAAGCCCTTCGCCTTCGGTGTGCGCCGGGCGAGCGGCGTCTGTCCACCTTCGAAGCCGGGCTTCACGGTGCCGCGCGCCCCTTGGCCCTTCATGCCGCGGCCGGCGGTCTTGCCCCCCCGCCCGCCGATCCCGCGAGCGGGCCGCCGCCGGGGCGTCCGGGCCCCGGGAGTGGGCTGGAGATCATGGGGCTTGATCGTCATTGCTCTTCCACCTTTACCAAGTGCGGAACGGTGCCGAGCATCCCGCGGATCTCGGGACGGTCGGGCTGCTCGACGGTGTCGTTGATGCCGCGCAGGCCGAGGGCGCGCAGGGTTCCGCGTTGCTTCGGCTTCGTGCCGATGGCCGACCGTACCTGCGTGATCCGCAGCGTTGCTGCCATCACGCGACCTCGGTGACGTCACGCTTCGGCGCCGAGCGCTCACGGTACGCACGCAGCATCCCGGCGGACGACACCTCTTCGGGCGACTTGCCCCGCAGCTTGGCGACCTCGTCGGGCCGGCGCAGCGACTGCAGGCCCGAGATCGTCGCCCGGGAGACGTTGATCGCGTTGGCGGAGCCCAGCGATTTCGCCAGGACGTCCTGCACTCCCGCGGCTTCGAGGATCGCGCGCGCGGCGCCACCGGCGATCACGCCGGTACCGGGCGCGGCCGGCTTGAGCAACACCCGGGCCGCATCGTGCACGCCGATGATCTGATGGGTGATCGTGGTCCCGGCCAGTGCCACGGGGAACAGGTTCTTGCGTGCCTCTTCCATCCCCTTCTGGATCGCTGCCGGCACCTCCTTGGCCTTGCCGTATCCGAGGCCGACGTTGCCGTTGCTGTCGCCGACGACCACGAGCGCGGTGAACGAGAACCGCCGGCCGCCCTTCACCACCTTGGCGACCCGGTTGATCGCGATCACCCGCTCCTCGTATTGCCCTTCTGCCATTGCTCCTCGTTCCCGGTTCCGTCTCTACTTCTCTGTCTTCTCTGTCTTGCTTCGTCGTCCTACAGCTCGAGGCCGGCTTCGCGGGCACCCTCGGCCAGACCCGCGACCCGCCCGTGGAACTGGAACCCGCCCCGGTCGAACACGACGGCCGAGATCCCGGCCGACTTCGCCCGCTCGCCGACGAGCTTGCCCACGGCCTTGGCCGCGTCGGCCGTACCGGTGCGACCGGACCGCAGCCCCGCCTCCGTCGTCGACGCCGTCGCTAGCGTACGACCCTGCACGTCGTCGATCACCTGCGCATAGATGTGCCGCGCCGAACGGAACACCATCAGGCGCGGGCGCTCGGCGGTGCCCCGAATCTTCTTGCGGACACGGCGGTGCCGCCGGATCCGAGCCTCTCGTTTGCTGTTCGTCATCTCGTCGTCCTACTTCGCAGACTTCCCGGCCTTGCGCTGCACGTACTCGTCGGCGTAGCGGATCCCCTTGCCCTTGTAGGGCTCGGGCGGGCGGCTCTTGCGCACGTCGGCGGCCACCTGGCCGACGAGCTGCTTGTCGGCCCCCCTCACTAGGATCCGCGTCGGCTGCGGCACCTCGAACGTCACGCCTTCGGGTGCCTCGAACGGCACCGGGTGCGAGAACCCGACCTGGAGCTCCAGCCTCGAAGGACCCCGAGCCTGGGCGCGGTAGCCGACCCCGACGATCTCGAGCTCGCGCGTGTAGCCCTGCGACACCCCGATGACCATGTTGTTCACGAGTGATCGGGTGAGCCCGTGCAGCGCCCGGTTCTCGCGCTCGTCGTCGGGCCGCGTGACGACCAGTTGGTCGTCCTCCCGCGTGATCGTGATGGTCTCGGGAGCCGTGTGCTCGAGCGTGCCGTTCGGGCCCTTCACGACGACCCGACGACCCTCGAGGCTCACGTCGACCCCCGAGGGAATGGGAATCGGCTCCTTGCCGACGCGCGACACGATGACCTCCGTTACCAGACCTGACAGAGGACCTCGCCGCCCACGTGGCGCTCGCGCGCCTCGCGGTCGGTCATCAGGCCCTGATTGGTGGACAGGATGGCGATCCCCATGCCGCCGAGCACCCGCGGCACTTTGTCGGCCCGCGTGTAGACGCGCAGACCGGGCTTCGACACGCGCCGCAGCCCCGAGATCGTCCGTTGACGCTCGGGTGTGTACTTGAGCTGGATGCGCAGGCGCCGACCCGGGCGCGCCGAGTCGTCCTCGACGCTCGACCCGGTGATGTAGCCCTCGCGCTCGAGGATCCTGGCGAGCGCTTCCTTCACCTTCGACGACGGCATCACGACGTCGTCGTGGAAGGCGACGTTGGCGTTCCGGATCCGCGTGAGCATGTCGGCGATGGGGTCGGTCATCGTCATCGGCTCACCTCCGTCACCAGGACGCCTTGCCGAGGCCGGGCACCTCGCCGTTGTGCGCCATGTCGCGCAGGCAGATCCGGCACAAGCCGAACCGGCGGTACACGGATCGCGCCCGGCCGCACCTGCGGCACCGGGTGTATGCCCGCACCTTGAACTTCGGCGGTCGCTGCTGCTTCTGGATCAATGCTTTCTTCGCCAATGGTTGCTCCTTGGCTCTAACCGCCGCCGTCGCGACGGAACGGGAAGCCGAGCGCACTCAGGAGCGCACGGCCCTCGTCGTCGGTTCGGGCGGTCGTGACGATGGTGATGTCCATGCCCCGGATTGTGTCGATCGAGTCGTAGTCGATCTCCGGGAAGATCAGCTGCTCGGTGACGCCGAACGTGTAATTGCCGCGTCCGTCGAACGCGTTCGGGTTCATGCCCCGGAAGTCACGGATGCGCGGGATCGCCAGGCTGACGAGCCGGTCGTAGAACTCCCACATCCGCCGGCTGCGCAACGTCACCTTGGCGCCGATGGGGTTCCCGGCTCTGAGCTTGAACCCCGCGATCGACTTCTTGGCCCGGGTGACGAGTGGCTTCTGGCCGGTGATGGTCGTGAGGTCGGTGACGGCGCCGTCGAGGAGCGACGCCTGCTGGGTCGCCAGCCCCACGCCGCAGTTGAGGACGATCTTCTCGAGGCGCGGGACCTCCATGATGTTGCGCAGCCCGAGGTCGCGTTGGAGCTGCGGACGTACCGCGGATTCGTAACGCTGCTTGAGACGCGGAGCCTCGCGGGTCGCTTGCGCCATCAGAGGTCGCCCTCGCACTTCTTGCAGATGCGTGCCTTCTTGCCACTGGCGTCGATTCGGTATCCGATGCGCGTCGGACCGCACTTGTCGCAAAGGATGGCGACGTTCGAGGCGTCGACCGGCATGTCCTTGTCGATGATGCCGGCCTGCATCGTCGCCCGGCTCTGACGCTGGTGTTTCTTGGCCACGTTGACGCCGTCGACGATCACGCGGTTCGAATCCAGCAGCACGCGGGTGATCTCGCCCTCCTTGCCGACGTCCTTGCCCTTCAGGACACGAACGCGATCGCCCTTGCGCAGCTTCATCCTCTGTTTCGTCTCTGCGGCCTTCATCAGAGAACCTCCGGGGCGAGGGAGACGATGCGCATGAAGCGCCGGTCGCGCAGCTCCCGGCCGACGGGCCCGAAGATGCGGGTGCCACGAGGTTGGAGCTGGTCGTTGATGAGCACCGCCGCGTTCTCGTCGAAACGGATGTAGCTGCCGTCGGGGCGGCGACGCTCTTTCCTCGTCCGGACGACGACGCACTTCACGACTTCGCCCTTCTTCACCTGTGCGCCGGGGACGGCGTCCTTCACCGTCGCCACGAAGATGTCGCCGATGCCCGCGTAGCGTCGCCGGGTGCCGCCGAGGACCTTGATGCACAGGACCTCGCGTGCGCCCGTGTTGTCGGCGACTCTGAGTCGGCTTTCCTGCTGGATCACTTCGCCCTTTCGAGGACTTCGACGACCCGCCAGCGCTTCTGGCGCGACAGGGGGCGGGTCTCTTGCAGACGCACGCGATCGCCTTCACGTGCGTCGTTGGCTTCGTCGTGCGCGAAGAGCCGCGTCGTGCGGGCAAGGGTCTTGCCATACCGGCGGTGGCGCACGCGGTCGATGACAGCGACCACGACGGTCTTGTCCATCTTGGTGGACACGACCGTGCCTTCCCGCAACTTGCGGGGGTTGTGTCGCGCTTCAGTCGCGTCAGCCATTCTCGGTCTCCGTTCCCGCCTTGATCGTCTCGGCGGCTGCGATCTCGCGCGCCCGCAGCAGCGTCTCGATGCGCGCGATGTCCTTCCGGACCTGCCCGAGGCGCGCCGTGTTGTCGAGCTGCCCGGTCGCGTTCTGGAACCGCAGGTTGAACAGCTCCTCCTTCGCTTCGTTCAGCCGGTACTCGAGCTCGATGTCGGTGAGCTCGGCCAGCTCTCTGGCGCTCGTCATCACGCCTCCTCCTGACGCAGGACAAAGCGCGTCTTGATCGGCAGCTTGTGCATGGCGAGGCGCATCGCCTCGCGTGCGACCTGCTCGGGCACGCCCGCCAGCTCGAACATCACCCGGCCCGGCTTCACGACCGCGACCCAGTGCTCGGGGTTGCCCTTCCCGGAACCCATCCGGGTCTCGGCCGGCTTCTGCGTGACCGGCTTGTCGGGGAAGATCGTGATCCACACCTTGCCGCCGCGCTTGATGTAGCGCGTCATCGCGATACGGGCCGCTTCGATCTGCCGGTTCGTGATCCACCCCGGCTCGAGCGCCTGGATGCCGTAGTCGCCGAAGTGCACGCGCGTGCCACCCTTCGAGATCCCCGACATGCGGCCGCGCATCGCCTTGCGGTGGCGGACCTTCTTCGGCATGAGCATGGGTGGTTCCCTACTCCTCGTCGCCGTGGAACTTCGGCGTCTCGTGGTGCTCGCGGCGGGTGCGGCGCTCGATCTCCTCTTCCTCGGCGAGCAGCGCCTCGAGGGCGGGGTCGGCCTCCTTGACCAAGGGCGTGGCCTCCTCGGCCGGCGCCTCCTCCTCGGCCCCGGCCTCGACCGGAACGGCCTCCTCGGCGGGACGGCGTCGCCCGCCGCCTGCGCTGATGACCCGACGTCCGCTCGGCGCTTGCCCGGCGGTCTCGCCGACGGCCATTGCCGCTTCCTTGGCGATCTTGTCCTCGGCCGCGGACTTGTAGGGGAGGATGTCGCCCTTGTAGATCCAGACCTTCACCCCGATCCGCCCGAAGGTCGTGCGCGCCTCGGCTTGGCCGTAGTCGATGTCGGCCCGCAGCGTGTGCAGCGGCACGCGTCCCTCGCGGTACCACTCCTTGCGGCTCATCTCGGCGCCGCCGAGCCGGCCGCCGCACTGCACGCGAATGCCCTGCGCGCCGGCCTTCGTCGCCGTCTGGACCGCACGCTTCATGGCGCGGCGGAACGAAACCCGGCCCGCCAGCTGGTCGGCCACTCCCTGGGCGATGAGCGTCGCGTCGAGCTCGGGCTGCTTGATCTCCTGGATGTTGAAGTGGATCTTCGGATTGCCGGTGATCTTGAGCAGGCCGGCGCGCAACCGGTCCGCCTCCGCGCCGCGGCGCCCGATCACGATGCCGGGTCGCGCCGTGTACACGTCGACGCGCAGCCGGTCGCGGGTGCGCTCGATCTCGACCCGGCTCACGGCTGCGTGCGGCAGCTCGCGGCGGAGGTAGTCGCGGATCTTCCAATCCTCGATCAGCGACTCCTTGTACTCGTTCTTCTCGGCGAACCAACGGGACTTCCAGTCGGTGGTGATGCCGAGCCGGAACCCGTAGGGGTTGACTTTCTGGCCCATCAGGTGCCCTTCTTCTTCGTCGTCTTCTTCGTGGTCTTGGCCTTCTTGGCAGTCGGCTTCTTGGCGGTGGTCGCCTTCTTCGTCGCAGGCTTCTTCGTCGCCCGCGCCTTCTTCGCCGGCTCGGCCGGCTCGGGCGCCCCGCCCTCTTCGGTCTCGTCAACCTCGTCGATGTCGTCGCGCTCGTCGATGTCGACGCCCTCGGCCTCCTCCGCGGCTTCGAGCTCGAGCTCGTCGGCGCCTTCCATCTCCTCGGCGCCTTCGAGCTCTTCGTCCGGCTCGGCCTCACGACGGATCCGCCGGCGGCGGGTCGGGCGGCGGAGACGGCTCGGGGCGCCACCCTCGCGGCGGCGTCGGAGGTCGAGCTCGTCGTCCGAGAAGCGCGCCACGATGATCGTCACGTGGGATGTGCGCTTCCGGATCCGGGTGCCCCGGCCCCGGGCCCGGGGACGCCACCTCTTCAACGTCGGGCCCTCGTCCGCGTATGCCCGCGACACGAACAATTCGTCCTCGGGGACGTTCTCGTTGGTCTCGGCGTTCGCCACCGCCGAGTCGAGCAGCTTGAGCACGTCGCCGGC
>Ga0075421_100012718_pt1 | contig 10471 bp, 11 predicted proteins | sample SoiMetdeltSBSDD5_FD_75292 | JGI IMG/M metagenome (GOLD analysis project Ga0075421, IMG submission 75292) | Bulk soil microbial communities from a Populus tree surrounding site in Tennessee, USA - Soil MetaG P. deltoides SBSDD5 | ecosystem: Environmental > Terrestrial > Soil > Tree plantation... | reverse complement strand
CGGTTCATGTTCGCGCCGATCGTCTTCCACATGCTGTTGAAGACGCCGGTGCTGCCCGTGAAGTGGACGCCGCCGAGGTCGCGGTGCGAGAGGAGCGCCTCCGAGATCATCGCCGCGTCGCCCGGCACGAAGTTGATCACGCCGGGCGGAAGGCCCGCGGCCTCGAGCAGCTTCATCACGTAGTAGCCGGAGAGCATCGCCGTCGACGCCGGCTTCCAGATGACGGTGTTCCCCATGAGGGCGGGTGCCGTCGGAAGGTTGCCGCCTATCGCGGTGAAGTTGAACGGCGTCACCGCATAGACGAACCCCTCGAGCCCGCGGTAGTCGAGCTGGTTCCACATCATGTGGTTGCTCTCCGGCTGCTCGTCGTACAGCTCCTGCGCGAACGCGCAGTTGAACCGCCAGAAGTCGATCAGCTCGCACGCCGAGTCGATCTCGGCCTGGAACGCCGTCTTCGACTGCCCGAGCATCGTGGCGGCATTGAGCGTGGCTCGCCACGTGGTCGAGAGCAGCTCGGCCGCCTTGAGGAACACCGCGGCACGGTCCTCCAACGCCCAGTTTGCCCACTCACGCCTCGCTTCATGGGACGCCTGAACGGCGAGACGGACGTGCTCCGCCGTCGCCTTGTGCCAATCGGCGAGCACGTGACGGTGGGCGTGCGGCATCACTGTCTGAGCCGTTTCCTCCGAGCGATATTCCTTTCCGCCGATGATGACCGGGATGTCGATGCGCTCGGATGCCATGCGGGCGAGGCGATCCTTGAGCGCGGCGCGCTCGGGCGAGCCTGGCGCGTATGACCGCACCGGTTCGTTCATCGGTGGTGGGACGCGGCGGTTGCCGTTGAAGCCTGCGATCAGTCCCTGAGAGGGAATCGGCTGCTCCGTAACACCGGCGGCCGGCGAGGAGTCGGTCGAGGCGCCGCGCGATGCGGCGCGTGGCGGGTTCACTGTTGGGGCGGACATGGGCAGACGGGGTGAAGGCTCCGATCATCAGGTACCCGAATTCTGAAGATACCCAGCGGGTACACCGCCTCCAAACAGAGTCTTCAGTCGAGAAACGAGAGTCGCTAGGGACGTGAATCCAGTCAGGAGGATTTCAGCGGCACTGGTGCTCGCGGCTGGTATTGCGGGCTGTGAGCCGGCGCGGGTCGAGTGGCGAGGTGGGGCCGAGCGTGTCGCACTCGCGGACGATGAAGCGTCCGCGCCGGGGGTGGCGCGGCTCGTGCTTCGGTCGGATGGGTCGCCCGCGCTCGAGTCAGTCGCGACTGCGCCGATATCGCCGGCGGCGGCAGATACCGCAGCGTGCGAGAGCTCGGTTCGCACTGGCGCGTCGACGCGCACGGAAGTGTACGGCGTCTGGTGGTCGCGCCGCGCCAACGGGAGCGCGGCACTCGTTGCTGCGCGGTCGTACGATGGGGGCGCCACGTGGAACCGTCCCGTTCCGGTCGACACGACGGACGGATGGTTGGTCGCGTGCGCGCGGCCGTCGCCGGCGATCGCCGCGGATTCAGCGTCCGGGTACGTCCACGTGACGTATTTCCTCCACAGCCCGAACGGTCCCGGCGTGTTCTTCTCGCACTCCATGGAACGTGGTGATCTCTTCCACGCACCCGTGCCGATCGTGTACGGCGCTCGGCCGTCCGAAACGGCGGTCGCGGCTGCGGACAGCTTCGTCGTCGTCGCGTTCGAGGATCCGAACAGCAAGCGCGCCCAGGTCTCGCTCGCGATGTCACGCACGTGGGGTCACATCTTCGACCGCGAGCGCCCCGAGGCGTCGAGCCTGGAATCACCGGCGGAGCGCCCGCTCATCGCGCTGCGCGATTCGGTCGTCGCCGTGGCGTGGCGCGGTCAGGACCGCTCGGTGCTGGCGCGCGTGGGGACGATCAAGCGGCAGTAATCACAAGGGCGTGAGGTTCACCGCATCGGTCGCTAGCTTACGGCGCATGATCCTCGGCGCGCACACGATCGACAACGGCGGCATTCACATGGCGGTGCGGCGCGCGGGCAACTCCGGCATGCGCGCGCTCCAGGTCTTCACCGCGCCGCCGAAGTACTACAACGACAAGATCTCCGTGCGACCGGAGCGCGTCGTGCGCTTTCGCGATGCGCTCGCGGCGACGTCGATTCGGCCGGAACACATCGTGGCGCACGCCGCTTACGTGCTCAGCGTCGCCACGCCCGACGACGAGAAGTACGCGCGCGCGAGCGCGGGGCTCACGAAGGAGCTCGAGCGCGCCACCGCGCTCGGCATCGGTCTCGTCTGCTTTCACCCGGGGTCGGCGGGCGACAGCGAGCGCTCTGTGTCGGCAAAGCGCATCGCGAAGGCGATCGAGCGTGCACTCGAGACCGTCCCCGGCGCGACGCGCCTCCTCGTGGAGAACACTGCCGGCGCCGGGCGCACGATGGGTCGAACGGCCGAGGAGGTTGGTGAGATCCTGTCGCACGTGCCGTCCGCGCTACGCGAACGCACGGGCTACGGCCTCGACACGTGTCACCTGTACTCGAGCGGCCACGACATCACGATGTCGGAGGACGCGGTGCGTATCGTCATCGACCAGTTCGAGGAGGCGACCGGAGAGTCACCGAGCTTCTTTCACCTGAACGACAGCGAGGGTGCGCTCGGTTCGAACAAGGATCGTCATGTGTTGATCGGTGACGGCGCGATCGGTGTGGAGCCGTTTCGCTGGCTCCTGCGCGAGCCGCGGACGCGGCGGGTTCCGCTCATTCTCGAGACGCCGCAGAAAAATTTCGAGATCGCGGACGACGACGACTCGCCCGATCCCTACGACGTACAGATGATGCGGTTGTTGGAGACGCTTGCCGAGTAGGTCCTACTCATTACTGGCTGGCTGATGACTGCCACTGATGACTTGGATCCCGGCTCCCGTCCGGGCCGTCCACTCGCGATCAAGACGGGGCCGTGCGGAAGTCACTCACTGGCCGTCCTTCCGTGATGCTGAGCACGGTCGCGGCGGCGGGGGTGACGACGCCCGCCTGACGAGTGCGTTTCAGAGGGAAAAGTCGCCGATTTCATAGGGGAAATAGCCCTCGTTGCCTATTGCGTATGGAACGAGGGTCTTTAGTTTGTGGCGCGACGGATTCGTGTTCGCCCCTCGAGAACGCGTTTCGATCACACACAGGAGAACAATCGATGGCCACTGCCAAGAAGAAGGCCGCCGGCAAAAAGGGCGCTGGGAAAAAGGCCGCCGCGAAAAAGGGCGCTGGGAAAAAGGCCGCCGCCAAGAAAGCCCCGGCGAAGAAGGCGAAGCGTGCGCCGAACCCGGCGTTCATGAGGGCGATGACCCCGTCGGCGCAGCTGGCCCCGGTCGTCGGCTCGAACCCGATGCCGCGCACCGAGGTGACGAAGAAGCTCTGGCAGTACATCAAGAAGAACGGCCTCCAGGATGCGAAGAACCGCCGCATGATCAACGCCGACGACAAGCTCAAGCCCGTCTTCGGCGGCAAAGGCCAGGTCTCGATGTTCGACATGACGAAGCTGGTGAACAAGCACCTGAAGTAGTCGTTCGCCGCGAGATCGATGTGTCAGAGGGGCGCGCTCGTCGAGCGCGCCCCTCTGGCGTTCGCGCGCTGGGCTCCGGAGGAAACACACCCCCGTCGTGCGGCGTAATTAGAATTCAACAGCCGGTATCTCTCACCCTCGCTCGTACCCAGTGCCGCCGTCCACCAAGAAGCGTCCCGCGTCCTCCACCGCCAAGAGCTCGTCGGTCGCCGCCGCGCGCGGCAAGGCCAAAGCGAAGCGACCGCTGCCCGTCACGCTCTGGGAAAACGTGAAGTCGATCGCCGGTGCGCTGGTGATCTTCCTCTTCATCCGCACGTTCTTCATCGAAGCGTTCCGCATCCCGTCTGGCAGCATGATCCCCGCGCTGCTCGTCGGGGATTGGCTCTTCGTAAACAAGCTGGTCTACGGGCCGCACATTCCTTTCACGAACATCAATGTCCCCGGGTACGCCGATCCCAGGCGCGGCGAGGTCGTCGTGTTCATCTCGCCGTATCAACCCGATGAGGCCGCAATCGGCAATGACCCGACGCCAACGCTCGTGAAGCGATTGGTCGGGATGCCGGGCGACACGCTCTACATGCGTGATGGTCTGCTGCACGTGAACGGCATTGCGCAACGGCAGGGGTTCGCGGCGGCGAACAACGAGCGCGGAAATCCGAACGAGGTGAGCGAGCTGTTCGACTGGCAGAAGCGCGTTGCGCTCAAGAGCTCTCGGTTCGGCCCGGCGCCGGGGCAGCCGACGCACGACAACTGGGGCCCGCTCCTGATCCCGAGCGGTCACTTCTTCATGATGGGCGACAACCGGTACTGCTCGAAGGACAGCCGGTACTGGGGGATCGTGCCGCGCGAGAACGTGCGAGGCCGGCCGATGTTCGTCTATTACTCCTACCGCCCGGGCGATGAGCCGTCGCTCGTGTGCGCCTACGAGACGAGCGACAAGCCGGTGCCGTTCATAACGGACGTCCGGTGGGGGCGGATCGGTACGCGGATCAGATAACGATCCTCGTTAGGTAAGCAGCCATCAGCCATCAGCTCCCAGCGCTGGGAGCTGATGGCTGATCGCTGATTTACGCCGTCGCCTTGATTTCAATACGCCGCGGACGTGCGGCTTCGGCTTTCGGTACCGTGATCGTCAGCACGCCGTGCTGATACGCGGCCTCGATCTTGTCTCCCTCGACGTACTCCGGCAGACGGATCGCGCGCTCGAACGCGCCGCTCAACCGCTCGGCGCTGTACACTCGGTACTCCTCATTCTCCTGCGGCTGCAGCCACGGCTGCTTCGTGCCGCGCAGGGTGAGCGTGTTGTTCTCGAAAGAGATCTCGACGGCGTTCGGGTCGACCCCCGGCAGCTCGGCGGAGATGAGATACGCGTCGGCGCGCTCGACGACGTCGACCACGGGCGCGAAGAACCGCTGACCGTTCCAATGGGCCACGACACGACCGAGGTCGCGGTCGAACGCCAGCATGCGGTTGAGCGTCGGTATGAATGGAGTGTTGATCATGGCAGTCTCTCCCCAAGGGGTACGGATTAAGAAAAGGTCGCCACGGTCGCTGCAGGTGTGGGCGGTGGGACCAGGTACGCGGCCGGAAGGAGGCATCGGGCATGCCCGGTGCGGATGGTCAAATTGGCAAACGGTTTCCGGGCACGACGTGCGACCTGGCAGACGGTCTGTCATACCTGCCGCCGGAAGCCGTTGCCCGCGCTCCGAGGCATCGCCATCGTTCCGCCAATCCTCACCCCGGTGAAGTCATGCGGATCCGACTGGTCAGCTGCTTCCTCCTCGTTGTCATTGCCGCCTGTGGCGGACGCTCCCGCCCCGAAACCGCGGCAACCCCTGGCGGCGCGCAGTTCCTGACGCCCTACGGCCCACCGACGCGCCCATTCTCGCCGGCCGTCCGCGTCGGCAACATGCTCTACCTTTCAGGGCAGATCGGCACGCCGACGCCCACGGCGAGCGCCGTCGTCCAGGGCGGCATCGAGGCCGAGACGCGCCAGACGCTCGAGAATATCAAGGACGTCCTCGTGCGCAGCGGCTCGTCGATGGACCGAGTGGTGAAGTGCACGGTCATGATGGCAGACATGCGCGAGTGGGAGCGGATGAACGTGGTCTACGCCACGTATTTCCCGAAGAACAAGCCCGCACGCAGCGCCCTTGGCGCCAACGGGCTGGCGCTCGGGGCACGGGTGGAGATCGAATGCTGGGCTACGGTCGGATGAGAGGACGGTGCGGTGCGCTCGAGTTGGCGCGACCAAACCCGATCGCACCGGCTCGACTCGGGTTGCACACCACGGCGCTGTTCGCAGTCTTTGCGTTCGTGACCGCGTGTGGTAGCGACGCCGCCGGCCGCGGCGACACGAGTGCCGCGTCCACAGCCGGCAGGTCGCCGACGAGTGCAAGCCTCGCCGTGCGCGCCGCGCAGCGGTGCGACGCGAGTGATGTCTCCACGGTCATCGACTCGGCCGGCATTGGCCCAGTGCTGCTGCGCGCGCGTGTAGGATCGCTCGCGACGCGCTGCACGGTGATCGACACGACATTGATGTCGAGCGACGGCGCTCAGGAGCGGGCGCACGTCGTCTCCGTTGCGAACGGCACGCTGCTCGCGCTGTCGACCAGCACCCCCGACACATCGATCATTCGCGTCATTACGAGGGACACGAAGTTCAGAACTACGGGCGGCGTCGGCGTCGGCAGTAGTGTCGAGTCGCTGCGGCTCGCCCACGGATCGCTCTGTGCCGCGCAGGGGGAAGGCAACTTCGTCGTGACGGCCGCGAACGTCCCGGGCGTCTCGTTCGCCATCGACTGGAATCCGCCACCATCACGTGAGCCCGCCGCCGCGGAGACGCCGTTCCCCGGCGGTGATCCCGGTACCGCGCTCGACGCGTCGCGCATCATCCGGATCTGGGTCCACGGCGTGGTTGGTGGCTGTCGCGTCGGTCGAGGCTAGTCGTCAACGTCGTTTGATCGCATCCCCCAGCGCAAAGGCTCATGACCACTCGGCTCGAAAAAGCCATCAAGCGTGAGATCGAGATCGACGGCCGAGCGTACACCGTGACGATCTCACCTGACGGGGTGAAGGTCGTCGAGAAGGGAAAGCGGATCGGTCAGGAGCTCGCGTGGCGTGACATCGTCAGCGGTGACGCGAGGCTCGCGCAGGACCTGAAGAATTCGTTGGATGCAACGCAGTCGTAGGTTGCCGACCGTGACTGTCCGTTAGCGCGGCTCGTCGATGGTGAGTCCCCTAACCGGGTGGGTCCCGTCAGCCATCAGCGTTGGCAGCAGTTGGCTGATTGCTCATGACTGGCGCATCTGGTGCGCCACACGGCATCCTACAGTCATGGCGAACGACTCCGGGCGCGCTGACGCCTTCGCGGTCACGGCGAGTCTCCTGCGCGAGATCGGCCGCGTGACGGTGTCCTTCACGTGCCTCTCGCTCTTCTACCTCCTCAGCGGCATTCCGCACGGCGCCACGTCCGACGCGGTGGGTCCTGCCAGCGGTGCTTACTCCGACGCGGCTCCATCGGTCTCGTTCGAGCGTTCGCCCGAATCGGGCTCCGGTGCTGCGATCCGGGTCGCGGCGGACTCGTTCTGGTCGAACGCCCTCGGCACGAGGAAGCGCTTCGTCGTTTATCTGCCGCCGTCCTACGCGACGAATACGTCACGCCGTTACCCCGTCGCCTACTACCTCCACGGCATGTGGGGTGACGAGTGGAACTGGGTCCGCGCCGGTTCGCTCGATCGAACGCTCGATTCGCTCGCAGCGGGCGGACTCCCCGAGATGATCGTCATCATGCCCGATGGCGACGACGGCTGGTACACCACCTGGAACAACCTCGGCAACAACGCGGAGTGTCGTCGCGGCAAACCGCCGGGCCGCCAATCCGAATTGGTGGACGATTACTGCGTCCCGTGGCCGAAGTACGACGACTACATCGCGCGCGATCTCGTCGCGCGCGTCGATTCGATCTATCGCACGATTCCCTCGCGGTCGGCCCGCGCGATTGCGGGGCTGAGCATGGGCGGATACGGCGCGGTGTCGCTCGCGCTCGCGTATCCCGATGTGTTCTCCGCGGCCGCCAGTCACTCGGGCGTCCTTTCGCCCCTCTACGCCGGGCCACATCCGTATGCGAAGCCGGTCCGCTACGCGACGAACGAGGCGGAGCTTCGCGCCAACGCGGACGGGCTCTGGCCGGCGATGCGGCTCGCGTTCGGACGCGACACGATGGGCTGGTGGGCGCGCGATCCCGGCCGCCGCGCCGCGCGGTATGGCAGTGACGAGCGCCGGCCGGTGCCGGCCCTCATGATCGACGTCGGCACGCGGGATCGGTATGCCGACCAGTCGCGCGACTTGCACGCGACGCTCGAGCGGCTCGGCGTCGCGCATACGTACGCCGAGCGGTCTGGAACGCACGACTGGAACTACTGGCGACGCCACGCGGTGGAGAGTTTGCGATGGATCGGCGGCCGCATAGGCGGCGCCTCGCGTCAATGATCCGCCCGTCCAGTACCCGCGCCGGATGACGAAATACTTCCCGCACCACACCGTCGAGTGGCCGAAGATGGAGGAGCCGCCGGCGTTCCGGCGGTTCACCCGATCGCTCGTCGAAATGGCTGTGGTCACCGGCGTGCTGTTCCGGCTGTATCGCGCGCTGGCGATGACCGCGGGTCCGTCATCGAACTGGATCTTTCTCGGGACGGCGTTCGCGTTCGGTGCGCTGTTCGTCTTCGGCATGGCCACGCTGCACCTCGGCAACTTCCCGCTTCGCCACTGGGTGTGGCGCGCGCCGCTCTTCGGCGCAGTGGAAGTAGCAGCCGAAGGGCTCACGAGTCTCGGGCTCATCCTCGCCCGCCGGGAGCCGTTGGGTTCGCAGCGGGCCGACCTGCACGATTGGCCCGAGATCATCGCGAGCGCGCTCGTGTGGCGCGTGGGAGGCGTGATCATCTTCGCGCTGGTGCTCGCGGGCGTCGTGCAGTTCGTTCGCTACCTGCTGCTCCGTCGCGAGAATCGCGTGCACACCGCGGTCGCCGTGCACGACGAGATGGCAAAGCATGAGGTCGGGCATCGGGAATAGGTGCGGCTACGGCTGACGGCTGACTGCGGATGCTGACGGCTGACTGAGAGCGTACGATCCAGCGGGGCTTGCCGTCGTGGCGGGGCGGTGCTAATGAGGACGGGTCGGCTCTCCGTTCGCGTCTCCTTCCGTCACCGCTTGCCATGCGCCTAACGTTCGTCCTCGCAGCTGCTGCGCTCGCGGCGACTCCCGCCGTCGCACAGAATCCTGCCGCCTCGCCGGCCGCCGCGACTGCGTCCTCCGTCGCACGGCCGTTCGGAACGCTGCGCGAACAAGCTGCACGACAGCAGCGGTGGCTCGAGCAGCGCCTGACGACGGTTCTTCCGGGACTCATGCGGAAGCATGGCGTAGACATGTGGGTCGTCCCGATGCGCGAGTACAACGAGGACCCGGTCTTTACGTCGCTCGTCTCGCCGACGACCTTCGCCGCCCGCCGACGCACGATCTATGTGTTCGTCGACAAGTGCGCGGCCGGCGCAGGGGCGAGCGGCGCCGCGCCCACGCCGAATGCGCCCGCCAGTGGCGATCGGCCTAACGCGGACGCATCGTGCGTCGAGCGCATCGCCCTCGGCGGCACGTCACAGGGCGGCCTCTATACGGCCGCGCGGTCGACGCGCGCCATCACGGGCGGGCCTCCCGGACGGCAGGCCGAGCTGTGGGGCGACGAGCAGTGGCTAGCGCTCAAGGACGTCATCGAGGCTCGGAACCCGCGCGCGATCGGCATCAACGTGTCACGCACGTTCGCGTTCTCCGACGGGCTGAGCGCCGGCGAGCTCGAAGGAATGAGCGAGGCGCTTGGCACTCGCTGGACGAGCCGGTTCAAGCGCGCCGAGGCGTTGCCGCTCGAGCTCATCGCGACGCGGGTGGCAGATGAGGAGGCGTTCTTCACCGAGCTCACCAAGCTCGTGCACCAGCTCATCGCGCGGATGTTCTCGAGCGAAGTGATCCGTCCCGGCGCGACGAAGACGAGCGACCTCGTGTGGTGGTGGCGTCAACAGCTTACCGACCTCGGCTTGGGCACGTGGTTCCAGCCGTCCGTGGATGTGCAGCGTCGTGGCGTTTCCGCGGAGCAGCTCGGTGACGATCCAGTGATCCAGCGCGGCGACGTGCTGCACTGCGACGTCGGCATCACGGCTATGCGGCTCAACACCGACACGCAGCACAACGCCTACGTGCTGCGGGAGGGCGAGACCGATGCGCCCGCCGGGCTCCGGAAGGCGCTGGCGAACTCGAACCGATTCCAGGACATCCTGATGGAGGAAGTGCGTCCGGGGCGCACCGGCAACGAGGTGCTCGCCTCGTCGCTCGCGAAACTCAAGGCCGAAGGGATCACGGGGACGATGTACTCGCATCCGATCGGAATGCACGGTCACGGGGCAGGCCCGTTGATCGGGCTATGGGACCTGCAGAGCGGAGTGCCGGGCCGAGGGGACGCGACGATCATCGCGAACATGTGGTACTCGTCGGAGCTGCAGGCCACGACTCCGGTGCCGGAATGGAGCGAGCAGCCGGTACGGATGGCCCAGGAGGAAGACTTCTTCGTCGGTTCGTCCGGGAACCGGTGGGCATACCAGCGACAGGCTCACCTTCATATCGTGCGCTGAGGCTGACGGCTGAGTGTTCATGCTGATGGCTGAGTGTTCATGCTGACTGCTGAGTGCACCGGCTGAGTGCCTCGCTCCTAGCTCTCAGTCAGCTGTCAGCATCGGCACTCAGCAGTCAGCCTCTTCAGTCAGCCGTCAGCATCACCATTCAGCCGTCAGCCTGAACTCACCGTTATCTTTTGAGACTCTCAACCCCTCAAGTATGCGGAAAGACGGCAAGCGCCTGATCGTGGTCGGTGACCGCGTGCTCATTCACATAGAAGAGGGTGAAGAGCGC
>Ga0075421_100012716_pt1 | contig 10472 bp, 8 predicted proteins | sample SoiMetdeltSBSDD5_FD_75292 | JGI IMG/M metagenome (GOLD analysis project Ga0075421, IMG submission 75292) | Bulk soil microbial communities from a Populus tree surrounding site in Tennessee, USA - Soil MetaG P. deltoides SBSDD5 | ecosystem: Environmental > Terrestrial > Soil > Tree plantation... | reverse complement strand
CCATGCCGTTGCCGGCGATCAGCAGCAACGGCGGCCCCTCGCCCTCGATCTCGTAGCGTGTGCGGATTGCGTTCGCGGTGAGAAACGGCACCGGCAGATTGTATGAGACTTGGCACGTTCGTTTCGCAGGATTCGCCGCGTCCCAGAGTGGGCGTGCAGCGCGACGACCACGTGCTCGATCTCGGCGAAACGTCGATGAAGGAATTCCTCGCCGGCGGCGAAGCGGGGCTCGAGCGTGCGCGCAAGCTGCTGCGGGAAGCAGCCGGCAGGGATCTCTATCCGCTCGCCTCCGTGCGCCTGCTCCCGCCCGTGCCGGACGCGGAGAAATTCCTCTGCGTCGGCAAGAACTACCGCTCGCACCTGGAGGAGCTGAAGCGCACCGACCTGATCAAGGAGCTGCCGCAGGAGCCGACCGGATTCATCAAGCTGAATGCCTGCCTCGTCGGCCACGATGCCGCAGTCGAGCGCCCGCCCTCGGTCGCGCGCCTCGACTACGAGCCCGAGCTCGTGTTCGTGATCGGCAAGCCGGCCTTCCGCGCGAAGGGCAAGGATGCTTTCGGCCACGTCGCCGGCATCACGCTGCTGAACGACCTGACCTGCCGCGACACGCAGAAGCGCGAGGTCGCCTCAGGCTCGCGCTTCTGGACGTCGAAGAACGCGCCCGGGTTCGGGCCGCTCGGCCCCTGGATCATCACGATGGACGAAGTGCGCGATCCTTACGACCTCTGGGTCACGTGCAGCGTCAACGGCGAGCAGCGGATGCGAGTCAACACGCGCGACCAGATCTGGAAGCTGCCGGACATCGTCGAGCACTTCTCCCGCCTGCTGCCGATCCAGGCGGGCGACCTGTTCTCGACCGGCGCGCCGGGCGGGGTCGCCGTCGGCAAACCGAACGCAGAGGCGCTGTTCCTCAAGCCCGGCGACGTCGTCGAATGCGCATTCGAAGATCCAAGCATGGTGCTTCGCACCCGTATTGTCTAAGGAGGAGTAGATATGAACTGCAAAGGCCTGATCGCCACATTCGCGCTCGCACTTCCTCTGTCGCTCGCCGCTGCCGACTATCCGACCAAGCCGGTCAAGATCATCGTCACCTTCCCGCCGGGCGGCGGCATGGACACGATGGCGCGGCTGATCGCGGGGCCGCTCGGCGACCGGCTGAAGCAGCCGCTCGTAGTCGAGAACCGGCCCGGCGCGAGCGGGCTGATCGGAGCGGAAGCCGCGGCCAAGTCGCCGCCCGACGGCTACACGCTGCTGATGGGCTCGGCGGACACGCACGCCATCAACCCGGCGGTGTTCACGAACATCCGCTACGACGCGATCAAGGACTTCGCGCCGGTCGCGCTGCTCGGCGATCTGCCGATGACGCTGATCGTCAACCCGAACGTGAAAGCGAATTCGATCGCCGAGTTCATCGCGCTCGTCAAGGCGAACCCGGGCAAGATGACCTACTCGTCCTGGGGCATCGGCAGCGGCAGCCAGATCGCGATGGAGACGCTGCTGCAGCCGGCCGGCGGCAAGATGCTGCACGTGCCGTTCCCCGGCTCGGCGCCCGCGATCGCTGCGTTGATGGGCGGCCAGGTCGACGCAATGATGGTCACGCTGCCGACCTCTGAGCCGAACCATGTCGGCGGCAAGGTGCGCATCCTCGGCGTCACGCCGATCCGCCGCCCCGCGGGCTCGCCCGACTATCCGCGTGCCGGCATGCCCGCCGACGTCGCGATCTGGGTCGGCGTGTTCGCGCCGGCGAAGACCGATCCCGCGATCGTCGCGCAACTCAATCGCGAGATGAAAGCAATGCTGGACGACCCGGCCGTGCGCGCATCGTTCGCGAAGACCGGGCTGGAAGTCGTCCCGACGATCGGCTCGCCGGCCGAGTTCGCGCGCTTCGTCGAGAGCTCCTACGCAGCGTGGGGCAAGACCGTGCGCGAAGCGAACATCAAGGTCGATCTGAAATAACGCTTGTACCGGAGGCACCATGGCTGAAGTCGGCACCAAACTCGTGTTCGAGAACGAGCGCGTTCGCGTCTGGGAGTTCACGCTGCAGCCCGGCGAGACGATTCCGGCGCACACCCACGACCATGACTACTTCTTCTACCCGATCGAGGGCGGCACGCTGCAAGTCACGCGCCCAAGCGGCGTGACGAAGGCGACGCTTGAAGCCGGGAAGGTGTACTTCCGGCGCGGCGGCGACACGCACGCCGCGAAAAACATCGATGACCACCGCTACCACGAGATCCTCGTCGAGCTGAAGTCCTAGCCGCCTTTCGCCCATACGACTCTGTAGCGCGATCCGTTTCGCTGGCGTGAGCGCCGAAGCGCCAACTCTTCTCCGCGTCACCCGCGTCCTCGAGGATCGCGGCATTGCGATCGAGCCCGCGCTGTCGATCGTGGCTGCGGTCGGGATCGACAACGTGTTCCTTGGGGTTGGAACGCTGAGCGGCCGTGTTCAGCTGCTCGTACCGTCGCGTGCCGAGGCGCTGGCGATGGTCGCGCCCGGGGCGACGCTGCCGGAGCGGTCGATGCTGCTCGTATCTGTGCATCGCGAGGAGCCCCTCGCCGTCGGGGTTGTGATCGGTGGTCCCACGACCGCAAGGCAAGCGGTCGACGAGGTCGGACCGTCTGCTGCCCGCGCGCTGTGGCTTCCGATCATCGATTCCCTGGCCACCATAGGCGACAGTGCGATTCGCAATCGCACGCGCTATCTGGGCGAGGAGCGCGGGACGATCACGATCATGTATCGGGGACACCGTGAAACCCATGTGCTGTTCGGTGCAGATCTGGCGGCGCACGCGGACCGCCTGAAGGTCCCGGCGACGTGGAAGCGCGTCTACGACGAGGCCGGGCCCGGCGCCGACATCGGCCTCACGACCGAGTGCACGGCAGCCGGACCGCTCGCGCGCGTGGCGCTGCGTTTCGGGTACGCCAGCTGGGATCGCGCGATCGATCTCGCCAAGGCTCTCGTCGATATCGCTCGCGCACGCGACGCCGCCGTGCGGATGGGCACGCTTGCCAGCGGGCTCGAGGTCGAGACGCTGCGCGGCGTCGAGGCCGTGATCGATCCGACCGCGCCGGATCTGATCGTCTGGCTGAAGCTTCAGCGCCTGGCCGAGCCTGCACGCGAGCGCGACAGCGGCGCCGCCGACTTGGATATCGAACGCCTTCGGCGAGCGCTGGAGGACTACGAGTTTCGCGAAACGCTGCTGGATTCGGGTGACCCGCTCGTACCTTTCCTTCGCAGAGCCGGCGCGTACTTCCGGGCTCACTACGACGAGATCGACTACACGGACTGGAACGGCGCGATCGTGGGTCGCGGCCCGGGCAGCATCCTTCGCGATGCGATCCCGCCAAGTCCCGACCTTCCCTATGAAGAGCTCGCGCCGCTGCTCGGTCTGGGGGCATTCGCGCGACAGCTCGTCGCTCGACACCCCTCGACGCCGCCCGACGTGCTCACGAGGCTCGCGGGCGATGATGAGATGGATGTGCAAAACGCAGTACTCGAGCGCGGCGATAAAGGGAAGGACGCGGAGGTGCGCCTCGCGGCAAGCCGGTTCCCTGGAATTCGGGAGTCGCTCGCACGGCAGCCGAGTCTCGCGCCCGAGGCGATCGAAGTCCTGGCCCAGGACACGAAGGCAGAGGTCAGGTCCTATCTGCTCGAGCGTGACGACCTGACGCCAGCTGCCATCGCAACGATCGAGACCGACCCGAGGGAATGGATGCGGGCAACGGCGAAAGCATGGCGCAAGGCGCGTGGACACCGGGAGTAGACGATCAATGTTCGTCATCGAGCTCACCTACAAGGCCGACCTCAAGAAAATCGACGCGCAGATGGGCGCGCACATGAAGTTCGTGCGCAAGTACTACGCGGCGGGCAACTTCCTCGTGTCGGGCCGCAAGATCCCGCGCGACGGCGGGATCATCCTCGCCGTCGGCGAGAGTCGCGACGCCATCGAAGCGATCGCGAAGGAAGACCCCTTCTACACGCGCGGTCTAGTCGACGTTCGCATCATCGAATTTCGCGCAAGCCAGCGCGCGGGCGACATCCAGGAGCGAATCAGCGCGGCATAATGGCGCGCAGGAGGCGCAATGAAACCGATGCGTTCGATGCGCGAGCGGGTCAGCGAGGCCGAGTGGGATCTTCGCGTCAATCTCGCGGCGTGCTACCGCCTGGTGGCGAAGTACGGCATGACCGACCTTGTCTACAACCACATCACGGCGCGCGTGCCCGGACCCGAGCACCACATCCTGATCAGCGCCTACGGGATGCTCTATGAGGAGATCACCGCCTCCAGCCTGATCAAGGTGGACCTCGCGGGCAACATCCTCGAGAAGCCCGACCACGGCTATTCGGTCAACGCCGCGGGCTACATCATCCACAGCGCGGTCCACGAGGCGCGCGATGACGCGCAGTGCGTGATCCACACGCACACGCCCGCCGGAATTTCGGTATCGGCGATGGAGGAAGGGCTGCTGCCGCTGTCGCAGACGGCCATGCGCTTTCATGGGCGGGTCGCGTACCATGAATACGAAGGGCCGGCGTTCAACCGCGGCGAGAAGGGCCGGCTGGTGAAGCACCTCGGCGGGCACAACGCGATGATCCTGCGCAACCATGGCCTGCTCGCGTGCGGACCGAGTATCCCGCAGGCGTTCAACACGATCTACTGGCTCGAGCAGGCGTGCCGCATCCAGGTGCAGCTCCTCTCGTGCCAACGGCCGCTGCACAAGGCAAAAGCGAAGGTGGTCGAGCGCACCGCGGAAGCGCTTTCCGGGATGGAGATCACGCTCGACAACGAAGCCTCCACCAACCCGAACCTGAAGAAGAACGCCCAGAAGGCAGGCACCGGCTACGGGCTGCTCGAATGGCCATCGCTACTCCGCTCGCTGGATCGCGCCGACACTTCCTACCGGGATTGAGCGGACGGGTTAGCCTGCCTACGACGCGTGCGCCGCAGCCCCTTGCGCGCGCACGGCAAGTTTCGCCTGGTCTTCTGCAATGCGCCCCGCGAAGAGGCCCGCGCCCTGCACCTCGGCCAGCGCGGCCGCCTCGTCCAGCCGACGACCCGCCTCCTCCACGTCCCCGTCGCGGTCAGCCAGCAATGCGGCTTCAAGCCGCAGCAGCTCGGGCCGAAAGCGCACGTCGCCATGAGCCATCATTCGCCGCCCGTGTTCCAGCGCCTGGCGCGCATCCTCCCACTGCTTGCAAAGGAGGCAGAGCTCCGCGTGAATCACTGTCCAGAAATTGTGATAGACGCGGTGACTCAACAGCAGCTCGGCACCGCGCCGCGCCGCCGGCAGGCCGCTGTCGCGGTCGCCTCGCCGGATCGCGACCGCGCCAAGGAACAGGTCCGCCATTCCTGCGAAGGCCGGGATCGGCTCCGGCCGCGTCACTTCGTCGAGCTCGCGCGCATGGCGCTCGGCAACCGCGTATTCGCCCAGAAGATAGGGGTGCAGGCACCCTGCAAACGTAAGCGTGTGGCAACGATCGAACACGCGGGTGGAGGCGCGCGCATACGCGAGCGCGCGCTCGCGCCAGGAGATGGCTTCGGCACGATTGCCCATCAGCGTGTGCGTTTCGGCGAGGCCCATCATCACGATCGCGCTGTGGTCGGAATGTCCGACACGCATATGCTCGGCGTGGCGCGCGGGCACGAACAGTTCCATGAAGTCCTGATAGTGGCCGAGCGCGCGCCGCAAGTCTCCGCAGAACAGGTTCGAGGTCGCGGCGCAACGCATGGCAATGAGCCGATCGGCCTCGGGCCCGTGCGCGGTCGCGTCGAGCAGCTGGTAGGCGAAATCGCGCGCAGCCTGGGCCTCGTTGCTGGAGAGCAGCCGCACCCAGTGCAGGTGGATCGCCGGCACCATTCGCTCGGACGACCCGAGCTTGCGGCCGAGCGCCACCACGCGCTCGACTTCGTCGGCGGCTTTCTTGTCCAGCGAGTCGCTGCAGCTGATCAACGCGGTCGCCAGCGCCAGCCTGAGCGCAAGCTCTCGCTCGTCGCGCGCGGCGCCCGGCTCGGCGGTAAGCGCGAGGTCGATCGCGCTCTGGAAGAATCCGGCCGCCTCGGCATAAGCAGAGCGCTTGGACGCGGCCTGCCCCGCGCGCTCCCACGCCGTTTCGGCGGCAGGGTACTGTCCGGCGGCGGCGCGCTGAATCGCGACCACGTGAGGCACTGCGGCGGCGATGTCGGGAAAGCGCCCGGTCAGGGTGTCCGCGATGCGGGCATGCAGAACCGTACGCTGGCGACGCAGCAGCAGGTCGTAAGCCGCTTCGCGCACGAGGTTGTGGCGGAACCGGATCGCCTCGCCGAAGCGGCTCTGCGTGGGGACGATGACGTCGGCAGCGAGGAGCTCGCCGATCCCTGCGTGCACGACGTTGGCCGGCAGGTCGGTGACGGCGGTCAGGATCGACACCGGAATTTCACGTCCGATCGCTGCGGCGATCGACGCAATCCTGCGACCGTGCACGAGCCGGTCGATCCGGGCGAGCAGCGACTCGGCAAGCGAGACGGGCACACGCGACAGCGGATCGCCATCGTCGGGCCGTCCGCCCGAGTCGAGAAAGCCGCGCACCAGTTCCTCGGCAAAGAGCGGCACCCCGTCGGACCGCGCGACCAGCGCCTCGGTAATCTCCGCGCTCAGCGCGGTCCCCTCGGCGAGGCCGCGCACGAGCCTGGTGATCGCAGAGGAATCGAGGCGGGTGAGGCGCAGGATGTCCGCGCCGACGTCGACAAGCCACAACGGCAGCGGACCCGGATGCGCGGTGCCCAGCGTCAACAGGCGATCCGCATACAAGCCGGGCAGCGCGGCCTTCAGCACCTCGGCGGTCGACGGGTCGATCCATTGCGTATCCTCGACGATCAGCGCTCCCGCTCGCGCCACTTCCCGCCGCAGAATCTGGCCGAAGAGCGTCATCACCCGCGCGCGCAGATCGACCGGGCCGATACCTTCGATCGGCCCCTCGCCGGGCGGAGCGAGATCGAGCGCTGCGGCGAGCACTTCCGCACCGAGTTCCGGCAGCGCACCGAGTGTGGCGCCGAGCCAGGTCGCGAGCCGTGCGACGGCCGCGTTCACCTCCTCGCGAGCCTGGAGTCCGGCTGCCTGGCTCACGTAGGAACGCAAGGCAAAGAACGGCACGCCGACTCCGTAAGGAGAGCACTGCAGCAGCACCGGGTGCTTGACGCCCTCGGCGGCGAGAACTTCGCGCGCCAGGCGCGACTTTCCGATTCCGGTATCGCCGCTGATCAGCACCATCCGTCCGGTGCCTGCGCGCATGGCGGCGGTGAGGCCGGAGAGCTCCGCGAACTCGGCGGCGCGGCCGACGAACGCGCCGCCGCGTCGCGCAGCACGCATCGCGTCATAGCGGCTCGCCGCGCTCGAGCGCCCGCGTACGTTCCAGATGTGCACCGGCTCGGCCAGGCCCTTGATCCTGGCTTCGCCCAGATCGACGCACTCGAAAATATCGCCGATCAGCGCCCGGGTGTGGTCGGAGATGACGACGCCCCCGGGATCGGCAAAGGACTGCAGCCGCGCGGCAAGGTTCGGGGTCTCGCCGATGATACCGCTGTCGTCGATGACCGAGAGTCCTTGCTCAAGGGCGCCGACCACCGCAAGCCCGGTCGCGATTCCCACGCGGAGCTGCGGCTGGCGTCCCTCGTACGGCGCGATGTGTGCGACCGCCTCGACCGCGGCGAGACCCGCCGCAACGGCGCGCTCCGCGTCATGTCCCGATGCGACCGGATAGCCGAAGCTCGCCATGATGCCGTCGCCAAGGAATTGCGAGATGGTGGCGCCGAACGGGCGAATCGCCGCCTCGACGTCGTTGCGGAACTGCGCGATGAAATCCCGGTAATCCTCCGCGTCGCCCGCGGCGGCGAACTCGGTCGAACCGACCAGGTCGCAGAACATCACCGTGACCGTGCGGCGCTCGGCCGCCTGGGATGCGCCGTCGGCTTCAGGCGGCACCACTTCCTGCGGCGCCGGCGCGCGGCGGCGAAGGTTTGCCGCCGCGCTCAGGATGCGCCGGCGGTGTCCGACCGAGTCGACGCCGATCTCGCGCAAGTCGTCGGCGGTGAGGTCGGGCAGCACCGCCAGGTCGATGTCGTTGCCGTGGAACGCCCGCGCATACTGTCCCAGCCCCAATTCTTCAAGCCAGGCAGTAAGAGCGGAATCCGCTGCTCGCGCCACAAGCGCCCCGCGCTTTGCGATCAGCCTTTAGGTCCGTCCGACGCCGGCGACGTGCCACCGGTGCGGTCGATGTCCGCTTGCAGCGCCTTGGCGACCGCCGCGGAAATCGCGCCTTCAGCAGACCCCGCAGGCAGGACGTAGGGGACCTGCTGGGCGAACGTGAAACGGCGGCCGGGATCGTACTTGTTCTTCACCTGCACCAGCCCGGGCAACGCCGAACCCCAATAATTGCGCGGATAGTCCGGCACATTGATGCTGCAGTAGTTCTGATAGACGCCGTTGTTCCAGAGCTTCTGCATCAGCTGGATCCAGCCATTGAGATAGCTCTCGTTCGCCTTGCGCTCGGCCGGCAGGTACCAGTACACGTCGAGGACGGCGTTGAAATGCGCGTCGCGATGGATGAATGCGCTGCCCTCCATCGGAAAGCGCGCGATCATGCCGCCATAGAGCTCGAGATACATGTAGACCATCTGGTTCGGCGGGTTCGTCACGAAGTACTGCAGAATCGAGGCCCATTCCGCCGACGTGAGATAGCGCGCCACGTACCGCGAGGCCTTGTCCTCGTTCGGCAGGCCCTGCGGCGTGATCGGCTGGCTTTGCGGCTGATTGAGCAGCGCGTCGAGGACCGCGGGATACCGGTCCTCGACGGCGAACTGGGGCACGCAGCCCGGCATTTTGATCAGCGGCCGCATCGCCTCGAGGCCGCTCGACTGGTCTCCGACCCAAAGACCGCGGATCATCATGACCGGAATCGCCTGGCTGAGCGGCGGCTGCTTAGGGTCGAGGATCGTCTGGTAGACGAGCAGCATCTGCAGCGTCAGACGCTCATCCCTGCCGCCGGTCGGGACCATGTAGCCCTCCTGCAGACACGTCAGCGCATCGGTCGCACGGGCGATCTCGGCGGAATTTCGCAGCGGCCAGGCCAGCGCGATACCGGTGACCTTGTCCATCGGGAACAGTCGATATTGGACGGAAAGCAGCACGCCGAAGTTGCCTCCCGTCCCGCCGCGCATCGCCCACCAGAGATCTGCGTTCTTGTCTTCGTTGGCGACAACGATGCTGCCGTCCGCCAGCATCACGCGCATCTCGAACGCGTTGTCGCAATTCATGCCGTAACTGGTCGAGGTGAAGCCGAGCCCGCCCCCCTGCACGAAGCCGCCGATGCAGACGTCTTCGCATTCGCCACCCGGAACGTGAAGCGAATAGCTGTCGAGCACCTGGTTCAGTTCCGAAAAGTACGCGCCGGCGCCTACGATCGCGGTGCGTGTAACCGGGTTGACGTTGATCTGCTTCAGCTGGCGGACGTCGATCAGAATGCCGAAGCCCGCCGAAAAGCCCGCCGTGCAATGCCCGCCTGCGCGCACCGTGAACGGAATGGCGTTGGCGTTGGTCAGCTTCAACGCGATCGCCACGTCCGCCTCGGTCTCGCAAAGCGCGATCAGACTCGGCATCGGGTTGAACACCGGATTGCTCAGCATCCGCAGGTCGTCATAGTCCGGCTGACCGGGAAGGATGAACCTGCCCTGGAAGTCGAGCTGCGCGGTCTTCAGCGCCTCGCGCGAAATTCCGAGTCGAGCAAAGACATTGTCATCGACGCCGTCCCAATGCTCGTGAAGCGCCTGGTCGCGGACCTTCTTGCGCGAATAGCCTTTCGGCATTGCCGGATCCCCCTATGCAATGGATCCATTTCCTTTGCATCGCAACCCGAGCGGAGCGATGCGAACCATCGGCCGGCCTGCCTTTGGCCGACCCAAAGCATTAGTGTATCCCTGAAGGACTAGTACACGACCACGCTGCGGATCGATTTCCCGGCGTGCATCAGGTCGAACGCCTGGTTGATGTCCTTGAGCGGCATCGTGTGCGTGATCAGGTCGTCGATGTTGATCTTCTTCTCCATGTACCAGTCGACGATTCTCGGCACGTCGGTGCGCCCCCTCGCGCCGCCGAATGCCGTGCCCTTCCAGACGCGGCCGGTGACGAGCTGGAACGGACGCGTGCGGATTTCCTGGCCGGAGCCGGCGACGCCGATGATCACGGACACGCCCCAGCCGCGGTGGCAGCACTCGAGTGCCTGGCGCATCAGGTCGACGCTGCCGACGCACTCGAAGCTGTAGTCGGCGCCGCCGCCGGTCAGCTCGACGAGATGCGCAACGACATCGCCTTTCAGCTCCTTGGGATTGACGAAATGCGTGAGGCCGAACTTGCGCCCGAGGGATTCGCGCGCCGGATTCACGTCGACGCCGACGATCATGTTCGCGCCGACCATCCTCGCACCCTGCACTACGTTCAGG
>Ga0075421_100012715_pt1 | contig 10472 bp, 5 predicted proteins | sample SoiMetdeltSBSDD5_FD_75292 | JGI IMG/M metagenome (GOLD analysis project Ga0075421, IMG submission 75292) | Bulk soil microbial communities from a Populus tree surrounding site in Tennessee, USA - Soil MetaG P. deltoides SBSDD5 | ecosystem: Environmental > Terrestrial > Soil > Tree plantation... | reverse complement strand
TTCGATCCGCAGGTAGGCGAGCACCACCGCGACCAGTTCGGCGACCGCGCGCTGGTGGAATAGCCCGGGCCCCGGCGTCACGAGCAACTCGCCGTCGACCAGCTCGTATCTCGGGGTCGCGAGTGGAGCCGCGGCGATGAGCTCGCGCACCTCGCGCGCGGTCCAGCGGCGGGCGGTTTCCGCAGGCATAGCCATAGTGTACTCCGCGCTCGGCGAGCGGGGCAACGATACATTCGCCACGATGCGACACGGCCGCCTCGGGTCCGCCGCCAAACCGTTGCGCCTAGACACATTCCGTGGCGGACGGCCGGGTGACTCACCGAGCGGGTCGCGACTGCCGCTCACCACCAGGCTGACGAGCTCGTGGTTAGGGTCGACGCTCAGTACCGACCATCCTTGCCGCTCAGTTACCGGTCCTCTAAGATCGGGACGCTCAACCCTGCAGGGGTGTCCTGTGCCGGATCCGCAGCTCGCCGCATTCGAAAGGGCCATCGCCGATCGCTGGGTGATCGACGGCGAAATCGGTCGGGGGAGCCGAGCCACCACGTACCGCGCGCGCGACGGCGCGAACGGCGGCGCCGTCGCGATCAAGGTCTTTCGCTCCGATCTCACATCTGCGATCGACGAGCGGCAATTCCTGAAGCAGATGCGAAAGACGGCGGACATCCGTCACGAGAACATCGTGCCGGTCCTCGAGGTCAACAACGCCGCCGGTCGATTGTTCCTGGTCATGCCGTTCATCGAGGGGGAATCGCTACGCTCACGCCTTCGTCGCGAAGGCCGACTCCCGCTGTCGGAGGCCGTGGGGATTGCTCGACAGGTGGCGGACGCCCTCGCTGTTGTGCACGCCAACGACGCGCTGCACAAGGACGTGAAGCCGGAGAAGATCTTCCTCACGGGATCGCGCGCGCTGCTGATGGATTTCGGCGTGTCCCGCGCCATCACGCGGTCGATCGCGGCGACCATGACGGGGAGCGGCATCACGTTAGGCACGCCGGTCTACATGAGTCCGGAGCATGCCCGCGGCGGCGTCGAGATCGACGCCCGCGCGGATCTTTTCAGTCTCGGGTGCGTGCTCTACGAGATGCTCGCCGGCGAGCCGCCATTCACCGGCGCGAACGCGGTGACCATCCTGAAGAAGATGGTGAGCGAGACGCCGGTGCCCATCACGACGATTCGCGACTCCGTCCCCGTCGAGGTCGATGTCGCACTCGACCACCTGCTCGCGAAGGCGCCGGCGGCGCGGTATCCCGACGCAGCGCATCTGGTCGATGCCTTGTCGGCGCTCGAGTCCCGACTTCCAACGGAGCGCGTATAGGGTTTGTTGGCGGGCTCATCGTGATCTCGGGCGGAGATCCGGACGACGCACGAGCCAGATGTTCGACTGCGACTGCGTTGCGCCGTAATAGAGAGTACGACCGTCGGGCGACGCCACGATGCTGCCGAGTGGATCCGGCGGGTATGGCAACTGTCCTGCGATCTCGCGGCGCTCGAGTGACTCCACGTCCTGCATGACGAGGGCGCCCCTGGCGGTGAAGTACAACACCCGCCGATACCCGGGCAGCCACGCGACGTCGTGCGAGCGGGAATCCTGATTCAGGCGCCGAGCGCGACGGGCCGCGACGTCGAGGATGCCTTGGCCGTTCGGTTCGCCTTCCGGCGTGATGACGTAACCCGACAGCCAGCGCCCGTCCCTCGACCAGTACGACGGCACCAGGATTCCGCCGTCCACGCGCGACGGGAGTGCCGCCGCCGATTTCTCGGTCATCGGCCATGGCGCCTCACCGACGAACGCGCCGGAATCGACGACCGTTGTCATGAGCCGCTTGCCGTCCGGGGCGAACGCCGTGAATCGTGCCCCGCCTTTGAAGTCCGTCAGTCGGGTGCGTCCGCTCCCATCCAATCGGATCGACCATCCCTGGTAGATGCCGCTCGCGTTCGAGAAGAACGTGATTGCGGCGCCATCGGGAGCGAAGCGCGGCGTCCAGTCGCGCGCGTCATCATCGGTCAGACGACGGAGCTCGCTCCCGTTAGGCCTCATGATGAAGAGGTCCTGGCGACGGTCCGGGGCGTTGTTCAGCGCGAGCCACCGGCCATCGGGTGACACATCGGTGGGCACGAGAATGCCGGTGCGGTGGTGCAGCAACGTGACCGTGCCGATGCGCGCCGTCTTCGGATCGAAGGCGATCGCCGCCGGGTTCACCGATTCGAGCTTCGAGCGAAAGAGGAGTGCGGTGCCGTCAGCCGAGAGGTGTGGCAAATCCAGATCGACATCGATGCCTGACGCGACTGACTCCGGCTCGCCGGTCGCCCGACCGGATTCCTCGTCCATCGGAATGCGCCAGAGCCCCATCGTGCCGCCCCGGTCGCTGGCGAAATAGAGATACTTGCCGTCGGGTGACCACACCGGTGACCAATCGATCATCGGATCGTTCGTGACCTTGACGCGCGGTCCGCCCGCCGCGGGGATCGTTTCCAGATCGCGCTGACCACCGGTCACCGACCAGAACGCGATCCGCTGCCCGGACGGAGACCATGCGGGCTGATACAGCCCACGCGCGCCGGTCGGGTCGAGGCGCTTCGGCTCACCGCCGGATGCGTCGACCGTCCACAGGGTACCGGTGTTCGCGAGGTTGTACGCCGAGTTGACTTCCTCCGAGCCGAAGGCGATCTGCCGGCCGTCCGGCGACCATGCCGGGTGGTGGCCGAACGTCGTTAGGCGACGCGACGACTCCCCGGTTGCGCCAACGGTGAAGATGCCACCGCCGTCGACACTGTACGCGATGCGCCCACCGTCCGGCGAGTAGGCCGGCCAGATCTCGTCGGCTACCGAATCACCGGCCACCAGGACCGGGTTCCGCCCGCCGATGCGCTGCACGTAGATGTCCCAGCTCCCACGCGCGTTGCTCGCGTACGCGAAGAACTCACCGTCCGGCGAGAGGCTTGGGCTCGTCTCGACGCCGGACGCGTCGGTGAGCTGGGTGAATGATGACCACGGCGCCCCCATGGTCGCGCCCTGACGCCCAATGGTGTAGGCGACGGCCGCGGCACCCGCGACGAGCACGGCACCGACGACCATGCCGATCGCCGTCGAGCGACGGCGGCGGGCGCGCGTGGCTGCCGTGGCCGCGATCCCGACCGATGGCACCAGCAGCCCGCCGGAGTCGGTGCGCGTGAGCGCCTCGGCGAACTTCTCGGCTGTGGTCCACCGGTCCGCCGGCAACTTGGCCAGCGCTTTGACCACGGCCGTCTCCACGCTCACCGGAATGGTCTCGCGAATCGTTCTGGGTGGCGTGAGCCGGTCGGCCATCAGCTTGGCCGTGACCACCTGCGCCGTCGGCCCGGTGAACGGAGGCTCGCCCACGAGCATCTCGTACGTCACGGCACCCAGGGCGTAGAGGTCGCTTCGGGCATCGATGGTCTTCTCGCCCATGGCTTGCTCGGGCGACATGTACTGCGGCGTCCCTAACGACAGTCCCGTCTGGGTCATGCGCTTGCCGCCGGCCTGTTGCACCGCCAGGGCGATCCCGAAGTCGGCCACCAGCGCATGGCCGCCCTGCAAGAGCACGTTTTCCGGCTTGATGTCGCGATGAATGATTCCGAGCCCGTGGGCATGGCCCAGCGCGTCGGCGATCTCGCACCCGATCCGGACCGCGTCCTCGAGGGGAAGCTGGTGCTCGCGCTCGAGGCGGGTGCGCAGCGACTCCCCTCGGACGTACGGCATCACGTAGTACAGCAGACCGTCGGCCGCGCCGCTGTCCAGCAGCGGCAGGATGTGGGGATGGTGGAGCTTCGCGGTCGTCTTGATCTCGCTCAGAAAGCGTTCTTCACCTAACGTGATGCCGAGGTCCGGGTGGAGCACCTTGACGGCGACATCGCGATCGTGTCGCAGGTCGTGCGCGAGGTAGACGGTGGCCATGCCGCCCTGGCCGACCTCGCGGTCGATCCGATATCGGTCGGCGAGTGCCGCACCGAGGCGTTCCTGGGTGGCGGTCATGGCAGCCCCACGAGTTTGACGGATGGTCTGCGATCGAAGATGAGGAGCCGGTGTGTATGAGGCGCTAGGACCAAAGGTTGACGGTGATGGTCCCGTGACGAGCTCGACGGTCAGGCAGTCGTTCGGGTCAGCGGGCGGCGCATCGATCAGCGCGGCCGATCGGGATAGAGCGCGGCGAGGCGGCGCCTAACGTCGGCTACGTCATCCGCGAACACGGGCGCGGCATCCGTGCGAAGGGCAAGGTAGACGGAATATGCACGCACGGCGGCGGGTGCGTCGCCGACCGCCGCGGCGAGGCGCCCCTCGTCACGAAGCAAGGTGGAAAGCCCGACGGTCGCACCCATCTCGAGCGAACGCGTTCGCCGACGAACCGCCGCGAGTGCGGAAGCGTTGTCGCCGGCGGCCTCGAACAAACGCGCAGCGGTGAGGTTCGCGGCCAGGATGATGTGAGCATTCGTGGCCGGACGCACGGCCGCGATCGAGTCCAGCTCGGTGTGGTGGGGCATCGTCCCGCCGGCGCCGATGGGTACGGTGGCGCGAACCTGCGCGTAGGTCGCGCTGGTCGTGTCGGCGTCGATGACGGCGAGGAAGTCACGCTCGCTCGCCGTGTGGTCCGCATCCCCCGCGAAGACGTAGAGGTACGATCCCGTGGCGGCAGCGGCTGTCGGCGGCGGCGGCTCAGCCGGGCGACAGGCAATCGCAGCGAGTAGGAGAAGCGTCAGGTGGCGACGCATTATCGCCTCGGCGCGGTCTTCTCGCGCAGCTCGCGAGCCCAGTTGTGCACGACGATGGTCTGCGACTCGGCGCCCGCACGCTTGAGCATCAGGAAGCGACCGTCAGGCGCGACATCCCAGTTGGGATGCGATGAGTCGGTGAGGTAGTCGCCGGTGAGCATCACCTCCCGCGCGCCGATCGAGAACGACGCGCCCGTGGTCACATCGACCCGGATGACCTCAGCGACCGGCCCGCGATAGTAGAGCGAGCGGCCGTCACGTCCCCAGATCGGTTCCGTGCCGCCCAGATCGCTCACCTGGACGCGCGCCCCGCTTCCCGGGAACGGCCGCACGTAGATCTCGAAGCGTCCGGTCTCGTTCGATTGATAGGCAAGCCACTTCCCGTCGTGGGACAGTCGCGGCAGGCTTTCGGTGGTCGGCCCGGTGACGAGGGGGGTAACCATCCGGTCGCCCGTTAGGCGCACGGCGAGAATGTCGCGCGAAAACGTCGCGCCGGGCGCGGTGCGGTAGACGAGCCACTGGTTGTCCGGCGAGACCAGCGCCTCGAACGGTTCTTGCGCCGGCTCGTACAACACCTCGGCCGGACCGCTGCCATCCGCGGGCTGTCGGCGGATGCGGACTTGCGGGTCGCGGCTGGAAATGAAGAGCACGTACCGACCGTCCGGGGTCCACTCGGGACGGATGCTGGTCCCGTCGGACGTCAGACGCGTGAACGTGTTCCGCGCGATGTCGTAGATCCAGATGTCGCTGCCGCCGGCGCCGAAGACGGCGATCGCGATGCGCCGGCCGTCCGGAGAGTACCGAGGCGTGGAATAGGTCCCCGGCTCCCGGATCACGGGTGCGGGTGAAACGCTGCCCCGCCCCGCGATGACCGGCTGGAACTGCGCCCTTCCCTTGAGGTACGCCAGCGTCCCGGATGGCGACAGCGATGCCTTCGCTCCAGCCGTGGGATCGACCAGGATCCCCTCGTCCACCTGTACCGGCTGGCCCACCGGCCTGCGCGCCGATCGATCGAAGCGAACCGCCATTAGCCCGCCCCGTGGACCGACGTAGACGAGCTGATCATCGATCATTCCCAGAGGCATCGTGACCAGATGCTCGAACTCGGTGGACTCCGCCGAGCCGATATCGAGCACGCCCAGTCGGGGCGCGGCCGTCGAACTGTTCCCGCTCGCGAACACGATGGTCTTCATGTCCGGCAGCAGGTACGGCCACCGCCTGCCCACACGCGCGGAACCCGAGTCCGCCCCGGACACGAGGCGAGCGTCCCCTCCCGTGGCCGGTACCGCCCACAGTCCGCTGAATCCCCCGATGTAGATCGTGTCCGTCGCGCTCCACGCCAGTCCATAGGGCACGGTACCGCCCGTGGCGCCGAGCGTGACGGCCTGCCCTCCGTCCACGGCGACCTTTTTCAGAACGGCACCTTCGGTGAACGCGAGCCAGCGTCCGTCGGGAGAGAACGTCAGATTGCGTCCGGCGATGTTCGCGTCACCCACCTCACGCGCGGCGATCTCGTTCACGCGTCGGATGTACATGCGGAATCCGGAGACGCCGATCGACGTGAACGCGATCATGTCGCCGTTCGGTGACACGGCGAGCGTGGTGCCCGTGATCGCGTCGTTGACGCGGGTGTTCGGGGGCAGGTCGAAGTTCGCCCGGATAACGAGAGGCTCATCCGCGCGGGGCGGTGCGAGCCGCTGCCACGCGAGCCAGGCGCCGAGGGCAACGACGAGCGCCCACGCGGCGACCTCGCGCGCGCTGCGGCCGCGAGTCGCCCGACCGACGTGCCGGACCGGCTCGGACGCCGCGACCGATGTGGCGGTCTTCCCTTCCAGCGCGTTGGCAAACTCCTTCGCGGTCGAGAACCGGTCCGCCGGCAACTTCTCCAGTGCGCGAGCAATGGCCGCATCCACATGCGCCGGCACGCTTGGACGACCCGCGCGAACAGTCGCCGGCTTCTCCGTCAGCACCTTGGCGATGATCGCCTGCGACGTGCTCGCGGCGTGCGGCGGATCACCGACGAGCATCTCGTAGAGCATGGCGCCGAGCGAGTAGATGTCGGTGCGACCATCCACGACGCGATCGCCGGTCGCCTGCTCGGGACTCATGTATTGCGGCGTGCCTAACGACAAGCCGGTCTGGGTGATGCGCGCTCCGCCGGCCTTACTCACGGCCAGCGCGATCCCGAAGTCGGCGATCAGGGGCTGACCTTCCTGCATGAGAATGTTCTCGGGCTTGAGATCCCGATGGATCACGTTGTGCCGGTGCGCGTAATCCAAGGCGCCGGCGATGGCCGTCGCGATCCGCACCGCTTCGTCCGCGGGCAACTGCTTTTCGCGATCGAGGCGGGCACGCAAGCTCTCCCCTTCCACGAACGGCATCACATAGAAGAGCAGGCCGTCCGCCTCACCCGAATCGAACAGGGGGAGCAAGTTCGAGTGCTGCAGGTTGGCGGTAACCTCGATCTCGGCGAGAAACCGCTCGGTGCCGAGCACGGCACCGAGCTCGGGGTTCAGGACCTTGAGCGCGACGCGACGGTTGTGGCGGAGGTCGCGCGCGAGGTAGACGGTCGCCATCCCGCCACGGCCCACTTCTCGGTCGATCGTGTACCGACTTGCGAGCGCAGCAGCCAGACGCGTCTGGGTCATCGGGCGACCTCGGTGGCGTGGGTCCGGATCATGGCGTCGCTCCCGCCGAACCGCGGAGTCGACGAAGCAACGCTGGGACGTTCTGAATCACCACGATATGGCTGCCTGCGCTGCGCTGCACCATCGCGAACGTCTGACCGTCGGGCGAGACGTCGTAGTTCGCGTGGGGCTGCCCAAGGACCATGTCGTCGACCGGGAAGAGCGCACGCTGGCTCACCACGCCGAACGTGGGCGATGTGCGGAGCGTCGCCGCGATGAGCTCGCTCTTGCCACCGTTGGCCGATCGATAGAACACCTCACGCCCGTCGAGCGACCACGCGGGCTCCGTCGCGCCACCCTGGGAGATCTGTACCTGTTCGCCGTCGCCATCGAGGGGTCGGACGTAGACCTCCTGGGTTCCTGACTGGTTCGATACGAACGCCAGCCAACGCCCGTTAGGCGACGGCGCCCCGAAGTTCTCTTCGTACGGGCTCGCGACCAGCGGCTCGACCGGCCCGCGCCCGTTGCCCGCCACTCGCGCGATGTCGCCGTTCGACTCACCACGCAGGTCGTTCCCGTCGGTGATGAGTGCGCTGCCATCCTTGAGCCACGTTCCCGTGAAGGTCAGGTTGGGCGATGTGAACAGCGACTCGGCCGGCTCGGTGCTCCCTGGTCGCGTCCGATAGAGCGTGAGCGTCCCACTCTTGAGTGAGATGTAGGTCAGGAAACGCCCGTCGGGCGACCAGACGGCGTCGTGACCGTCACGGTCGAAGGTCGCGCGCGTCAGCGTCCGGCGATCGAGCGCGAGCGTCCAGACGTCCCGCCCTTCCGACGTCGAGATGTCCACTGACAGACGCTGGCCGTCGGGTGAAAAGCGCGGCGCGTGCACGTTGGCGCGCTCCGTGATCAGGCTCTCGGACCGGCCGTTCCGGCCCACCAAAACGAGCGACCGTGGCGTCTCCGGGATGTAGGCGAGCGTTCCGGCATCGTTCACGGCGAACTGCGCGATCCCGGACCCCGTCGTCATCACGCCTGTCGCGATCGGCGTCGAACGACTGGTCACGCGCCGTTGGCCGAGCTCGAACGGCGTCGCGGTGACGGTGCCGTCGGGCAGGACGGCTACGAGCTCGCCAAACGCGTAGCGGATTTCGATGAACGGCCCGTCCAGTAAGGGACTGAGCGTTGCGTTAGGCAGGTGGAGCAGCATGGCCGGTCCCGACACGGTTCCCGCGGGCGCGCGCACCACGATCGCGGTCCGGCCGTCACTCAGGATCTGCTGGAGCCGTAGCCCGAGGACCTTCTCGCGCGGCATCGGGATTGCCGAATCGGCCGGCGTGACCCGAACGAGCGAGTTGAGGTTGTAGTCCGAGTACCAATAGGAGCCGTCGGGACCCCACGTCCCCGAGAAGGCCGAGGCCGGAACCGGCATGGCGCGTGGCGTCCCCCCGGTGATCGGCAAACGAAACGTTCCGGTCAGGCTGGAGCCGAAGAGCGTTTTGCCGTCGACGCTGATCGAAGCGTCGGCCAATCCCTGCGAACCGGAGATCTCGATCGACTGCTCCGCATCCAGACGTCGCAGGAAGAGCGCGAGGACGCTCTTGCCGGTGCCCAGTCCGCTGTACACGATCGCATCGCCAGTAGGCGTGATGGCGATCTGACGGTTGAGCGACGATCCTCCGGTTCCCCCGAGGTTGGGGGCAATGATCGCGAGTCGCGACGGCGGCACCTCCCTTGCACCTGGGCGACTCCAGAAACGTCCTCCGCCGAACGCCGCCGCGGCGATCGCCACGGCGCCGACTCCCAGCAGGATCGCGCGAGCGCTCCGATGTGGCTCAGCAGCTTGGCGATGTCCCGTGGCCCGGCGCGTCGCCGACGTGCCTTCGCCGGCGCCGCCTAACGCCGCCGAGTAGGCGCGAGCGCTCTCGAACCGATCGGCGGGGAGTTTCTGCAACGCGGTATGCACCGCCTCGGCAACGTGCGGCGGAATCGTCTTCCGGAGCGACGTCGCCTCCGCCGCCTCGGCGGTCAGGACTTTCGCGACGATGGCCTGTGCCGTCGGGCCGGTGAACGGCGGCTCCCCCGTCAACATCTCGTAGGTCACGCAGCCCAGCGCGTAGACGTCGCTCCGCGCGTCGATCTCCCGCTCGCCCATCGCCTGCTCGGGGCTCATGTAGTGCGGCGTCCCTAACGACATGCCCGTTTCGGTCATCCGCGAGCCGCCCGCTTTGCTGGCCGCGAGCGCGATGCCGAAGTCGGCCACGAGCGCCGACCCATCGTGCAGCAGGATGTTCTCGGGCTTGATGTCGCGATGAATGATCCCATGGCGATGGGCGTAGTCGAGGGCGCTCGCGACCTCCGTGGCGATCCGGACGGCGTCCGGGATCGGCAGCTGTTTCTCGCGCGTCAGGCGGTCACGAAGTGAGATGCCATCGACGAACGGCATGACATAGTAGAGCTGCCCGCTCGTCTCGCCCGAGTCGAAAAGCGGCAGAATATGCGGGTGTTGCAGATTCGCCGTCGTCCGAATCTCCGAAAGAAACCGTTCGGCACCGATGACCGCTGCGAGCTCGGGCTTCAGGACCTTGACGGCGACCTGACGGTGGTGCCGGAGATCGTGGGCCAGGTAGACCGTGGCCATGCCACCGGCACCGAGCTCACGCTCGATCCGATAGCGGTCGGCGATCGCTGCGGCGAGTCGCGCGTTAGGTGCGGTCATGGTCGTGCCGGCTCCGAGACCGGCCGGTTCACAATCCAGATGTTGGACTCGACCTGCCGAGCGCCGTAATACAGCGTTTTGCCATCGGGGGAGGCCGTGATGCTGGCGAGCAGGTCCGGCGGGTATGGCAGACGCCCAGTGATCTCGCGACGGGCGAGTGACTCGACGTCCTGCATGACGAGGGTCCCGCGGTCAGTGAAATAGACAACCGACCGGGAGCCTGGCATCCACGCGAGGTCATATCCGCGGGAATCGTCGTTCAAGCGACGGGCACGGCCCGTCGCGATGTCGTAGACGCCGAACCCATTCGGCTCCCCCGCAGCATTCCTGATAAAGCCCGAAATCCGTCGGCCATCCCGCGTCCAGTAGGTCGGCCTCATCGTGCCGCCGGCAACCTC
>Ga0075421_100012714_pt1 | contig 10472 bp, 8 predicted proteins | sample SoiMetdeltSBSDD5_FD_75292 | JGI IMG/M metagenome (GOLD analysis project Ga0075421, IMG submission 75292) | Bulk soil microbial communities from a Populus tree surrounding site in Tennessee, USA - Soil MetaG P. deltoides SBSDD5 | ecosystem: Environmental > Terrestrial > Soil > Tree plantation... | reverse complement strand
CAAGAAATTTCTTTCCTTGAATCAGTGAATACACGACGAATGTGGTCTGTGCAAGTTGATTTAGTATTGTTTCAGCGATCAGGTGGAATATAAATACTACGCGGTTTGGGGCCGGTAGTATTTATAGGACTGAGTGAGGAAGAGTGGCGGGCACGTGTAAAATTCAGGCTCTCGCCGCAAAATTGCTTTGAGTGCGGGGAATTATTATTACAAAATTTTTAGAAAGTCTTGTAAAATTTACTGATTTTTCCATTTCCACTTATCAAGATTTTAAAACAGCAACGCGTAGGGTTTAATTGGCGTACCTTCCAATGCAGAGACGTGCTGGTTCAAAAATTGCGCTATTGCTTTCCAGTCTCCGTTATTAATCAATGAAGCTTCTTATTAAAAACATGGTGAGCCTCCGGTGCAAGATGATTGTAAAATCTGAGCTGGAGAAAATGCATTTGCATTCTACCGTTGTAGAACTGGGCGAGGTGAACATCATGGAAGATCTTTCTTCTGAACAGAGAAAAGACCTTAAAACTTCGTTGTTAAAATCCGGGCTCGAATTACTGGAGGATAAAAAAAGCATCCTCATTGAAAAAATAAAAAATATAGTTGTGGAGATGGTGCATTATAGCGACGAGGTTCCCCTGATGAATTTCTCGGCTTACCTGAGTGAAAAATTAAATTATGATTACAATTATCTCTCTAATCTTTTTTCGGAAGTAAAAGGCATCACAATCGAACATTTCATTATCGCACATAAAATTGAAAGGGCAAAAGAATTATTAATTTATAACGAACTTACTCTTACTGAAATTGCAGAAAAACTCCACTATAGCAATGTGTCCCACCTTTCTAACCAATTTAAAAAGGTTACAGGCTTAACACCCACCTTTTTTAAGAAAATGAAACATAAAAGGCTGGTGGCTCTTGAGAATCTGTGACACTCTCTTTTAGCTCTCCTTACGTACGAACATTAAATTCTACAACACTTTATCATAATCCTGTAATGATTTCTCCCGCTAATAGACTGACCTTTACACCAATCGCTTCTTCAAAATTAAAATCATGAACAATCAATTAGACAGCATAGAACTTCAAAAATCAAAACCACATATTATAGTAGAGATATTGGAATATGTACCTAATTCCATTTTGATGAAGACTATAATCAAAAAGACGACTGGAAATATCATTGTTTCGTCCCTGGACGCCGGTGAAGAACTATCTGAAAAAACGCTTCCATTCGATACGTTCATTCAAATAATTGATGGCGCGGCACAGGTGGCAATCGGAAACAAAAAATATAAACTTAGACTGGGCGAAGGAATTATTATACCTGCACATGTTTCACATTGCTTTACCGCAACGGAACAATTTAAAATGATCTCCACGATTATTAAAAGTGGCTACGAAGATTAATAGCCGAAAAAATTCAATTAGAAAACAGAAGTGCCTTTCTAGAGTGCACCGCATCCAACGATCCATAACTATTTTTGTTTGACGGATGAGTTATGAATATTATTATTTGGGTGACCGGTCTACATCTGAACATTACAGGCGTCAGAAATGTAATGCTGTCCGCCGGCGAAACAGTAAATGTATCCGCGGAAAGAATGGAAATATGCTGGTAAGTTTTGATGGAATTAAGGTTGTCGTGCCGGCGAGGGTTGTTAAGAAAACTGAAGCCGGCTTAAGCGTTTGGCACAGACCCTATTTTGCCTTATTTTTGCCGCCCTGACGGAAAATGGTCCCGTAGCTCAACTGAATAGAGCATCTGACTACGGATCAGAAGGTTTCAGGTTTGAATCCTGACGGGATCACAAAGCCCCCTAAAATACGGGGGCATTTTTTATGAAGATCCTTATTACCGGAGCCAATGGGTTTTTGGGCTATTACCTTGTTGAACAGTTGCTCAATAAGAATTACGAGGTGATTGCCACCGGTCGGGGTCAGTCCCGCTTACCTTTTTCAAAGCATAAAAATTTTCACTATGAAGAAATGGATTTCACCGATCCGTTTTCAATACACGATGTGTTTGAAAAGATAAAGCCGGAAGTGGTTGTTCATGCCGGTGCCATGAGCAAACCTGATGAATGTGAACTTGACCAGATGAAAGCTTATTTAGTAAATGTTGAAGGGACTGTTCAGCTACTTATTAACGCCGAAGACATTAAAAGTTTTTTCATTTTTCTTTCTACTGATTTTGTTTTTGATGGCGAAAGAGGAATGTACAATGAGAACGACATTCCCAACCCCGTCAATTATTATGGGCGTACTAAATTAGAAGCGGAGGAGGCCGTAAAAGAGTATGAATTCGATTGGGCGATAGTAAGAACAGTGCTGGTGTACGGTATAAATCATTCCGGACATAATAACATTTTAAAGATCGTAAAAGAAAAACTGGAAAAAGGGGAGGAGTATAATATAGTAGACGACCAGGTGAGAACGCCAACTTATGTGGAAGATCTTGCAACAGGAATTGTAACCATCATTGAAAAAAAAGCTACCGGGGTTTTTCATTTATCAGGAAAAGATATGTTAACTCCCTATCAAATGGCGATAAAAACAGCTGAAATTCTTAACCTTGATAGTTCCGTGTTGAAAAAAGTTACTGCGGAAAGCTTTAGCCAGCCGGCAAGAAGGCCATTAAAAACAGGATTTGTAATTGATAAAGCAAGAAAAGAATTGGGTTATGAGCCGCTAAGTTTTGAAGAGGGCTTGAAAAAAACATTTGAGTGATCAATGTGGTTTACCAAATGCTTTTTCCCCGGCACGGATCGCCACTGATAGCCTGTTTTCAGCAGGAGGAATAGGACAATTGAATTTCCCGCTTACATAAGCACAGTAAGGATTATAAGCTCGGTTGAAGTCGATAACAAACTTATCACCGGCAATATCTCTTATTTCAAGATCGATATATCGGCCGCTTTCATAGGTTTCCACGCCGGAAGTGGCGTCGGTAAAAGGAATAAATAAATGATCACGGTATTTTTCGGTTGTCATCAGGTCCTGGCTTTGATAAATATGCAACGCAAGTGTTGTATCGTTTATGGAAAAATGAATGATACCATAAGTCCTGTAGTTCTTTTTTATCGGCCCTGAAGTTTCCATTCTGAACCATGGGGCATTGGGTGTTCTTTCGAACCTGCAATTAATAAGGTATTGTTCATTGACCTGATAAAACGATATCAGGCCTTTGTCTTTCCCTGTAACAACTTCATGGTCCTTTACATATTTCTTGAAATATGCTTCTACTGAATCTTTGTATGCTTTGTTCTGGCCAAAAGAACCGCTTGCCAATAAAAAAGAAGCCAGTATCGAAAATATCTTCATAATCATTTAATCTTATCAGGAGTGGTGCTAATTCATCAGCAGCACATTCACACTTCGCTGCAAAATATTGAATGCGATCTCCGCCATCAGGTTTTCTTTATCAAGGGTGGGATTTACTTCTGTTATTTCAAAACAGCAAACTTTCCTGTTGTGCATGAATTTACTGATCAGGTCTTCAACCTCTCTTTCCCGCAAGCCATTGCCAACCGGCGTTCCAGTGCCTCTCGAAATAGAAGAATCCAATGCATCGACATCAAAGCTTATATAAATATCAGTGCATTCATCAAGATAACGGATCACGGAACGAACAATGTTTTCCGGCCCTTTCATTCTTACTTCTTTGGTTGAGATCAATCTGATATTATGTTTATCGATCACATATTTTTCCTCTTTCTCATAATCCCTTGTTGAGATCAATACCAGGTCCTCCGGTAATACTTTTGGTGAAACTTTTCCAATGTTCTTTAATTTCTCCCAATATGTTTTCGTTTCGTCATCCAGCTCGTGAACTGCACAATCCATATTATCTTCTCCAAGCGTAATGGCCAGTGGCATGCCGTGTACGTTACCTGATGGAGTGGTATAAGGCGTATGCATATCTGCATGGGCATCGATCCAGATAACACCCAGCTTGCTTTTTGGTTTTGCCATTTTTATACCCGCAATGGTGGCACCTGCAATGCTATGATCGCCGCTTAATACAACAGGGAAGAAATTATTCTTTATCGTTTCAGCAACAGCCTTACTTACTTTATCATACATCGAATAAACACCTTTCACTCTTTTTGCATAAGGTGATTCAATCGGCTCATACAACAATTTATTTTCATGCACGATCTTCTCCGATGGAAAATGAATAAAGAAATTACTCATGAAATCCATCGCCGCTATTTTGATGGCCTCTATTCCAAGACTGGCGCCTCTGGTGCCGGCACCAATTTCAGACGGTACTTCAATAAGCTTGATATTACGCATATCATCTTTTTTTCAAAAACCACATCAAAAAAATCTATGAAGATGAGCCGACCCGATAGCTATCGGAGTAAGTAAAAGCGGCAAAAAATGATGCAGCAAATCGTTTTTCAGGATGAGGCAAAGCTAAAAAAACGGCCCCGGAAAACCTAATGAGTGTTAGCAATGGTAATGTTATTTATTTGAGCTCCAACTCCAAAGGAATTCATCGGTGACCTGGATTTTTGCATAAGCACCGGGCTTATTCTTAACATAAGATCAAGCCTCGCAGGGGCAATGTGTTTATAGAAAAATAACAAAAATGACCCTGACTCCGACGGAGTCTCGTGAGTGCGCCAACACTTATTCATGTGCCGCAAGGACCGGTATCGAACTGTGAAAAGCAAGTTTTTTGGTGGCGCTGCTTTTGAACACAGAATCATAAAAGCCATGATTACGGGGAACATTTATCACAATATCAATATTCTTGTCGCGTATAAACTGCTCCATGGTTTCATGAAAATCGAAAGTGGTTATAAAGTAGAATTCGGGATTGTATTCGTTGAACTGTTCTAAAAGCCAAGCCCTTTCTTCTCTTAATTCTTCATTGAGTGCCACATGTATCTCGCTGTTCACATTTACAATATGAAGCTGTGGTTTAAAGAAATCAAGTACAGACTTCAGGTAAGTCACAGGAGTTATTTCTTCTACATCTTTAAAATCAGAAGCAAGCGCCACATTATTAATTCCGTTGAATTTCGCCTGGGCAGGAACGATCAACACAGGACAAACATCGCGCATAGCGATCTTTAACGTGTTGCTTCCAATCAGCGCCTGTCTTAGTGGTGATTTTCCTGTAATTCCCATTACAATCAATGTAGCTGTTTTTTGGTAGGCCAATCTTTCGAGCGAATCAACAAGATCACTTCCTTTTTCACGGATACACTCAATTTCCTTGTCACCTTTTCCCAGCAATTCAATTTTCAGGCTGTCCAGGTAATGACCTGCTGTGTCATATTCGTCGTCATCGTCATAAAGGTTATAAAGAATAATATTTGCGTCTGGCTTTCCGCTGAGCATTTCTGCAGCATACCGGGCTGCGTTAAGCGCAGTTTCAGAAAAGTCAACAGGGATGATCACGGTCTTCATGCATAAGTAGTTTTGTCGGTTAGACGTTTCAAAAAAGCAACCGAAAATAGCACATTATTTTGATGGGTGTAAAATTTTGTAAGATGATGATTTTGTTACCAGTCCCGATAGGAATCGGGAGAATTCTATGGGGGTGTCCCTTGCACAGTTTATCCTGAGCAAAGCGAAGGGCACTCTTGTACTGTAGCAATTCAATTTGCCTTAGAAGATTCGTTAATTTTTCCGTGCTGAAAATCCTTCAGTAGTATTTCTGCTGTTTCGATCAGCTCTCTTGTGGAGGTGCGTTTGTCCCCTAATCTTCTCCAGGAGTCTTTGAGAAATTCAAACATTTGACTCGGTATTGTATCGAGAGATTGCTTCGGCTTTACTGAACTAAATCCGTAAATAGCTTAACTAGACAGCCTCGCAATGACGAACACCTTGAGAGGTTGAGACAGCGACTCAGCCCCGTATGCTCTTCGTCATTGCGAGGCTTGGCGTTTGGAAGACCGAAGCAAAATGTTTGTTATGCCAAGCCGAAGCAAACTATAAATTCAAAGCGAGCGGAAAAACTCCTCAAATTCATGTTTGCACCAGGCGTTCCGACGGAACGCTTTGCGCCATGACTAGTTTTTCCATCAACATCTTGTCTCCTAGGGACAAGGCAGGCCTTATTTCTTCATGAGGATTTTAAATTCGTCCAGAAGAATGTAACCTAATTCGATAAAATAATCTGCACCGTCGTATTTACTGGCGTTCAGTGTTTCTTTAGCCAGATACTTTTTCAAGTCTTTTTCATTCAGATAGTACCGCAGATCTTTTGGCGGGGACTGATCAAAATCCTTTGAAATCACTTTGATCAACAACTCATCATCATAATAAAATACATCAAACCGGGTAGGGATATTTTTCCTGGTTGAATCTTTATGATGGAAGTCGGTAGCATAAATGACTTTGTGTAATTTATCTTTTGCAAAATAAAATTTCAAACATTCGATAGTCGATAAGTCGGAGTACGAAATGGAAAGTGTGTCGCAAACCGTATTTAGTTTCAAGTTTTTTTGCGCCTCGATCATCTTGACAATACTGTCTATTCGCTTTGTGGGGGGCTGCGAATGTCCCTGTATATAAAGAGCTAGGGGGATAAAAAACAGCATTAGTTTTTTCATAACAATAAGAACAGAAAAATTACAGGGACATTATTAAAATGCGCTACAGAATTCCTAAACTTGAATCCCGAAGAAACGCTTTGTGCTTTGTTGATTTGTGTACCCACAGGTTATCCCGACAGGACAATGAAGGTTTTAGCCGAATAGAATTCCTGATGTTGCAGGGAGCGTCGCAAGGGACCATCAATCAGGGAACCAAAGCCGATGGCCAAAAAATCTTTTCCCTAATTTTAACGCAATGCTGTGAATAAGTACTTCTTATTTAATTGATTTTTGGAGATTATATTCGCCGCTATAAAACGTTTGCCCGTGCGCCTAAAAAGTCTTGAAATTAAAGGTTTTAAAAGCTTTGCTGACAAAACTGTTGTCAACTTCGACGACAACGTAACTGGTATCGTTGGCCCTAATGGATGCGGTAAATCTAATATCGTGGATAGCATCCGCTGGGTAATCGGCGAGCAAAAGATCAGCCACCTGCGTAGCGAAAACCTCGACAGTCTGGTCTTTAATGGCTCCAAAAGCCGTTCCGCTTCGGGTCTTGCCGAAGTCAGCCTGACCTTTGAGAACACAAAAAATCTTCTGCCTACTGAGTTCAGCACTGTAACGATTACCCGCAAATTTTATAAAAGTGGTGAGAGTGAATATCGCCTGAATGATGTTCAGTGCCGGTTAAAGGACATCCAGAATCTTTTTATGGATACGGGTGTATCAACCGATTCTTATGCCATCATTGAATTGGGAATGGTTGATGATCTTATCAAAGACAAAGAAAATAGCCGTCGACGCATGTTGGAGCAAGCCGCCGGTATTTCTATTTATAAAACAAGAAAGAAAGAGGCAAAGCTGAAGCTTGATGCCACCGAACAGGATATTGCCCGTATTGAAGACCTGTTGTTTGAAATAAATAACCAGCTAAAAACCTTAGAGAACCAGGCAAAGAAAGCTGAAAAATATTACGAGGTTAAAAAAGAATACCGGGAAGTAAGTGTTGAGTTAGCAAAAGCGGCGTTGGAAAGTTTTAATCTTACTTATAAAGAATTAAATGGGCAGCATGATGAGGAAACTGACAAGAAGATAAAGTTAGAAGCTGAGATAGCAACCGATGAAGCAGCATCGGAACAGGATAAGGTCTTGTTCATTGAAAAGGAAAAAGAGTTGCAGGCAATGCAACATGCTTTTAATGAAATGTTGCAGCATTTAAGAACAAAAGAAAATGAAAAGAATCTCGCTGCTCAAAAACTGGATCATTTAAAAGAAAGAGAAGAAGGCCTGCAGGATTTCCTGCAAAAAGCAGAAGGACAGCAACTGGGTATTGAAGAAAGTATTGCATTTACCGGCTCGCAATTGGAAGAAGAAACAAAAGCATTGCATGGGATGAATGAACAGCTGATGCAATTGAGGAACGAAATGGATGCTAAGCGGATAGTAATGGACGAGAAAAGGATTACGTTGGATGCCTTGCGCAGCGGTTACCAACAGGTGCAGCGCAACCAGTTTGATGCTGAAAAGAAAGTTGCGATCGCTGATACATCAATTCAAAATCTGGGCCGTGCCATTCTGCAGATCGAAGATGACAAAGTAAAGAGAGATCAGCAACGTACGTATTTGGCCGACGAACTTCATTTGCGTGAAAGAGAGCTGAACATAAAAAGGACCGATCTCGACCAATTACAAAAGCACCAGGAATACACAAAGGAGCAAATATTGCAAACGCAGGCATTACTTGAATCTTTACGAGGAAGAATGGCCGATGAGACGCGTAAGCTGGATGCAAAAAGGAATGAGCATGATCTTCTGAAAAGTTTGATCGATTCCATGGAGGGTTACCCTGACAGTGTAAAGTTCCTGCATAACAATGATGGCTGGAATCACACAGCCCCGATACTTTCTGATATTATTTATGTAAAAGAAGAATACAGAACTGCATTGGAAAATGTACTTGAGCCATATTTGAGTTACTATGTAGTAAATAATTTGCAGGAAGGTCTGCAGGCGGTGCACTTGCTTGACGATCACAAAAAAGGAAAGGCAAATTTCTTTTTATTAGATAAACTAAATGAGGTCATCGTAGAGACAGGGCATGCCCTGTCTCTGCAACCTGGAATAATTTCCGCATTGGATGTAATCGAGGTGGATGAAAAATACCGGGGTCTGGCTCATCATCTTTTAGCCAATGTAATCATTGCTGAAAATGAAGAGGTGCTGGAAAACAGCAATGGTTTTGTTGTAATAGAAAAGACCGGTCGCTATGTAAAAGGAAAATATTCTCTAACTGGAGGGAGCGTGGGTTTATTTGAGGGAAAAAAGATTGGCCGCGCAAAGAACCTGGAGAAATTGCAGGAAGATATCATTGCCCAGGCCGCAGTTGTTGAGTTATTGAAAGAAGAGATCCAGGAAAGACATAATGAAGTAATTGCCTTTAACGAAGATCTGCGTGAATATACCTTGAAGAACACAGAAATTGAGATACAGGAACTCACGAACAAAGTGTTCTCATTGCATAACAAGCTCGAAAACCTTCATGCACTGCAGGGCCAGGGTCAGCAAAGATTAGAGGATCTGAAAAACGAGATACACCAAACACAGGGTTCCGTGGAAGCTACCCGCAATGACCTGAAGTGGCTAAGTGAAGAGTTGGTGTTGCAGGCCGCCAAAGTAAATGAAGGAGAGGAAATATTTAAGAGTGAAGAAGCCGGTTATAATGATTCCAGCCGGCAGTACAATGAATTCAACCTGTATGTAACAAAACAGCAAAGTAAGATCGCTGCCTTAAGACAGGAGTTGGATTTTAAGAGCAATCAACTAAAGGAGCTTCAGCAACAGATTGCAAATAATACTTCACAACTTTCGGAAACAAGACAACAGATTGAACAGTGTATTGAACAACTCGAGCAGGTGGAAGATGAACTGTTCAACATGATGAAAGGAAAAGAAGAAGAGGAGAGAAAATTGAATGAAGCTGACCAGGCTTATTATAATTTTAGAAATGAATTAAATGAGAAGGAAAGTCTTCTTCGGCATAAAATCAAGGATAAAGAGCAGGTAGAGCATTTGCTGGCTGAAATAAAAGATAAGCTCAATGATGTGAAGCTGCAGTTAGCGGGAATGAAAGAAAGACTGCATGTTGAATTCCGCATTCACCTGGAAGATATTCTTGATGAAGCAAGAGTAAATGAAATGACGGTAGAAGAGCTGCAGGAAAGGACCGACAGGATGAAGAAGAGGTTAGAAAATCTTGGGGAAGTGAATCCAACGGCGATCGAAGCTTTCACGGAAATGAAGAAGCGTTATGATTTTATTCTTGAACAAAAGAATGACCTCGTATCTGCAAAAGAAAGTTTGTTACAAACCATTCAGGAGGTTGAAGCAACAGCCAATCAAAAATTCCTGGAGACATTTCATAAAGTACGGGAGAACTTTCTTAAGGTATTTAAGTCATTGTTTACAGAAGACGACCAATGCGATCTTATTCTGGAAAACCCGGAAAACCTTGCTGAGACCGGTATTGATGTAATTGCCAAACCTAAAGGAAAACGTCCGTCTTCATTAACCCAACTAAGCGGTGGCGAAAGGACATTAACGGCAACAGCTTTATTGTTCGCCATATACCTTATCAAGCCTGCGCCATTCTGTATTTTGGATGAGGTGGATGCCCCGCTTGATGATGCCAATGTTGGTAAGTTCACAAATATGATCCGCGATTTCAGTGGCAATTCTCAGTTCATTATTGTAACCCATAATAAAATGACGATGAGTGCTGTTGATGTCATCTATGGGGTGACTATGCAAGAGCCGGGTGTTAGCAGGCTTGTTCCTGTTGATTTCAGAAGTCTCAACTAAAACCCCCTGTCCCCCTAAAGGGGAGACTTAGGTTGTAGAAACTTTAATGGAATCAACCGT
>Ga0075421_100012713_pt1 | contig 10473 bp, 5 predicted proteins | sample SoiMetdeltSBSDD5_FD_75292 | JGI IMG/M metagenome (GOLD analysis project Ga0075421, IMG submission 75292) | Bulk soil microbial communities from a Populus tree surrounding site in Tennessee, USA - Soil MetaG P. deltoides SBSDD5 | ecosystem: Environmental > Terrestrial > Soil > Tree plantation... | reverse complement strand
CCACGTCAAGCTCGCCTCTTCCAATTTTCAATAACCAACACACAACAAGGAGAAACACGATATGAGACTCATGCTCATCACAGGAATGCTGTGCCTAGGTGCTCTGGCCCAGGCTCAACAGGTCGTCTTCGATTACGATCGGTCGGCCAACTTCAGCTCCTATAGGACCTATCAGTGGGCAGAATCCCGCGGCGCGGCCGCAGGTAATCAACTCATGGACCAGAACATCAAGCGCGCCATCGACGCCCAGCTCGTCCTTAAAGGCATGCAGCGCGTCGAATCCGGCGGTGACCTCCAGGTCGTCTACCACGCCGCCATCGATCAGGAGAAGCAGTTCGACGGTTGGGGGTCCGGACCGCGCTTCTGGGGCACAACCCGCGTCACCTCCTCTACCATCGAAATCGGCAAGCTTGTCGTTGAGATCCACGACGCCGCCCGCAAGCAGGTTGTCTGGCGTGGCGCCGCCGAGAAGACGCTCGATATCAAGAAGGATCCAGACAAGAACTATCAGAACCTGCAAAAGGCCATGGCGAAGTTGTTCAAAAACTACCCGCCCGACATGACCAATTAGCCATTGGAACAATCCTCCCGGACTGTCATCCACGGAAACCTCAAACTCGCGCCCGGCGGTGCAACAATGCACCGCCGTTTCTACCTCAGGAGCAATCCATGACCTCCAAGCGCATCGTCTTCTGTACCTTCGGCTCGCTCGGCGACATCTTTCCCTACCTCTCCATCGCCCGCGAATTGCAGGCCCGCGGCCACCACCCCCTCATCGCAACTACACGCTGCTATCGCACACTCATCGAATCCCACGGCATTCCCTTTCACCCCATCCGCCCCAACATCGATGTCACCGATCCCTCCATCCTCCGCCGTGTCATGGACCGCCGCACCGGCGGCCGCTATATCATCTGCGATCTCCTCTTTCCCGCCCTGCGCGACTCTTACGAGGACACCGTCTCCGCTTCCGCCCGCGCAGACCTCCTCGTCACCCATCCCGTCACTCTCTCCGCTTTTCTCTACGCACGAAAAACAGGCATTCCATGGGTCTCCACCGCACTCGCTCCCATGAGCATATATTCCGTCTATGATCCCCCGGTGCTCCCGGGCATCCCTTTCGCCGAAAAGCTGGCCACTTTCGGACCTGCTGTTCAACGCCGCCTCCTGACAGCCCTCGCCTTTCTCTTCGAGCCGCAGTGGAAACCCTTCCGTAAATTCGAAAAGGAACTCGGTCTGCCCCCTGCGCCGAACCCGCTTCTTCAAGGCCACTCGCCCCAAATGATCCTCGGCCTCTTCTCGCCCATGCTCGGGAAGCCGCAGTCCGATTGGCCTCCGCACGCCCATGCCACCGGTTTCCCGTTCTTCCCTCAACGCGACGAACTCTCACCGGAGCTTCAGCGCTTTCTCGACTCCGGCGCGCCGCCTTTGGTCTTCACACTTGGCACGGCCGCTGTCGGTGCCGCCGGAGATTTTTTTCAATCCAGTGCCGAAGCCGCTTACTGCCTCGGACTCCGCGCCATCCTCCTAAAAGGGCGCGATCCCAATTACTGGCCCGTCAAGGACCTCCCGCCCGGCGTCATCGCCGTTCCCTACGCGCCCCACTCGGCACTCTTTCCTCGTGCCACAGCCGTCGTCCACCAGGGCGGCATCGGCACCACCGCCGAAGCCATGCGTGCCGGTCGACCCATGCTTGTCGTTCCTTATAGCCACGATCAGCCGGATCACGCCGCGCGGCTCGCTCGACTTGGCGTCGCCCGCACCATCTCCCGCGAACGCTACAACAGCAGAATCGCAGTTCGCGAGATCGACATCCTTCTTCGCGCTCCCGCCTACACACGCCGCGCCGCGGAAGTCAGCCTCGTCATCGGTAGCGAAAACGGTGCCGCTCATGCCTGCGATCTACTCCTGAACATGTTGAAGGAGCCGCGGACTCCGGACCGTGCCCACGGCGAGCTGACCGTAGTCGCAGGGTCCCCTCACGGCAAGGACGCCTGATTTCTCGCCGGTCCTCACTGCAGATTCAGGTGCCAGCGACTCACCAGCGCTCGCGAGTAACTACGGCGCGATGAAACGCAATTCCCTGATAGCTTCCCGCAAAAATTTTCGCATCACCATGCAGGAGGCACTGATGGCCACACATGTACTGGGCAGCTTGCGGCGCCTGAATCGCTTCGTGGGGACTCTCTCCCTCGCATTCAGCATCGTATCGGCGGCTCTCGCCCAATCCGAGCTACTCACCCTCGACGAGGCCGTCCGGCTTGCCGTCGATCACAATCGCACCATCCAACAAACCGCTCTGAGCGCGAAGGAGTCAGACGATGTAATCTCCGCCGCCAAGACACAGCGGCTCCCCTCCTTCAAGTTCAGTTCCACCACCGGCATTTTGCTCACTCGCCCCACCGTGACCTTTGAAAAGGGTGCCTTCGGCGAGTATCCGGGCATCGGCCCTATCCCCGGCGACACCACGCGCATCGCCTCTCCGCGCAAGCCAACGGCAATGCTCGAATCGCAAGTCGCGCTGCCGCTCACACAGCAATACAAGATCGGCCTCAATCTCAAACTCCTCAACGTGAACAAGCGCATCGCCTTGGAACAGGTGCGCCTCACGCGCCAGGAAGTCGTTCGCCAGGTGCGCCAGACTTACTACTCCATCGTTCAATCGCAAAGCTCCCTCGACACCATCGAACAGAACCTCGCGCTGCTTCGCGAAATCGTCGCCGAAACCGGCAACTATGTAAAAGCCGGCACCGCCCTCAACGGCGACCTGCTCAACGTCCAGGCACGTCTCGCCCAAGCTGAATCCGATAAGGTATCTCTCACCGGCCCACTCGCCACGCAGAAGGAACAATTGAATCTCCTCCTCGGCCGCCGCATCGACACCGACTTCCGCGTCTCCCCTACCGTCGAAGCCACCTGGATTCCCGAACTCGCCGAAGCGCGCGAACGCGCCGTCGCCTCGCGCCCTGACCTCCAGCAGGCCCGACTCAAAGTCGAGCAGGCCGATCTCGACCGGCGCAAAAAGAAAAGCGAGTCTATCCCCGACGTCAGCCTCAGCGTGTCCTACTACTCAGCCATCAATGTCTCGTCCACGCTTCCCCGCAACCTCGCCATCGCCGGCGTCTCCACAAGCTGGGAACCATTCGATTGGGGACGCAAACGCCACGAGCTCGCCCAAAAAGGAAAGGTTACGCAGGAAGCCACTCTTGCCCTGCGCGAAATGGAAGACAAGGTGCGCATCGAGGTCGGCAGCGCGCACCGCAAGATGCAGGAGGCTCGCACCTTCCTCACCGCCGCCCGCGCTGGGCAGGAAAGCACACGCGAATCGGTACGCCTCGCCCGCGTGCGGCTTCGCAACGAAGCCGTCCTCATGAAAGACGTCCTCGAAGCCCAGGCGGACCTGGCTTTAGCCAACGAACGAACCCAAAAGGCGCACGCCGCGTACTGGTCGGCTCGCGCGGATCTTGAAAAAGCGATCGGAGAAGAGCAATGAGATCTCACCTGATTTGGATCACCACTGCTGTGCTGGCCTCAACCGCCTGCGAGAGACAGAAAGTCGTCGAACGGCCCCTCACTGCCGTGCGTACCGTGGCCGCTGAAGCCGCGCCAGTCCCGAACGAAGTGCGCTACTCCGGCGTTGTCGTCCCTGACACGCAGGTCGATCTCGCCTTCCGCGTATCCGGTTTCATCGAACAAATCGGACATGTCCGCGAAGGCGGCCGCTCTCGCGAGTTGCAGGAGGGCGATTTCGTCTCCGCTGGAGCAACGCTCGCGCGCCTCCGCTCCAGCGAATACCAGACGCGCGTCAGCTATGCTCAGTCCGTTAGCGCGGATGCCGGAGCCTCGCTCTCTGCACTTCGCGCGCAGCTCAACGAATCGGACGCCGCACTCGTTCAGGCCAAACGCGATTTCGAACGCGCTCGCAATCTCTATGCCGATAAGGCCCTTACCAAGGCCGATTTCGATGCCGCCGAAGCCCGCCACGACTCCGCCGTCGCTCGCCGTGCTGCCATGGAAGCGCAGATCGCCGCGCAACAGGCCCGCATCGACGGCGCCAGCGCCCAACACCGCGACGCCGCCATCTCCTTCAACGACACCGCTCTCATCGCACCCTTCCCCGGAGTGATAATCGCCAAGAAAATCGCCCGCGGCTCGTTGATGAGCGCCGGCACGCCCGCATTCACAGTCGCCGACATCCGCGTTGCCAAAGTTTCTTTCGGCGTGCCCGACCTCGGCCTCCGTGGCTTCAAACTCGGGGACACGCTCGCCGTTACGGCTGAAGCCGCCCGGGGCCGCGAATTCCAGGGACGCGTCAGCTCCATTGCTCCCTCCGCCGATTCCGCCAGCCGTGTCTTCGCCGTCCAGGTCTCTATTCCCAACGTTGGCCAGGAGCTCAAAGTCGGCATGGTCGCCACCGTCCGCGTTGCCGGTGAGCAGGACGAATCCCCGCTGCCAGCCATCCCACTCGCCGCTGTTGTCAAGTCGGGATCGGCCTCGGGCGGCTACGGCGTGTACGCCATCGACAGCCGCGACGGAGGCGACCGCGTTCGCTTGCAGCCCGTCCGCCTTGGTCCCGTCCGCGGCAACTCTGTCATCATCACCGCCGGCCTCAACCAGGGTCAGCGCATCGTCGCCACTGGCGGCCTTCAACTCGCCGACGGCGAACGTGTCCGGCAAATTCCCTAGGAGCCAGCCATGCATCACAAATCTGATCTCGAAATGGCCGCCACCACACACAACACCGCGCGCTACTTCGTCGAACAGCGTCATGTTGCCTGGGTCCTCCTCCTCGGCACCTTCCTGTCGGGAATCTATGGCTATTGGCATATGCCGCAGCGCAAGGACCCCGAAATTCCAGTGCGCGAAGCCATGGCCGCCGTCCCCTGGCCGGGCATGCCAGCCGAGAAGATCGAACAGCTCGTCACCAAGAAAATCGAAAGCGCCATCGCCCAAAACGCCAAGGTAACCGAGATCCGCTCCGTCAGCCGCACCGGCTCCGCCGTCGTCTACATGCAGCTGGACGAGCGCGTCACCGAAACCGGCAAGGAATTCGACGACATCAAGATGAAGCTCGACGGTGTCACAGACCTTCCGGACGGCGCCGGCCCGATCGACTTTGTCAAGGACTTCGGCGACACCGCCGCACTCATGCTCACCGTCGCCAGCCCGCGCGTCGGCGCCGCCGACCTCGATCTCCGCGCCCGCGATGTGCGCCTTGCCATCGAGCGAGTCCGCGCCGGAGCCACCGATCGCTTTTCCCTCATCGTGTCCTTCCCCCGCTTCCTCGACAACGGCTCCTCGCGCCGCCTCGCCGAGTTTGTCGGTAAGGGCCTCGTCCAACCGGGCATCGAAGATCTGAAGATCGTCGAAGGACCCGGCTTCGTCGGCCTTGACGGGAAATCCTCCAAGAGCGACAGCGAACTCCTAGCCCTACTGTTCAAGTTCTCCGAGGACCATTCATTCCATTCTGAAGTGCACCCCGACACATGGCGGCCCTTCATCGTCCGCGATCTCAGCGGACTTCGCGCCGCGCTCGACTCCGTCGCCGGCGACAAGTACAGCTATCGCGAACTCGACGCGCTCACTGAGCAGATCGAAAAGAGCCTCAAGACCGTTTCCCAGGTCTCCAAGGTCAGCCGCTCCGGCGTAGTCGACGAGCAGCTAGAATTGCTCTACTCGCAAGAACGCCTCGCTTCTTACGGCATCTCTGCGAACCAGCTCAAGCAAACTCTCAACGCGCGCAACATCGCCATGCCCGGCGGTCTCGTCAATGCCGGCGGCCGCAACATGCCTGTCGCCCCCAGTGGCGAATTCCGCGACGAGCGAGAAATCGGCGACGTGCTCATCGCCCCCGCCGGTGGCGGCAAACCTGCCTACGTCCGCGACCTCGTCGAAATCTATCGCGGCTATGAAAACCCCGCCCGCTTCGCCCACTACTACACCTGGCGCGACGCAGACGGCCAGTGGCGCCGCACCCGCGCCATCACCCTCGACGTCCAGATGCGCGCGGGCGAACAGATCGGCGTCTTCGGACAGGCTGTCGACGGCAACCTCGCCGAACTACGCAAGCGCCTGCCCGCCGACCTCGTCATGGCCCGCACCTCTGACCAACCCGTCCAGGTCACCGAGAACGTTCATCTCTTCATGAACAGCTTGTGGGAAGCCATCGTCCTCGTCGTGCTCGTCTCCCTCATAGGTTTCTGGGAGTGGCGCTCCGCCGCGCTAATGGCCGTTTCCATCCCCATCACCCTGGCAATGACCTTCGGCATGATGCACCTCCTCGGCATCGATCTCCAGCAGGTCTCCATCGCCAGCCTTATCATCGCCCTCGGCCTCCTAGTCGACGACCCCGTTGTCGCCGGAGACGCCATCAAGCGGGATATCGCCGCCGGCAACCCGCGCGGAATCGCCGCATGGCTTGGACCCACCAAGCTCGCGCATGCCATCCTCTACGCCACCATCACAAACATCGTCGCCTACCTCCCCTTCCTGCTCCTGACCGGCGACATGCGCCGTTTCATCTTCACGCTCCCCATCGTTATCACCTGTTCCCTGGTGGCCTCGCGCCTCGTCTCCATGACCTTCATTCCCATGCTTGGCTACTACCTCCTCCGTGGCAAACTTGAGCCCTCCATTGCCGAGCGCAGAACCAGCGGTTTCGCCGCCGTCTACTACAGAATCGGCGGTTGGGCCATCGACAACCGTTGGAAAGTTCTCGCCGGCTCCTTCGCCGTCCTCGCCCTCGGCGGTTTCTTCGGCTCGCGGCTCAAGCCGCAATACTTCCCTCAGGACCTTCAATACCTTGCCTATGTCGACGTCTGGCTCCCGGAGGACGCCGCCTTTGTGTCCACGCAGAAAACTGCCCTTCAGGCGGAAGACCTCATCATGCGCACGGCCAACAAGGGCGTTCTCGAATCGGTTACCACTTGGGTCGGTGGCGGCGGTCCCCGCTTCTGGTTCTCGGCCGCGCCCGAACCGCGCCAGCTCAACTACGCGCAAATCCTCCTCAAGGCCCACGATAAGCATGAGACCAGCCACCTTCTGCCAAAGCTTCAGCGAGTCCTCTCCGACAACATTCCCAACGCCCGCATTGACGTCCGCCCACTCGAAACCGGCACGCCCGTCGGCATCCCCGTCTCCATCCGCATCTCTGGCGAGGACATCCCCACGATCCGCTCTTACGCCGAGAGGATGAAACAGTACCTCCGCGACGCGCCCTCCTCCATGCGCGTACGCGACGACTGGGGCGAGGAAACCTTGGCCGTCAACGTCCAGGTCGATCCCGATCGCGCCAACCTCGCCGGGATCACGAACTACGACGTCGCCAATTCCGCCGTCAGCGCATTCAATGGCATCTCCATCGCTACCCTTCGCGACGGTGATAAGAACATCCCCATCGTCGCTCGCCTACGTATGGAACAGCGCTCCCAGGTCGCCGACTTCGACAGCATATATGTGCAATCGCAGCAGCAAAATCACAAGGTGCCCTTGAGCCAGTTGGCTGCCCTCTCTTACGACATGCAGCCCTCCAAGCTGCGCCGCCTGAACCAGTACCGCACTATCACTGTCTCCGCCTTTCCCGCTTCGGGCTACCTGCCGTCGGAACTGCTCGCCGAAGTCATGCCTGGCATCAAAACGATCCAAAAAGACCTGCCTCCCGGCATGCGCCTCGAAATCGCCGGCGAGTACAAGGAACAGGTGAAGGGCTTCAAGCAACAGGTCGTCGTCATGGCCGTCTCGGTGTCCGCCATCTTCCTCGCCCTCGTCATCCAGTTCAAACATGCCATCAAGCCGCTCATCGTCTTCGCAGCCATTCCCTACGGCATCGCCGGCTCACTCGCCGCGCTCTACATCATGGGCATGCCCTTCGGCTTTATGGCTTTCTTGGGCATAGTCAGCCTGGTCGGCGTCATCGTCAGCCACATCATCGTACTCTTCGACTTCATTGAAGAGCGACACGCTGATGGCGCGCCACTCCGCGAGGCCCTGCTCGACGCCGGGGTTGTCCGCCTGCGCCCCGTGCTCATTACAGTTGGCGCTACGGTGATCGCCCTCTTCCCGCTCGCCGCTCACGGCGGACCGCTCTGGGAGCCACTCTGCTACGCCCAAATCGGTGGTCTCACACTGTCCACGGTCATTACCCTGGGCCTCGTCCCGGTCGTTTACGCCATCTTCGTCCTCGACCTCAAGTGGGTCGTCTGGGAAAAACCCGCCGGCGCCTCTGGCGACAACCACATCGTTGAACAGCATCACATCGCCGGGCATAACCCAGCCCTCGAAACAGCACACCGCGAATCACAACAGGAGGCAAAAGTCGCATGAGTTGCTTGATCACTCCCACAATTGGAGCAACACCTGCTCCCGAATTTAAGGATTGTACGATCGATCTGAATGCGATCAAGGCAGGCATGCTTCCCATCGCCGGTGGGAAAGCCGCTAACCTCGGCGAGCTGATCCGCGCTGGTTTCCCTGTCCCTGATGGCTTCTGTGTCACCACGGAAGCCTACCGCCGGATTGCCGAGTCCATCTCGATCCCCTTCAACGAACTCGACTCCGCGCCCCCGGAAACGCGCGCCTTCCTCGCCGCGAAAACACGCGATGCGTTCGTCTCCGCCATCATGCACCGTGGCATCGCCCGCGCCATCACCGCGGCCTACCGCCAGCTCGGCGACTCGGTTCCCGTCGCTGTGCGCTCCTCTGCCACCGCCGAGGACCTCCCGCACGCCAGCTTCGCCGGCCAGCAGGATACCTATCTCAATGTCACCGGCGCTGCCGCCGTCCTCGAGGCAGTCCGTCGCTGCTGGGCCTCCCTGTGGACCGAGCGCGCCGTCGCCTACCGCGCCACACAAGGCATCGATCACCGCGCCGTCCGCCTCGCCGTCGTCGTCCAGCGCATGGTTGACGCCAAAGTCGCTGGTGTTCTCTTCACCGCCAACCCCGTCACCGGCAGCCGTCTCCAATCGGTCATCGATGCCAGTCCCGGCCTTGGCGAAGCCGTCGTCTCCGGCTCCGTTAACCCCGACCACTTCATCGTCGATACTCCCACCGGCGATATTCTCGAATGCAGTATCGGCGACAGCCACGCAAAAACCGCAGTCCATGCGCTCCAGCCGTGTCTCTCCTCCGAGCAGGTCCGTGCCCTCGCCGCCACCGGCCGCGACGTCGAACGCCACTTCGGCGCGCCCCAGGACATCGAATGGGCTTTCGACGAAGCTGGCGCTCTCTGGCTGACCCAGTCACGCCCCATCACCACGCTTTATCCACTCCCAGTGCGCCGCGCCGAAACCCCGCCCGGCCCTCGCATCTATTTCTGCTTCAGCCTGGCCCAAGGGCTTCAGCGGCCCATTACCCCCCTTGGCCTCGCCACGTTTCAGTTGCTCTCCTCTGCCGTCGCCAAGCTCATTGGAATCCGCGTCGACGACGCACGATCCGGCGCGCCCGTTTTTGCCGAAGCCGGCCAGCGGATGTTCCTCGACGTCACCGGCGCCCTCCGCTCCAAAGCCGGCCGCACTGTGTTGCTCCGTATGTTCGGCTTCATGGAAGCGCGCTCGGCAGCCACGCTTCACAAGGTCGTGGCAGCACCCGAATTCGACTACAATCGCCGCTCCTGGCTCCCCTTTCTCGCGAAAGCCCTCCGCGCCGCCGTCAAAACCCGCGCTCCGCTGTGTGCCGCTCACGCGCTGATTTGCCCCGATGCCGCGCGCAACAACGCTCATGCTATCGGTGAAGAAATTGTCGCCCGACTAGACGTTCCTAAAGGCGTCGCAATGCGCAAGCGCCTCGAGTTCATCGAAGAGGCTCTCGGAGTCGCCCTCGTTGCCGTGATGACCTCCACCATGCCGGTTGCTGCCGCCGGCGGCATCATGCTCGCTTTGGCCTCAAATCTCCTCGGCAACGACGCTTCGTCCGAGGAGATCCAAACCGTCCTCCGCGGGCTACCGCACAACATTACGACCGAGATGGACATCGAGCTCTGGCAACTGTCCCGCTCCATTCGCGAAGACGCCGCCGCGGCCGTCATCTTCGACCAGCTCACCCCCGCGGAACTGCGTGCCCGCTTCCACGACGGTTCTCTCCCCGCCGTCGCGCAGCAAGGCGTCGCCGCGTTTCTGTCCAACTACGGCCACCGCGGCATCGCCGAAATCGACCTTGGTGTCGACCGGTGGTCCAACGATCCATCGCACGTCTTCGGTGTGCTTGCAAACTATCTGCGCCTCGAAAACGCCGAGTTCGCCCCTGACACCCTGTTCGTCCACGGAGCCGCCGAAGCCTCTGCGATGATCGAAACGTTGGTTCATCGGGCCCGCTTCCACGGTTCTCTTCGCGGTCGTCTCGTCAAATTCGCTCTCACTCGCACACGTCAGCTATTGGGTCTTCGCGAACTACCCAAGTATTTCCTCGTCAAAATGCTCGGCGCCGTTCGCCGCGAGCTGCTTACCATTGGAGACGAACTCACCCGCCGCGGAAAACTCG
>Ga0075421_100012707_pt1 | contig 10473 bp, 9 predicted proteins | sample SoiMetdeltSBSDD5_FD_75292 | JGI IMG/M metagenome (GOLD analysis project Ga0075421, IMG submission 75292) | Bulk soil microbial communities from a Populus tree surrounding site in Tennessee, USA - Soil MetaG P. deltoides SBSDD5 | ecosystem: Environmental > Terrestrial > Soil > Tree plantation... | reverse complement strand
TCGAGGACCTCGGCCACCTCGGGCAGCTCTTCCTTGATCAGGCGCTCGATGCCGGACTTGAGCGTGACGTCCGCCGCGCCGCAGCCCTGACAGCCGCCGCCCATCTGGAGATAGACGCGGTTGTCCTGCACGTCGATCAGCTCGACGAAACCCCCGTGGCCGGCGACGGCCGGATTGATCATCGTGTCGATCAGTTCCTGCACACGGCCTTTGAGATCGGGCGTTGCGGCTTCGGTCATGTTCATCACCTCTCAGAAGGGTACTTTACCTTCGTTCTCGGCGAGGGCCAACTGGCCCTCTCGCGGCTCCGCTCAGCAGAACCACGGCTCGCTGAGCCGCGGCGGTCGGCGTCGATCGGGCGCGAGGCCGATGGGCGGCGGCGCCGCGACACCGGCGGCGGCGGCGGCCAGCGCCCGCACGCGATCGAACGTCAGTGCCGCATCCTCGCGACGATCGGCGGCCGAGCCGACGGCGGCGGCCACGGCCGACTGCAGGGCGTCCATCCGCGGATCGGGATGCGTCCACTCGTGGTGGAAGCCCTCGGGCACGAGCCGGCCGAGATGCCGCCGCATTGCCGGCTGCTCGAGCAGCCAGGACCCCGGCGGCACGAGCAGCCGCAGCGCGTATTGCACGGGATCGGTGGCGTCGATCAGCCCTTCGTCGGCGATGAAGTCGAGCCACGCCTGGTATGCGGCCAGCGTCGTCCACGGGGTGAAGGCGATCCACGTGGGCCGCAGCGACAGGCCGGCCGCGCGGGTCAGCGCCAGCGCGGCCTCGATGTCGGCGCGCGTGTGGCCTTTGTCGAGGATCGCGAGCACGTGGTCGTCGAGCGATTCTGCCGCCGACACGACGAAGAGCGCGCCGAGGCTGGCCAGCTCGGCGAGATGGGCGCGCTGCGCCAGCAGGTGCTCGATCTTCGCGGTGAAGTCGAACGTGAGCGCGGGAAACTCCGCGTGCAGCGCGCGCGCAACCGCCAGCGCATGGCCGGGGCCGTTCAAGAAGTCGGGATCGCCGAAGGTCACGTGGGCGGCGCCGGCGGCCACCTGCTGACGCACGTCGGCCAGCACGACGTCGCGCGGCACGACGAAGAAGCGCCGACCGTAGACGGGCGGGATGGGACAGTGGCGGCACCCGTGCTTGCAGCCGCGGCTGGCCTCGACGTAGCCGACCAGGTGCGGCGCCCCCTCGCGATCCAGGTGCGCGTACTTCTTGAGCGCCGGCAGCGCCGCGCGCGCCGGCACCGGGAAGTCGAGCTTCGCGAGACTCACGCGCGGTGCCGCCCGCGCGTCGAGGCGGCGCGCCAGCGCGACCAGCTCATCCTCGAGCTCGCCCGCGAGCACGGAGTCGGCGTGGCCGTGCGAGGTGAGATGGGCGCCGTTGAGCGCGGCATAGTGGCCGTAGAAACAGATGTGCGCGCCGGGATTTTCCGCGCGCACGCGCGAGGCCGCGGCGACGCCGAGCCGCAGGGCCGTATGCATCGGGACCGCCAGCGCCACCAGGCGCGCGCGCCGCGCCTTCTCCGCATCGAACGGCTCGACCGAGAGATCCATCACGGCCGGACGGTATCCCGCGCGCGTCAGGAACGCCGCGGGCCAGGCGACGGACAGGGGCTGGTGCCCGAGCTCGTAGCAGGCGACGAGGAGGATCTCGCCGGGGCCGGTCATGCGCCAAGTTTACGCCCGCGGACGCCGTGCTATCGTTGACCGCAATTCCCACGCGAGGAGGACGCGCCCGATGCCGACCAAGATCACGATCCGTCCCAATGGCCCGTACCTGGTGGAAGGCGACTGCGAGCTGATCGACGTCAACGGAGCGAAGGTCGACACCAGCGCACGCGGGCCGCGCTTCGCGCTGTGCCGTTGCGGCGGATCGGTGACGAAGCCCTTCTGCGACGGCACGCACAGCAAGATGGGGTTCCAGGCCGCCGAAGCCGCCGTGGCCCAGGAGAAGAAGTAGCTCATGCGCGCGCTGAGCCGCCGCGGGTTTCTCGCCGGCGTCGCGGCCACCGCGGCGGCAAGCACGCTGCGCGCGCCGCACGTGCACGCCCAGAAGAAGGGCGGAACGATCCGCTTCATCCCGCACGCCGACCTGAAGGTCCTCGATCCGATCGCGACCACCGCGTACATCACGCGCAACCACGCGTACTTCATCTACGACACGCTGTTCGGGACCGACGAGCACCTGGCCATCAAGCCGCAGATGGTCGACAAATTCGCCAGCACGAACAAGGGGCTGAAGTGGTCGTTCACGCTGCGCGACGGGCTGAAGTTCCACGATGGCGCGCCGGTGACGGCCGAGGACGCCGTGGAGTCGCTCAAGCGCTGGTCGAAGAAGGACCCGCTCGGGCGGCTGCTCGCCGCCCACACCGCCAAGCTCGCGCCGGCGGACAAGAAGACGTTCACCCTCGAGCTCTCGCAGCCGTTCGGGCTCGTGCTGGAGGCGCTCGGCAAGCCGTCCTCGAACGTGCCGTTCGTGATGCCCGCCCGGATCGCGGCCACGTCCGAGAACGAGCCGATCAAGGACACGATCGGCTCGGGCCCGTTCAAGTTCAGTAAGGACGAGTGGCAACCCGGCAACCAGGTCGTGTACGTCAAGAACGCGGACTACGTGCCTCGGCAGGAAAAGCCGAGCGGCTCCACCGGCGGCAAGGCGGTCAACGTGGATCGCGTCGTGTGGCGCTACATCCCCGACCACGCCACCGCGAACGCGGCGCTCGAAGCCGGCGAGGTCGACTGGTGGGAGAACCCGCCCCTCGACTTCGTCCCGAAGATCGAGGCCAATTCGGCGCTGGCCACGTTCGTCACCGATCCGCGCGGGACGCAGGGCTGGATCCGTCCCAACCACAAGCACCCGCCCTTCAACAACAAGAAGGCCCGCCAGGCGCTCCTCTATATAGTGGACCAGCCGAAGTACCTGAAGGCCGCCATCGGCGTCGAGAAGTACTACAAGCCGTGCCCGGCGCTGTTCACGTGCGGCGGACCGTTCGAATCGGCGGCGGGTGCGCCCGGCAAGCCGGACCTCGACCGCGCCAAGGCCCTCGTGAAGGAGTCGGGGTACGACGGCCGCCCGGTCGTCGTGCTCGACCCGAGCGACATCGCGCTGACCCACGGCGCCGCCCTGGTCACGCGCGAGCTGCTGACCCAGATCGGCTTCAACGTGGACTTGCAGGCCATGGACTGGTCGTCGGTGGTCGCGCGACGCGCGAAGAAGGAGCCCCCGCAGCAGGGCGGCTGGAACCTGTTGTTCACCTGGTGGATCGCCTCCGATGTCATCAACCCTGCGGTGCACGCGGGGATCTCGGGCGCCGGCGACGGCGCGTGGTTCGGCTGGCCGGAGAGCGGGCGGATCGAGGAGCTGAAGATCCAGTGGGCCCGCGCCACCGATAAAGCCAAGCAGAAGCAGCTCGCCGAGGAGATTCAGAAGGTCGCCTACGACGAGGTGATGTACGTGCCGTTCGGCCAATGGGTGCTGCCCACGGCCTATCGCAAGTCGGTGAGCGGCGTGCTCCAGTTCCCGGCGCCGCTGTTCTGGAACGTCGCGATCACCTGATCGTGCTTCCGCAGATCGCCCGCCGGCTGGTGGCCACCATTCCCGTCATGGGCGTGGTGGCCATCGCCGTCTTCGCGCTCTTGCACGTCACGCCCGGCGACCCGGCCGTCATCATCGCGGGCGACTACGCCACCGCCGAGGACGTCGCCAGGATTCGCGCGAAGCTAGGCCTGGATCAGCCGTTCCTCACGCAGGTCGGCATCTGGCTCGGCCGCATCGTGCGCGGCGACCTCGGCACCTCGATCTACTCGGGGCTGCCGGTGGCGACACTGATCGGCCAACGCGCCGAAGCGACGATCGCGCTCACGCTGTTCGCAATGGTGATCAGCGTCTGCGTGGCCGTCCCGCTCGGTGTGCTGGCCGCGTGGCGAAAGGGCTCGCTCGTCGACCGTGCGGTGATGGTATTCGCGGTGTCGGGCTTCTCGATGCCGACCTTCTGGCTGGGCTTCGTGCTCGTCTACATCTTCGCGGTGTCGTTCCACTGGCTGCCGGTCCAGGGATTTCAGCCCATCGAGCGTGGCCTGTGGCCGTTTCTGCGGCACTTGATTCTGCCGGCCGCCACGCTGTCGCTCGTGTTCATGGCGCTCATTGCCCGGATGACGCGTGCCTCGATGCTCGGCGTGCTCAACGAGGACTACATCCGCACGGCCTTCGCCAAGGGGCTTGCGCCGCGCTGGGTGCTGGTGCGTCACGCGCTCAAGAACGCCGCGCTGCCGATCGTCACGATCATCGGCATCGGCTTCGCGCTGCTCATCGGCGGCGCGGTCGTCACCGAGAGCGTTTTTGCGCTGCCGGGGCTCGGCCGGCTCACGGTCGACGCGATCATCCGCCGCGACTATCCGGTGATCCAGGGCGTGATCCTCGTGGTGTCCGGGGTGTACGTGCTCATCAACCTCGTCGTCGACCTCCTCTACGTCGTGCTGGACCCGAGGATCCGCTACTGAGCGCGCCGACCCACGTTCTCGGCGCCGACGTTCCCGGCCCGCCGCCGCCGGTCACCGCCGCGCGTGAAACCGTTGCCGAGCGGCTCTCGGCCGGCGCGCGTGCTGCGCGGTTCGTGCGTCGCCAGCCCACCCTGGTGCTCGGTGTCGCCGTCCTGGCGGTCATCGTGCTCGGCGGTGTGTTTGCGCCGGTGTGGTGGACGGGTGATCCGCTCGAGATGCGCCCCACCGAGCGGCTCACGGCGCCGACCGGCGGCCACTGGTTCGGCACCGACAACTTCGGCCGCGACGTCTATACGCGCACGATCTACGGCACGCGCGTATCGCTGATCGTCGGCGCCACGGTCGCGATCGCCAGCCTGCTGCTCGGCACCACGCTCGGTCTCGTGATCGGGTTCTACCGGCGTCTCGACGCGGTCATGATGCGGGTGATGGACGGGCTGATGGCGATTCCCGCGATCCTGCTGGCGCTGGCGCTCATGGCGCTCATGAAGGCGAGCGTGCGCAACGTGATCATCGCGCTCGTGATCCCCGAGATCCCGCGCGTGATCCGCGTCGTGCGCGCTTCGGTGCTCTCGCTGCGCGAGCACACGATGGTCGAGGGAGCACGCGCGCTGGGCGCCCGCACGCCGCGGATCCTCGTACGCTACATGCTGCCGGCCCTGGTGGCCCCGCTGATCGTGCAGGCCACCTACGTCTGCGCTTCGGCGATCCTGTTCGAGGCGTACCTGTCGTTTCTCGGCGCCGGCACGCCGCCGCACATCCCGTCGTGGGGCAATATCATGGCCGAGGGCAAGACATACGTGCAGCTGGCGTTCTGGATCATCCTGTTCCCCGGCCTGTTCCTCGCGCTCACCGTGCTCGCCGTCAATCTCGTCGGCGACGGGCTGCGCGAGACGCTCGACGTGCGGTAGACCCGCCTCCCCCAAGACAGCATTGCGCCGGCTCGAACGACGTGGAAGGCGCGCGCCCGAAATTCGGCGGCAAGATGCGGAGTGCGCCGCAGCCGTGTCGCTTCGTACGCTGCGCACATGCTCACTCGAACCCCGCTGCCGTCCGGCTTCAATCGGCTCGCGTGGTCGAATCTCGCGGCGCAGTCCGCCGAGCAGGTTGCCCTCGCCGCGGCGCCGATCGTCGCGGTCCTGACGCTCGGCGCGGGCGCCGGCGACACGGGAATGCTGCAGACGGCGCAGACGCTGCCGTTCTTGCTGCTGTCGATTCCCGCCGGCGTTCTGGCCGACCGCATGTCGCGCCGGCGCCTCATGGCGTGCGCCGAGGCGCTCCGTGCGGTGGCGCTGGCCGGCGTGCTGACGCTGGCCGCGCTCGGCTGGCTGACGCTGCCGCTGCTCGCGGCGCTGGGCTTCGTCGGGGCATGCGGCACCGTGGCATACAGCGTGACCGCGCCCGCGCTCGTGCCGGCGCTGGTGCCCGCCGAGGCGCTGCCCGTCGCGAACGGACGGATCGAGCTCGCGCGAACGATCGCCTTCGCCTCGGGCCCCGCGGTGGCCGGCGCGCTCGTGGGGTGGACGGGCGCCACGCCGGCCTTCGCAGTGGCGGTGGCGCTGTCGCTCTGGGCGGTTGTCCTGCTCGCCGGCCTCCGCGAGCCGGTCCGGCCCGCGCGCGCGGCACGCCGCGTCCTGCACGAGCTGCGCGAGGGCGCCGCCTTCGTCTTCGGGCATGCGCTGCTGCGCCCCGTGTTCGTGACACAGCTGGTGTTCAACACCGCCTTCTTCGTACTGCAGGCGGTGTACGTGCCGTACGCGGTTCATCGGCTTGGCCTGTCGGCCGTCGGCGTCGGCGTGACGCTTGCGACCTACGGCGTCGGCATGGTCGTCGGCGCGCTGATCGCGCCACGCGTCATCCACGCGCTGCCGTTCGGCCTCGTCGTCGCGCTCGGTCCCGTCACCGGGCTGGTGGCGGCGGTCGTCATGGTGCTGACGGTTTGGATGCCGGCACCCGTTCTCGCCGCGCTGAGCTTCTTTCTCCTCGGTGTCGGTCCGATCGTGTGGGTCATCAGCACCGCGACCCTTCGTCAGACCGTGACCCCGAGCGATCTGCTCGGCCGCGCGTCGGCCATCAGCATGACGGCCACCGGCGCGCGACCGATCGGCGCGGCGATCGGCGCGCTGCTCGGTGCGCTGTACGGCGCCGAGCTGTGCCTGTTCGTGGCCATGGTGGGATTCGCGATTCAGGCCGCCGTGATCCTCACCTCTGCGGTCATGAAAGTGGAGCGCCAGCCCGAGATGGCGGCGCCTCGGCCGGAGATGGTCCGATGACGGCGTGGCTCGGCTTCGTCATCGCGTTCGGCCCGCTGGTGCTCATGGCCGCGTGGATGGCGCTGCTCAATGGCCGCGACCGTCGTCGGGACGCGATCGAGGCGACCGTCGGCGCCTGCTGCGCAGGGCTCGGCCTTCGTGGCGCGTTCGCGGTGCACGTGCGGGTCGGCGCACTCTCGGGCGCGATCCGCGTCGTGCTGGACATGCGCCTCTGTACCACCGGCGAGGTGTGGCAGGTGGTCGACCGACTTCCTCCGCGATTGCCGCGCCGCGCGAGTCTGCGGATCGTCGCCACCGGTCCGCGCCATCGGCCGCGCACTCTCGCGCTTGAGCGAGCCGTGGTCGCGGTGTTATAGCCGGGCCGGTGCACGTCACGCACCCGCGACGCTCGACACTCGCGCGGAGCGTGCACGCACGGCATACGCGGGCGGCTCGATGGTCTGAGCGAGATGTTGCTGGACGCGCTCAGCCGGGGGGAATCGCGCCCGTCCGGTCGACGATCAGCCGGTAGTGCTCGGGCCGGCGATGGCGGGCGAAGTTGAAGATCGTCGCCTTGTAGCTGCGGCAGAGCTGCGGATCGCAGCGCGCGACGATCAGCTCGTCGCCGACCGTCGACGCCATCGCGACGATCTCGCCGGAGGGCGCGATGATCGCCGACTGGCCGAGCAGGTCGCAGCCTTCCTCGCGCCCCGCCTTGGCGACGCCCACGACCCACGTGGCGTTCTGGTAGGCGCCGGCCTGCATCGACAGGTGGTTGTGGAAGCCGGCGAGGTGATCCTGCTCGGGCGCGGCCGGATTGTGAATCGGCGTGTTGTAGCCGAGGAGCACCAGCTCCACGCCCTGCAGCCCCATCACGCGGTACGTCTCGGGCCAGCGGCGGTCGTTGCAGATGCACATGCCGGCGACGACGCCGCTGTAACGGGTCACGGGCCATCCGAGATCGCCGACCTCGAAGTAGCGCTTCTCCAGATGCTGGAAGGCACGCCAGGGCTCGTGCTCGGCGTGGCCGGGAAGGTGGATCTTTCGGTACTTGAGCGCGATCCGTCCGTCCGCGTCGACGAGGATCGAGGTGTTGTAGCGATGGCCGTCCGGCGTCTTCTCCGCATACCCGATGCAAAAGCCCAGGGCGAGGCGGCGCGCCTCGTCGAAGAGCGCTTGCGTCTCGGGACCGGGCATTTCGGTCTCGAAGAAGGCGTCGATCTCGGCGGGGTCCTCCATCCACCAGCGCGGAAAGAACGTGGTCAGCGCGAGCTCGGGAAAGACGACGAGCTCGGCGCCGCGCGCTTTCGCCTCGTGCAGGAGCGCGAGCAGGCGTTTGACGACGTCGGCGCGCGTGTCGGCGCGCGCGATCGGCCCGAGCTGCGCCCCGGCAATGATCATCTAGATTTGCCGTCGGGGCCCCTTCGCAGGGCTCCGGGGCCCGACGGTCGGGCGGACAACCCGCGGCCCCTTCGCAGGGCTCCGGGGCCCGACGGTCGGGCGGACAACCCGCTTGCCGAGCTCACAACGAGATATTCCAGAGCAGCGTCGCGCCGAATTCGAGCAGGCCGTGCACGTTCTTGCGGAACGCGCCCGGCACGACGAACTGGCCCCACGGCACATACAGGACCTCGTCGTACGCGATCTTCTGAACCTCGTCGGCGATCGCCTTGCGCTTGGCGGCGTCGGCCTCGCGCGTGAACTGTGCGCGCAGCTTCTCGATCGGCTCACTGGTCGGCCAGCCGAACCACGCCTTGTCGCCGCCGCCGCCGAGGACCGACGACACCGCCGGCGTCATCGTGTCGAACGACGTCGACCACGTGTGGAAGATGTTCCAGCCGCCCTGGGTCGGCGGCTCCTTCTTCGCGCGGCGCTGCACCATGGTCGACCAGTCCATCGCCTGCAGATCCACGGTGGCGCCCAGCGAGCGCAGCATCTCCGCGGTGACCAGCGCCGGCCCATGCGCGTACGGCGTGTCCGTCGGGTCCATCACCACGATCGGCCGGCCGTCGTATCCGGAGTCCTTCAGCAGCCGCTTGGCGCGCTCGAGGTCGGGCTTGGGCGCGCCAACCGACGTCTCGTACGGCAGCCCGCCGCACATGAACACCGACGGACAGGCCTTGTAGTACTTCGAATTGCCGATGACGGCCTGCATGTACTTCTGCTGGTCCACGGCGTAGAGCAGCGCCTGCCGCGCCGCCTTGTTGTTGAACGGCGGCTGCAGATGGTTTGGCCGCAGGATGCCCTGACTGCCGCGCGGATCGGTGACGAAGACGCGCAGGTCGGGATTCTTCTCGAGGCGTGGCGCGAAATCGAGCGGGACGTTCTCCCAGTAATCGACCTCGCCGGCCTCGAGCGCGGCGCTCGCCGTCGCCTGATCGGGGATGTAGCGCCACTCGACGCGATCCACCAGGGGCCGCTTGCCGCCGGCGGCGCCGCTCGGCTTCTCGTTGCGCGGGACGTAGTCCGCGTTCTTGACGTAGACGACGCGGTTGCCCGGCTGCCATTCGTCCTTCACGAACTTGAACGGCCCCGAGCCGACGACGTCCTTGACCTGCTCGTTCGGGTCGGTGGCGGCCAGCCGCGCCGGCATGATGAACGACGGACTCGCCGACGGCTTGCCGAGCGCGTCGAGGACGAGGCCGAACGGCGTCTCCAGGTCGATCGTGAACGTCTTCCGGTCCACCGGCGCCATCTTGGCGATGGCGGCCATCATCAGCCGTCCCACCGCGTCCCTCGCGCCCCATCGCTTGATGGAGGCCACGCAATCCTCGGCCGTGACCGGCTGGCCGTCGTGGAACTTCAGCCCGTCGCGCAGCGTGAACGACCACTTCATCGAGTCCTTCGACGCCGTGTACTTGTCGACCATCTGCGGCCTGATCTTGAGGTCGGCGTCCAGCGCGAACAACGTGTCGAAGATCATGTAGCCGTGGTTGCGGGTGATGTAGGCGGTCGTCCAGATCGGATCGAGGATCTTGAGATCGGCGTGCGGCACGAAGCGCAGCGTGCCGCCCTGTTTTTGCGCGTGCACGAACGGCGCGCGAGCGGTGACGGCGGCGGCGACGGATCCGGCCAGGACGGCGCGACGGCTCAGCTGGGGCATGAGGTCCCTCCTCGTGAGGGCCGATCCTCGCACGGGCGGCCCGCACGCGGCAACGCCGTCCTCACACGGCGCACCGTGTTCGGTGGCACCCGCTTTGCTCCGTCCCGGGTGGGGAGGATTCCATGAAATCCGTCGCCGGCATCTTCACGTCACGCGACGCCGCGGAACAAGCCGTGCGTCGTCTCGCGTCGTCCGGAATTCCACAGGACCATCTCACGCTGTTGGCTCCCGGCTCCGATGTGCGACGTCTGGCATCGATTCCGACCGACGAAGGCGAGGCGCCGGGAACCGGGGCCGCGATCGGCGCCGTGACGGGCGCAGCCACCGGCGCCGGTGTGGGGCTGCCGATCGGCGCCGCGGTCAGCCTCGTCGTCCCCGGCATCGGCCCGATCCTGGCGTTCGGTCTGCTCGGCGCCGCGCTGTTCGGCGCCGGCGGCGCCGCCATCGGCAACGCGATCGAAAACACCCTGACGCAAGGCGTGCCGCGGGACGATCTGTTCGTCATCGAGGACGCGCTGCGGGCCGGGCAATCGGTCGTCATCGCGTTCGTCGAGGACGAGGCCACCGCGATGCGCGCGCACGAGGCGCTTCGCGAGGAGGGCGCGCTGGAGCTCGACACGGCGCG
>Ga0075421_100012705_pt1 | contig 10474 bp, 12 predicted proteins | sample SoiMetdeltSBSDD5_FD_75292 | JGI IMG/M metagenome (GOLD analysis project Ga0075421, IMG submission 75292) | Bulk soil microbial communities from a Populus tree surrounding site in Tennessee, USA - Soil MetaG P. deltoides SBSDD5 | ecosystem: Environmental > Terrestrial > Soil > Tree plantation... | reverse complement strand
TGTGTCGCGATCGCGTACGAGACGGTGCAACTCTCCACGGGAGAGTTGCCGCTCCTCACCCCGATGAGCGAAGTCGCGGGCCGGATGGCGGTGCAGGAAGGGGCGAAGTACCTGGAGAAGGTGTTCGGGGGCAGCGGCATTCTGCTGGGCGGTGTCCCGGGGGTGCTCCCCGCCGAAGTGTTGATCATCGGCGGAGGTGTAGTTGGAACGAACGCCGCCAAGATGGCCGCCGGGCTGGGCGCGCACGTCACGCTGCTCGACGTTTCGCTCGACCGGCTGCGCTATCTCTCCGATGTCCTTCCCCCCAACGTCGAGCTGCTCTATTCGAACCGCCACAACATCCTCGATCAACTCAAGAAGGCAGATCTGGTGATTGGAGCGGTGCTCCTGCCCGGTGCCAAGGCGCCCAACCTGGTGCGGCGCGGCGATCTAAAGTTGATGAAACCAGGTTCGGTGATCGTGGACGTCGCCGTCGATCAGGGCGGCTGCATCGAGACGACGAAGCCCACGACCCACGAGCAGCCGACGTACGTGGTGGATGGGATCCTTCACTACGCCGTCGCGAACATGCCGGGCGGCGTGCCACGCACCTCCACGCTGGCCCTCACGAACGCGACGTTCCCGTACGCCAAGCGGCTCGCGAAACTGGGCTGGAAACAGGCGTGCCAGCAGGACGCCGCGTTGGCCTTGGGGCTCAACGTGGTCGAAGGGAAGGTCGTGTACCCGGGCGTCGCGGAGGCGTTCGGGCTTGCACTGACTGGCCTCAAGGAGCTGGTGTGATAAAGGTGCTCTTGGCAGCCCTGCTGGTGCAGCAGCCGTTCTTCGCGACGAATTCGAGTTTCGGGTACCGCTTCGCCCTGCCCGACGGGTTCGTCGCTTTTCCCGAAGGCCGCAGCCAGCGGGATATCGTGGAGTGTTGGAGCGAGCTGATGCCGTACTCGCAGAACGGCGCCCTCGTGCTCTGCATTCAGCGCATGCGTGGCACTCTGGCGCGCGGCCGGATGAAACGGGAAGACGTGCCGCCAGCGGCACAACTCAAGACGTACAAGTGGAAGGGCTTCGATATCGACGGCTTCCGCGCCGACACCGCGCAGGCCGGGACGCCCGTCGTCATTCTCGCCGTGCAGGTGCCGCTGCGCGGCGAAGCGATCCAGGTGATCCTCGCCGGCCCGCGGGATCAGGCGCAGCGGGCCGAGGCCATCATGACGTCGATGATTGTCTCGCTCGAGGGTGAGACGAACTGGCTGACGTCGACGGAACGGGCCGGGCGCTTCGGCAATATCGTGGGGTGGGTGCTGGGGATTGCGGCGGGTGTGCTCCTGATTCGCATCTGGCGGGCCAGGCAGCAATCCCGAGCGGCGTGAGGTGACGTCCGTTCCTCCACCCGTGGTGCAAATCCGCCGGCTGCCGCACCACGACGGATTGCCGCTACCAACTCGCCAGACCTCCGGCGCCGCCGGATACGACGTGTGCAGCGCGGAGCCCGACTTCTCGATTGCGCCCTCGGAGCGCCGGTTGGTTCGCACCGGCTTGGCCCTCGCTATCCCCGCCGGCTACGAAGCGCAGGTTCGGCCCCGGTCGGGCCTCGCCGTGAAGCACGGCTTGACGCTTCCCAACTCCCCAGCGACGATCGATTCCGACTACCGCGGCGAGCTCATGATTCCAATGATCAACCTCGGGACTGAGGGGGTGATGGTATCGCGCGGGATGCGCATCGCGCAGCTCGTATTTCAGCGAGTGGAGGCGGTGGAGTTGCGGGAGGTCGCCGAGCTGCCGCCGAGCGAGCGCGGGGCGGGGGGGTTCGGAAGCACCGGAGCTTAGGATCTGGCGGTCTAACTGGCTTCGGGATATGTTCGGTATCCCATTCTCGAGGTGGCACCATGTCGACCCGTGAATTCTGTCTCGCTCGCCGCAAGTCGGAGATCCCCACGTTCGTAAAGGTGCTCAAGGCCATTCCGCAGGCCAAGTCGAACTACCGACCCGATCCCAAGTCGCGTACGGCTGCAGAGCTGGCCGGTCTGCTCGCCTACGAAGAGGCCGCGCTTCTGAGCCTGCTCGAAACGGGGACGGTGGAGTGGAAGGACCAGCCCGCGCCCACGAAGATCGCCGACGTCGTCGCGTCGTTCGAGCGATCGGCGCAGGCCGTCACGGATCGCCTGGCGGAGATGGACGAGCAGGGCTGGACGACGCAGGGCCAGTTCCTGCTCGAAGGGGCACCCCCCTGGAAAGACTCGATCGAGAACTTCGTGTGGGGCATGTTCTTCGACGCGATCCACCATCGCGGCCAACTCACGACGTACTTGCGCCCGATGGGCGGCAAGGTGCCGTCGATCTATGGACCGTCGGCGGACGATCCGGGCGGCGCGTAGGCTTGGCAGTCACCCCGAGCTTTCGCACATTCATCGTTGAGCAGTTGGGGCGTGTCGTGTCGAACATTCGCGCCCGCAGCATGTTCGGTGGCGTCGGGATCTACTCCGGCGAGCTGTTCTTCGGTCTGATCGACGACGACACCCTGTATTTCAAGGTCGACGACTCGAACCGCGGCGACTTCGAGGCGCGCGACATGGGTCCGTTCCGTCCCTACGGCGAGGATGGGGAGGCGATGGGTTACTACGAGGTCCCCGCGGATCTCCTCGATGATCCCGAGATGCTGCGGCCCTGGGCCGAGAAGGCGATCGCCGTAGCGGGGCGCAAGAAGAAGAAGGCGAAGCGCCAGTGACGCCAGCTCGCGCGATCGCATACGGTGGTCTCACCGTTGCCGTGCTCGACGGGCTCGATGCGATCGTGTTTTTCGGGTTGCGCAACGGCGCCGGCCCGCTCCAGATCTTCAAGGGGATCGCGGGGGGACTGCTGGGCCGCGAGGCCGCCGTGGCGGGCGGTTGGCCCACCGCGCTGCTTGGAGTCGCCCTGCACCTCACCATCGCCACCACGATCGTGGCGGTGTTCTACCTGGCGAGTCGGCACTGGCCGTTCCTCGTGCGCCGGCCGTTCGTGTGGGGCCCTATCTACGGTATCGCCGTCTACCTCCAGATGAACTTCGTGGTGCTGCCCCTCTCGGCACTGCATGCTGGGTTCCCGCACGCCCTTCCGGTGCTATTGAATGGAATACTGATCCACATTTTCGCTGTCGGCACGCCGAGTGCGTTGTTCGCCCGCCGCGGCCAAGTCGGGATCTGACAAGAATGGGGGACCGGCGGGCTGTGCATCACTGAGCCGGGTCTGGCGTCTCTTGTGGAAACCCTCTCCACAGGAGGCCACCATGCTTTTCCGTCGCGTTGGCTCCATCGCCGCCCTCATCATCGTCTTCGCCGCTCCTGCGTCTGGCCAGGGGAGGTCTCGGAGCGACCGCACGCTTCCCGCCTTTCGCTCCGATCAAGAGGTAGCGAGCTACCTCAGAAGGCTCGCGAACGAGCGGGAGCAACGACAGTGGATGGCCAGCAAATGCAGGAATGGAGTGACACTCGCACGTGCCAAGGGTCACTCGACGGTCGTGAATGGGAGGATCACCGACCAGTTCGGGACGCCGATCGCCTCCGCGAAAGTGTCGCTCGACGTGATCGACACCTCCGTGATTAGCGATGCGCGTGGCCGTTACTCCATCGCCCTCTCACCAGGGACGTGGAAGCCGTCCGACACGCTGGCGCTCACCGTCCGGTTCATCGGGTATCGGCCAGAGCGCCGCGCCTTAGCACTCGCCCCCGGGGATTCGCTGGAGGTCAACATCGGGCTCTGTTCGAGCATGGTGGCGCTGGAAATGGTTACGGTCACGGGCTCTGCATCGGTGTCCCTTCGCGCTTCCGGTGCATCCATCACGAACACGCAGCACGCCGGCGTAGACGAGGGCGATATCGTCAAGCTGTACGGGAAGTACCTGGTTGTGCTGCGCCGCGGGCGCCTCTTCACAGTCGCAATCGGTGAAGGCAGTTTGGCGCCTGCAGCGGGTGTCGACGCGTTCGGCCCCGGAATCGACCCACGCGCCACCTGGTACGACGAGCTGATCGTTTGGGGCGATAAGGTCGTCGTGATCGGATACAGCTACGAGCGCGGTGGTACAGAACTGGGCGTTTTCCGAATCGGGCCGACGGGCCAGCTGCGGCACGTCGACACGTATCACCTGCGGTCGAACGACTACTACTCGTCGCGCAACTACGCTTCGCGACTCGTGGATGGGAAGCTCGTGTTCTACGCACCAATGTATCTCCCGTGGGACGTTGACGATCCGCTCGCGGGCCTGCCCGCCATGCGGCGTTGGGACCCGAACGCGAAGGAGGGCGGAAGGTTCGAGCGGACTGCAACCGCGCGGCGAATCTATCGACCGGCGGGAGAGCTGGACACGGATGCCTTGACACTGCACACCGTGACGTCCTGTGACCTGGCCCGCGAGCCGTTCGCCTGCGAAGCGACGGTGATGATCGGCCCGCCAGGACGGGTGTTCTACGTGTCGCCCGAAGCTGTGTACATATGGCTCAGCGAGTGGAGACGGGCGAGCGCGTGGCCTGGCGGGGCGGCGCCGGCGTTACTGTGCCGGCTGCCCCTAGACGGCTCGGGTCCCAGTGCGCTCGGGGTCGCGGGGACCCCGGTTGACCAGTTCTCGTTCCTCGAAAGCGTCGACGGATACCTCAACGTGTTGGTGCGCTCGGAGTCGTGGGGCGATGCGATGTGGGCACCCGAGTGGGCTCAGGGCGCGACCGCGCTCCTGCGGGTGCCCCTCACGAGTTTTGGGGACGGCACGAATAGGGCGCCCGCTACTCAATACCGGCCGCTGCCCGCGCCGAGTGGTGAAGGGGCAACGTTCGAGAACCGGTTCGTCGGCGACCACTTGTTGTATGGTGCCGGGAGCGGTTGGATTGATGCGAAGCAGAACAGCGCGACCCTTTTCGTCGTCCCGTGGAGGGGAGGGACGCTGACCCGGCTAACGCTCCCCCACGGCGTGGATCGGATCGAGGTGCTTGGTGCGGACGCAGTCGTGGTGGGCGCGGACGCGCGGGATCTGCATTTCACCGGGATCCGGCTCGCTGGGGAGCGCCAAGGGGGGCCCACGATCCGACAGCAATACACCCTCGTCAACGCCTCGCAGGGTGAGCTGCGCAGCCACGGGTTCTTCTACAAGGCCGACGGTGCCGATTCGGGCACGCTCGGCTTGCCTGTGCGGGGAGCGGGCCGCCCCGGGTATGAGCACTTGTTCGATGGATCAGCGTCCGTGCTCTACTTGGCGAATCGCGGCGGGACGTTCCAGCCGGTCGGGCGGCTCGAGTCTAGGGAGGGACGCTCCCGGCGCGACTGGTGCAAGGCGTCGTGCGTGGACTGGTACGGCAACGCCCGTCCGATCTTCATCGAGAATCGCGTCTTCGCCCTGCTCGGGTACGAGATCGTCGAAGGCCACCTGCGCGGCGGGCGGATGCGCGAGCTAAGGCGCGTTAGCTATGCTCCGCGAGATGTGAGCGCCATGAGCCCCTGACGGGGTTGCCAGGGACGGGGGGCGACGGCCAGCTTGAACTCGCTCTTATGGCTGTCATGCCCCCCGTCCTCTGCTACCACCGCATCGGCGGCCCCCTCGAGTTAGGGGTCACCCGCGTCGCGCAGTCGGTGTTCACTCGCCAAATGGAATCTCTGGCGCGGGCCGGGTGGCGTACCCTGAGCCTCGCTGAGTTCGAGAGCCCACGCACGACGCCCCACGCCCCACGCACCTTTCTTTTGACCTTCGACGATGGCTACGCCTCCCTCGCCGAGCGCGCCTATCCCGTCCTCGAGGGATTGGGGTTCACGGCCACGACATTCGTGATCACCGATTTCATCGGGCGGGCGAACCGATGGGACGTGCGGTACACCTGGCGCCGATTGCGGCATCTCGACTGGCCACAGATTGAACATTGGCAGGCGAGGGGGTTCGAGTTCGCGTCGCACGGCGCGCGACACAGGCGACTCACGTGGGTCGATGACATCACAGCGGCCGACGAGCTGGGGCGCGCCCGCGAGACGTTGGTGGACCGGCTCGGCGCGGATGCGGGACGCGCGATCGCGTATCCCTTTGGGGCCGTGGATGAACGGGTGCAGCGCCTCGCGGGGCACGCTGGTTACGAGTTGGGGTTCGGCGGCGTCGGTGGGGACCACGGCTCTCCGCTGAACCTGCCCCGGGTGCCGGTCTACATGTGGGATGCGGGCGACACGCCGTTTGGGCTACGCGACGACGGCCTGGGGTCGGTAGGGCGATTCGTGGCGCATGTCGCGAACCGGTGCGCGGTAGGAACGAGCGTGATGAATCGCGTGCGCGGTGCGCCGTAAGCCGTGCGCGGGAATGCCTTCCGGCTCACGGCGCACTGCGTACGGCTCACACAAAAAACCGGGCTGCAACCGGTATGAGTTGAGGGTGCTTCACCAGCGCATGCGCGAAGATCCGCCCCAGTGACCGTTTCTCCTGCGGAATCGCGTTGACGGTTCGTGCCAGGCCGTTGAAGAAGCTGTCGTCGAGGCCTTCCAGGGCCTGCTTGATGCGGTAGTACTTGAGGTGGTCGTCGCCCAGCAGGTCCATCCAGGCCTGGTGATAACTGGCGAGGCGCCGCTCGCTGGTATCCCCTTCACGAATCGCCGCCGCCGCCGTGCACCCCGCGAGCCGGCCCGCCTTCATCGCGTTCACGATGCCGCCGCCCGACAGGGGGTTGATCATGTGGGCGGCGTCCCCGGCTACCAGGACTCCGTCCGCGTAGGTCCGCTTGATCGTCGTGTGGACGATCACTCCCCCGACCGTCAACGCCGTCCGAGCTGCCGTGGGATAGCGCTTGGCCACCCAGGCGTCCAAGTATTCCCGGGCGTTCCGGCCGTCGGCTTTCAGGGCGACGAGACCGAGCCCGACGTTCGCCGAGCCGACGGCCCGCGGGAAGATCCAGGCATAGCCGCCCGGAGCGATGCGGTCACCGAACTGCAGATAGATGGCGTCGGGATCGCAGTCGATGCCTTGCAGCACGTACTGGGCGCACGACTCCATGTCTCGCGCCGGGACCCGCGTGTCGATGCCGGCCCAACGGCCCACCATCGCCTCGACCCCGTCGGCGGCGATCACGACACGCGCCCGGTAGATCTCCTCCGTGCCGCGTTGCTTCACCCGGACGTGCCAACGGCCGTCGGCCGCCCGCGTCATCCCTGTGGCCTCCGTGCCCACGAGCACGGCGGCCCCTGCGGCGCTCGCCTGGGCCGCCAGGTGGGCGTCGAACCGGGTCCGGTCCAGCACCCAGCCTACGTCCCGCTCGGCGACCTTGACCTCCGTGTCGTCCGGGGCGAGGAAGATCACGCGGGTGATCTTGCGCGCGACCCAGTCGGCCACCCCCCCGTCCGGGTTCGCGAACTCGCGCAGGCCCGCATCGCCCACCCCCTCGGCGCAGCGGACAGGTGACCCAACGGCGCGGTCACGTTCCAACAACGCCACCTCCAGCTCCGGGGCGGCCTGCTTGGCCTGCCAGGCGGCGACCGAACCGGCCGGGCCGGCGCCCACGACCAGGACGTCGAGGTCAGGCATTGGCCACCATGGCGAGGGCCCCAACAGGGCAGGGGGCGACGCACTTCTCGCACCCAGTGCAACTGTCCCGATCGACGCTCAGCACGTTCAGCTCGAGGTGGATCGACTCGGGAGGGCAGAGCGGGAGGCACAGCCCGCAGCGATCGCAGACGGCCAGGTCTACGACGGCGATTTCGGCGGGCGTGACGCGGCGCATCGCGGAACGGTAGCGGTGGGGGGGAAGAGCGTCAAGCTTCATCCTTGCTTGAGGTTACGCATTTCATTACCTTGAGTTGCTCGCGCCGCGCCCGCATCACCCTTTCAACAAGACGACACGACGACACGTGGCTTTTCGGTGGCCGAATTTCAGAATCGGGTCCTGGAGCCCGGCAAATGAGATTGCCGTGGATCTGGGTACCGCCAACACCCTGATCTACGTCAAGGGCGAGGGCATCGTGTTGAACGAGCCCTCGGTCGTTGCGATCGAAAAATCGACGGGCAAGATCAAAGGGATCGGACTCGAAGCGAAGCGCATGCTCGGCCGCACCCCCGACGGGATTCTCGCCGTCCGGCCGCTCAAAGATGGCGTCATCGCGGACTTCGATGTGACCGAGAAGATGCTCCGCTTTTTCCTCAAGACCATCATCGACCGCCATCTCTTCCGCGTAAAGCCGAAGGTAATCGTGTGCGTCCCTTCGGGCATCACGGAAGTCGAGAAGCGCGCCGTGCGCGACTCGGCGCAATCGGCCGGCGCGAAAGAGGTGTACATGGTCGCCGAGCCGATGGCCGCAGCGATCGGCGTGGGCCTCCCGGTCGAGACGCCGACCGGCAACATGGTGATCGATATCGGCGGCGGCACGACCGAGATCGCGGTCATCGCGCTCTCCGGGATCGTCTCCGACACGTCGATCCGCACGGGCGGCGACGAGCTGGATCAGGCCATCGTCCAGTTCATGCGCAAGAACTACAACCTGCTGATCGGTGAGCCCACGGCGGAGCAGATCAAGATTCAAATCGGCTCCGCGGCGCCCGTTGGGGAGGAGCGCGAGATGGAGGTGAAGGGTCGTGACCTCGTCTCGGGGATCCCCAAGATCGTGCGCGTGCACTCGAGCGAGATCCGTGAAGCGGTGCAGGAGCCGATCCAGCAGATCGTCGACGCCGTGCGCCGCGCCCTCGAAATCACGCCGCCGGAACTCGCGTCGGACATCGTCGACCGCGGCATCGTGATGACGGGCGGCGGCGCGCTGATTCGCGGTCTCGATGTACTGCTGCAGCAGGAGACGGGCCTGCCGATCCATCTCGACGAAGACCCCATGACCTGTGTGGTTCGGGGCGTAGGGCGGATTCTCGACGATCCCGAGAAGTACCGCAACGTCCTGACGACCTAGCCAGGGCGCCATGCCGCTCGGAGCCGATCGTTACGCATCGCGCGCCGGCACTCTCCTGTTTTTGGGATGCGTCGGACTGTCGGTGGCAGCGATGAGCCTCCCCGACACGTGGCGGGACCCGATCGCTCAGGGGTTGCGGCAGACCGTTCTTGCTCCGTTCCTCGCGTTACAACAACAAACCGAGCTGCTCTCCGCGGCGCGCGCCCACTACGACGCGGTCGTGGCGCAGCGCGATTCCGCCGCCCTCGCCGCGACGTTTCTCCCGGAGTTGCGCAGCGAGAACGTGCGGCTGCGGAGTCTGATGGGGCTGGGCACTCGCCTCGGATGGGGCTACGTCCCCGCGGAGGTGCTGCACCAGCCGGAGCCCACCAATCCTCTCACCTTCATCGTCTCCGCCGGGCGCAACCGGAACGTGCGGCCCCTCTCGGCGGTCGTGAGCGCGGAAGGTCTGGTCGGCCTCGTCTCTACGGTCGATGCGCAAACCAGTCTCGTCCTGACGTGGGCGCACCCCGAGTTCCGCGCGAGCGCCATCGCGAGCGACGGCAGCGTGAGCGGAATCGTCGCGCCGCACGGCGCGGCGGGGCCGGGGGTATGGCTGCTCGAGCTGCAAGGTGTGCCGTATCGCCAGCTGGTCCCGGAGGGGACCGTGATCCTGACGTCCGGCCTCGGCGGTGTCTTTCCGCGCGGCATTCCGATCGGGACGGTCGTGGGCCTGGCAAGCGAAGCGAAGGGTTGGGAGCGGACCTATCTGGTACGGCCCGCCATCCATCCGTCGGCACTGTCGCACGTGATGATCCTCATCGCGGCGCGCGGGTCGGGCTCCGACATCCGCGGCACGTTCCAGGCCGACGCGGTCCGCCCGTGAGAAAGACCGACCGCTACCGTTACTTGGTGGTGCTGGCGGGGCTCGTGGTCCTGCACTTCACGGTGCGGGGGCGGCTCGGCGGCGATCGCATCGCGCCGGACTTCCTGCTCCTGGCGTTGCTCATCTACACGATCCGCGCGGAGCCGGGGCGAAGCGCCGCGGTCGGATTTGTGATCGGGTTGCTGCGGGATGCCCTCACCCCCGCGAGCTTCGGGGCGGGGGCGCTCGCGCACACGCTGGTAGGGTACCTCTCGTCGTGGGCGAAGGCCGTGTTCTTCGCCGAGAACGTGTTCGTGAACGGCTGCCTCTTCTTTGCCGGGACCTGGCTGCGGAATCTGATCGTGCTGCTCGCCTCGGGCCGGATCTCCGGCGCGCAGCTGGGCTGGGAGCTGCTCGTGTGGTCGCCGTTGCAGAGCCTGACGACCGCCGCCGTGGGGATCCTCGTGCTGGGGTTGTTCGGGCGCTGGGTCGCCGTCCGGAAGCCGGAACGATGAGCACCCTGCATCCCCATCTCCTCGATCGGCGGCTCAGCGCCGTTCGCTCGTTCGTGTGGGTGGTGCTCGGCGTGCTGTTGGTCGCCTTCTTCCGCACCCAGATCCTGGGGCACGGCAAGTACCAACTGCAATCGGAGTCGAACCGTTTACGCCAGATTTCGCTACGCGCACCCCGCGGGATCATCTTCGACCGTAACGGCAAAGTCCTCGCGGACAACGTTCCCGGGTATACCGTGTC
>Ga0075421_100012703_pt1 | contig 10474 bp, 6 predicted proteins | sample SoiMetdeltSBSDD5_FD_75292 | JGI IMG/M metagenome (GOLD analysis project Ga0075421, IMG submission 75292) | Bulk soil microbial communities from a Populus tree surrounding site in Tennessee, USA - Soil MetaG P. deltoides SBSDD5 | ecosystem: Environmental > Terrestrial > Soil > Tree plantation... | reverse complement strand
GCAGACCACGTTTCTGATTCACACGAGCCTTGATGTCGGTGCCCCTGTCGACTTCGTTTCGCCCGTTTCCGCCGCGAGCGGTCCAGAGAATCTTGCGTGAGCCATTCGTCCGGTGGCGAGGAATATCAGAAAGCTATCCTCGATCAGATACCGCGCGTTCTCAGCCGCATGGATCGCGATCCGTACAGCCCAACCGCCGGTTCTTGTGATCGAACATTTTGGGCGTGGAAGTTCACGGATTTTCCCGGAGCGCGGTTTCAGGAAGCCGTTTGTGTCCTGAGTTTCGTCTACGCGACGGAATTCGACGGAAACACCTATTACCGCAATCCGAATCTGCTACGGTGGATTCACACGGCGCTGAAGTACTGGTCGTCGATCCAGTACCGCGATGGCAGTTTCGACGAAGCTTATCCTTTCGAGCGCTCGCTTGCGGCAACCGCTTTTACGACCTTCTACGTTTCGGAAGCCGTGGCCTTCCTCGGCAACGATCTTTCTGAAGAGGTCGCTAAATCGGTTCGTGAAAGTATTCGTCGTGCAGGAGACTGGCTGACCAAAAATGACGAGACGCACGGTTTTCTATCGAATCATCTAGCAGCAGCGGCCACAGCTCTTTATCACGCATTTCTTCAAACCGGCGAAAGCCGTTTTCGCGAGAGAAGCGGATATTTCCTCAATCGCATTCTGCGCCATCAATCGTCGGAAGGATGGTACGAGGAGTATGGTGGGGCCGATCCCGGTTACCAGACACATGGAACTTTTTATCTTGCCCGTTTGTTCGAGCTGGATCCGCAAGCGTCGCTGAAGGAATCGCTAGGCCGGGCGATTGAGTTTCAGGCGTTATTCATTCACCCGGATCGAAGCCTCGGCGGCGAGTACACGAGCCGAAATACACAGACTTACTATCCGGCCGCGTTTGAAATGCTCGCCGACAAACTGCCGGCGGCTGCCTGGATCGCCCAAACAATGCGTCCGGTTGTGAGCGGCGCCTCTGCGGCGGGAATACGCGGAATCGACGCATACAATTTGTTTCCTATCCTGAACAATCTGGTTTTCGCGTTTCGTGCGTACCGAACGCCCGGCCGTGCCGTTCCGCAGCCGCAAGAACCAGCTGCGGGCGATGTGGTATGGCTCAGGCAAGCGGGAATCGGCAGGTTTCAGCGTGAATCGTACGTAGCGTACGTCGGAGCCAGCAAAGGCGGAGTGATGAAGGTGTTCGATCGGCGGTCGCGCCGGCTCGTCTACAGCGACTGCGGATATCTTGGCCGCCAACGCGATGGGAAGCCCGTCGCCACGCAGCATTTTGATCCTAATCGCTCTGCTGATGTCGACTCGGAAAAGGTTTCTCTGAAATCTTCCGTGGTACGGATATCCCGGCCGGTCATGAATCCGTGGATGTTTCTGGGATTCCGGATCTTCAGCCTAACGGTCGGACAGTCCGCTGCATTCGCGCGCTGGCTGAAACAGATTCTTGTCAATGTTCTGATCTATCGAAAGCAGTCGGTTGGTGTCGAGATGCATCGAACGATCGAGTTTCAGGACAACCGAATTGTCGTCCGCGACCGGTTTGATGGGCCGGGGCTGGGAACTCTGAGTGATCTGCGCTGGGCGCCATCCTTTACTACGATACATATGGGTTCCTCTCGTTATTTTGTCGAACATGAATTGAACAACCTGGGTTTCGAGCAAGAACAGGGTGAACCCGCCGACTTCTCGTCGGGTCGCGTGATCGAACGAACAGTTCAATTCAACTAATCGAATTCTGTAGGCGCGGTCTGTGACCGCGCGGGCGCTCATAGAGCGCCCCTACAACTCATGTGCGGCATTTGCGGATATTACGGTTTTAACGATCAGGCTCTGCTGGAGGCGATGACTGCGTCGCTCAGTCATCGAGGACCGGACAGCTTCGGCTTTCTGCGTCACGAAAACATGGCTCTCGGCCATGCACGTTTGAGCATCATCGACGTTGCCGGCGGACAACAACCGATCGAAAACGAAGACCAGACTCTCGCGGTCATCCATAACGGCGAGTTCTACAATTTTCGCGAACTTCGCCCGGAACTCGAATCGAAGGGACACCGTTTTCGAACAAAATCAGATACAGAAACCATCCTCCATCTCTACGAGGAGATGGGGCCCCGATGTGTTGAGCGCCTTGGGGGCATGTTTGCCGTAGTGATCCTCGACAAGCGAAAGGGCGAACTGTTCGTCGCTCGCGATCGAGTCGGAATCAAACCGCTTTACTATGTCGAGTTGCCCGGCAAGTTCCTGTTTGCTTCAGAGATGAAGGCGCTGCTCCGATGTCCCGAGGTTCGGACCACGCTGAATTATCGCGCCATACACGACTATCTGGCGCTGCGCTACGTTCCCGGTCCTGGCGGGATGTTTCACGAGATCCGGAAGTTTCCTGCCGGCCACTATGGGATCGTTCGAAACGGAAAACTCACCCTGACGCGGTATTGGGAGCCGGAGCTTTATTCCGGGCCGTTCCCAAATTCCGAGGAAGAGTATCTCGAGGGATTCGCACAACGATTCGAAAAGAGCATCCAACGGCGGCTCATCTCGGAAGTTCCACTTGGCGCCTACCTCAGCGGTGGACTCGATTCCAGCACGATCGTGGCCGCAATGTCGAAGTTGGTGTCCGAGCCCATCCGCACCTTCACAGTCGGATTCGATTACGAAAAGGATGAGTTGTCGAACGCCGCGGAAACCGCGCGACTTCTCGGATGCCGGCACACGGAGATCGCATGCCGGCCGGCAGACGTTGAACTGCTTCCCAAAATCACGTGGCATCTCGATGAACCGCTCGGCGATCCGATCGTCATTCCAATGTACCAGTTGGCGCGCGAAGCGAAAAAGAGCGTCACGGTGGTGTTGTCGGGAGAAGGCGCGGATGAGACGCTCGGCGGCTATGTTTTTCACAAAGCGTTGCTGCGAGGCGATCAGTTGGCGCGATACGTTCCCGCCTGGTTCCGGCAACGGCTGCTGCCAGGCGTGATGGGACTGGTTCCCGCCAGTGTGTTCAACCTGGCGTTCGACTATCCGGCCGCACTCGGCGAACGAGGGAAACAGAAGGTTGTCGATTACGTGCCTTTGACCGGGCTGGAAACGCTGCCCCAGGCATATCGCCACCTGATTTCGCTTTTTGATGATCGCGATACTCCGGATTTGTATTCCGCGGAGTTCGCCGCAGCACTGCGAAACGGCAACCACTCGAAGATTCGGGCGGTGCCTGTCGCCCCAACGGCGCCGTTTCTCAATCATGCGATTCACCTGCAGTTCGAGCACTGGCTTGCCGACGACATTCTGACGAAGCAGGACAAGATGTCGATGGCGCACGGTATCGAGGCGCGAGTGCCGTTCCTGGATCACGAACTCGTCGAGTATGTTCTCCGCGTTCCGCCGCGCTTGAAGATCAGGTCGGGTCAAACGAAACTTTTGCTGCGCAAATATGCTGCGCGCGTGTTACCGCCGGCAGTAACATCACGGCGGAAGATGCCTTTTTACGTGCCGCTCGACAAATACTTTGGTCATCCGTCGTTCCAGCAATTGATGGACGACACTTTGTCGGAGAGTGCAGTGCGCAATCGTGGCTTGTTCAAGCCGCAGGCAGTCGAAGGTTTGCGACGGTCTCTGCACGCCGGCGAGTTCGTTTATCTCAAACAAGCATTCAGTCTGATGATGCTGGAACTCTGGTTTCGAATGGCCGTAGATCGGAGGGCGGAATGAATACGGGGAATGGTATGCCCGGAAATCCAGAAGTTACCGTGGTGTGTCCCTTCTTCAATGAATCGTCGATCATCGAACAGTCCATTCGTAACCTGGTTAAAAACTTGTCCGACCTCGGCTGTGAATGGGAATTGCTGGTCGTCAATGACGGTTCAACCGATGGGTCCGATGACATCGCGCGGTTCACAGCGGCAGAGTATTCCCGCGTGCGGGTTCTTGGTTATCCGAGTAACAAAGGCCGCGGCGCTGCGCTGCTCACGGGTATTCGCGAGGCTCGCGGCTCCATCATCGTTACCACGGAAATCGATCTTTCGTGGGGCGAGCATATCGTTCATAACCTTCTCGCTGCGATGCGAGCGACGCCTGAGGCCGATATCATCGTTGCCAGCCCACACCTTCAGGGCGGCGGATACAAGAACGTTCCGGCTAAGCGAGTTTGGCTGAGCCGTCTCGGAAACAAGATCATCCGTGCCTGCATGTCGGACGCGGCAACGATGAACACGGGAATGACCCGAGCCTATCGCCGAGACGCGATTCTGTCGCTTCCCCTGTATGAAACCGGGAAGGAATTTCATCTCGAGGTCATATTGAAAGCGACCGCGTTCGGTTATCGGATTCATGAGATCCCTGCCTTGCTGGAATGGAAGGACTACAAGCATCAAGGCAAGCGGATGAAGCGGAAGAGTTCCACGCGCGTCAACAGGCTCATCGTGTCGCACAGCCTGTTTAGCCTTGTCGCAAACCCGGTACGTTACATCTGGGGTTTGAGTTTTCTGACACTTGCCGTCGGCCTGATATTTTTCGTCCTGGCCGTCGTGTCTTACGTCACGCACCAGGTGGCCGCATACGCCGCGATCGTCTCTTTACTGTTTGTGATCTTTTCCTTCGTCCTGTTCGTGGCGGGCGTAATGTTGAAGCAAGGCCATATGATTCAGCGCGAGCTGTGGATTCTGCAAAGCGGCCTTTTGGTGAAACCAAACGAAGCGAGGCGTGCGGCAGAAGCAGAGAAGGAATGGAAAGCGCCGGTTTAGGGGATATCGTACGTGTAGACGTTGACCGAGCTGTTCTTGTAGAACGGAACCGTTCTTACAACAACACCGCCCATGCGTGCGTAATGTTTGTTAGCGGCCTCATTATTTACCTCGACCGTCCCAATTTTTACCGTGGTGATGCCTCGCGCTTTGAATTCCCTGTTAGTGGCAGCCAAAATCGCTCGCCCCACACCAGACCCTTTGGCGTGCGTCCGGACCGAAAAGCTGAGGAGCTCAGCCTTGGGGTCCGCAGGATGAGCATCCGGAAAATAAGTGAGCCCGCGAATGATAGCCGTCAGCATCGAAGGCTTGAAGACCTTCGGTAAAAGCGTGATCGCCGCGGCGAAGCCATATTGCCAGAGAAATTCACGGTAAAACTTCGACACGTCGGTAACGCCGGACGCATATCCGAGGATCTCGGCATTGCGTTCGGCCACATACGTGATGGCGTATCTCGAGCTGGCCAGATGACGATGCACGATCGTGTTGAATTTATCGCCAAGCTGGCTCAGACGGCCCCAGTTAATGGCTTCAGCCATTACGGAAGCGAGCATAGCGGCGTCGGCCTCACTGGCGCGACGCACTATCAGTTCATCGCAGACGGCAGCTTTCACTGCATTTTCCTCCAATCGACGGCATCATAACCGAGTGACAAACCAGTCAACAGATCGCCGAAATTTCGGCTCGAAACTGCTCACGATGGCAGTGGTGTTGGGGCTCGTATCCGGGCTCGTCGAAGGGTTGTTTCATATTGCGTTGCAACGCTTAAACATCCTTGAGAACGTCTGGTACGAGATCGTCTGGATCGCCGCATTTTTCAACGCCCTGGCGCTGGCAACTGCGGCTTTGGTCCTGGGCGCAATCGCTGCACGAACCGGGTCAACACGGTTCCGGTCGTTTGCGGTGTTTTCGTTGGCGATTGTCGCTGTGTTGCCTTGTCTGGCTTTGGGGCTGAAGGAATGGATGAAGCCCTATGCAATTCTCATCCTCACGGTCGGATTGGCGACGGCATTCACGCGCTGGTTCGATCGGCATCCCGATCGTCGATTAGCGCTGTTTCGAAGGAGCTTGCCCTGGGTCGCAGCGCTCACTGTCCTGATTTTTGCCGCTATGCAAGGCGGGTTCTGGATGACCGAGCGGATGGCGGTGCGCAACCTGCCTGCACCCGACCCTGGCGCGCCGAACATTCTGGTGATTGTCATCGACGCACTGCGTGCAGATCATCTATCAAGTTACGGATACAGCCGGGCGACAAGTCCGAATATCGACCGACTCGCAGCCGAAGGAGTGCTGTTTGAGCGGGCATTTTCTACCGCAAGTTACACACTACCGTCTCACGCTTCGATCCTGACGGGCTTGTACCCTCGTCAGCACGGAGTGGAATGGTTGACGTCTAAGGCGATCTCAAATCCGGCTTTTCCGACCTTGGGTGAAGTGCTGCAGCGCCGTGGCTATCGGACTGCCGCGTTCTCCGGCAATACCTTCTGGTTCGCTCGCGAGCATGGGTTCGGACGCGGATTTCATCATTTCGAAGACTACTTTCACAACGTCACGGACATGTTCATGAGAACGTCTTATGGCCGGATGTTGACGCGGTTCGTGATGCCCCGCTTAGGCTACGACGACATCGCGGCGCGCAAGCACGCGACAGATACGAATCCCGCGGTGTTAAGTTGGTTGGGTAAAGACGATGCAAATCCATTTTTCGTGTTCATCAATTACATGGATGTGCATGACCCTTATTTGCCTCCTCAGCCGTATCGAAGCAAGTTTTCCAAAAATCCTGAACCGGGTGGATTGATCAACTGGCAGCTACACATGCCGAGTAACTTAACGGCGGATCAACTGCAATCCGAAACGGATGCTTATGACGGTGCGATCGCGTACGTCGATGATCAAATCGATGTTCTGCTGAAAGGTCTTCAACAAAGACAATCGTCGCGCCCGCTGTTGGTGGTCATTACGTCGGATCATGGAGAGGAATTCAAGGAACACGGTAACCTGGCGCACGGCCATACGCTTTACCGGGAAACGATTCACGTGCCGCTAATCTTCTGGCAACCCGGACGCGTTCCCCAGGGACTCCGTGTCTCCTTGCCGGTCAGCAATTCCGAGATCGCGTCCACAATTACTGAATTCCTTGGTGGTTCCGAAAGGCCGTTTGCGGGACCCCCGCTTCAGGCACTGTGGAGTACGAAGGGAACCGGGAGGTGGGATTATCCGCTCGCAGAATTGCATCATCGGCCCTGGGCAGAAAACAAATATCCCGTGCACTATGGATCGCTTGAATCCGTAATGGCTCCTGACTGGCACTGTATCCAGTACGAACCACCCCGTCTTGAACTCTTCGACTGGACGAACGATTTCGCGGAAAACAACAACCTTGCGGACAAACCGGAGATGGCGCACGCACTCGCTCAGTGCCGGACCCGCCTGGACTCCACCGAAAATGGCGTTGCAAACAAGCATCAAAGCAACTAAACCGCTCGTCAAATCGACACCCGTATTCCTGATGTGGGCAGCGTGGTGGGGCCTCGCGTCGGGTTTGATTGAAGTGATTGTTCTTGCTTTGCGTCATCAGTCCACACCGATCATGAAGCTTGGGGCAGAGTACGTCTGGATGGCGCCGGTGACGGAGGGCGCGTTTCTTCTGATACCCACACTGTTCGTCGCTGTGGCTGCCCGATTGTGGAAACGAATCGATGCGACCGTTGCGATCACGTTTTTCTGCTCGCTGCTGGCGTTCCTGAACCTGTTAATCCTCATACCGCGGTTCCATCACTTTGCTGCCGCGGCGCTCGCCGCCGGCATCGCGACTCAGATGACGTCGCTCGTGCGAAGGCGTTCGACAGGTTTTCAGATGATTGTCCGTCGCACGTTTCCCTGGATGATCGCAGTGGTGCTTGCGCTTGCCGCCGGTGTGCAATTGCGAAAGTCGATGGCCGAGAGACAGTCGGTGGCGGGACTAACGGCGGCTCCCCGTGAAGCCGCCAATGTTCTTTTCATAACGCTCGATACGGTGCGTGCGCCGAACATGAGTGTGTACGGATATAGCCGACCGACGACGCCGCATCTCGAAGAGCTATCGAAGTCGAGCGTTGTCTTCGACCATGCGCTCGCCGCCGCTTCATGGACGTTGCCTTCGCATGCAACCATGTTTACCGGCCGTTGGTCTCACGAATTGACAGCGGATTACGCTATGCCGCTCGACGCAACTCACACCACACTAGCGGAGTTCTTCGGCAAGCGTGGTTATGAGACTGCAGGCTTCGTCGCCAATTACGGTTACTGCGGTTATGAAACCGGATTGGATCGAGGCTTCGGCCGTTACGAGGACTATCCGATCTCGCTCGGTCAAATGGCATCAAGTACGGCGCTCGTCCGGACCATCGCCGACAATTTCAGACTGCGGCGATTGATCCAGAATGACGAGCATCTGAATCGAAAGACTGCCGACGACTTGAATCGGGATGTTCTGAGCTGGATCGACCGTGAACGAAATCGGCCGTTCTTTGTCTTCATCAACTACTTCGACGCCCACGATCCTTACCTTCCTCCGGCTCCCTTCGACACGAGGTTTGGACCCGGCCGCAAGCTGGGAAAATACAGCCCCGTACATCACTGGTTCTACGATCCCGCGGTTGGTCATCGCAACATGGATGCCGAAGCCGTAACCGAAGAGATCGATGCTTATGACGGAGCGCTCGCTTATCTGGACGACCGCCTGAACGCGCTGTTTGCGGCGCTTAAGGAGCGCAATCTTTGGAACAACACACTTGTTGTCATCACAGCCGATCACGGCGAAGAGTTCGGAGAGCACCGGACTTTTGGCCACGGCAACAGTCTTTACCTGACGTCATTGCATGTTCCCCTGCTGATTTCATTTCCCGGCCGTATTCCTGGAGCAACACGCGTCCATACGCCGATAACTCTGCGCGATTTACCGGCAACCATTGCAGATGTTTTGCATTTCAACGACGGTACGCGATTTCCCGGCGCATCGCTGGCCCGTTACTGGAATGGTGCCGAGACGGTCGACGAAGAGCCTCTGCTGTCTGAACTGAATCACGCCACGGGCCAACCCGAGTGGTTTCCGGTAAGCAAAGGTAATATGAAATCGTTGTTGTTCCGAGGCTTGCGATACATCAAGAATGGCGATGGTACCGAAGAACTCTACGATTTTTACAAGGATCCTCTCGAGACGAACAACCTTGTATCGTCCGATGCACATCGCGCGTTTCTTGCCGAGTTTCGGGCCCTGTTAGATCAAAGTGTCCAGTAACAACCTGACCGCAAATCCTGATGTGTCCGTCGCGGCACAGCTTTATCCAGCCGAGCGCGGCGTAGAACGCAGTGCGCGAACCACACTGCTTACACTTGGGCTGTGCGCTTTGATTCTGGTTCCGACGCTGGCTTATCGCATGACCGTCGACCAGGGAATATTCGCTTACATGGGTTCGCAAGTGCTTGAAGGCCGTTGGCCATACCTGAGTACATGGGAAAGCGACTATCCGGGGCTGATGTTTCTGCAGGCAATCGAGATTCTGTTGTTCGGCAAATCGATTGTGATGTTTCGACTGTTCGATTGTTTGTTCCAACTCGGCAGCGCTTATTTCATTTACCGAATAACCTATCGGGTTGGGACCAGGCGAGCAGGCGCCGTCCTGGCCGCAGTCCTCTTTTGCTTGATCTATCAAGGATATGGTCCGTGGAATACGGCTCAGAGAGAAGGGTTCGCCCTCTTCTTTGTCCTGGCCGGCTTCTGCCTGTTTTTCACGGCGGAGAGGCGGCCTGCCGTCATCACGGGCCTTGCCATCGGGCTCGGGCTTGGGATGGCGTTGCTGATCAAGCCGACCGTGCTAGCGCTCTCTCTTTTCTACTTGCCGCTCGTATTCGAACTCCGAAACCGTGATGCGTGGAAATCGCTCTTGTCTGTTTTCGCCGGAGGTATTGCGCCGATGGCAGCGGTGCTGACTTTCTATTGGATCCAGGGTGGATTGAGGGAACTGTACGAAGCGTGCGTTCTGTTTCAATACACCTACACAACCTTGCTTCGCAACGACGCGTCGCTGCCCGCTTACTGGTTGTCGAAGGCGCGCCGGTTGGGTGCGAATGCCGTCTGGCTGCCTGTAGTGTATGCGCCATTCCTGGTCTGGGGCGCAGAGCGCCGCCATCGTGTCATGCTCTTCCTCGCGTACCTTGGATCGTTGTATGCCGTGTTCGTGCAAGGAACATTCGCCGGTTATCACTATCTTCCCGGCCTGGCCATTGGAGCGATCCTGATCGGCAACATGTGTTCGCAGGCATCGGATTTCCTCTTCAAGCAACGCCGGTTGCCGGTAGTCGGAAAGGCGTGGATGCTGCGCGACGTGGCGGTAGCCGCCCTGATCCTTCTCGCGCTGGTTGTTTACATCAAGCCTACGACGATTCGAAATTTCGTGAGTTTGCGGTTTCTCGAACGGCCTTTACCGAACGAATACCGGAACGGCAACGTCTTCGATGTGACGGAGGACTACGACGTCGCCGACTACTTGAAGTCGCGAACTGAACCGAGTGAACCCATTCAGGTCTGGGGTTATGAAACTCTCGTGTACTACCTTGCCGAGAGACGTGCGGCGAGTCGGTTTCAGATGACCACTCCGTTGGTGATGCGGACGGCGGGACAGAGTCTCAGCCCTTTGCAACAGAAATGGCGCCAGGAGTTCATGAACGACATG
>Ga0075421_100012702_pt1 | contig 10474 bp, 8 predicted proteins | sample SoiMetdeltSBSDD5_FD_75292 | JGI IMG/M metagenome (GOLD analysis project Ga0075421, IMG submission 75292) | Bulk soil microbial communities from a Populus tree surrounding site in Tennessee, USA - Soil MetaG P. deltoides SBSDD5 | ecosystem: Environmental > Terrestrial > Soil > Tree plantation... | reverse complement strand
AATTACTCAATTCTTCTCCCCAGCTCTTGTGCCTTCGAGGGTCGCTCGGATTCCACGATCAGCTGACCGCATGCGGCGCGGATGTCCCGGCCGCGGCTCTTCCGGACGAGCACCCGGACGCCGCGTTCCGCAAGAATCTTCGCGAACGCATTGACGCGGTCGTCGGATGGACGCGTGAAGGGAATCCCTGCCGCATCGTTCAACGGCATCAGGTTGACCTTGCCCTTGATCCCGGTCAGGAGCTTGACCAGCCGGCGCGCGTCTTCGGGCGTGTCGTTGACGTGGTCGAGTAGCACGTACTCGAACGTGATTCGCCGGCGGCGAGCGAGCGGGAATCTCCGGCAGGCATCGAGAAGATCTCTCAGTGGATACCGGCGGTTGACGGGCACGAGCTGATTGCGGAGATCGTCAGTCGTCGCGTGCAGCGAGATCGCCAGGTTGGGCATCAGAGGTTCGGTGGCGAGTTGCTCCAGCGCCGGGAGAATTCCGACCGTTGAGAGCGTGACCCGACGCGGATGCAGGCCCACGCCTTCCTCGTCGGCCAGAATGCGGAGCGCTTTCATCGTCGCGTCGTAGTTGTGGAGCGGCTCGCCCATGCCCATCAGGACGATGTTGAAGGGCGTGCCGGCGAGGCCGGTGTCGTGCGCGAGTATCCGGACCTGCCCGGCGATTTCGCCGGCCGTGAGGTGCCGCGAAAGTCCCATTTTTCCGGTGAGGCAGAAGCTGCATCCGATTGCGCACCCGACCTGCGTCGAGATGCAGAACGTCTGCGCGGGCGTGTCGGGGATGTAGACGGCTTCGATCTGACGGCGGTCGGCGAGGCGCAGCAGGAATTTCGTCGTCCCGTCCACGGACGTCTGGCGGGAGGCGATCGCGGGCGACTCGAGCGAGAACGCCGCGGCAAGCTGTTCGCGCAGGTCCTGGCCGAGGTTGCTCATCGCGGCGAAATCGGTGACGCCGCGCCGGTAGATCCAGTGCAGGATCTGCCGGCCCCGGTAACGAGGCGCGCCGAGATCCGCGAGAGCCTGCTCGAGCTCCTGGCGATCGAGATTCTGAGGGTCCGTTTTCATGTCTGGCGCCCGGGGATCGGAAACACTCCCCGGAATGTTCTGTGATATCATTAGTCTCTTGACGCTTGCTGCTAAAGTCAAGCCAGTGAACAACTTAGAGCTCTGCGTACCGGACCGCGGCCGGCCCGGGTGTCACGATGGTCATTGAAGAAACGTTGCCGTCCGGGATGCGGCTGGTGACGGAATCGATCGGCCACGTCCGATCGATCACGGTGGGCGTCTGGGTGACGCGCGGATCGCGCCACGAGGCGGACGAAGAGAGCGGCGTCGCCCATTTCGTCGAGCACATGCTCTTCAAGGGCACGACGTCACGATCGGCGCGCGAGATCGCGCAGACGATTGATTCGGTTGGCGGCCAGCTCGACGCGTTCACCGCGAAAGAGTACGCCGGCTACTACATCAAGGTTCTCGACGAGCATCTGCCGGTCGCGATCGATTTGCTGAGCGACATGCTCCTTCGGCCGGCGCTCGCGCCTGGGGACGTGCTCAAGGAGCAGCAGGTCATCCTCGAAGAAATCAAGATGGTCGAGGATGCGCCCGACGACTTGGTACACGAGCTCTTCGCGCAACAGTTCTGGTCGAAGCACCCGCTCGGCCGCCCGATTCTGGGCACGCCCGAAACGGTGACGTCGTTTGATTCCGACGGGCTGCGGCGGTATTTCAGCCGGAGCTACGTCGCGCCGCATCTGATCATCGCGGCGGCGGGGAATCTCGAGCACGGAGCGCTGAGAGATCTCATCGAGCGCGGATTCGAGCAGCTGCCGCGTGGACACCAGGCGCCCAAGAGCGCGCCACCGGCGGTGACTCCGGGCCTGACGCGGCGGACCAAGGACATCGAGCAGGCGCATCTCTGCGTCGGGACCCCGGCCTATCCGCAGGCGCACGAGGATCGACACGCGATCTACGTGTTGAACACGATCCTCGGCGGGTCGATGAGCTCGCGGCTGTTCCAGCACATCCGGGAAGAGCGCGGGCTGGCCTACGCGGTCTTCAGCAATCTGACGACCTACAGCGACGCGGGCATGATCACGGTGTATGCCGGATGCGCGACGGAAAAGGTCAGCGAGGTCGTGGACCTGACGCTGCGGGAGCTGCGCGTGCTGCGCGACACGCCGGTGCCGGTCGACGAGCTGACCCGGGCCAAGGATCATCTCAAGGGCAGCCTGATGCTGAGCCTCGAGAACACGTCCAGCCGGATGTCGCAGCTGGCGCGTCACGAAATCTACTTCGGCCGCAGTTTCACCCTCGACGAGATCCTGGCGAGCATCGAGAGGGTCTCGGCCGACGACGTTCAACGCGTGGCCGGCGACCTGTTCCAGGACGCCAATCTGGTCGCGACGGTCGTCGGGCCGGAATCGAGCTCGCCCGTGACGGCCGACCAACTGAGGGTCTGACACGGATGATCGCGCGCTACACGCACCCGGAGATGGGCGCGATTTGGAGCGACGCCAGAAAGTACGAGACGTGGCTCGAGGTCGAGCTGGCGGCCACCGACGTGCTCGCGGAGGCCGGCATCGTCCCGAAGCACGACGCCCGTGAACTTCGCGCGCGCGCGGCGTTCGACATCGCGCGCATCGACGAGATCGAGCGCACCACGCAGCACGACGTCATCGCGTTCACCACGGCCGTCGCCGAGCGCGCCGGGCCGTCGGCTCGCTGGCTGCACTTCGGCCTGACCTCCTCGGACGTGCTCGACACGGCGCTCGCGCTGCAGATGCGCGAGTCGTGCGATCTCATCCTGCGGGACATCGACGCGCTGGCTGATGCCATCCGCACGCGCGCCGAGGAGCACCGGCGGACGCCCATGATCGGCCGCACGCACGGCGTACACGCCGAGCCGATGACGCTTGGCGTGAAGCTGGCGCTCTGGCACGCGGAGGTCGAGCGCGGCCGCGAACGGATCCGTCGGGCGCGCGAGACGATTTCGGTCGGCAAGCTCTCGGGCGCGGTCGGGATGTTCGCGCACCTCGATCCGGCGATCGAGCAGGCCGTCTGCAACCGACTCGGGCTCGCGGCGGCGCCGGTCGCGTCGCAGGTCATCCAGCGCGATCGCCATGCGGAGCTGATGACGGCGCTGGCCATCATGGCCGCCTCGCTCGAGAAGTTTGCCCTCGAGATCCGCGGATTGCAGAAAACGGAGATTGGCGAGATCGAAGAGCCGTTCGGCAAGGGCCAGAAGGGCTCGTCGGCCATGCCGCACAAGCGGAATCCGATCGGCTGCGAGCAGATCGTCGGTCTGGCGCGGCTCCTGCGCGCGAACGCGATGGCCGCGCTCGAGAACGTCGCGCTCTGGCACGAGCGCGACATCTCGCATTCGTCGGTCGAGCGCGTGATTCTGCCGGACAGCTTCATCGCGCTCGATCACATGCTGCGGCGCTTCACCCGAATCGTCGCCGGCATGGTGGTGTATCGCGAGCGGATGATGGAGAATCTCAAACGCTCACGCGGGGTCGTGTTTTCCGGCACGCTGCTGCTCGAGCTGGCCCGCCGGGGCGTCTCGCGCGAGGACGCCTACGAGTGGGTACAGCGCAACGCCATGCGGTCCTTTCACGAGCAGCGCGACTTCAAGGACCTCGTCGCGGCCGACCCCGACGTCGCCGCGCGACTCTCGCGCGAGGAGATCGATCGAGCCTTCGATCTCGAGGCGCAGCTGCGAAACGTGGACGCGATTTTCGAACGGGTGTTCAACCAGGTTGCGGTCGGCGCGAGAACGTCAGCCACGCTGCAGGCGCTTCGGCGAGCCTCGCCGGAGCTTTAGCGGAGGCGGGAGTGGGGCATCACAACATGAAAGCGCGAGTGTTCGTGACGTTGAAGCCGTCGGTGTTCGATCCGCAGGGCAACACCATCGCCCAGGCGCTCCAGTCGCTCGGCTATGGCACGGTCGCCGATGTGCGTCAGGGCAAGTACTTCGAGCTCGATCTGGACGTCTCGACGGCCGGCGAGGCGCAACGGCTCGCGTCGGAGGTCGCCGAAAAGGTCCTGGCCAATCCGGTGATCGAAAGCTTTCGGATAGAGACATGACAACATTCGCCATCGTCGTGTTCCCGGGATCGAACTGCGACCACGACGCGTATCACGCCATCAAGCACGTCCTCGGTGAGGACGCGCGGTTCGTCTGGCACAAGGAGACGTCGCTTTCGGGTGCCGACGCCGTGATCCTGCCCGGCGGGTTTTCGCACGGCGACTATCTGCGCACCGGCGCCATCGCCCGGTTTTCGCCCGTCATGGCGGCGGTGACGCGATTCGCGGCCGGCGGCGGGCCGGTGCTCGGCATCTGCAACGGCTTTCAAATCCTGCTCGAATGCGGGCTGCTTCCGGGCGCGATGCTTCGCAACCGCGACCTGAAGTTTCACTGCGAGTTCGTGGGACTGCGCGTCGAGCGCACCGACACGCCGTTCACGGCGCTGGCCACGGCCGGCCAGGTGCTGCGGATGCCGATCGCGCACGGCGAGGGCAACTACTATGCGCCGCCCGAGACGATGGCCGCTCTCGAAGACGAGGGCCGCGTCGTGTTCCGGTACGCCACCGCCGCGGGTGAGCCGACCGAGCTGGCCAACCCGAACGGCGCGCTCCACAACGTCGCCGGAATCTGCAACCCGGCGCGAAACGTCGTCGGCCTGATGCCGCATCCCGAACGGGCGTGTGAAGCGGCAGTCGGCAGCACCGACGGCCTGGTGTTGTTCACGTCCGTGGTGCAGGAGCTCTCCGAGCGCGGCGAGCTTCAGGCGATTCAGGCCGGCGCCGCGCCCGGTGCCCGCGAACGAGTCGCCCTATGAGCTACGACGACGCGATTCTCGCCCGTCATGGGCTTTCACGCGACGAATATGTGCGGATCATCGATCTGCTCGGCCGCGAGCCCAACCTGACCGAGCTCGGCATGTTCTCGGTCATGTGGTCCGAACACTGCAGCTACAAGAGCTCGCGGGTTCACCTGAGGACGCTCCCGACCGAAGGGCCGCGCGTCGTCCAGGGCCCGGGTGAAAACGCCGGCGCCGTCGACATTGGCGACGGCCTCGCCGCGGTGTTCAAGATCGAGTCGCACAATCATCCGTCGTTCATCGAGCCCTATCAGGGCGCCGCGACGGGCGTCGGCGGCATCATTCGCGACATCTTCACGATGGGCGCGCGGCCGATCGCGTTGCTCGACTCCCTCCGGTTCGGGCCGCTCGAAGATCCGCGCAACCGGCGCATTCTGTCCGGCGTCGTCGCCGGCATCGGCGGATACGGGAACAGCATCGGGATTCCGACCGTCGGCGGCGAAGTGATGTTCGACGAGACCTACGCCGGCAACCCGCTCGTGAACGCGTTTTGTCTCGGCGTTGCCCGGCGCGACGCGATCGTCCGCGGACGCGCGAGCGGCATCGGCAACGCCGTGTACTACGTCGGCGCCAAGACCGGACGCGACGGCATTCACGGCGCCACCATGGCGTCGGCGGAGTTCGACGAGCGGTCCGCCGAAAAACGCCCCGCCGTCCAGGTGGGCGATCCGTTCATGGAAAAACTCCTGCTCGAGGCGTGCCTCGAGATCATGAAGACCGACGCCGTGGTCGGTGTGCAGGATATGGGCGCGGCCGGGCTGACCTGCGCGACCAGCGAGACCGGCAGCCGGGGCGGCGTCGGCATCGACATCGACATCGCGGATGTGCCGCAGCGGGAATCCGGCATGACGCCGTACGAGATCCTGCTCTCCGAATCGCAGGAGCGGATGCTGCTGATCGTCAAGCGCGGCCGCGAAGCCGAGGTGGAGAGCATCTTCGAGAAATGGGATCTGCACGCCGTGCGCATCGGCCAGGTGACGGCCGATGGCATCCTGCGCGTGCGGGATCGGGACACCATCGTCGCGGAGGTCCCGAACCGGGCCCTGACCGACGAGGCGCCCGTCTACCGCCGTCCGATGGAGCCACCGGCGAATCTCGACGAGCTGCGGCGGCTTCCCGACGAGGTTCGCCAACCGCTGTCGCGCCCGAACGACGTGCTGCTGTCGCTCGTCGGCTCGCCGACCGTGGCCAGCAAACGATGGATCTTCCAGCAGTACGACTACATGGTGCGCACGAACACGATCGTCGCGGCCGGGCTCGGCCCGGGTGTGGTCCGCGTGAAGGGCACGAACCGCGCACTGGCGGTCTCGCTCGACGGCAACGGCCGGTTCTGCCTGCTCGACCCGCGGCAGGGAACCCGGCTCGCGCTCGCGGAGGCCGCGCGGAATGTCGCGTGCGCCGGCGCGGCGCCGATCGGCGCGACCAACTGTCTCAACTTCGGCAATCCCGAACGGCCGGACATCATGTGGCAGTTCGCCGAGGCCGTGGCCGGTCTCGGCGACGCATGCCGTGCGCTCGAGATTCCCGTGACCGGCGGCAACGTCAGCCTCTACAACGAGACCGACGGGCGCGCGATCCTGCCAACGCCGGTCATCGGGGTCGTCGGGCTCCTCCAGGACGCGTCGAACGTGCGCGGGCGCGTGTTTCCCGACGAAGGGCTCGAGATCGTTCTGCTGGGCGACGGCGCCGGCGAGCTGGGCGGCAGCGAGTTCCTGAAGACGATCCACGGCGTGATTCGCGGCGTGCCGCCGGCGCTCGATCTCGCGCGTGAGCGCGCGCTGCAACGGCTGATCGTCGACCTCATCAGCCGCGGGCTCGTCCGGTCGGCGCATGATTGCGCCGAAGGCGGCTTCGCCGTGGCGCTGGCCGAGTGCTGCTTCGAGTCGGGCGGCATTGGCGCGGTGACGACCATCCCGGGCGTGACGGGCGCGGACGGTATGGACCGTGTGGCGGCGACGTTGTTTGGCGAGTCCGCGTCGCGGGTCGTCGTGAGTGTGGCGCCCGCCGAGGTGGCGACGGTCGTGGCGGCGGCCTCGCGCGCGAACGTGCCGGCGACCCGCGTCGGCCGCACCGGCGGACGCGCGATCCGGATCACCATCGATGAACAAGTGGTCGTGGACCTCGGCCTGTCGGAAGCCGAGGCACGGTGGACCGCGGTTCTGTCAAACTGGTTGGACGGACAGGCGGCCTGAGCGCGATCGACGGCTGATCGCGCGTCAGTCCGGGAGATCTGAATCGTGCCCTACAAAGACGAATGTGGCGTGTTCGGGATCTACGGCCACTCCGAGTCCGCCAACCTGACCTACCTGGGTCTGTACGCGCTGCAGCATCGCGGCCAGGAAAGCGTCGGCATCGCGTCGTCGGACGGCGGCCGGCTCAAGATCCACAAGGCCATGGGATACGTGGCCGACACGTTCAACGAAGCGACCATCACCGGCCTCGAGGGGATGATGGCCATCGGCCACGTCCGGTACTCCACCGCCGGCGACAGCGGGATCAAGAACGCGCAGCCGATTCTGATTGACTGCGCGCACGGCGAGATTGCCATCGCCCACAACGGCAACATCGTCAACGCCCGGGAGCTCCGCGACACGCTCGTCCGGCAAGGGTCGATCTTCCAGACCACCAGCGACACCGAGGTGCTGCTGCACCTCTTCGCGCGATCGCAGGCGGCCTCGCCGGTCCAGGCGCTGGTCGAATCGGTCTCGCAGGCCCAGGGTGCGTTTTCTCTCGTGCTGCTGACCAAAGATCACCTGATCGCCGTGCGCGATCCGCACGGGTTCCGTCCGTTGACGCTCGGCAGGCTCGGCGACGCGTACATCGTCTGCTCGGAGACCTGCGCGCTCGATCTCATCGACGCCGAGTGGGTACGCGACATCGAGCCGGGCGAGGTGTTCATCGTCGGGCCGGAGGGCACCAAATCGATCCATCCGTTCGCGCCCGCGCCGTCGGCGCACTGCATCTTCGAGCACGTGTACTTCGCCCGGCCCGATTCGTACGTGTTCGGGAAGAGCGTTAACGAGGTCCGGACGGAGCTTGGCCGCCGGCTGGCTACCGAGCAGCCGGCCGGGGCCGAGGTCGTGGTGCCGATTCCCGATTCGGGCGTCTGCGCGGCCACCGGATTCGCCGAGCGATCGGGTCTGCCGCTGCAGATGGGGCTGATCCGCAATCACTATGTCGGGCGGACGTTCATCGAGCCGCACCAGTCGATCCGCCACTTCGGCGTTCGCGTGAAGCTGAATCCGGTCAAGAGCATTCTGCACGGTCGCCGGGTCGTGCTCGTCGACGATTCGATCGTGCGCGGCACCACGAGCCGGAAGATCGTCCGGATGGTGCGCGCCGCGGGCGCGAGCGAAGTGCACATGCGCATCAGCTGCCCGCCGACGATTTCGCCGTGCTTTTACGGCGTGGACACGCCGCAGAAGGCGGAGCTCATCGCGGCGAATCAGTCGCTCGAGGAGATTCGCCGGTTCATCGACGCCGACTCACTGGGGTATCTGAGCCTCGAGGGGTTGCTTGCGTCGGTCGGGTCGGCCAAACAGGCGTACTGCACGTCGTGCTACACGGGTCACTACCCGGTCGCCGTGCCGTCGAACGAACAGGCGTACTTGCAGTTGGCGCTGAAGCTCGTCGAATGATGTTGCGAACGCTCGTTCTTGCGGCCTCGACTGCCGCTGTTCTTGCCGGCGGCGCGTTGCGCGCCAGTCAGGGCCAGGCTGCGCGTGGCGAAGGGGCTCAGACGCCCGCGGCCGCGCAGCCGACTCCTGCCGACGTCACGGCCGCGATCGACAAGCTCGGTTCATTCGATTACGCGACGCGGACGAACGCGGCCCGCCTCGTCAGGCGTGCGTCGGCCGAGGTCGCCGTGCCGCCGCTCGCCAAGGCTGCGCGCGCTCACTCGGATGAGTACGCGCGCTTCCGCGCATTGGCCCTGCTCGCCGGCTTCGGCGGCCCGACCGCCCGCGATGTGATGCGGGAAGTCCAGACCGACCGCAACGATCGGCTGCGGACGGTCGCGTTCGCCTGGTTCGAGCACAACCCGGATCCCGAGGCCTTGCCGGTGCTGCTCGACCGGCTGACGAAGGAACGGTCGGAGTTCGTCCGGCCGGCGCTGACCCGCGCGCTCGCCGCCCACGGATCCGACCCGCGCGTCCGAGCCGTCCTCGTGCCGCTCATCGCCCGCGGCGAGGATTTCTTCCGCGGCGCGCTGATCGAAGCCATCGGCGATTACGACGGCAAGTACGCGGCCGCCGAGATCGCCGAAGTCGCCAAGCTCGACGGCCCGCTGCAGGACGACGCGATCACGGCGCTCGGGAAGATCGGGGACACGTCCCATGCCGCGCTCCTCGGGACGCTCCAGAAAACCGCGGCGCGCAGCGTCCAGCCGACGATTTCCGCGTCGCTCTGTCTCATGGGGATCAACTGCCAGGGCCACGAAGATTTTCTCCGGAAGACGCTCGCGATCGCCGTGACGGACAAGAGTTATCAGGACGTGCTTCGCGGCGTGGCTCACGCGTGGGGTGTCCTGGCCGCGCGCGGCCGTCCGAGTGCGCTCGGCGTGTTGTTCGATGCCGGCATTCCCGCCGCCGATCCAGCGCGCGCGCCGATCGCGCTGGCGCTCGGCATGGCGGTGCTGCGGAACCCGTCGGCGCTCTTCGCGACGCTCGAGACACGGAAGGATCGCGACGGGGCGCTCGAGTTGCTGCAGGATGCCTTCGACATGTTGTCCGAGGATTACGAGGAAGAGCGGTTCTACGTCGAGGTTCAGAAGGCGTACTGGAGCGCGCCGGCCGGCTCCCCGCGCCGCCAGGTCGCCGAGGCGCTGATTCAGAAGCTGGAGTTCTGAGTGGCGGAGATCGACTATCGGCAGTCCGGCGTGGATATCGACGCGGGCAACGAAGTCGTCCGCCGGATCAAACTACTCGCGCGCGGCACCTACACGCCCGGCGTGCTCTCGGGCGTCGGATCGTTCGGCGGCCTCTTTGCGCTCGACCAGGCGTCGCCTGACACGGTGCTCGTCGCGAGCGCCGACGGCGTCGGCACCAAGCTCAAGGTCGCCTTCATGGCCGGCGTGCACCACACGATCGGTCGCGACCTCGTCAACCACTGCGTCAACGACATCCTGGTGCAGGGCGCGCGTCCGCTGTTCTTCCTCGACTATCTGGCGACCGGGAGGCTCGCGCCGGACGTCGCCGAGCAGATCGTCATCGGCATCGCGGCCGCGTGCAAAGAGAACGGATGTGCGCTCCTTGGCGGGGAGACCGCCGAGATGCCGGGTTTCTATGCGGACGGCGAATACGATCTCGCCGGGTTTATCGTCGGCCAGGTGCGGAAGGGCGACATCGTCGACGGCCGGACGATCGTTGCTGGCGACGTTTTGATCGCACTACCCTCTGCGGGGCTGCACACCAACGGGTATTCATTGGCGCGACGGATCGCGTTCGAGACGCTGAAGCTGGACCTGCACAGCTACGTGCTCGAGCTTGGCGAGACGATCGGGGAGGCGCTGCTGCGGCCGCACCGGTCGTATCTGAAACCAGTGGCGCCGCTACTCGTAGCCCGATCGATCAAGGGCATGGCGCACAT
>Ga0075421_100012700_pt1 | contig 10475 bp, 9 predicted proteins | sample SoiMetdeltSBSDD5_FD_75292 | JGI IMG/M metagenome (GOLD analysis project Ga0075421, IMG submission 75292) | Bulk soil microbial communities from a Populus tree surrounding site in Tennessee, USA - Soil MetaG P. deltoides SBSDD5 | ecosystem: Environmental > Terrestrial > Soil > Tree plantation... | reverse complement strand
ATGGATGCGGCGAAGAACAACGACACAGCAAGCTTGCTGCAGGTCCTCGGACCGGAGGCGCAACCCTTCATCAACACGGGTGACGCGGTGTCCGATCGGGCAGGTCGAGCGCATTTTGTGCAGGCTTACGAAGAGGCACATACGCTGGTGCAGGTGGGAGATACCCAGGTCATTCTGCAGATTGGGAAAGATGCATGGCCGTTCCCCATCCCGCTCGTTAAGGACAACACGAGTTGGCGCTTCGACTCCAAGGAGGGCAAGGAAGAGATCCTCAATCGGAATATAGGACGTAACGAGCTCGACGTCATCCAGGTGTGCCTGGCCTATGTTGACGCGCAACGCGAATATTACAGGAGCAACCCACAACACATTGCGCTGCTCCAGTATGCTTCAAAGTTCATGAGCACGAAGGGCAAACGTGATGGACTGTATTGGGAAACAACGGCCGACGAGCCGCCGAGTCCACTGGGTCCCTTGCTGGCCCAGGCAAGAAGGGAGGGCTACAACCCTACAGCCGGCACATCCACCCCCTATCACGGCTACTATTACAAAATGCTCACCGGGCAGGGACCCAACGCGCCAGGTGGGGCCTATGACTATGTGGTACGCGGCCAGATGATTGGCGGCTTTGCGATGGTGGCCTACCCAGCGCAGTACGGGTCGTCCGGCATCATGACCTTCGTCGTGAACCACGACGGGGTCGTCTATCAGAAAGACTTAGGGACCAACACCACGGCTCTGGCGCCGTCCATGACGAAGTTTAATCCAGACGAGACGTGGAAGAAACTCTAATCATATGATTCTCCGATAACTACTGTCGTGTACGCCGTGTAGCGCGGCGTACACGACAATCGCACGAGAGATAAGGAGTGACACAATGAGACACGTAAGATTAGGAGTCGTGGTGGCGTGGGCCCTGACGCTGTTGTTGCTGAGCGCACCAGTACAGGCGCAGCAGACCAGCGCGGCCAATCCGGAGATTGAAGAGCAGGCGATGGCCGTGCTGAAGCGGATGGCCGAGTTTCTTACGCAGGCCCAGCGTTTCAGTGTCACGGTTGACACTGGATTCGATGTGGTGCAGGACTCTGGGCAGAAAATCGAGTTCGGCGAAACGCGCCAGATGGTGCTCCGCCGCCCGGACCGTCTCCGCATCGATGTGACGAAACGCAATGGCGCAAAGAATGGGATGTTGTTCGACGGGAAAGACATTGCCGTGTTTAATACGAAGGAAAACGTCTATGCCACGGTGGCCAGCCCGGGCACCGTGGACGACGCCATCGCGTATTTTCTCACGGACCTTAACATGCGGTTGCCGCTGGCCGACTGGCTCGACAGCCAGTTCGCCAAGACGTTACCGGAGCGGGTGCGTGCCGCCGCCTACGTCGAGCCTTCGCAGATTGCCGGTGTGCCCTGTGATCACCTGGCCCTGCGTGGGGACGAGGCGGACTTGCAGCTGTGGGTGGCGCAAGGCGCTCAACCACTGCCGCGTCGGCTTGTGATTACCTATAAACGAGAAGAGGGCCGGCCGCAGTTCTGGGCGCAGTTCGGCGAGTGGAACCTGGCGCCCGAGGTCCCTGATGCACTGTTTGTGTTTACCCCACCCGCGGGGGCAGTCAAGATCGCCTTTGCCCCGCAGCAGAGCATGCAGCCCGGTGCAGCACAAGAGAAAGGACGGTGAGAGCCATGCCAACGAAGCGATGGATATACCGGACAGCCTGGAGTGGCCTGGTCTTGATGGGTGTGTTGGTGGTCGCGCCGGTCGAAGCCCAGCGTGGTGGTAGGGGTGGGGGAGGAGGTGGGGTGTCCCGCAGTGGCGCGGCCAGTAGCGGGAACTTCGGTGGGGGTGGAGGTGGCGGCGGCGGTGGCCGCTTTGCGGAGAGCGGCGCGGCCAGCAGTGGGAACTGGCAAGCCAATCGCTCCAGCATGCAGGAAAGCCGCCAGGCCTCAAGCCAGCAACGGCAGGCGGGGCGTGCCGAGACGCAGGAAAGCCGCCAGGCCTCAGGCCAACAACGGCAGGAAAGCCGCCAGGCCTCAGGCCAACAACGGCAGGCGGGGCGTGCCGAGACGCAGGAAAGCCGCCAGGCCTCGGGCCAACAACGGCAGGAAAGCCGCCAGGCCTCAGGCCAACAACGGCAGGAAAGCCGCCAGAGTACAGCCCAAGAAATGCAGGAAAACCGGCAGGACTGGGCAGATGATTATCATGGTCACGGTTATGGAGGGTATTATCATTCCGGCGGAGCCTATGCAGCCGGGGCTGTCGCTGGCATGGTCGTTGGTGCGACGATAACGGCTGCCGCGTTCAGTGCAATGGCAGTCCCTCCGGCCCCCGTGGTGGTGAGCGGCGTCACCTATTATCAGTCCGGCTCGACCTGGTACCAACCCGTGTATCAAGGGGGTCAGGTGACCTATGTGGTGGTGAATCCACCCCAATAGGGGACTACAATCCATTGTTACTCATAGGCGAGAGGCTGCGCCGTTCATAGGGGGCGAGGAGAGATACCGGCGGCTGGCCGCTGCAAAATCAGAAAACCTGTCGCTCCCGCCACGAGTGAACTGAGCAAAATGCTTATCTTGGAACCTTGGATGAGGTCAGGACGGTCAAAGGCCAACAACGTGATGAAGATAGACATCGTAAATCCGATGCCACCGAGAAAACCAGCGCCAATGATATGTCTCCACCCTACCTCATTCGGCAACTGTGACACACGCCATTTGACTGCCAAAAACGTGCAGAGCACAATCCCCAACGGCTTGCCAAGCACCAAGCCGACCAGGATGCCGAGACTATTCGACGTGAGCAAGCTGTCAGCCCAATTTCCTGGGAGCACAATGCCGGTGTTCGCCAGTGCAAACAGCGGCATGATGAGAAAGGCCACTGGTTTATGCAGGAAATGCTGCACCTGGTAGGATGGCGATGTGTCATCGTCATGCGTAAACGGGATAGCAAAGGCGAGCAGCACTCCGGCAAGCGTGGCATGGAGGCCAGATTGGAGCATGCAATACCACATGACCAGGCCAGGAATGAGGTACACGAAGAGCCGATGCACCTGCAGGCGGTTTAAGATCAGCAGTCTCGCAAATATCCCCAGGGCCAGGATGAGATACAGCAGCGAGAAATCGTGCATGTAGAACAGCGCAATCACGACAATGGCGCCCAAATCGTCGATAATCGCTAGGGCAGCCAGAAAAATTTGTAGCGCTGCGGGGACCCTAGTGCTTAACAGCGACAGCACTCCCAGGGCAAACGCAATGTCTGTCGCCATTGGAATGCCCATGCCTCCCTGTGTTGCAGTGCCCCAATTGAGCCCGAAATAGAGTAGGGCGGGTATTGCCATACCACCGAGGGCAGCAAAAATAGGCAGTGAGGCATTTCTTAAGTCGGAGAGTTCGCCAACGTACAGTTCCCTTTCAATCTCAAGACCGATCAGCAAGAAGAAGATGGCCATCAAGCCATCGTTAATCCAGCGTTCCACGTTATATTGCAGATGCACCGCACCGATCTCGAAACCCACTTTGAGATGCCAGAAGTCCAAAAAACCATTCCCAAATGGGGAATTGGCCATCACGATGGCCGTCAGCGTGCAGAGAATCAAGATGATTCCCGACGCCTGCTCGCTTTCAAGAAATTCTGTGAAGAGTGTGGTGAGGTGTGTTTTCATAGGCTTCCCATGCGGTGTCCATACGGTTCACCTCCTCTGCCGAGCTTGCGTGTCTTGCCTGGAAGGCATGCCGCTACATCGTACCGCAGACCGCTCGTTCGGCTGCTATTGGACCAAAGTCCAATAGACATAGACCGAAGGTCCCATATAGTATGTTCTATGCTTCTAGGCATATTGTCTTCGGTGTATCGTGACGGGGGCAGGTTTGAAGCGCCCCGCTTCGTGCGGCTGAGGTAGACGCCGGCTGCAAAGGCAAAGGGGAGGGGGGCGGCCAGCACCGATGTGCCGGCTTCTCGTACGGCCCACTGCACCGTGTTTTAGGTTTTATCCGGTCTGAAGTAGAGTATATGATTCCCATGCCGCACTGCGGCCAGAGCGAAGGAGACTGCACAATGTCCGGATGGAAATTTCCCCAGTGTGCCACGATGACATTCACCGCCCTGCTGGTGCTTGCCGGTTGCGTCTCGCAACACAAGTATGATACGCTGGAGGCAGACTACCAGCAACTCAACCAGACGATGTCGGCGGAGGTCGCCTCCAACCAGATGCACATCACGCGCTTGCGGGACGCCATTAAGGTCTCGATCAACGATGAACTGCTGTTTCCCTCAGGCGGCTGGGAAATGCCGGTAGCAGCGCAGCAGACCATCCGCAAAATCGTCCCGATCCTCGCCCCCAAGCAGCAAACCAAGATTCAGGTGAACGGCTATACCGACAATGTCCCGATCGGCCCGGGGCTCACGCGCCAGGGCATCACCAGCAACCTGGAGCTGTCCCAGAAGCGGGCCGACACCGTGATGCAGTTCATGATCTCGCAGGGCGTCAACCCCAACCTGGTATCAGCGCAGGGTTTCGGCGAGAAAGACCCCGTGGCCTCGAACGACACGCCGGAGGGCCGGGCACAGAACCGGCGCGTGGAACTGACGCTGGCTGGTTCGGGCAAATGAGCCAGGCCCTACCCCAACACGCCTGGCACCAGCCGCCACGTCACCCGCCGTGGCGGTGACCGGCATCAGTGCCAAAGAGGGTTCCCCATGGTATGATGCACACCGATACCATGGGGACCTATGGGAATTACTATCTCAAGCGCACCACTATCGCCATGATTGGGCTCGATGCGAATCAACCGGAGGACGCAGTGTATCCGCTGAATATCGGCGACAGCGACGGCAAGCCGCTGGACGGTGCCCACACCCTGTGGCAGGATCATGGTATCTTGCCACGTGGCCCATGCTGACACGAGAGGTTGTCGTCTACGATAGCTGTACGCATCCTACGCGGACCCTTCCCGCCTTACTGCCCGCCCACCTGCTCCCGCAGATAGTGTCCCTGTAACGTGTGAAACTCCTCGAAACCGTCGGAAAAACAAGCGCGCTTTTGCACCCATCACACGATACAGGGACACCACGAACACGTCAAAGTACCGGTCGTCGTCGAAGATACCGGTATCGAGCAGCTCGTACTCGAATTCTTCCCGCGAGCGTCTCCGGTTGGTTTCGACCATGTCTCGGTACGGATACTCCCGCTGTGGGTACTTGTAGAGATACTTCATGTACGAGTGTGTGGGCGTGCTGTCGAGGTAGAAGTAGTACTCCTTGACATCCTCGCCGTGGTTCCCCTCGCTGTTGGTGAGCCCGAACAGGCGCTCTTTCAGGATTGGGTCCCGCTCGTTCCACAACACCAGAGCAAAACACAGCCGTTGCTGGTCATCGCAGAGGCCCCCGAGCCCGTCCTCGCCCCACCGATAGGCACGGGAGCGCGCCTGGTCATGCGAGAAATAGTCCCAGGCGTTGCCGTTGTCGCTGTAGTCCTCCCGGACCGTCCCCCACTGGCGCTCGCTGAGGTAAGGGCCCCATTGCTTCCAGGGGATGTGTGCCTCGCGCGCCTCATTCAATCGTTATTTGCTCCGTGACATCGGTAAACTGGTCCATGGTTTGTCGCCTCTCTTGCGTCACATGCGTGCTCTGCCATCAGTATCCAACACAGGGGAGCAATGATGCGTGCACGAGAACGGCATACGGGCGTCCTGGCGGATTGGGGCCTGCCCGTTCCAGAGCGCCAACGCACAACAGAGAGGTTGCTGATCATCCGATAGGCCCGCCAGGCCTTCTTGATCCCAGCGGGAGATGCGTTCCTGCGCCGCGGTGTCCATCCGGTTTACCTCCTCTGTCGAGCTCGTGTGTCTTGCCTGGCAGGCATGCCGCTACAATGTACCGCTGGATGCCATGGGGTTGTGCCAGGAACCACGGGGAGCGATCAGGACATCGGCCTCTGGCGGTCCCCAGGTGCCGGGCTCATACGGGCGCACCGGCGCTTGATCCACGAGAATCGGGTCGATGATGCGCCAGGACGCTTCCACTTCGTCCTGGCGCGCGAAGCTCAGAGGCTCTCCGGCCATGGCGGCTGCCACGAGGCGGTCGTAAGGCTCCCGCAGTGTGCGCGGATCCCTGCACACATTCAGCTCGATCTGTTCTGTCATGAGCTGCCCGCCGGCGGCCATGACTGTTGCTCCGATGGCGATTTCGACGTCCGGACCGAGCCGAAAACGGAAGTGGTTGGGGGGGCCGACAGCGAGCTCTCTCCCCGAGAAACAATGTTGCGGCGGCGGCTTGAGCGTTACCAGTACTTCTGTAGCAGTCACGGGGAGGTGCTTGCCCGTCCGAATGTAAAATGGCACGTCTTGCCAGCGCCACGAATCGAGAGACAGCCGCAACGCCGCGAACGTCTCGACGTCAGAGTCAGCCGCGACGCCGGCCTCGTCGCGGTAGCCGCGGAATTGGCCGCGGACGATGCCCTCCGTGGCGGGTGGACGGATCGACTTCAGGACCCTGACCTTTTCGTCACGTAGGGCTTCGTCGTCCGGTCCTACGGGTGGCTCCATGGCGAGCAGGGCAACGATCTGGAGAATGTGGTTTTGGATGATGTCCCGAATCGCGCCTACTTCTTCGTAGAAGTAGCCCCGACCGCCTACACCGAAGTTCTCCGCCACGGTGACCTGCACACTCTCCACGTAATTGCGATTCCAGATCGGCTCCAGGAAGGAGTTGGCAAAACGAAAGTAGAGCACGTTCTGCACGGTCTCTTTGCCCAGATAGTGATCGATCCGGAAGATGGACGCTTCGTCGAAGACATTACGGAGCATGCGGTTGAGGGCTTGTGCCGAGGCGAGGTTGCGGCCGAAAGGCTTTTCCACAATGACCCGAGCGCCAGCAGCGCACCCTGAACGCCCCAATCCCTCGACCACAGTTGGAAACAGGCTGGGCGGAATCGCTAGGTAATGCACAGGTGTTTGTGCAGCGCTGAGAGCCTTGCGTAGGTCAGTATAGACCTCGGGACGCATATAGTCTCCAGGCACGTAGCGCAGCAGTCCCGCAAGTTTGCTAAAAGCTGGCTCGTCTATACCACCGCCGTACTGCGCGATGCTGTCTCGGGCCCGTACCCGCAACTGCTCAACGGTCCAGTTTTCTCGGGCCACGCCGATGACCGGCACCTCCAGGCGGCCACTCTGCACCATGGCCTGCAACGCCGGAAAGATCTTCTTGTAGGCGAGGTCGCCGGTAGCCCCAAAGAGCACCAGCACATCCGACTGCTTCTGCTCCATAGTCTTTCCTCACACGTTAATCGGTACTGCCCTCACCACGCCGCCGCCAGCGCTACAGGGTTGGCGCCGTTCTAGACCTCTATCTCCATCCCATCCCGCGCTAGCACACACTGCTGGAATCGCTCCTGGCACAGTTGTTCCATCCGCCGCAGAAAGACATCATCGTGGTCCGGGTCATGGTGAGTAATCGCCAGGCGCTTCACGCCAGCCATCTCTGCCACCTGGAGCGCTTGCTCATAACTACTGTGGCCCCAGCCCTTTTTTGTTTTGAGTTCCTCCGTGGTGTACTGGGCTTCGTGCACCAGTAAGTCCGCCCCACGCGCTAACTCAACCACATTCTGGTCAATGCTGTCTCCATGCTCGATATCGGTGCAGAAGACCAGCACCTTTCCATCTCGTTCGAACCGGTACCCATACGAGCCCCCCGGATGGTTATGCCGGTTGGCGGTCACCTTGGTGACGGTGTTGTTGGCGCTCGTGAAATACTCGCTGGCCTTATCGATCTGCAGGAACTCAAAGGTGGCCCCCATGTGATCGAGTTGGACAGGGAAATACTGCGCCTGCATCTGCACCTCAAAAATCTCCCTGAGGTTGCGAATGGTCCGGCCCCGGCCCAGAGCAAGCATCACAATATTTTGGGAGGCATCGTAGGCCGGCGCAAAGAAGGGAAAGCCCTGAATGTGGTCCCAGTGAAAATGAGAGAAGGCGATGAAGATCGGCTCCTGCCTGTGGCCCATGGCCAACAGATCCCTGCCGAGATTCCTGATCCCGGTGCCCGCGTCAAGAATGGCAATTGTCTGCGTGTCTGGCACGGCAATGCGCACACAGGTGGTGTTGCCGCCAAATTCCTGAAAGCCCGCCTCACAAACGGGAGCTGAACCGCGCGTGCCATAGAATTTGAGTCTCATAGCAGCTCCGGAAAGCTCTATAGGTTATTTGTGCATACCTGTGAGTTGCCCAGATGTCCTCATGGACAATACTCCAGAGGGTTCGCCCCAGACAATTGGACCAAAGGCCAAGACGTCTAGGACTAAAGGCCAATAGCCCCTGGCATGTTTGAGGAGTAGGCTTCTACGCTAAACTGGACACCGCATCTCGACTGGTAGGAGGGGTGGCTTCGGCGCAGAGCTGAGCCCGATGGAGTCAGAGCCTGCTGCTGACACGGCACGCAAGTCCAGCGCCATGCGTCCGCACTCGACAAGCTGTGTCGGCGCCAGCGCAAACCGACCACTGATGCCTCCCGGGTTGATGAGACGTCTAGCCCAGGTCAAGAAGCCGTGGTCGGATTGTCATCGGGCCGTGGACGCTGCGGGCAAAAGGTCTCGTCTCCCCTCCCGGCAGGTTTTGCCATACCACGCTCATACACCCAGAGAGTACCACGACCGAGGAACATTGCCTTGCCAAGGCACTCGTCAGGAGGATTGCTCGATGCATATTGAACCTGGCCATCCGTATCCCCTGGGCGCCACCTGGGATGGTGCTGGGGTGAATTTTACTCTGTTCTCCGCCCATGCGACAGGCGTCGACCTCTGCCTCTTTGATACGCCGGAGAGTCCCCATGAGCGTCTCCGCCTGCCGCTCACCACCTGCACTGATGAAGTGTGGCACGGGTATGTACCCCAGCTCCAGCCTGGGCAGTGCTATGGCTATCGCGTCTACGGTCCGTATATCCCGCAGGACGGCCATCGCTTCAATCCGGCCAAACTGCTCCTCGATCCCTATGCGAAAGCTATTGCTGGTAGGGTGCACGGTCACGAGGTCCTCTTTGGCTATCCGGTGGGGGGAGACCTCGACGCGGACCTCCGCCGGGACCGGCGCAACAGCGCGCCGTACCTCCCCAAGTGTGTCGTGATCGACCCCACCTTTGCCTGGGAGCAGGATCGGCCGCCCCAGACTCCATGGCACCACACGCTCATCTATGAGGTTCACGTGAAAGGACTGACGGCGCGCCATCCTGAGGTCCCCCCTGAGTGGCAGGGTACCTACACCGGACTCACCCACCCTGCCCTCCTGGACTATTTCCACCGGCTGGGCGTGACCGCGGTGGAGCTGCTCCCAGTGCATCAGTTTCTCGACGAGCATCATCTCGTGCAGGCGGGGTTGAGCAATTACTGGGGGTATAGTTCCCTCGGCTTCTTTGCGCCCGAGGCGCGCTACGCCAACACGGGGGTGGTCGGCCAGCAGGTGGTGGAGTTCAAAACCATGGTCCAAACCCTGCATCGTGCCGGCCTCGAGGTCATCCTCGACGTCGTCTACAATCATACCGGTGAAGGCAATCACCTGGGCCCTACACTGTGCTTTCGGGGCATTGATAACGCCGCCTATTACCGCCTGCCGGGGGAGCATCAGCGCTGGTACGTCGACTACACCGGCTGTGGGAACACCCTGAACACAGAGCATCCGCGCGTCCTGCAGCTCATCATGGACAGTCTGCGCTACTGGGTCACGGAGATGCACGTGGACGGCTTTCGCTTTGATCTGGCCTCGGCGCTGGCGCGTCGGGCGCAGGGCTTTGAGCGCCAGAGTGCGTTCTTGCAGGTCGTGCTCCAAGACCCGGTGCTATCGCAGGTCAAACTCATTGCGGAGCCCTGGGATATCACCCCGGAGGGCTATCAGGTAGGGAACTTCCCCGGACCCTGGACCGAGTGGAATGACAAGTATCGAGACACCGTCCGGCGTTTCTGGCAGGGCGAGGACGGGCAACTAGGGGACTTAGGCTATCGCCTGACGGGCAGTAGCGATCTCTACGCCACGCGCCGTCCCCATGCCAGCATCAATTTCGTGACCGCACATGATGGGTTAACCCTCGCTGACTGGGTGCGCGCGAGCGCCCTGCCGACCACGGCTCCTGCCGTGGACCTTCCCGACCACCCTAGGGAGGCCAGCGGGGAGGAGAGTCCGGCAGACCAGGGATGCCTCGGCGGCGGGGGGGTAGGGGGCGCGGACGATCCGGCGCTCGTGGCCTTGTGCGCTAAGCAGCAGCGCAATGTGCTCGCGACGTTGCTGCTCTCCCAGGGTGTGCCCATGCTCTGTGCCGGCGATGAGATCGGACGCACCCAACAGGGCCACGCCAATGCCTATGATCAGGACAATGCGCGGAGCTGGCTGGATTGGGAGCTGACGCCGGACCAGCAGGCCTTACTGGACTTCACCCGAGCGGTGGTCGCCCTCGTGCAACACTATCCGGTCCTGCGTCGCCGGCATTTCTGGCATGG
>Ga0075421_100012699_pt1 | contig 10475 bp, 10 predicted proteins | sample SoiMetdeltSBSDD5_FD_75292 | JGI IMG/M metagenome (GOLD analysis project Ga0075421, IMG submission 75292) | Bulk soil microbial communities from a Populus tree surrounding site in Tennessee, USA - Soil MetaG P. deltoides SBSDD5 | ecosystem: Environmental > Terrestrial > Soil > Tree plantation... | reverse complement strand
CTTTCCGTCCACAGTGTCCATCTCGGTGTAGTTCTTGAACCCGCGCCGGTGGTGTTGCCAAGTCTCCGGAGTGAGCGTGCGCGCCGCCGCGCGGACCCGCTTTTCATCGTCGGAGTCGGTGAAGAACGCGCCGTGTGAACAACAGCCGTCGGCCGCGCGTCCGGCGGCTATGCCGTGACAGCCACGCCCGAAGATGCACGTCCACCGCGAGAGCAGCCACGTCAGGTCGGCCCGCACGACATGCTCATCGTTGGCCGGATCGGTGAACTCCACCCATTCCCGGGGGAAGTCCAGCGGGACCTCGCGGCTGCGCGGATCATTGGAGTCGTGGGAGATCGGTTCCGCCTCGACGGTTGCCTGGACCAGGAGGGGAAGCTCGCGACGACGCACGGTGCGGTGGCTGGTCATCGGATCAGCGTACGCCGTTCGTGGGCCTAGGCTGATGGTATGCGACTCGGCGTGCTCGATGTCGGATCCAACACCGTGCACCTTCTCGTGGTGGACGCCCACCGCGGCGCGCACCCATGGCCCCGGCATTCGGAGAAGGCCGTGCTGCGGCTGGCCGAACGCATCGGCCGCGACGGCAAGCTCAGCACGGAGGCCGCCGACGAGTTGGTGGAGGCGGTAAAGACCGCCCGCAAGTCGGCGGCCGACCATCGGGCCGAGGAGATGCTCGCGTTCGCCACATCGGCGGTGCGCGACGCGACCAATTCGTCCAAAGTGCTCAGCCGGGTCCGGGATGAGACGGGCGTCGAGCTGCAGGTGCTCACAGGGCCGGACGAGGCCCGCATGACGTTCTTCGCGGTGCGCCGGTGGTTCGGCTGGTCGGCCGGGCGGTTGCTCGTGCTCGACATCGGCGGCGGCTCGCTGGAAATCGCGGCCGGCATCGACGAGGAGCCCGACCTCGCGCTGTCCCTGCCGCTCGGGGCTGGACGGCTGACCCGGGAACGGCTGCGTGATGATCCGCCGGCGGCGGAGGAGGTCGACGCGCTGAGCGACTACGTCGCGAAGCAGCTCGACGGCGTGCGCATCGAGGCGTGGGACCGCGCCGCCGTCACCTCGAAGACCTTCCGTACGCTCGCCCGCCTCGCCGGCGCGGCGCCGTCGAACTTCGGCCTCTGGACGCCGCGCACGCTGACCCTCGCCGGGCTGCACCAGGTGCTCGGCTTCATCAAGCACATGGCGTCGTCGGCGGTCGGGGAGATGGACGGCGTGAGTGCCAACCGGTCGCGCCAGTTGCTGGCGGGCGCGGTCGTAGCCGAAGTGACGATGCGGACGCTCGGCCTGACCGAGGTTGACCTGTGTCCATGGGCGCTACGAGAGGGCGTGATCCTGCAGCGCTTCGACGCACTGACGAGCCCTTGAGCGGCTCGGACTACCCTGGCCGTGTGACCTTCCGCGAGATTCCCGTGCTCCTGTCGACGTCATCCGTGTTCCCCGAATCGACCTCGGCCGCGTTCGAGATGGCGGCCCGGCTCGGCTATGACGGCGTCGAGGTGATGGTCTGGACGGACGCGGTGAGCCAGGACATCGCGGCGCTGCGCGGCCTGTCACGGCACTACGGCGTGCGGATCGGCTCGGTACACGCGCCGTGCCTGCTGGTGACACAGCGCGTGTGGAGCCCCGACCCGTGGGAGCGGCTGCGCCGTTCGGCCGCGCTCGCGTCGGAGCTTGGTGCCGACACGGTCGTCGTGCACCCGCCGTTCACATGGCAGCGCGAGTATGCGCGCGGCTTCGGCGCCGGGCTGCGGCGGCTGCGGCGCAGCTTCCCCGACGTGGCGTTCGCGGTCGAGAACATGTATCCATTGCGCATGGGCGGGCGCGAGTTCGTGCCGTACGTGCCGGGGTGGGACCCGACCGCCGGCGGCTTCGACGCGTACACGCTCGACCTGTCGCACTGCTCGGCGGCGCGTATGAACTCGCTCGACATGGCCGAGGCGATGGGTGACGCGCTGCGCCACGTGCACCTGGGCGACGGCGCTGGCGTCGGGCGCGACGAGCACCTCGTGCCGGGCCGCGGCACGCAGCCGTGCGCGGAGCTGCTCGCGTCGCTGACGCAGCGGGGCTACCGGGGGTCGGTCGCGGTCGAGGTGGCTACCCGGCGCTCACCATCGCGGATCGTCCGCCAGGACGACCTGGCCGAGGCGCTGCAGTTCGCACGACAGCACCTCGCCTCACCGTCGACAGTGGACGCTTGAGGCGCGCGTACTCGGACCACACATAGATCTTGGATGACCTGTGGAGGCCGGTGGGCCGCAGATCATCCAAGACCTGTTGGGGAAGGAAGTTCCTCCGACGTCAGTGGACGGCGGCCAGCTCGGCCTCTTGTGACTCTGGTTCGATGCCGGCCGCCCGCTTGCGGGCCCGGTGGGCGGCGACGTGGGACCGGGTGGCGCACCGCTCGGAGCAGAAACGCCGGCAGCAGTTCGAGGACGTGTCCAGGTAGACGTTGCCACACCGGTCGTCGGCGCAGACACCGAAGCGCTCGCTGCCCTGCTGGCACAGCCAGACGGCGAGGCCCCACACGGCCCCGGCCAGGTACTCGGCGCTGATCGAGGCGCCCCGGCTGGTCACGTGCATGTGCCAGTCACCGGTGTCATGGCTGGAGATGCGTGGCTGCATGGGATGGGCCTCGAGCAGCGCGTTGAGGGCCTTGACCGCGTCGGAGTCCTGGCCGGATGACCCGTAGTCGAAGATCTCTCGCAGCCGCTTCTGCCCACGCCGCAGCACGGCCACGTCGCGATCGGTCGCCTCGTCCGCCTGCCAGCCGGGACCGAAGAACGCCCGGAGCCCGTCCAGCGTCTCGAAGGACGCGTTGACAAGATCGACGGCGGTCCGGGCGTACTCGTCGAAGTTCACGGGTCAAAAGTAGTCGGAGCGGCGCCCGTACGGCGAGCGCGACGCCATGGTCATCCGGGTTCCGCCGATTGGGTGAGCAAAGCGAGCCAGCGCGCGGAGGCGAGCCGATCGGCACAGTTGGGAAATGCCATCAAGTGTTGCGAACCCGGCCAGGCCTGCCCGCCGGCTTGTGACCGCGGGTCTACGCTTCCTCCATGCTCCGTTCGGTGATCCTCGCCGCCGCCCGGTCACCCCGGGTCGAGCGGCTGATCGAGACCGCGCCCATCAGCCGTGACCTGGTACGACGCTTCGTCGCCGGCACCGCCACCGAGGACGCGCTGCGCGCGACTCGCGAGCTCGTCGACTCGGGCCTGCACGTCTCTCTCGACTACCTCGGGGAGGACACGGTCACCCCGAACCAGGCCGACTCGACCCGGGACGAGTACCTGAAGCTGCTCTCGGCGCTCTCCGCGGCCGAGCTGACCCCCGCCGCCGAGGTGTCCGTCAAGCTCTCCGCGCTCGGGCAGCGCTTCGACGAGAAGCTCGCGTTCGAGCACGCCCACGCGATCTGCGCGGCGGCGAGCGAGGCCGGCACCACGGTCACGCTCGACATGGAGGACCACACGCTCACCGACTCCACCCTGGACATCCTGGGGCAGCTGCGGGTCGACTTCCCGACGACCGGCGCCGTCCTCCAGGCGTACCTGCGCCGCACTGAGGGCGACTGCCGGGAGCTGGCCGGCGCCGGCTCGCGGGTGCGACTGTGCAAGGGCGCATACAAGGAGCCGGAGTCGGTTGCCTACCAGTCGAAGCTCGATGTGGATCTCGCGTACGTGCGTGGCCTCAACGCTCTCATGGCCGGCGCCGGCTACCCGATGGTCGCCACCCACGACCCGCGCCTGATCGCGATCGGGGAGGACCGCGGCCGTTGGTTCGAGCGCTCACCCGACACGTTCGAGTTCCAGATGCTCTACGGCGTCCGGCCCGAGGAGCAGTTGCGTCTGGCCCAGGCCGGGTACACGGTGCGCGTCTACGTTCCCTACGGCACCGAGTGGTACGGGTACCTTATGCGCCGGCTCGCCGAGCGTCCCGCCAACTTGGCATTCTTCGCGCGCGCCCTGGCCTCCCGATCGTGAGTCCCGACCGCGTAGAGTGCCGCGCGTGACGAGCGGCGACCCCTGGGAGGACCCGCCGCGACCGTGGTCGCCGGCCCCCGCAAACTGGCCGTCGCGGCCGCCGTCGGCGGAGTGGCCGCCCTCGGCTCCCGCTAACTGGCCACCCTCAGGCCCCGTTAGCTGGCCGCCCTCAGGCCCCACCAACTGGCCGCCGCCGGCTCCCACGAACTGGCCGCCGGCACCGGCTCAGCCCGGGTGGCCGCCATCGACTCCGGCCGGCTGGCCGCCCCCGCCCCCGGCGTGGGCGCTGCCGCCCCCGCGCCGCATCCGCTGGGGTCGATGGATCATCGGGACGATCGTCACCCTGCTGGTCTGCTGCGTCGGTGGTGCGGGCGCCCTCGTGGGCTACGCCGGCTACACGGGCGCGCTCGACCAGCGGTCGGAATGGGTGGTCGGCCAGGGCAACTCGCAGCAGCCGCCCGCGCCGGACGCGTCGGTCACGGACTGGCGGCTGTGGGTGTTCAAGGCCTCCGGCGAGATCCTGGCGTCGCGGGCGAAGGCGGTCGGCGCCGGGGACCAGAAGGCCTTTCTCGGGCCGGTGGACCCGGCCAACGCGAGGTTCGTCAGCGAGCAGACCCGCCGGTTCCAAGTGCTGCGGCGCATGGAGGTGGGGGTCTACCGCGAGGTGGTCACCGGGACCCCGAGCGACGTTGGCCAGCGCCGGTGGCGCCTCGACACCGACATGTTCTACTGCTTCGGCGCCGCCACCTGTGACGCCATCCGGCTGCCCACCGAGACCGAGTGGGTGTTCCGGGACGGGCGCCTGCGCCTGACCAACATCAAGGCGTCCACGGCGGACTGGAACGGCCCCCGGCCCTGGGAGGTCGACGATCTCCAGGTCCGGGTGGGCGAGCGGGTGGTGATCGCGTCGATGAAGGCCGACGCGTCCCGCCTCGCCGACGCGGTCCGTTCGGCCGACCGGGCGGCCCTGGTGGCCGACAAGTTCGCCCGTTGGCACGAACCACCCGAGCGCTACGTGATCTTCCTCGCCGGTTCCGCTGAGTGGAGGAAGTGGTACGGCCACGAACAACCCGACTGGGCGGCCGCCTGGGCCGTGCCGGTCGGCAACTACACCACCGAGGTCGTGGTGCGGACGGACTCGTTTCGCGCGAGCACGTTGCAGAGCCTGCTCTCCCACGAGCTGACCCACGTCACCTCGCTGGCCGGCGACCGTCATGGCGCCGCCCGCACGTCGTGGTGGCTCATGGAGGGCATCGCCGACTACGCCCAGTTCCTCGACAAGCCGGTGCGGCAGTACGACGCGCTCGCTCCCACACGGGAGTTCGTCCACGGCTCGTGGGACGGCGCCGTCGCCGTGGATCCGCCCGGCACCGACGCCTCGGTCGATGAGGCCGCCGCCCACTACGGCATCGCGTTCCTGGCCGTACGCCGGATCGCCGACAAGTACAGCCAGGCAAAAATGATCAACTTCTTCGGGGCCGTGGTGCACGAGGGCCAGACCCTCGACGCGGCCGCCCGCTCGGCGCTGGGCGTCCCGTGGACCACGGTCCAGGCCGACTGCGCCACCTTCATCCGCTCGTCCGTGGGATAGTCCCCTCACATCGGCCAGAATCTTGGACGCCGGGTGTACGTAGGAGGCGTGTCCGTAGGAGGCGAAAACGTCCAAGATTCTGTGAGGTCGCGGTGGAGCGCCCGGCTCCCGGGGGGCAGGGCGAACCGGCGGCGTCGAACCAACCGAGCGGTAACTACACTGGCGCGCGTGCGTCGCACCCCCCTCGTCGCGCTGGTCATCATCGGCGTCCTCGGCCTCGGCACGGCCGGGTGCGAGCCGTCCACGGCCGGCATCGCTACCGACGAGGTGCGCCGGGCCACGGTCGTGGAGGTGGTGGACGTCCCGGCGGCGGTGACCGCGCGGGCCGTCGCGACGCTGGCGGCCCCGGCCGAGGGCACGCTCGCGCGCCTGACCGTTGAGCCGGGCGCGGCGGTGAGGGCGGGCGACATCGTGGCCGTCGTGGACTCGCCGGCGGCGCAGAAGCGGCTCGCCGACGCGAAGGCGGCGCTGGACGCGGCGCGCAGCTCGGGCGGACGGCCGGCGCGGATCGACCTCTCCGGGGTGCAGCGACAGGTCGACGCCGCGGCGGCGAAGTCCTTTGCGGACGCCCGCGCGGCCGCGGGCCAGATCACCGATGCGACCGTACGCGCGGCGCTGCTGACCCACATCGACGCGGCGGAGCAGAGCTACCGCAGCGCTGCCCAGACCTCCCAGCGCCTCATCACGCAGGTGCAGCGGGGCCTCGCGAGCGTCGGCTCGGCGCTGGCGGCCCTCGGCGCGGCGCAGCGCATCCAGGCCCAGTCGGCCTATGACCTCGCGAAGTCCACTGTGGATTCGTTGACCCTGCGGGCCCCCATCGCCGGCGTGGTGCAGCTGGGCGGTCGGTCCACCGGGACCACCGGCACCGACCCGCTGTCGGATCTGCTCGGCGCCGTCGGGGGCGGGCTGCCGGCCGGCGCCGCTTCGGCCGCCGGGGCCGGGGCCGGTGCGACCGGCGCAGGCACGCCTGGCGTCGACGATGTGCTCGTCGTGGGCGACCGGGTCAGCGCGGGAACGGCCATCGTCACGATCGTCGATGTCTCGGAGCTGGGGCTCATCGGCGAGGTCGACGAGACTGACGTGCTCCTCGTCGCGCCGGACGTGACCGCGAGCGTCGAACTCGACGCCGCCCCGGGTGTGCTCTACGAGGCGCGGGTACGCACGGTCGACCTGCTGCCGACCCCATCGGCTCGCGGAGGTGTCGCGTACCGCGTCCGTCTTCTCTTCGGGAACCCGCCGGACGGGGCCGGCTCGCCACCCCCGAACCCGCGGCCCGGCATGAGCGCGGTGGCGCACCTGCGCGTGCGGACCGCTACCGATGCCGTGGCGGTGCCGGCGTCCGCCGTGTTCACGTCGGAGCTGGGCGACGCGGTCTGGCTGGTGCGCAACGGTTCCGCGGTGCGGGCCCAGGTGCGCCTCGGGGTGCAGGGCGAGGACCTGGTCCAGGTGCTGGACGGTCTCACGCCCGGGCAGCGAGTGGTCGTCAGCGGCGCCGACCAGGTGACGACCGGACTCCGCCTGCAATGACCGCACTCTGTCCGGCGGAGGCGGCAGTATGACCGCCGACGCACTTGCCTCCGCGGAGGCGCCAACATGACCGCGGTGGTGGCCGTGGAGGACGCGGGGCGCGAGTACCGCCTCGACGGCCTCTCGGTGCCGGCCCTGCGCGGGGTCACGCTCGCCATCGAGCCGGGCGACTACCTCGCGATCGTCGGCCCTTCAGGGTCGGGCAAGTCGACACTCATGCACCTGCTGGGCGGGCTGGACCGGCCGACGTCGGGTCGGCTGCTGCTGGGCGGGCGCGACGTGTCGAGCCTGTCCGCCGCCGAGTTGGCCCGCCAGCGCAACCAGGTGATCGGCTTTGTCTTTCAGAGCTTCCACCTCCTCACCCGCACGTCGGCCCGGGACAATGTGGCGCTGCCACTGATCTACCGCGGGGTTCGCCGGGCGCAGCGGCGCAAGCGGGCCGAGGAGGTGCTCGCCCGGGTCGGGTTGGCGCACCGCGTGGGGCACCGCCCCAACCAGCTCTCCGGCGGCGAGCAGCAACGGGTCGCCATCGCACGGGCCCTGGTGACCGAGCCCGCCGTGCTCCTCGCGGACGAGCCGACCGGCAATCTCGACAGCGCCTCCGGCGAGGCCGTGTTGTCGTTGCTGGAGGAGCTCAACGCCGAGCGGGGCGTCGCGTTGGCGGTGGTGACCCACGATCGCCAGATCGCTGCCCGGGCCCGCCGCCAGATCACTATGCGCGACGGCGTCATCGTGAGCGAGCGAGCGAACCCATGAGCATTGCCGAGGCGTGGCGGGTTGCCATCGATGCTCTGCGGGCCAGCCGGCTGCGGAGCGGGCTCACGATGCTCGGCGTGGTCATAGGGGTCAGCGCGGTCGTGATGCTGGTGGCGATCGGAGCCGGCGCGAAGCAGATGATCGAGCAGCAGGTCGAGGGCCTGGGTTCGAACCTGCTGCTCGTGGTGCCGGGTCGGGTCGACTTTGGCTCGGCACCGACGCTGTCGCGCATGAGTCTGTCCGATGTGGACGCCATTACGCGTATTGTGGGCGACCGCAACCGGGTGGCCGTGAGTCTCAGCTCCGGCGAGACGGTGCGGGTGGGCACTCGCAGCCTGTTCACCTCAGTGCTGGGCGTACTGGAAACGACGCCCAGGGTCTTCGTCCGCAATATCGGCAAGGGCGCGTACCTGTCACGTTCCGATGTGGACACCAGCCGGCGGGTGGCCGTGCTCGGTTCGAGCGTGGCGCGGACGCTCTTCGGCGAGCGGGATCCGGTCGGCTCGCAGGTCACGATCGCCGGCGTCCGGTTCCGGGTGGTGGGCGTATTCGCGCCGATCGGCCAGAGTCTCGGTGTCGACCGCGACGACGAGGTGCACATCCCGGTCACCACGGCGCAGCGGCTGTTCAACACCGAACGGGTCGACGCGCTCGCGGTCAAGGCCCCCGATCGGGCCTCGCTGACCCCGCTCGGAGCGCGGATCGTGGCCGAACTGCGCGACCGTCATCCCGACACTGAGTTCAGCGCCGTGACCCAGGAGCAGATCCTCGGCGTACTCGGCAACATCCTCGGCGTCCTCACCGGCGTGCTCGCCGCGATCGCCGGCATCTCCCTGCTGGTCGGCGGGGTGGGCGTCTCGAACATCATGCTGGTGTCCGTACACGAGCGAACCCGCGAGATCGGGCTCCGGAAGGCGGTGGGTGCACGGCCCCGCGACATCGCGTTGCAGTTCCTGATCGAGGCGGTGCTCCTGACGACGATCGGTGGCGTCATCGGGATCGCGCTCGGCATCGGCGCCGCCCAGATCGTGGCCGCCCTGACCCCGGTGCCATCGCTCGTGACCGGCTGGTCGATCGCTCTGGCCTTCGGGGTCTCCGCGTTCGTGGGCATCGTGTTCGGCGTGGTGCCGGCGCAGCGGGCGGGTCGGCTGGACCCCGTGGTCGCCCTGCGTTCGGAGTAGCCGCGGCGGCTTTTGAGCGGGATGCGGCATAGGAGCAGACGATCAACTTTGCCAAGGGATCGCGCGGGTCACTCACGTACCGGTACCTTTGTCAGGTAACACGCGCGTTCGCCGGATCGGGCGGCGCGCTGCGGGAGGGGTTGGGGTGAGCCATGGCTGGATCACCACAGACCGCAGGCAGGCTGGCAGAGGTCAAGTTCCTGACGGTTGCTGAGGTGGCGGCGCTGATGCGCGTGTCGAAGATGACCGTCTACCGGCTCGTGCACACGGGGGAGCTGACCGCCGTCCGGGTGGGCCGCTCGTTCCGGGTGCCGGAGCACGCCGTTCACGAGTACCTGAGGGAGGCCTTCGCCGAGTCAGCCTGACGGCCGGTCACGGGTGCGGCCGGTGGTGCGAGAACGCTCCACCGGCCGCACCCGATTTCGCGACCGGACGCGGCGAGGACTACCCTGGACGGCGACCACGATCAGATCAGCAGTTCCCTGCCCCGAGCTGGACGCCGCTGCGGTCGCCGGTCGCTGAAGATCGGCCATCAGCCGCACGGCGGCACCGGCCGGCGGTAGTCGCACATAGCGAACCAGACGGAATGTCGAGGGGACTGAAGTATGGGCTCCGTGGTCAAGAAGCGCCGCAAGCGCATGGCCAAGAAAAAGCACCGCAAGCTGCTGCGCAAGACCCGGGTTCAGCGTCGTCGCCTCGGCAAGTGAGGGTCGCGGACCGACCGTCCGCGGCCCCCGTTCGTCGTCGTCCAACGCCGACCACCGACCACATCCGCCATCGACGAGCGGAGGCGCAGGTGAATGTCCTGGTCACCGGAGTGAGCCGGTACCTCGGCGCCAACCTCGCTGCGCGACTCGCCGACGACCCTCGCGTGGCGCAGGTCATCGGGGTTGACGCCACCCCACCCGAGGGCCCGCTCGCCGAGCTTCTCGATGGCAAGGTCAAGGTGGTGACCGCCGAGATGCGCGGCATCGCCGAGACCCTCGCCGGCCACGACGTGGAGGCGGTCGCCCACACGGGCGTCCTGTCGAGCCCGCCGAGCCGGGGCGGTCGCGCCGCGATGAAGGACTACAACATCATCGGGACGATGCAGCTGCTCGCCGCCTGCCAGGGCACGCCGGCCGTCCGCAAGCTGGTCATCCGCTCGTCCACCGCGGCCTACGGGGCGTCCTTCCGCGATCCGGCCATCTTCACCGAGTCCACCCCGCCCACCCAGCTGCCCCGGGGCGGCTTCGCCAAGGACATCATCGAGATCGAGGGGTACGTGCGCGGCTTCACCCGCCGCCGCCCCGATGCGACCACGACCGTGCTGCGCCTCGCGCCGTTCGTGGGCCCGAGCGCCGACACGACCCTGACCCGATACTTCGCGCTGCCGGTGGTGCCCACGGTGTTCGGCCGCGACCCGCGGCTGCAGTTCATCCACGTCGATGACGCCCTCGAGGTGCT
>Ga0075421_100012698_pt1 | contig 10476 bp, 10 predicted proteins | sample SoiMetdeltSBSDD5_FD_75292 | JGI IMG/M metagenome (GOLD analysis project Ga0075421, IMG submission 75292) | Bulk soil microbial communities from a Populus tree surrounding site in Tennessee, USA - Soil MetaG P. deltoides SBSDD5 | ecosystem: Environmental > Terrestrial > Soil > Tree plantation... | reverse complement strand
CAGACGTTATGCGACCCGTGGAGCGGCCGAAGTCGTTTACGACCCGCGCCGGAAGCAGTCGCCCCTCTCGCTGCGACGGACGCTGGCATATCACGGGTTCGAGCTGGAGCGCGAGTACGAGCCGATCGAGGAGTTCCCGCCGGCGATCGCGGGGCGGATCCGGGCGGTGCTTGCTGAATCGCTCGCACGCGGCGAGGCACGCCACTCGGGTCTCAAGCGCCACCGCCCGCAGATCGAGGAGATTCGTGAGGCGTACCGCCGCTCCGGCGGTGCGACGCCGCGCCTTGGTGTGGCGGAGCTCGTGCCGCTCTACGAACGCGCGCTGGCGGGAGTCGATTCGATAGCCGAGTTTCGTGCGACTCCACTCGCCATCGATTTCGAGCAGGTCGTGCCCGCACAGGAGCGTGCACGGCTGCTCGCGTTGCCGGACTCCGTGGTCGTCCGCAGTCGCGAAGTCCCGATCGATTACGACGTAGAGAATGACGACGGGCGGCCTCGTGGCGTGGCACGTCTTCGGCTGCCGGAAAAGCTCGCGCGCACGCTAACCGAAGCCGAGGTTCCGCGACTCGACAGGCCGGTGAGATTCACCGTCCTGCGCGGGCCGCGTGGCGCAGTGCGAGCGTCGACGCTCGACGAGCTTCAGGAGATTCTCGATCGACCGTGGTCGCCCGACGAGGTTGTGGTCGAACGGCCAACCGACCTGACGCCACGCGAGGAGCGTCGCACACGCGAGCTGGCGCGCGAGCTTCGGCGTAATCGGCGGGGCCGCGGGGAGCGACACGGCCCACACCGGGACGATCGTGACCGTGCGAAACGAGGTGGCGGCGGACGCGGACCGCAGCCGCCGGGACGAGGGCGTGGAGCGCCGCGCCGTCGCGGCCGCTAAGCGCTGTAGGCGTTAGGCACCGAATCGCCACGGCGCGATCACGCCGCGGCGTCGTGTTCAGCGCAGCTCGCGCGAGGTCGGCGACGACGGGACGAACGTGTGCGGGGACTTCAGATCAGCGGGGGTTGACGTCCCGTTTCCGTCGGACGGTTCATCGTCGGCTTGGCGCATCCGCACGCGGTGCCGCGCAGCTTTGGCGCGGTTTCCGCATGTCGCCATGTCGCACCACCGCCGCCGGCCATTCTTGGTTCCGTCGAAGAACACTCGCGGACAGCGCCCGTCAGCGCAGCGCCGGATCCGCGCCAGCTCGCCGATCACCAGCGCATCGGCCGCACTCTCGACGACGGGGATCATCAGCCCGGCGAACGCATCGCCGATGGGAACGAAGCTGCGCGCGAAGCCACCGTCACCCTTTGGCTCGAGTCGCCTGGTGCCGGCACTGCGTCCGAGAATGCGATTGATCTCGGTCAGTGTGTCGATCCGCGCTTTCTCGGCGGAGTGGCCTCGTTCCGCGAGGGCGCGAAGCGACGCTCTCACGCGGCGGGCATCGACGAGGGCCGCCGCAGCACCCGACGGTTGCTGCATCGCACGCCGGCGGAGGCCAGCTGCGCGCTCGGCGTCCACAACGTTGGCCGCTTCGAGCCACTGCACGAACGTCTCGAACTCGCGCAACGCGTCGAATCGTGTGCCGCGGCGAACGTCGTCGGTGTTGACGAAGTCGAGCCACAGCCTCTCACCGATGAAGGTGAAGGACGCGTTGTCGCGACGTGGTGGCGGCGCCGCGCGCATGTCGGCAAGCGAGGTCTCGACGCGATCTTCAAGCATTGGCGCAAAAGCTTATCCCCGTGCATGGGGCGCGGCAAGCGCAGGCTCGAACCTGAACGACGACGTTACGCGGCGTCGACCCGATCACTGGCGTGTGGTCGAGCTAGATTTCCGTCCCCTCGCACGGTCGTCGCATGTCGGCAATACAACCTGAGTCCAAGCCGTCTGCCGTTCTCGCTGCAGCGAGGAACGTCGTGGTCGGCTCGACGAATCCGGTGAAAATCGCGGCCGTGATGGCCGTGATCGAACGGAGTGGAAGTGGCGCCCGAGTTCGCGGACTCACCGTGCCGTCAGAGGCCAGCGATGCGGATTTTGGAATCGGCATCGAGGGAGGCGTCGTAGAGGAGGAAGGCCACATGCGCACCTGCGCGTGGGCTGCGGTCGTTTCGCGGGACGGACGCGTGGGCGTTGGCGGATCGCTCGCGATGACGCTGCCCGATCGAGTCGCGACGCTCGTGCGCAGCGGCATCGAGCTCGGGCATGCGATGGATCACCTGACGGGCACGAGTAACACGAAGCACAAAGCGGGAGCCGTCGGTGTCCTCACCGCCGGTCTGGTCGACCGCCAGCGCGCATACGAAGCGCTCGTCACCTATGCGCTCGCGCAATTCCTCGCGCCGGAATACTACGACGACGGCGAGAGCTCGTGATGGGCGCGCCATTCGTCGTACGCGAGTACGTTCGCTGGGGCGACGTCGACATTATCGGCATCATCCGCTACGACGCTTACCTTCGGTTCTTCGAGTACGCGGAATCGGAGCTGCTTCGAGCGGTCGGACTGCTTTACCACGACATGGTGGCGCGTTATGCAGTCACGCTTCCGCGCAAGGTCATGCACGCGGAATTCATCACGCCGGCTCGCCTCGACGAACGGCTCACGATCCACACGTACGTGAGTGCGGTCGGGCGTACGTCGCTGACGGTCAATTTCGATATGTTCGCTGACGACGGGACCGCACGAGCCAAGGGGTATCTCGTGCTCGTCGCGGTGGCCGTAGCGTCGCTCGAAAAGCAGCCGCTCCCCGCCGAGCTCATCGAGCGCCTGGCACCGTACACAGTGGCCTAACGCCGTCCATCGGGATTCAATCGCCCGGCGGCACCTCGAGCGCGTCCTCTCGGTACTGAATCCACCCCGTCGTCTCCTCGGCGACCAGCTCGACTTCGGTGCCGATGGGAAGCGTGAGATTCGGAACTTCGTGGCCGGCTGGAAAATCCATCAGAATCGGCACGTTCAGGTCCGACACGAGATCGAGCAGGAAATCCTCGAACTCGTCTTCCTCCGACCGGTCGAGCGAGAGGTGGCCGAACACTATACCTCGCACGCCACGCAGCAGCCCGGCCGCACGAAGGTGCACGAGTCGTTCATCAGCGAACGACATCGGGTCGCGCGTCTCCTCGACGAACAGGATCGCTCCGCGCGTATCGATCTCGTACGGCGTTCCGATCGACTGCTGGACCAGCGACAGGTTGCCACCGGTAAGACGCCCAACGGCTCGACCAGGCCGGACAGCTCGTGCAACGTCTCGTCCCATTCTCGCTGATGGGCGTGGGGTAGTGAGCGCGCTGAGCAGCGAAGCCATCGTTGGGTCGCGCGCGCTTGGAATGAGGTCGTCGACGGTCGGGCCGTGAAAGACCCGCAGACCTGATCGGCGCATGAGCCAGAGATGCAGCGCCGTGATGTCGGAATACCCGACGAACGACTTGGGATTGCGGCGGAACACCTCGGGCTCGAGATGGGGGATCATCCGTGCGGCGCCATAGCCGCCGGTGCCGCCGATCACCGCCTTCACGCGCGGATCCAGCCACATTCCCATGAAATTCTCGGCGCGTCGCTCGTCTTCCATGCGCTCGAAGCGCCGCATCGTCCCGATCTCGCTGTCGAGGATCACACCGTAGCCGGCGCGCTCGAGCGCTTTCACGCCGCGATGGAGCCATCCTTCACGTGGTGCGTACGATGGGGCCACAACACCGATCGCATCACCCTTGACCAATGGCGCGGGACGAAGAAGGGCGGGCGGCTCGGATCCATGTTCCTCCGGTGTCACGTCCGAAGGGCTCCAGGCGTCGATTGCGGCAGAGAAAGACACAGTTCAGCGGAGTACAGCGGGTTGAAGCTGGCTACTAGATTCTAACACATGACGGCGCCTGAGCAGGGCTCGACCTACTTTCGGAAGGGATTCGGGCTCAAGGGCGAGGTCGAGGGGACACTCGCTGCCGATTACGATGGGTCATTGGTCGATCTCCTCCGTTCGCGCGAGCACACGCTCACGATCGGCGGGGTAACGGTTCGGCTCGCCCGCGAATTCGGCTTCTGTTATGGGGTCGAGCGAGCGGTCGAGTACGCCTACCAGACGCGCCGCAAGTTTCCGGATCGGCGCATCCGGCTCGTTGGCGAGATCATCCACAACCCGCACGTAAACCGCCGCCTCGGCGAGATGGGCATCGAGATCCTCACCCCGGGCCACGACGCGGACGGTAAGCCACTGTTTGACTACGCCGATGTTTCGCCGCGCGACGTCGTCATCCTGCCGGCGTTCGGTGTGTCGGTGCGCGACTTCGAGACGCTTCGTGGACTCGGTTGTGTCGTCGTCGACACGACCTGCGGCTCGGTGCTGAATGTCTGGAAGCGTGTCGAGAGCTATGCGCGCGATGGCTTCACGGCGCTCATCCACGGCAAGCATTACCACGAGGAGACGCGCGCGACGGCGTCACAGGTCGAACGATATCCGGGTGGGCAGTATCTCGTCGTGCGCGACATGAGCGAAGCGCAGCTCGTGTGCACGTACATTGAGGGAAGTGGGACGCGCGCAGAGTTCATGGCGCGATTCGCCCGCGCTGCGTCTCCGGGCTTCGACCCCGATCTGCACCTTCGCCGCATTGGTGTTGCGAACCAGACGACCATGCTTGCGCGAGAATCGCTTGCCATCGGGGAGGAAGTCGGCCGCGCTGTCGCGCGGCGATACGGCGATGACTATCGCACCGCGAACTTCCGTACGTTCGACACGATCTGCTCAGCCACGCAGGATCGGCAGGATGCCGTGCAGGAGCTGCTCGAGGAGCCGCTTGACGCCATGGTCGTGATCGGCGGGTACAATTCGAGCAATACGATCTCGCTGGCCGCGTTATGCGCCGAACGCGTCGCGACCTACCACATCGAGGACGCGACGAGTATCGAGCCCGTCTCGCGTCGCATCGTGTTTCGGCCCGCCGGGGTCAAACACAGTGAGGCCGCGGCGACCGACTGGATTCCAGACCGGCCAGCGGTTCGGATCGGGCTCACCGCGGGCGCCAGCACGCCTAACAACAAGATCGGCGAGACCGTCGCGCGAATCTTCGCGACACGCGGCATCGACGTGCGCGTCGTGGACGCTGCCTGATGGCCCTGTTCGGTCGCTCGCGCATCGAAGCGCCGCCTACCCGCTTTGAGGATTTCGGATTCGCGGAGCTCCGTGGCGGTGGCTCTCGCGTGGTCATCGTCCCGGCGCTCGGCGGGAAGATCGCCCAGCTGGAGCTCGGTGGACGCCAGTGGCTGTGGGCGAGCGAGGTCATCCCGTACGCGCTGCCTGACGAGAACGAGTCCTACGTCGAGACCGCGGACACCGGCGGCTACGACGAGTGCTTCCCGACAGGAGCGGCGTGCAGGGTCCCCACGTGGGTGAAAGGGTTTGGCGGCGTCGAGCTCCCGGATCACGGCGAGCTGTGGTCGCAAGCACCGGCCATCGACGTGCGCACGTCGCCGGACGGCCAGACCGCGACCACGACGTGGATCGGTCGTCGCCTGCCGTATCGTCTGACGCGCGAGGTGCGCGTGACACCCTCGGGGGCCGTCGAGCTCGAGTACGAGGCCACGAACATGGGGACAGACCGGATTCCGTTCATCTGGTCAGCACAGCCCGTCTTTCCCCTAACGACTGCGACGCGAATCGAGATTGCCAACGCTACGCGTCTGCATGTGTACGCACAGCACGAGATCTCGCTCGGACTCGGCGCGACCGACCTTCGATGGCCCATGGTGCGATCCCAGGGCCGGCTTCTCGATCTGTCGCGACCATCCGGCGTCGCCAAGCGCTATGCGTGCAAAGTCTTTCTCGAAATGCGCGATGGCCAGGCGGCGGTGATCGAGGACGGGCTGCGGCTCGAGCTAAGCTTCGCGATAGACGAGATTCCCCATCTCGGGCTGTGGATCAACCACGGCGGGTGGTCGCCGCTCAAGCGCATGAAGCCGTATCACAACTTCACGCTGCAACCCTGCATCGGCGCTCCCGATACGCTCGAGGAGGCGCTGGGCTCGTGGAAGAGCGCACACTGGCTCGAAGCCGGAAAGTCGCGCCGCTGGTCGATGCGATGGCGAGCCGCCCGCGAACAGCCACTCGCGGACGACGTCAGAAACTGAACTGCGCCTGGAGTCGAAGGAAACGTCCCTTCTGGTGATTGTTAGGCGCAGCGCTGTCGCGGTATAGCCGATCGGAGATCGCGTAAGCCGCGGTCAGCTCGAATCCCTCCAGGGCGTTCCATTCGACCCCCGGTTCGTATTCCTGCACTACGGAGCTCCTTGCATCGGGGTCCGTCTTGAAGGCGCCCTGGAAGTACTGTGCGCGGGTGTACGCCACCACGCGTCGCGAGCCGGGTCCTTGCCACTCGTACGACACGAGCCCGTATCCGCCGGTGAGGTGCTGTTCGGTGATCGAGTTCGTCGCGGCGTCGTACTCGGGCCCTCGCCCCGTCGTCCATTCAGCCTGCAACCCCAGTGGTTGCGGAAAAAGCACGAGCGCCCCGCCGACTCGCTGATCAGTGAAGTCGTCGGCGCCGCCCACGCCGGGCGCGCGTTGCGACGTTGCGATCGTATACGTGCCGGTGTAGCCGTATGCGTTGGCCTCGAGACGCCGACGCCCGATCCGGAACGGGTATGCGATGCGCGCAATGACGTGCGGCGTGTCGTTCATCTCCGGGCGATTACCGCCTTGTCCGTTGTACACACCAAGGGCCACCACGCCATAGTCGCCTGTTCCTTTCAGCGCGGGAGTCGCGAGATCGCGAAACTGCTGCCTCGCGGCGGATGGCGTCCAGAAGAAGAACACCCCGAGGTCCTGCTCTCCAGGCGCCGAACTTTCCATGGCGTCGGCGCGATCGAGCGGGGCGCGCCGGCTGCTCGACTGCAGCGCCTCGAAGCCGGTGGGAACTTCGCTCTGGCCGACCCTCGCACGGAACGTCTTGGCGCTATCGAGATAAACATCGGCGTAGTAATGCCGAAGTACGAGCGTGTTCTCTTTGCCGCCGACCTCGCTGGCAAAATCCGGCTGGATACTGACGCTGATGCGATCACTCACCTGCGCACTGATCGCAATGCGCGCGCGACGGAGGAAAAACCCGCCGTTGTCTCCGATGGAACGATCGCAGGTCGGACACTTCAGCAGCTCATTCGTCTCGAGCAGCCGGTTGTATCGCAGTTGAGCGTAGCCGCGAATGGACAGGCGGTCATACCAGGGCTTGATGCTGGCGGTCGAGTCCTGCCCATACGAGACGGCCGGGGCGCCGTAAACGGCGAAAAGGGCGCACAGAGCGCTGACAAGACACGGAACGCGCATCGAGGAAGCGAAGGTTCATTCATACGGCCCGCGGCGGGTAAACCGCCTGGCGGACAAGCGTGGGAGTCTCACCAACTGCGTCGTGCGACGCAATGCCATGTATTACGAAAATGCGTGCTGTGGGCGTCCATGCGGCTTGTTGACCCGTGATACGCGGTGGATATTGCGACACTAGCGCGCGCATGGGCATGGCGACCAACGCACCCCGATGACTCAGACCGCGGATCGAATCAGCGAGCTACGTGAGAAGGGGCGCCGTGCCGCAGTCGCGACACTCGTTGCCACGACCGGAGGCGCCATTCGCCGCCTTGGGGAAACGATGTGGGTCGACGACCAGGGCACGATCGTCGGTTCGGTGACGATCGGTGGTTGCGTCGATGGAAGAGCGGTGGAGCTGGCCGAGGAGGCACTGCGAAGCGGGAGATCGCGTCGTGCCTCCCTTCCTCTCGGCGACGAGGATGCGTGGGCGTTCGGCATGACCTGCGCGGGCAATGTCGATCTCCTCGTGGAACCGGTCGACGTCACCCTGCCATCCGACCCTGTGGCGGTTGCAGCAGACGCGGTCGCGCAGGCGCTGCGACACGGCGCTCCGGTGATCGAGGCCGTCTCGCTTGGCACACATCCGCTGCGGCTGGTCGTGCTCGCCGATGGGACGTGTGTGGGGACGCTCGGCAGCAAAGTGCTGGACGCCGAGGTGGCTGCGCGCGCTCCCGGTTTGATCGACGCTCGCACCACCGGCGTCATCGAGGTGGCTGGCGAGGCAGGTTCGGTAGAAATGTTTGTCCAGGTCTACGCGCCGCTCCCGGATCTCATCGTCGTTGGCGCCACCGACGCCGCAGCGGCGTTGGTGCAGCTGGCGAAACCGTTGGGGTTCAACACGACGGTGATCGATGGTCGTGATCGATGGGCGAATCGAGAGCGCTTCCCCACAGCGGATTCGTTGTTGATCGGCATGCCGTCGGAGTTGCTTGCCGACATCCCGCTTGTGTCCTCGACAGCTCTCGTGCTCTTGTCGCATGACTTCAAATACGATCTCCCGGTGCTCGAAGTCGCGTTGCGAACGCGCGTGGGCTACATCGGGGTCCTCGGCAGCCAGCGTCGGGCGAACGCAATACGCGAGTTTCTCACCGGGATCGGCGCGAGCGACGAGGACATGCGGCGCGTGCGGATCCCGGTAGGTCTCGACATCGGAGCGCGGGCGCCCGCGGAGATTGCTCTCAGCATCCTCGCAGAGCTTATCGCGATTCGTGGTGGGCGGGATCGAAGCGGAGCTGCCTGATGCACGCGCTTCGTGTCGCGCGTGCGACCGCGCAGGCAGCTGACCTCAGCGGACGCGTGTTGTGTCACGAGCTCCGCTCGGATGACGGCAGGGTCGCTCTCCCAAAGGGCCGCGTGCTCGATGACGCCGACTCGCTGCGGGCCCTCGATCTCCCATGGACGGAGCTGCATCTCCTCGCGCTCGACGCGGACGATGTGCACGAGGACGACGCAGGCAATCGTATCGCGAACGGCGTCGCCGGGGAGGGCGCCTCGGTCCGACCTCAATCGGGCGGACACTGGCCTATCGTGGCCGACTGTCGAGGTGTCCTCACGATCGACACGGATCGCCTCGAACGCATCAACCAGCTGGACGGGCCCTGTGTTTACTCGTTGTATGATGGGCAGGTCGTCGAGGCGGGCGAGATAGTCGCGCGGGCGAAGATTGTTCCTTTCGCGATCAACCGGCGCGTACTGGCCGATGTCGAATCGATTCTCCGCGATCCTCCGGGGGCCGTTAACGTCCGCCGGTTCGGCTCGCAGCGCGTTGCGGCCCTCGTTCAGGAGACGATGGGAGAACGAGCGATCACGCGGTTTCGTGACGCCGTGACCGAAAAAATCCGCTGGTTCGGATCGTCGTTAGGCTCACTGGAAGTCACGCCGCCACGCGTCGAGGCCATCGCCGACGCATTCGCCGCGGCGGGGCGAGGCGCGGACATCGTTCTCGTCGCCGGCACCAAGGCGATGGATCTGCTCGACCCAACATTCGCGGCACTGGACCAGATCGGTGCCCGAATGGTCAGCCAGGGCGTGCCGGCGCATCCGGGAAGTCTGTTGTGGCTCGCGGAATGGAACGGCACGCGCATCGTCGGTATGCCGACGTGCGGCCTGTTCGCACAGGCGACGGTCTTCGATCTCGTCATCGCGCGACTCATGACCGGCGAACATCTCGGCCGGAAGGAGCTCGCGCGACTGGGCCACGGTGGATTCCTGACTCGCGACATGGCGTTCAGGCTTCCGGCTTACCGCGCGGCTGGAGAGCGCGGGGCGGTGGAGTAGTGGGCGGGCCGTACAGTCCGACGATCCTCGATCATTTCAAGCACCCGCGCAACCGTGGTGCTCTGCCCGCGCCTACGGTCTCGCAGGAAGGGACCAACCCGCTCTGCGGTGACCGCGTCCGGATCCAGCTCGTGCTGGACGGGGATATCGTCACGGAGGCGCGCTTTACCGCGAACGCATGTGCGATCTGTGTGGCGGCATCCTCCATGCTCACGGAACTCGTGCGGGGAGCGCCGCTCGAAGACGTCGAGACGCTGACGGTGCCCGAGCTCATCACTCAGCTCAAGTCCGACATCCCGCCGTCCCGTCTGGCGTGCGTTCGTCTGCCCCTCACCGTCCTGCACACGGGGTTGCTGCGTCACACCAGGTCTCGTTAGGTCGAGGCGTGTCACGGATCGGCGTCGTTGTGTTGGCGGCGGGCCGCTCGACCCGATTCGCCTCAGGCGCTTCCTCCAAGTTGCTCGCGTCGGTTCGCGGTGCGCCGCTCGTGCGCCATGCAGTAACCGCGGCGGTCGATGCGGACGTGGGCGAGGTCGTGGTCGTCACCGGTGACAGGTCGGACGACGTCGCGAGCTCACTGGCTGGGATTCGCGCCCGAATCGTTCGTGAACCGCGATTCGCCGACGGCATGGCGACGTCACTCGTTCGCGGCGTCCTCGAGCTCAGAACCGTCGACGCGATCATGGTCGCGCTTGGCGACATGCCTGGTGTTGTTCCCGAGGCCTACCGGCGCATCGTGGCCCGCTGGCGGGCTGCCGGAGCGCCGATCGTGGTTCCACGTTATGCGGATGCCCGGGCGCAATCACATCCCACGCTCTTCGGCTCCGCGATGTTCGACGACCTCCTGGCCCTTCGCGGCGACGT
>Ga0075421_100012694_pt1 | contig 10477 bp, 10 predicted proteins | sample SoiMetdeltSBSDD5_FD_75292 | JGI IMG/M metagenome (GOLD analysis project Ga0075421, IMG submission 75292) | Bulk soil microbial communities from a Populus tree surrounding site in Tennessee, USA - Soil MetaG P. deltoides SBSDD5 | ecosystem: Environmental > Terrestrial > Soil > Tree plantation... | reverse complement strand
GAGCGCGGGGTCGACGCACACCGTCTGCGAGTCCGCCTTGGCGTCCACCAGACACGGAAAGCCGTCAAGGCGGTCGCAGCGGATGCAACGACTCGTGTGCGCGGCGGACCCGTCCGCCTCCTGATCGAGCATGGCGCCCACCGGCAAATGTGACGGGTGCAGCCCGAGGCGCACGAGGTCGTCGTGGAGCTGCTGGATGCGCGGCTCGTGCTTGACCGCCGGGTACGGGAAGTCGGCGCCGCGCGGGCCGTCGGTCGGATCCTCGCCCGCCTGCCCGTGCACGAAGTAGAGGCGCTCTGCTTCCGCGTACCACGGCTCGAAGTCCGGATACGACAGCGGCCACGCGGGGGAGACGCCGCCGTGGTGCGTGATCTCGCCGAAGTCCTCCGGGCGGAGCCGGAGGAGTGCCGCGCCGTAGAACTTGGTGTTGCCGCCGACGAAGTAGTTCTGTTCCGGTGTGAAGTCGTCGCCCTTCCGGTCGCGCCACTCCTCGTCGGTCGAGTACTTCCCTTGGAGGAAGACGGCGGTGGTGTCCCAGTTGTCGCGCTCGCGTGGCAGATAGCCGCCGCGCTCCAGCAGCAGGATGCGCTTCCCGGACGGCGCCAGCTTCCACGCCAGCGTCCCGCCGCCCGCGCCGCTCCCGATGATGACGACGTCGTAGTGATCGGTTGCCGGCATGATGGCGTCTCCCTACAGCCCGGGGCTGGTCTGCATGAGGCCGCCGTCGGTGAAGACGGTGGTCGCGGTCACGTAGCTGGCCTCGTCGTCGGCGAGGAAGGCCACCACGTTGCCGATCTCCTCGGGCTTCGCCATGCGCCCGAGCGGTATCGCAGCATCGAGCGTCTTCATCTTCTCGGGATCCTGCATCGTCGACACGTTGATCGGCGTTTCCACGGCACCGGGTCCCACTCCCACCACCTGGACGTTGTGGGGGCCGAGCTCGACGCCCGCGGTACGGGTGAGCATCCGCATCCCTCCCTTGGAGAGGCAGTACGGAGCGTTTCCCGGCATTGGCCAGTCCTCGTGGACGGAGCTGACGTTGATGATCCGGCCGCCGCCCCCTTGCGAAATCATCTGCTTGGCCGCGAGCTGCGTGCCGAAGAAGGCGCTCTTGAGGTTGATCGCCAGGACCTTCTCGTACTGGTCCTCGGTGGTGTCCAGCACCGAGGTGCGGGTCTCCACGCCGGCGTTGTTGACCATCACGTCGAGCCGGCCGAACGTCTTCACCGCATGGTCGATCATGCGTTGGAGGTCGTCGACCTTGCTCACGTCGGCTTTGACGCCCGTCGCCTGGTCGCCGAGCGCCTCGATCTCGTGCTCGAGCTCCTCGGTGGCGTGCTCCTGGGCGACGTAGTCGATGACGATGTTCGCCTTGCGGCGGGCGAGCGCCAGCGCGATCGCCTTCCCGATCCCGCTGTTCCCTCCGGTGACGATCGCGACCTTGCCCTCGAGCGACATGGCTGCCTCCTCGCCTTGCGACTCGTGCCGGAAGTTGGCCCCGATTCTGCGCTCGATCGCGGGCCCGAGTCGTCATCCCATCGGGGTGATGACACCGGGCGTCGGTCGCCGCAGAGTCGGGCCAGCGGCTGCACGAGGGGAGACCACCGGGATGTCGAACTACCCACCCATCGCGGATCACGGCCTGATCGGAGATCTGCAGACGGCAGCGCTCGTCACCACAGACGGCACCGTCGACTGGTTCTGTTGCCCTCGCTTCGATTCGCCGAGCATCTTCGCATCGCTGCTCGACGAGAAGAAGGGCGGGCATTTCGCACTCCACGCCGTCGACGACTGCGTGACCAAGCAGATGTACCTCCCCGACACAGCCGTCCTTGTGACGAGGTTCCTGTCGCCGAAGGGCGTCGCCGAGGTGATGGACTTCATGCCGCTCGAGAAGCCGGGCATCGTCACCGACCACCACCGCCTTGCCCGCGCGGTGCGCGGCATCCGCGGCGAGCTCGAATTCGAGGCCGACATTCAGCCGAGGTTCGACTACGGACGCGAGGCCCACAAGACCCACGTCAAGGGCACCGACGCCGTGTTCGAGGCGCCCTCGTTGACCCTCCACCTCACCGGGACCATCCCGCTCGAGGAGCACAACGGCGACGTCCGCTCCCGGTTCACCGTGCGCGCCGGGGATTTCACGGGCGTGATCCTCGAGTCGGCACAAAAGAGCGAGATCGGCCACGGCGAGATGATCCAGCTGTTCTCGGACACCGTCGAGTACTGGAAGGCGTGGCTCCACAAGTCGACATACACGGGTCGGTGGCGGGAGGCCGTCGCCCGCTCGGCGATGACGCTCAAGCTCATGACGTACGCGCCGACCGGCGCGCTGGTGGCGGCACCGACGGCCGGTCTCCCCGAGCAGGTGGGCGGCGAGCGCAACTGGGACTACCGCTTTACCTGGGTCCGCGACGCGTCGTTCTCGGTCTATGCGCTCCTCGGGCTCGGGTACACGGAGGAGGCGGCGGCATTCGGCCTCTGGCTGCGGAACACGATGGAGCAGGACGTCGCCGCCGGCGAGTCCCTCCACCTCATGTACCGGGTCGATGGGAGCTCCGACCTGAAAGAGGAGATCCTTGATCACTTCGAGGGCTACCGCGGGTCGGCGCCGGTGCGGATCGGCAACGGCGCCGCGGATCAGCTCCAGCTCGATATCTACGGCGAAGCCATGGACTCCATCCGGTTCGTCGACCGGTCGGGCGCGCGCGTCGCCGACCGGGGCTGGAGCGACATCGTGCACATGATCGACTGGCTGTGCGAGCACTGGGACCAGCCCGACGAGGGCATCTGGGAGACCCGCGGGGGGCGCAAGGGGTTCACGTACAGCCGACTGATGGAGTGGGTCGCGTTCGACCGCGCGATCCGCATGGCGATTGACCACGGCCTTCCCGCGGACCTCGAGCGGTGGCGGAAGGAGCGCGACCAGGTCTACCGCTGGATCCAGACCAAGGGCTGGAACGACTCCATGAAGGCCTTCGTGCAGTACGAGGGCAGCGACGTGCTCGACGCCTCGTTGTTGCTCATGCCGCTGATCGGCTTCGTGTCCCCGTTCGACGAGAAGTGGCAGTCGACGTTGTCAGCGATGGACAAGGTGCTCGTGTCGGACAGCCTCGTCTACCGCTACGACCCCAAGGCATCGCCCGACGGGCTGCAGGGCGAGGAGGGCACGTTCTCGTTGTGCACGTTCTTCTACGTCGACGCGTTGGCGCGGTCAGGCCGGCTCGAAGACGCGCGGCTGGTGTTCGAGAAGATGCTCACGTACGCCAACCACGTCGGCTTGTTCGCGGAGGAGATCGGCCTCACCGGGGAACAGCTCGGGAACTTCCCCCAGGCCTTCACGCACCTGGCGCTCATCAACGCGGCGGTGAACCTCGACTACCAGCTCGACCACGGCGCCGGTCTCGTCGACGTGGTCAGCCCGGGTCGCGGGAGCTGACGGTCTCCTCGTCCTCGCGAGCACGCCGGCGACGAGACGGGCCGAGGTTGCTGACGAGCAGCGCGATCACGGTCACGAGGTAGAGCTGCCCGATCAGCGCCTCGAGGACCGCCAGCGCCCGACCGAAGCCGTTGGCGGCCGTGAGATCGCCGTACCCGACGGTCGTCTGAGTCACGAAGCTGAAGTAGAGATAGTCGGCGACAGTGGCGTGTGCCTGCTGCGCGAAGAACGGCTCCGATTGGATCGTGCCGACGGCGGCATACGCGAACGACCACAGCATCCCGAGCAGGACGTAGACGCACACTGCGCCCAGAACGGTCTGGATGTCGATCACGCGCCGCCGGGCGAGGGCTACAACGATCGCGACGGGCGCGCCCGCCACGAGGAGCAGATTGAGCAGGAACAGCGACCCGGTGAGGTTCTTGTCGCCGACGATCAACCCGACCGTCGCCGAAACAAGACTGATGGCGACGACGGCGACGGCGATTCGCCACAGCCTGCGACTCGAGCCCGACGCGGACAGCGCAGCGAGCAGAGTGGCGCCCTGGAGAATGACGGCGACGAGCGGGACCCAGTCGCCCGTCGGGCCGATCGCGAGGAAGACGAAGGTCGCGAAGAGCAGAAGCAGGACGATGCCGTAGCGGTACGCCGGCATACGCGCCTCGCTCGGGCCCGCGGCCCGAGTGGGTGTTTTCAGGAGAACCTGGCGCGCGCACGCCTCCAGCGCCATGCGATCTCGAGGAGACCCCACACCGCGAGGAGGAGCAACCAGAGGGGCGCGCCGGCGAGAGGCTCGCGCCGGAGCTTCGCTACTCGACCGGTTCCGTCTTCCATGACCTGCCCTTTCTCGATGCGATCCTCCCCATTGTTGCTCATGAGGCATGGCTCGGACGCGGCGCGGTGTCCTCTTCTTGGTACTCGGCGAGCAGCCGTTGCTCGTCGTCCTTCTTCGGATAGAAGAAGAACACGACGGCAAAGCCCAGCACGATCGCCACGATGCCGGCGAGGTACGCCCAATCGGCGCCGTCGACGAACGACGACTTCGCGCCGGCCAGGATCTGCTTCGCGTACTGGGGCGCCGCCTTGGCGATGTTCTCCGCGCCCGCAAAGGACTGCTCGAGCTGCGCCTCGGTCTTGTCGTTGACCTGGCTGCTGTTCGGCGACGCCGCGATCGCGCTGGCGACGGCCGCCGAGTAGCCGGCGGTCAGGAGCGCGCCGAGGATCGACTGCATGATGGAGCCGCCGAGATCGCGTTGCAGGTCGGCCGTGCCGGACGCCATGCCGGCGCGCTTGACCGGGACAGAACCCGTGAGCGAGTGCGACGCCGGCGTGCCGGCGAGGCCGACCCCGATGCCCACGAACGCGTACGCGAGCCCGACCTCCCAGTAGGGCGTCCCCTCGTCCCACAGGGCATACATCGTCAGGAAGCCGAACAGCACGAAGACATAGCCCAGCAACAGCGTGAAGCGCGCCCCCCGTGCCTCGATGAGCTTCGCTGACCTGGGCGCGACGAGAACCATCAGGAAAACAGCGGGCAGGATGGACGCCCCGGCCTGCAGCGTCGAGTAGCCGAGCACGTTCTGCAGGAACTGCTGGCCGATGAACATGGCGGCCAACAGCGAGCCGAACACGATGATTCCGGCCACAGCCGCGACCCAGAAGACACGGCGCGCGGCGACATGCAGGTCGTACAGGGGATTCCGCGCGTGACGCTGCCGGATGAAGAACGCGATCGCGGCCGCGGCCGCGACGACTCCGAGCCCGATCGCGATCGTCCCCTCGTTCGGGACGGAGGCGAAGTTGATCGAGACGATGAGCGCGCCGACCAAGATCGCCGACACGATGCCGCCGAGGTTGTCCACCGGGTCACTCGTCTCGTTGACGTGACTCGGGACGAGCACGACCGCCAGGACGAGGGCGATCGCGGCGAGTGGAAGGGTGACGAGGAACACGGATCCCCACCAGAACTTCTCGAGCAGGCCGCCGGCCACGAGGGGACCGAGTGCCGACAGTCCACCGCCGATCGCGGACCAGAGGGCGATCGCTTTCGTGCGCGCCGGTCCTGCCCACAGCGCCGTGATGAGCGCCAGCGTCGTCGGGAACGCCATGCCGGCGGAGATGCCGCCCACGATGCGGGCGAAGATGAGGAAGCCGTCCGACGGTGCGTACGCAGCCGCGATGGACGCCGGGATCGACAGCGAGATCCCGAGGACGAGCATCATCTTGCGTCCGTAGCGGTCCCCGAGCGCGCCCAGGTACAGCACGGACGCAGCAAGACCGAGCGAGTACCCGACCGCGACGAGGTCGAGGGTTGTCTGGGACGAGTCGAACGCGATGCCGATGTCGGGCAGGGCGACGTTGGCGACGGCGAGGTTCAGGTTCGCGACCGCGGCCACCAGGATGAGGGCGCCGAGGACGAGCCCCGCGCGCGGGGGAGCGGTGGAGGCCTCGACTGCGCTCGCCGCGGTGCCCGGTGGTCTCGTCTGCGTCATTCGTCCAGGAGGCCGAGCCCTCGCGCCTGCTCGACGGCTTCGGCGCGCGAGCTCACCCCCAGCTTTCGATACGCGGCGATGGCCTGGGTCTTCACGGTGTTCCGCGACACGATCAGCTCTTCGGCGATCGCCTCGAAGCTCAGGTGCGTCGGGAGGTACCGGAGCACTCGCATCTCGGCGGGAGTCAGCGGGGTCGCCGCCAGGCCCACCGGGACCGTCGAGGCGTCCGTCATGCGCTCGACCTCCCGAAGCCGCTCCGGCAGCACTCCCGCGTCGGGACACCTCGCGAGGATGCGGTGACATTCGCGTACGAGCATCCGTGTGGTGTTCACGTCGCCGAGGAGCAGGGTGGCCCGTGCGATGGAGAGCGCGGCGTCGGCGATCAGGGTCGGCCCGAGGTCGGTGAGCTTCTCGAGGAGCCAGAGCCCGTGCTTGGACGCGGTCCGGGCATCGGCCGTCCTGCCCTGCCGGGCGTGCGACAGCGCCGCCGCCGCATACGCGAGTGCCATCGCGGGGCGTTCACCGAGGGCGTACCGATCGATGAGCTGCATCGCCAGGTCGACGCGCGACGCGCCTTCGGAGACCGCTCCCTCTTCGATGTCGAGCAGCGCCAGCTGCGTCAGGCAATGCACGTGTGTCGCGGGATGGAGCACCCCGGCGAGGCGCGCACCGTCCTCGAGTCGCGCCCGAGCGAGCTCGGGCTCGCCGAGCAACCTGAGCGCGCCGCCCTCGACGAAGCACGCGATCGGACGGAAGACGCTCTCGGGGCGGTCGAGCTCGAACGCCAGCGCGGCGTGTTCTCGCACTTCGGTGAGTCCTTCGCCGCCGGCGAGCGATCGCAGCAGCAGGACAGCCGATTGCAACGGCGTCCCATCGGGCAGGATCGCGTCGCCGCCGTGCTCGGCGAGCGATGCCCAGTGGCCGATGCTCTCCGTGTCGCCCGCGGTCAGCGACCACCAGGCCGCGGCCAGGGCGAGCGGGGGGTGGGCCGCGACCTCGTCGGGAGTGAACGGCGCGAGCCAGCGGGTCACCGTCGCGGTCCGGCCGCGACTCAAGTAGCCCGGACCGTTGCACCAGATGAGCGCGGCCATCCGATCGATGTCGTCCGCGGCGCGCGCATGGTGGAGCGCACCGTCGATGTCGCCGTGCTCCTCCCACCACGCGCTGGCGCGGGTGTTCAGGGCGGCCTCGATCGTCGGGTCGAGGCGATGGAGCTCGCCCTGGAGCATGTCGCGAAAGAGATGGTGGTACCGGTACCACTCGCCTCGTCGGTCGAGCGGCACGAGGAACAGGTTCGAAGACTGGAGCTCGTCGAGCCGCTGGGCCGAATCGGCGCTCTCGAGCACGGCATCACAGACGCGGGCCGAGAGGCGATCGAGCACCGATGATCGGATCATGAAGTCACGGAGGCGGTCGGGGAACGCGCGCAGCGCTTCGTCGTGCAGGTAGTCGGCCACGACTCGATCGTCGCCGGCGAACCGCTCGGCGGAGGCGATGGGATCCGCAGACTCGCGCAGCGCGATCGCGGCCAGGTACAGCCCCGCCGGCCAGCCCTCGGTCCGGAGAACGAGCGACTCGAGCGCGGGCCGATCGACCTGCACCTCCGCCTGCCCCAACAGCGCCCGCGCCTCGTCCTCGTCCATCGCGAGCTCATCGGCGCCGATGCGGAGGAGCCCGCCGTTCGCGCGCATGCGCGAGAACGAGAACGGCGGATCGCTCCGGCCCGCCAGCACGAGGTGCGAACCGGGCGGCATGTCGTCGGCGAGGACTTCGATCAGCTGGATCGAACGAGGGTCTTGCACAAGGTGGACGTCGTCGAGCACGAACAGGAACGGGAGCGACCTGTTGGCGAGGACGTTGCCGAGCCGGGGGAGTCGAATGCTCGCGATGTCGGCTTGCGACATCGCCAGCGCGGAGAAGGTCTGCCGGTCCAGCGGCTCGACCGAGTCGAGCGCGAGCGCGACGTACGCGAGGAGCGCCGACGGATCGTTGTCCTCTTCGGTGATCGTGAGCCACGCGAACGGCCGTTCGGCGGAGGTCGTCATCTCGCTCACGAGGGTTGTCTTTCCGTACCCCGGCGGCGCTACGACGAGTGCGACGGTCGCGTCACTCTCCTGGAGTTGCGCCGCGAGGTTCGGTCGAGGCACGACACCGGGGCGGAGCTCGGGTCTCCGCAGTTTGATCTCGCTCGGGACGAACCGGAGAACTCGCTCGAGGAGCTCCTCTTTCGAAAGATCGGACTCCGACGCGTCCTGGATTGCTGGTCCCGCCACTGCGCAAGCGTGGCCGGTGGGAGCGCGCGAAGTAAAGGGTCGAGCGGCCCTCGTTGATGAACTCTTGGTGCCTCTACTCCGACGGAAGCAGTTGGAGTTGCTCGAGCAGTGAGACTTCGTCCCAGTATTGGCGGAAAGCCCGAATGCGGTCACCCTCGAAGTCGGCGATGGTGACACCGCGCAGTGTGAATCGTCCGCCCGTGGGTTCGATCACGACCTCTTCGTCAACAACCAGGGGACCGGAGTGGGTCGCGGTAGCGATCCACTCGACGCACGCTTGATCGTCACCGACGTCGAGCGGTGTCACGTCGAGCTCGATGTCGGAGAACGCGTCCTGCCGGTCTTCGAGCTCGACCGCCAACTCGGCCGCCGAAGTCACCGTCATGGTCGGTGACCAACCCTGGACGTCGTCGGCGTAGAGCTCGCCCACCACGCGGCTGTCACCGGTCACGGTCGCCTCGATCGCCTGCACCAGCGACGCCGCCCGGTCAGCACTCGATCCCATCATTCCTCCCCCTTGCCGGCCACGTCGCCCTACAGCCCCAACAGCTTCGACTTGGCGGCCGCGAACTCCTCGTCGTTCAGCGCGCCCGACTCGTGGAGCTTGGCCAGACGCTCGAGCTCGGCCGTCGAATCCGCCGGTGCCGCCGGCGCCGCTGGTGCCGGCGCGGCCTGCGGGGCCTGCGCCTGGTCGGCCGACTGGTTCTGCTCGGTGCGGCGCTGGCCCGCCTTGTAGGCGACCGTCGCCGTCGCCGCTCCCGCCGCCACTCGCATCAGTGGCCGCCGGGGCCGGAACATGAGACCCATCGCTGCCTCCTCTGTCGCCGCGAACGGCGCGTGCTTTCGACAATACGGAGCACGCCGGCGGCGGTCATCATCCGCAAGGGATGAAGAGCGGCCGGGCTCCTCAGTACCCTCTCGTGCAGCACACCTTCGGCAACCGGAGACGGGCTCGGAGCCGAGAGGAGCAGGACGATGGGGGAGCAACGCGTAGGAACGGTGTCGCACTACTTCGGCAAGCCCCAAGTGGCCATCGTGGACATCACGGCCGGAGAGCTGCGCGTCGGCGACACGATACGGGTCGCGGGCGCGCATTCGAACTTCACCCAGGAGGTCGGGTCGATGGAGCTCGAGCACGCCGCCGTCGAATCCGCGACCGTCGGTGACAGCGTGGGCATTCAGGTGTCGGAGCGGGCGCGCGAGCACGACGAGGTCTATCGCGTGACGAGCGACTGAGCGGGGTCAGCTCCCGCTCATGGCCGAGCCCGAGATCGACGTCGACATCGAGTCGATTGTCGAGGAGACGATCGAGTACGTGACGGTACGGCCCGACGGCGACCGCTGGGTCGGTGACGCGCCGGACTGGTTCGGCGACGTCCTGTTCGGCGGGTTCGTCGTGTCCCAATCCGTGCACGCGGTGACGCGCACCGCTCCCGAAGGCGGACGTATCCACTCGCTGCACGGCTATTTCCTCCGGCCGGTGTTCGCCGGAAGGCAGCTGTCATACCGCGTCTCGCCGCTTCGGGAAGGGCGCACGTTCGTGATGCGCCAACTCGAAGCGGTCCAGGACGGCAAGCCCGTCTTCACGATGATGTGCTCGTTCACGGCCGACACCGACGGCTACGAGTACGAGCTCCCCATGGCGCCCAGAATCCCGCCGCCGGAAGAGCTCGCGACCGAGATCGGGCCCGGACCGTGGGAGGCCGCATGGTTGGGCCCGAGTCCACCGGCGGCCGATGGGACGCGTTCCTCGACGCATCGTGCGTGGTCCCGCATCCCGGTCGCGCTCCCCGACGACCCGCACCTCCACGCCGCGCTCATCGCATTCGTCACCGACATCACCGGGACCGGAGGCCGGCCGCTTCACCTGGAGGGCGACGTCACCGGCATGGTGAGCATCGATCACGCGGCCTGGTTCCATCGTCCGTTGCGAGCCGACGAGTGGCTCTTCTACGACGTGCATGCCCTCGTGAACACGGGCGGCCGCGGCGTGCTGCGAGGCACGATGTACGGCCCCGACCGGCACGTCGCCGTCTCCGTCGCGCAGGAGATGCTGCTCCGGCCGGTCCCGACCTGAGGGGCGCGCTACTCGAGCGCGGTTTTGGCTTTGGCGAAGTCGTCGGCGGCGAAGACGAGGCGTGTGCTCGTCGCCAGGTACGCCAGGGTGATGTTCACGCCGGCGTCGCCCAGCTTGCGGCTGACGTGGCCGAGCTCGCCCGGGCGGTCCTCGACGGGAACAACCGCAACCTCCTGCTCGAAGACGACTTCGATCC
>Ga0075421_100012693_pt1 | contig 10477 bp, 8 predicted proteins | sample SoiMetdeltSBSDD5_FD_75292 | JGI IMG/M metagenome (GOLD analysis project Ga0075421, IMG submission 75292) | Bulk soil microbial communities from a Populus tree surrounding site in Tennessee, USA - Soil MetaG P. deltoides SBSDD5 | ecosystem: Environmental > Terrestrial > Soil > Tree plantation... | reverse complement strand
CAGGGCCGCTTGCCCCAGGGGCATGTCAGGGTCAATGCGCACCAGACTTCCCTCAGGCACCACGCCATATTCAGCAAAAGACGAGACCGAAGCAAAATGCTTGATTTCCTGATCGCCTTTGCGCAGCCGGGTGGTGCCATTGGGTAAATTGCCGTTGAGGGTATAGCGGACCTCGCACAGATTCGGCCGCCCGGCGACGCAGTCGGCACAGCGTCCGCAGGCCGGGACTAGCGACAGTATGACGTGATCCCCCGGTTTGACATAGGTGACGCCAGGCCCCACCTCTTCCACCACCCCGGCACCCTCGTGCCCTAACACGACCGGCATGGGGCATATACGGTCCCCTTTAATGTAGTGCAAATCACTATGACAGACCCCACTGGCACCAAAACGGACCCGCACCTCACCGGCCTGGGGCGGTAAGAGGTGCAATTCTTCTATGACTAACGGTTGATGGGCCCCATACAGTACTGCACCCTTCATGTCCACGCCTCCTTGCAACGGTCCATACATCAACAACCCTACGTCCACATACAGGCTGTGGCTTCACTATACCGGAATCGGCGGCAGATGACGAGGGCTGGCGCAGGATCAGGCGCATCTGGTTGAGCCGTTTTGTCTTTGACTCTATGAACCCTCCTGACCTATGCTGCTTGTAATCCAATGAGAAAGGGCATGGAGCGTGTGCATGTCTTATACCCTCAGCCTATGAAAGGAGGCGCAGTATGCCCTGGACTGCTCCTGAGGTTATCCGTCCAGCGAGGCCGGGTGTCGCCGATGAACGCACCATGCTCGAGGCCTGGCTCGACTTTCATCGGCAGACCCTGCTGATGAAATGCACCGGTCTCAGTGCCGAGCAGCTCAAGCGGCGCAGCGCTCCCCCCTCCACACTGACCTTGTACGGCCTAGTCCGGCATATGGCGGAGGTGGAGCGTGACTGGTTCCGCATCTGCTTTGCTGGGCAGGACATCGGCACCCTGTATAGCACCGAGGCGTGGCCCACCGCCGACTTCGACGACTTGGAGGCCGCGGACCTGGCCACCGACTTTGCGACGTTCGCGGAGGAGGTCAGGTTGGCGCGGGCGGTAACAGTGGAGCGCTCACTCGACGACACGTTCGTGCATCCGCAACGGGGCGTGGCGATCAATCTACGCTGGGTCTATGTCCACATGATCGAGGAATACGCCCGGCACAACGGCCATGCGGACCTGCTCCGCGAGCGCATCGATGGAGTCATCGGAGCGCAGTGGGCTGGAGTGTGAGCACCGTGCAGGACGCAGGGGCCGGCACGAAAGCCCTCCCACACGTAGCGCACGGAGCAAGGCGGGTGGGCGTCGTCAGGAGGTAGGGCGCACCTGACGCGTGGCGATCACTTCGCCGTGCGTGATGGCGGCGATGATCCGCAGCGCCCCTCGCTGACACCACGGGCAGCGCGCCATGTCAAGCGCAAAGATGCGCTTCAGCAGCCGCGCCCAACTCCAGCGAGGCGATGCCGTGCCGCCCTCCTGTTCCTCCACACCCTGTTGGCGCGACGTGGGGATGATCGCCCCGCGCAGGTGGCTGTGCGGCGCCAGACAGCCCCCATAGCGCACCAGGTGGATCCGCGGCAGCGGCACGAGCGCGGCCAGCTTCTCCAAGAGTTCCACTGGCGAGAGTCGAATGCCCGTCGTGCCGTCCGACCACGGATGGGTGAAGGTGTAGACGAGATCGCCGTTGGCATCTTGTGCCAGGCGCTCCAGGGACACTGCGCCGCGGGCCATATAACGGATCAAGCGTTCCAGCTGATCGCGCCGATGGGCGGGGACCTGCGTATTGGCGTGGAGTGAAAAGCCCTGCACGCTGGCACAGCGTGTCCCGGTGAGCGTTGGCGCCTCGCCATCGTGGCCAAACCCTGCGCCCATGCGTCGGACCTGCTGGCCAGCCCGCTCTCCAAAGGCGATACGCTGCTGCACGGAAGCCGCCCTGGTACGAGCGAGTTCGGGGGCGTCGTCGAGCAGGGGATCATGCCCCGTGGGCACGGCTCCGTCCATGCCCGTCTCCAGATATCCCAGATGGCGCAGGGTGCAGATGACCCGCCGGCTGATCTTCTGGACCACCGCGGTGATGTCGGCATCGCTGGGTAGCTCGCCCTTGAGAAAGCGCTGCTTGAGGCCCTGGTCGGTGCGATCGAGATAGACCCCATCGAGGAAGACGCAATGGAAATGGAGGTTGAGATTGAGAGCACTGCCGAAACGCTGGATAAATGTGCCCGACCCCAGTTGGATGTTGGCTCGCTCAAAGTCTCGGGTGACTACCTTGTTCACATAATACTGCCCGATCGTGGTGTGGATGATAGTATGGACCTTCGCGGTCAGCTCCTGGGACGAGGCCATCCCATACTGCAAGGGGATAGGCACCGAGACGACTCATTGCCGTGTTGACACCCAGGGCATCACCTGCTCGACCAGGTAGGCCGCCGTCTGCACCATGCGCCGGCCGGCACACGAGGGACAAAACCCCCGCTGCTTGCAGCTGAAGACCAGTAGCAGTTCTTTGTGACAGGTGTCACAGCCGAGCCGCACAAAGCCATGTGCGAGGATGCCGCACTGCAAGTAGTCGTACAATGCGCGTTGGACATAGGCGGGCCAGCCTGTGGCGTCAGACGGATAGGAAATACAAAGCCACTTTTTCCCCGCCACTCCTTCCGCCCGCCTCCGCCGGCGGCCGCTGTGCGCTCGCGGCGCTGGCGACTCCCCCAGCACGAAGCGGGGGCCTGCCACAGCGAAGTAGACGGGAATGACCGACGCGGTGATCGAGGCCGATGGTTGCCATGTCACTTGGATAATATCACTGTGGTAACACTCCGCCCTCACCTGAGTCTTGTCATGGCAGTCAGCTTCTTCGTTTCACCGTGGCACGAACAGATAGCGTAGCTCTCAAGCTCCTGACAGCACATGGCGACGGGTGAGCCTTCCCTATGGCACAAAATTTGTATCCCCTCTAGAGGCGCAGACAATAGATGGCTCAGCGCAGTATGGGCTCAGGATCCTATGAATCTATGCCACTAATAGAATTGTTGTGCTTTACTGTTCTCTCCGAACGAAGGGGGGCAGTATGGCAGGACGATTTGAAGGCGTGAGTGATTTAGAGTGGCGCTTGTTCGTGGACATCTTTCCCCCGCACCACCGAAGCGGGGCCCTGGGATGCCGCATGCGCCGTTTCGGAAGATATTGAATACGTTCCTGTATGTCTTGATTACGGCTGCCGGTGGTGTGATGTCCCGCGTGGGCTGCAATGGGCCTCGAGGAGTGCCGCGCATCGTTGGCGCAGCGCTGGCAGGCGGAGGGCACGTTGGCCACCATGCCAGCGCGGATTCTGAGTGTGGCCGAAGAAAAAGGCATGATTCGTTGGGAGTATGGCGCCGTCGATGGCGCTTTTTCCCCTTGGCAAGGGCGGGGGCGAGGGCGTCGCCCGCGGGGGGAAAGGCAAAGGGATTCTCATCCACACCCTCACCGAGGCGAACAGGATACCCTTGGCGAACCGGACCACACCGGCCAAGGGGGACGAACGGGCGCAAGTGCTCCCGTTACTTGAGGTGGTCCAGATCGACACCGGTCACCGCGGCCGGCCGCGCAAACGTCTGAAGGTCATCGCGACGGAGAAAGGCTATGATGCCAAAGCGCTCCGGCACTAGTGACACCAGCGTGGGATACGGGCACAGCTCCCCAAGCGGGGCTGGCAGACCAAGAAACGTCGTGGGAGACCAATCAACAAAGTCGTGCTACGGTTCCAAGCCGAGCGGACGTTTGCCTGGTTCCAGAAGAAGTATCGTCGTTTGGTGGTGCGGTGGGAGCGCATTGCTGCCTGCTTTGAGGCATTTCTGGCGATCGCCACGATTCATATCTGGATCAGTAGACTCATAGTGGGATAGATTCATAACTTTTTCGGTGATTTTCATCAATTGCGCTGGTAGTATCCTGCGTTCCACTTGAAACCAGGAGTTGCAGCAGGTCACATTGGAATCCTTAACGTGTTCGCATTCGGTAGACCATCACGGGGGCAGGGATAGCATGGCTAAAGCCAACATCGAGTACACACAGATATGCTTCGTCATCATGCCGTTCGGCAAAAAGAAAGTGGGTGACCAGGAGGTCAACTTCGACTTCATTTATGACGAAGTGTTCGCACCGGCGGTAAAGGCAACCCCGTTGCCTGAAGGCAAAGGTTTGCAACTGATCCCAAAGCGCACCGACAAGGATTTCTTCACCGGTGATATCAGCCAGGAAATGTTCGAATATCTGGAATATTCTAGATTCGCGCTGGCCGATATCAGCGGCCTCAATGCCAACGTGTTTTATGAACTCGGTGTGCGGCACCGTGCGCATGATGCCGGCACTGCCGTTTTCCGCCAGGCCGGGTCTCCGGTGCCGTTCGACATTAACACCATCAAAGCCTTCGACTACGAGTACCAGCCTGCTGAGAACGTTCCGAAGTCCCGAGAGCTCATAACCAGGGTTTTGACGGAATCCCTCCAATACAATCGGCTCGATAGCCCGGTGCAGAAGGCGCTGTTGGCCCAGCGTGGGCGTGCCGCCAACACTACTGTTGGACGAAGCATTGAAGGGCTGCTTCGCGAAGCGGAGAACGCTATTCGAGCTCAGGAATGGCCCCAGGCGATCGATATGTATCGTGAAGCGGTCACGGCGGATCCCGGAAACTATGCCTTGCGATTGCGACTGGGCCTGTTTCTCAAGGAACGCGGCCGCTGGCCCGATGCCCTTCAGGAGTTTGCCAGCGCTATAGAAGCCGAGCCGAAGTACGCCGACGCGTGGCGCGAACAGGGAATTGCCGAGAACAAGATCTTCATCCAGGAAGGGCGGCCTGCTGGCCGACCAACCGGAGAGACTTCGCTCCGAAAGGCGGTTGAGCTGAACGCTGCCGACTACGATGCATGGGCTTCGCTCGGTGGAGTCCTGAAGCGCGATGCCGACAAACTTGATGAGGAGGGCAAGAAGGACGAAGCTTTAGCCCAGTACCAGCTCGCCTACGATAGTTATCGGAAAGCGACGGACGTTTCCGATGGCCATTCGTATCCTTTGCTCAATGAGATCAAGCTCGCCGGTCGAATCGACGGCAAGATTCCAAATGACATGCGAGTTCGCCTTCGCCTCCCCAAGGCCGAGCGAGCGCTTCGAGCGCAGGTGTCAACTCAGCCACCCATGAATGCCCCATGGAGTTTCTTCGATTTTTCCGAGGTTCGACTCTACGCTGGCGATGCAAAAGGCTTTGTCGATGTGCTCATGGAGGGCCTTACCTATTGCAACGACTACTGGCAGCCAGAGACCCACCTGAAGAGTCTGTTGCTATTGAAGGAGGGCGGCGTGTCGCTGGCCGGACTCGACGAAGGTATCGAAATACTCAAAGACGCCGTCGCCGAACTAAAGAAGAGCACAGCGTCGAAAGCCTGACAAAGGAGAAGACCAATGCCACTCAGCAAGGAGCAACATCTCGACAGAACGACGACACCCAAACGGATTCTTGCGCTCGACGGCGGCGGAATTCGGGGGATTCTCACATTGGAGTATCTCGGCGTCATTGAGGACATGTTGAAGGCTCGCACAGGGCGCGACGACTTTCGTCTTGCAGACTACTTCGACCTGATTGGTGGGACGTCTACCGGCTCGATCATCGCCGCCACGCTAGCCTGCGGCATGTCTGTGGCCGAAATCAAGAAGCTATACCGGGATCTCGGCAAGAACGTCTTTGAAACAAGCTTCTGGCATAGGGGGGTGCTGACGCCAAAATTCCCGGCTGAACGCGTGCAGGCCACGCTCGACTCGCAACTGGGGGCTGACACGACTCTCGATAGTGCGAAGATCCGCACCGGACTCATGATCATGACAAAACGGCTCGACACTGGAAGCCCGTGGCCGCTACACAATCATCCTGGAGCGCGCTATTACGCCCAGGACGGAAAGCTGCTCCTCACTCAGGTCGTCCGTGCCAGCACCGCCGCGCCGACGTATTTTGAGCCGCAGGAGATCAAGATCTCAAGCCGCGACGGCTCCGTTGTAGATGGCGCGTTCGTCGATGGCGGTGTCAGCCCATTTAACGACCCCGCGCTGCAGCTACTGATGCTGGCGGCCCTCGACGGACACGGTTTCCGCTGGCAGACCGGAAAGGAGCAGATCCTGCTCGTGTCCGCCGGCACCGGTACGTACAAGCAGACATTCTCGACGAAGCAGCTCATGAAAATGACAGCCGCGGAACAAGGGCTGCGCTCCCTTCAGTCTCTGATGGATGATACGGGTCGCATGAACCACGCTCTCCTGCAGTGGCTGACGAGCTGCGAGACACCCTGGACTATCGATCGCGCAATGGGGGATATGAAAGCCGACAGTGCGAATGGGCCCCAATTGGCGACCTACGCACGCTACAACGTGCTGCTCGATCAGAAATGGTTGTCTACCGAGGTCAAGGTCGACTACACGCCCGACAAGCTCGCGAAGATCGCCGAAATGGACGATCCCTCGAACATGGAAGAACTCGCCGCCATCGGAGGCAAGGCGGCGGCGATACAAGTGAAGTCTGCTCACTTCCCGCCGAACTTCGACGTGCACTGACTCGACATCGAGTCGCTCTGACGTTGCTACAACGTTGCCTGCGAAAGGACGCGCGACGGCGTTTACAGCACATCGGCGATGCACGAATAGTTATCGAGGAAGCGGGTGCCGAATCAGCTGGCTTCCCCGGTACCGGCAGCGGACGCTCGTTTAGGCAGCCGCTCGCGTGTGGCCAGAAGGTTGCAACCGTCCCGTGATAACCGTCCCAGACGTGTGCAGCCCCAGTGCATCAGGCCTGCGCCTGCGGCCCGGCGGGCGGCGCGGGTGGCGCGCGTGAAAAGTGGCTTTATTTTTCCTATACTCCGCTTGGGCGTGCGCGAACTATTGGGGCCGCACGAGCAGCATGGGGGAACATCATGGGAAATGAGCAACAGACTTGGGACCTGTTCATCGCGCATGCGGGACCGGACCTTGCATTGGCCAAGCAGCTCTATGCGCTGGTGCACACGCAGGTAAAGACATTCCTTGACTCAGAGTGCGTCAAGTTAGGCGATGACTGGGACGCAATGCTTTCGGGAGCACAGAGCCAGACGCTCGTGAGCGTCGTCCTCGTCTCCACGAACACCGATAAGGCCTACTACCAGAGAGAGGAGATCGCTGCTGCCATCGCCATGGCGCGGAAGGATGCCGAATCACACCGCGTGGTACCGATCTTCGTGGGAAAAGATGGGGAAGAGGCAGCGATCCCTTATGGCCTCCGACTCAAGCACGGGATCATCCTCTCTGACGAGCTGAATCTGGAAGATGCTGCGGACCGCCTGATCGAGCTCGTGCATCAGCTGCGTTCCTCAGCGGGAGCGCTGGCCGGAAAAGCGGCCGCCGCGAAGCCAGCGGGACAGCGGGGCATGTTTCACGCCCCGACGGAGATGTGGGCGTCGCCGGTCCAGCAGAACAACTGGCGTTACAAAGTCGTCGCGTTCGATCTCGACGGCACTCTCCTGCGCGGCGCCGACTTCGTTTTTTCCTGGGAGCGCGTGTGGTCTGAGCTCAAGGTCGCCAAGAGTGTGCAGAAGGAACTACGGAACGAATACAAGCTCAAGGCCGAGGGAGCTGTTACGCCCGATGCGCGTATCGCCGCATACCGCAAATGGTGTGAGGCCGCGGTCGCGCACTTCCGGCGGCGCGGGCTCACGCGCAAGCGGCTCACCGACATCGCGGGAACGCTGCGACTGACCGCCAACTGTCGCGAAGCACTGGGCAAGCTGCGTCAAGCCGGTATCGTGACCGCGATCATTTCGGGTGGCATCAACACGTTTCTCGAGGATTGCTTTCCCGACTTCCGCGATTACATCGATTTCGTGTTCCTCAACACACTCCAATTCGATGCGAATGGCGTGGTGGAGGATGTAGAGGCTACGGCCTTCGACTTCGAAGGAAAGGCCGAGGCCCTCAAGCTGATCTGCGACCGCACGCAATGTACCAGCGCTGAGACGGCATTCATAGGGGACCGCTTCAATGACGAGGCAATCATGCTTCACGCCAACCTCAAGATTGCGTATCCGCCCGGAGACAAGATCGTCGGGGACACGGTAGACCATTCGATTTCCGAGGACGATCTGACAAAGATCCTGCCGCTCATTCTGGTCGAGTGAGCCGGCCTCGTTTCTTTGCGGGTGCGCGTCGCATCCCTGCTTGCTGGACGCGCATTCTTTCCCATGGTCTAGGAGTTTCGATGCGTGTTGCCGCCTTGTGGCGGTGACAAGAGCGGCGGTCTTCGCAATGTCGCACCAGAGTTGTCCTGTTATCTCCCCAGACCGCAATTCTTCCGGGAGAATTGAAACTAAAAACGCTGCGGCCGATCATTGTGTCCTACAAACCCATGGATAGGGAGGTTCAAGAAAGGGGAATACTGGATTGGAGATTTCTACCGACCCGACAAGGTCGGGCCCCTCGTTAGGCGGCCCTCCGGCGTGCTGCAGCCCACGTTCAAGGGGCACTCAATTTATCGCCGTTTGTAGAAGGTCAAAGTGGTCAAAACACGCGACAAATTCACCCCTCCTAGCTCTGCTCGCGATGGCCGGGTCTAATGCTGCTTGTAAGATCAGCTCCGCCTGTTCGAACGCATTGTGCTGACGAAAGTTGCGTAGGAACTGAAAGAATCCGATGTACCCTGGCAGGTTGCCTTTGCTCACGCCACGGAACACGCGCAAGTAGGGCTTAAGTAAGGAGAACAGGCACTCCGCGCGATTCTCATGGACCTCGCCGCGCGCATATTCTTTCTGCGTGTGATTGATGTACTCATGGAAGTAGCCCTGCAACGCCCGATAGCTGCTGGCGGAGTCCGTGTAAAGCCGACTGCCCGTTCGTACCGGGATGTCGGCCGCCTTCTGTACTGTCCTCACCGTTTCATGCCGTTTTTACGCTCCTACAAACCGCGAGAAATTGAGCGAGCTCAGTTTGCAGTGGCTCCACAGTTAACCGTGGTCACGAACCCCAGCGCATACTCCACGGGTGCGAGACGGGGAGACGCTGGCGGGTGGGCTCGCGTGAAAAGTGGCTTTATTTTTCCTATACGCTGACCCTGCGTCTACCGCGGGGCTTTAGCTCAGCACACAATGGGCCGACAAGGCGATGATGCGGGCCCTGGTGCAGCTACCTTCGACATGCCAGATCGTACGCCGTGACGGCAGGAGGAGGGCGGGCTGGTATTCCACGAATTCGTTGACATAGCTTGTGAGTCCGACCAGGCTCGCGCCGTGGGCTGGGAAGTGCGCCAGGACATAATGCGTGGCATAGAGGCGCCCGTCAGTGGCAGCCTCATAACGTTCGATGGTGTTAATCCGTAGTGTACCATCCGGGGCTGTACGCCCAATCTGGCTATAGCGCTGCTCGCTGATACGGTACCAGGAAGCCAGACGCCCGCCGTGGAGGATTACGCGGACCCCACGCGGATGGCGCCCTGTCCCCGCTTCCTGAGAGTCAAAGGTCAGGACATACCGCCCGTCCCCCTGCTCAAACGGGATGTAGGCGAGGTGCATGGCCTGGGTCGAGAGGCTCTCTTGCACCCAGGCCCGTAGACTGTCATCACCATCTAACTGCACTTCGACTGCTTGCCGCGGCCGCACCGTGGTCTCGCCGTGCCATAGTCGTTCTTCCTCCTGCACCATCAGCCTAGCCCGGTAGCCAGCAAATGCGGCTGGCCACTTGTACATCCGCGCGTGTGCCTCCTGGAGTAGCTGGCGTGCGACAGGATTATCCTGCACGTCGTCCGGTGGGCGCGCACCGGTGGACGAGACTTCTGCACGCCTGGATGTTGGTGTTCTGCCTTGCATGGTATGTTCCTCCATGGTTGTGGAAGCGAAGAGTTCCTCTGCGACTTTGCGGGCGGCAATCGTATAGGCCATCCAGCGGACGACCACTCCCGGCGTTGGCACCGGGTGCAATGGACGCTGGGCAGTCCACACCGTCTGCCCCGTGGCCGCATCGAGCAGGCGTGCTTCCAGAGCCACAATGACGCGCTGGGGATGCAGGGGGGACATGTCAGCCTCCCAGCGCCGTATCTCAATGTAGAGGGCGCTACCTTCGAGCTTGCCACGAGCTGCCAAATCAGCCGCCTCTTCTGGGCTTCTGGGCGTCTGGTTGCCTATGGCCGCAGTGACCGCTTCAGGGGCAATGACCTTGACGCCTCGCCGTGCGAGCTGCGCACGCGCCTCTGTTGCAAGGACATCAGCGACGGTGACGCGCCCGGGACGATCCGCGTAGGGATGCAAAAACGAGGCGCTTTCGACGAGCAGAGGGTCGCCTGTGCGATTATTTGGCGGCAGCACCGCGATCGTCTGGACCGTTGCCGGCAGCGGTGGGGCGTTGGGTGGCAGGGTACAACTGAGCGTGAGGACTGGCAGCAACAGCAACAGGAGACGTCGAGCTATCATCGC
>Ga0075421_100012691_pt1 | contig 10478 bp, 9 predicted proteins | sample SoiMetdeltSBSDD5_FD_75292 | JGI IMG/M metagenome (GOLD analysis project Ga0075421, IMG submission 75292) | Bulk soil microbial communities from a Populus tree surrounding site in Tennessee, USA - Soil MetaG P. deltoides SBSDD5 | ecosystem: Environmental > Terrestrial > Soil > Tree plantation... | reverse complement strand
GTGACGGCGTCGAGTCCCCATTTTTTGAACACGTCGAACACTTCGTTCTCGCGACCCTTCTGGGCGACGAGTAGCATGCGCTCCTGCGACTCGGAGAGCATGATCTCGTAGGGTGTCATGCCGGTCTCGCGCTGCGGGACGTGCTGGAGATCGATCTCGATGCCGACTCCGCCGCGTCCGCCCATTTCGCAGGTGGAGCAGGTAAGTCCGGCGGCGCCCATGTCTTGAATGCCGAGGATAGCGCCAGTCTGCATGGCTTCGAGGCAGGCTTCGAGGAGCAGCTTTTCGAGGAACGGATCGCCCATCTGGACGTTCGGGCGCTTCTGCTTGGACTCTTCTGTGAATTCGGCGGAGGCCATCGATGCGCCGTGAATGCCGTCGCGGCCGGTCTTCGCGCCGACGTAGATGACGGGGTTGCCGACGCCGGAGGCCTTGGCGTAGAAAATTTCATCCTTCTTAAAGACGCCGAGGGCGAAGACGTTCACCAGCGGATTGCCGTTGTAGCACTCTTCGAAAATGCACTCGCCGCCTACGGTGGGGACGCCGAAGCAGTTGCCGTAGTGGGCGATGCCGGAGACGACGCCTTCAAGGATGCGGCGATTGCGAGGGCCGGCGGTGGAATCGGTCGGGGGACCGAAGCGGAGCGAATCGAGGACGGCGATGGGACGGGCGCCCATGGTGAAAATGTCCCGCAGGATGCCGCCGACGCCGGTGGCTGCGCCTTGAAAGGGCTCGATGAAGCTGGGGTGATTGTGGGATTCGATCTTGAACGCAATGGCGTAGCCTTGGCCGATGTCGATGATGCCGGCGTTTTCTCCGGGGCCCTGCAGCACGAGCTTGCCGCGGGTGGGGAGTTTCTTCAAATGAAGGCGAGAACTTTTGTAGGAGCAATGCTCGCTCCACATCACGCTGAAGATGCCTAGCTCGGTGTAGCTGGGGTCGCGACCGAGGATTGATACGATTTTCTGATACTCGGGCTCGGTGAGCTGATGCTGGGCGATCAGCTCGGGGGTGATCGCGGCGGCGCTCATACTCGCGCCGCCAATGCTCCGACGAGCGATCGCAAGATTACCAGGCCGTCGGTTGATCCCATTAGGGGCTCAGTCGCGCGCTCGGGATGCGGCATCAGGCCGAGGACATTGCGCTCGCGGCTGAGCACGCCGGCGATGTTGTCGAGCGAGCCGTTGGGATTGTCAACGTAGCGGAAGGCGATGCGATCTTCGGCGGCGAGCTCGTCGAGAGTGCGCTGGTCGGCGTAGTAGCGGCCTTCGCCGTGGGCGATCGGGAGGCGCAGGATCTGTCCCTTCGTCGCTCCAGAGGTGTACGGGGAGTTGACGGTCTCGGTGCGGAGCTGCACTTCCTGACAGAGGAACTTGAGGCCGGCGTTGCGGAGGAGAGCGCCGGGGAGAAGGCCGCTCTCGACCAGAATCTGGAATCCGTTGCAGATACCGATCACGGGACCTCCGGCGTCGGCGAATTTTTTCACGGCGGCCATGACGGGCGAAAACTTGGCGATGGCGCCGCAGCGGAGATAGTCGCCATAGGAGAAGCCGCCTGGCAGGATGACGGCGTCGACGTTACCTAACTCATGGGAATCGTGCCAGATGAAACGGGCGGTTTGGCCGAGATTTTGCTGTACGGCGTACCATGCGTCGTGATCGCAATTGCTACCGGGAAAGACAATGACACCGAAGTTCATCGTTTTAGTTTTTTGGGGAGGACAACTTTATTTTAGCAAGAAATGGTATGGGCTACTAGCCGAGGGCTCGGCGGAATCGGGCGATGATTTCCTGTGCGGGGATGCGGGTCCAGGTTTCGTTGACTTGCATCAGAAACCAGGGTCCGTCGGGGGTGCGTGCGGTGATGCCGGCGTCATCGAGGCGATTCTGGTAGATGGGCGCGTTGACGCCGTTGAGGCGGAGCCGGAAGATATTTGTCCCATTGGGGATTGCCTCGTACTCGAAGTTGGCGTCGACGCGGAGGGTGGCGATGACGGCGTCGGCTGCTGACTTGGCGGCGGCGAAGCGTTGCTCGAATCCGTCCACATAATGAAGGGCGACGGCGGCGAAGGGCCAGGCGTGATGGAGTCCGGCGCCGAACATGCGGCGCGTATGGTAGAGGTCGGCGAGGAGAGCTTTGGGGCCGGCGAGGATGGCGCCGCTTCCGGCGTTGAAGTATTTGTAGAGCGAGACGTAGACGGTGTCGAACAGGGCCGTGTACGCTTTGATGGGCTGCGCGGAGTAGGCGGTCTCGAGGAAGAGACGCGCGCCATCGAGGTGCAATCCGACGCTGCGGGTTCGGGCCCAGGCGCTGATCCTCTTTATCTCTTCGAAATCGAAGCGCTCTCCCTGGCGGCGGCGCACAGGGGTTTCGATCTGGATCGCTCCGATTGGAGCGGCGACGCGTCCGAGCTGGGAATCGCTGGCGGCGCGCTCGACGTCCGCGAGAGTGAAGGTGGCTTTTCCGGGCGCCAGAGGAACCAGGTGGAGGCCGCTGAGGGTTTGCGCGCAATCGCCGCAGTCATTGAAGAGATGGCTCTCGGACTGGACCAGGACGCGGCGCTTATTTCCGGCGAGCAAGCGGACTGCTAGATGGTTGGCGAGGGTGCCGGTGGGGAGCCAGACGGCGGCTTCCTTGCCGAGTAAGGACGCCATGCGGGTTTCCAGTTTTTCGACGGCGCCGCCGCGGGAAAAGTCGTCTGCGGTTTCCGGCTTGGCCAAGGTCACGAGGAGGCGGGCGTACTCGTCGGGCGCGAGCGGAATTCCGTCGCCAGTCGCGTAGACGCGGGTATCCGGAGCGCGGGAGGCGATCTGGAAAGCGGCCAGAGGAGTAGAGAGAAAACTCCTGCGTTCCATCGAATCGCATGATAGCAGTTGTATACTCTCTATGGAAAAGGAGTTTTTGATGAGACGAACTATTACGTGCGCGTTACTGATGGCGGGGTTGGCCGCGGTGGGTCTGGGTCAGACCGACAAGAGCAAGTACATGACGCCAAACGAGAAGAGTCCGCCGAAGGAGACGTCGGTTACCATTAACGGCAAACAGATTTGGATCGTATATCATGCGCCGTCGGTGCGCGGACGCAAGATATTCGGCGGGGCAGACGCGCTGCAGAAAGACGGTACGGCTTGGCGCCTGGGCGCCGATCAAGCCACGTTCCTGCACACTGACGCCGATCTCAACATTAACGGGCTGGCGGTTCCGGCGGGCGAGTACACGCTGTTCGCCGAGCTTGGCGAGGGCCAATGGCAGCTCGTGGTGAACAAGCAGACGGGGCAGTGGGGAATCAAGCGCGGCGGGGTGGCTAACTTCGACGAGGCGCAGAATGTCGGTAAGACCAGGATGACGATGAGCAAGCCGTCGGCTCCGGTGGAGACTCTCAAAATTACGCTTTCGAGCGCGGGCGGGAACAACGGCAAGTTGCAGGTCGAGTTCGAGAATGTCGTGGCTTCGGTTCCGTTTTCCGTGAAATAGTTGAACTTCGGCGGGCGGCCGCACGTATATTCCTGCACGGAGTATTATGATCAAGTTTCTTTTGTGGCTGATCTTGTTTGTGGTGTGCTGGCCGCTCGCGTTGATTGCCCTGATTCTCTATCCGCTGGTTTGGCTTCTGCTGCTGCCTTTCCGCATCGTCGGGATCGCGGTGGGAGGCGTGCTGGATCTGCTGCATGCGATCATCACGCTGCCGGCGCGGGCGTTAGGGGCTAAAGTTTAACTGCTAGAAACCTCGATCGCCCCTTCCGCCTGATACCACCGACTCCACTTTGTTCGCGAACGCACCGTTGTTATTCGGACGGTACCGGCGGGGTGTTCTGCGGGAACCGGAATTGACGCTTCTCCCCGTGAATCCAACTCACACCATCTGCCGACCACGCCTGTAGCGGCTGTCGGGCAGTGTTCTCCAACCAATTCATAGTCGATATCGATAACCTGCCCGGCAAAGCGTGGAATGCGAACAGTGTATGACTCGCCGGCCCGAACGCGCTGAGGCGAGAAAGCTATCGTGACTCGCTCTTCGATTGCGCGTCGCATGCGGATCATCGCCTCACGGGCAATGCTCCGGATAACTTTCGGAATCCAGGGCCATTTGGGTTTCAGGAACGTTAGCCAGAAGTACTGTGTACCCCGGCCTGATGCGTGGAGCAACTCAAATCCACAGGACGCAGCTAAGGACTGCGCATCAGCCAAGGATATCGGCGCTCCCACCCACGTCTGCTGCTGGGCAATCCGGATGTTTGTATCTCCTTGTACTTGAAATTTGAAGATTGCGCCCGGCTTTAGGCATCGGTGCACCTCCCGAACGTAGTTGCTCACGACTTCAGGTATTGGTATGTGCTGAAAAACGATAAACGAGAATGCGAAATCGCAACTTTGACTCGGAATCTCCGAGAGATCGGCGCCGTTGTTCTTATACAGGAAGACGTTTCGCAGATCACTGAGATTGCGTTTAGCCGCCGCAATCATTTCGCTGCTTATATCCATGGCGTGAACTTCGCGGAAGGCCGCTGCCATGGCTCGCGTCATGCGACCGGCTCCGCACCCGATCTCCAAAATTCGCATCTGACCGGGTCTTCCATCGCTGGAGAAGATGTCCGCATCCGCTAGGATGTCGTTCTCCACGTTGATCTCACCGCTCTTGAAGAACTCGTCCATCGGCCACTGCTGACGAGCTGTAGCGATATAGTATTCGGGGGCTTCACGCGCCCTGGCGTCCCAATCTTGCTCCATCTGCGAGAGCATATCCGCGTTATTTGGGCTGGTCGGCGGCATCATTTTTAATTGTCATGCAGTTCCATCTTCGCGTTATCAACCACGCTTCCGGTATCGGGGCTAAGATGTAAGCATGTCAGACATGTTGACTATCGCGGGACGGCAGTTTCGGTCGAGGCTGTTCGTGGGAACCGGCAAGTACCGAAGCCACCAGGAAATGGCGCGCTGCCATACGGCGTCAGGGGCAGAGGTGGTGACGCTGGCTGTCCGGCGGGTGAATCTCACGGACCGCTCCAAGGAATCCCTGCTCGACTATATTGATCGCTCCAAGCTGTTCATACTGCCTAATACGGCGGCTTGCTATACGGCCGAGGATGCGATCCGGACGGCACGGCTGGCGCGCGAGGTGGGGCTGTCGAACTGGATAAAGCTCGAAGTGATCGGGGATGAGAAGACGCTGTTCCCGGACAATGAAGGGCTGCTCGAGGCGACGCGCGTTTTGGCGAAGGAAGGCTTCATCGTTCTGCCGTATACGAACGATGATGTGGTGAATGCGCGGAAGTTGATCGACGCGGGGGCGGCGGCGGTGATGCCGTTGGCGGCGCCGATCGGATCGGGGCTGGGAATCCAAAACCCGGCTAATTTACGCATCATGCGGGAGATGATCACCGAAGTGCCACTGATTGTCGACGCGGGTGTGGGGACGGCGTCCGACGCGGCGATTGCGATGGAGCTGGGGGCGGACGGAGTCCTCATGAACACGGCGATCGCGGCGGCGGAGGACTCGGTCAAGATGGCGGAAGCGATGAACCTGGCTGTGCAGGCGGGACGGCTCGCTTACGAAGCGGGACGCATGGAGAAGAAACTTTATGCGAGCGCCAGCAGTCCGATGTCGGGAGTGGTGGGGCGGTAACTTCCAATGGTAGCTGCTTCGGTCCTCCATTCCCTGCGGTCGCGGCTCGGACGGGTGTGATAATATTCGAAGTTTCGCGCCGTCATCGAGGTGTAACCAATGAAAATTTACGAAAGCAAGGATATACGGAACGTCGGTGTGGTGGGCCACGGGCATTCCGGTAAGACATCGCTCACCGCGGCGTTGCTGTTCTCGACTGGCGGAACAAATCGACTGACGCGGGCCGATGAAGGCAACACGATTACTGATTTCGACGACGAGGAGATTCATCGCAAGATCACGATTGCGACGTCGCTGGCGTACGTGGAGTGGAAAAAGAGCAAGATCAATGTGCTCGATACGCCGGGCTTCAACATCTTCATTAACGATACGAGAGCGTCGCTGGTGGCGGCGGATGCGGTGTTGGTAGTCGTGGATGGCGTCCCCGGTGTCGAAGTGCAAACCGAGAAGGTCTGGGCTTTCGCGAACGACTACAATCTTCCGCGCGCCATTCTGGTTAACAAGCTCGATCGCGAACGATCCAGCTTCGAGCGCGCGCTGGAGAGCGTGCAGTCGAACTTCGGGCGGACGGCGATTCCGATCCAGCTTCCAGTCGGAAGCGAGCGCGAGTTCAAGGGTGTTGTCGATCTGATCCAGATGAAGGCCTACACCTACACTCCTGACGGCGACGGGAAGGGTAAGGAAGGCGAGATTCCAGCTGACATGGTCGAGGCGGCGCAGAAAGGCCACGAAGCGCTGATCGAGATGGTGGCCGAGGGCAATGACGCCTTGATGGAAGAGTATTTCGACAAGGGCACGCTGCCGGCGGAGCACATTCTGGACGGGCTGCGTTCTGCGGTTCGCGAGATGCGTATTTTTCCGGTGTTGTGCGGATCGGCGCTGCACAATATCGGCACGGACCTGATTCTGAACTTCATTACGGAGAATTTTCCGAACCCGACTGAGCGGGGGCCTGTGGCCGGTACGTCGAACGGGAAGGATGTCGAGCGCAAGATTTCGGATTCCGAACCGGTGTCGGCGTTCGTTTTCAAGACGGTCGCCGATCCGTTCGCGGGACGGGTCACGTATTTCAAGGTCTTTTCCGGTGTGATCAAGAACGACGCCAACTTGTTTAACCCCAAGCGAGGGTCGACGGAGCGGCTGGCGCACATCGGATGCTTGTTGGGAAAGACCATCACGCCGGTCAACGAGTTGCACGCGGGGGACCTCGGCGCGGTGGCGAAGCTCCGGGATACGCTAACGAACGACACGTTGTGCGACAAGCACGCGGCGATCGAATATCCGGCGGTGGCGCTGCCGGAGCCGTCGATTGCGTTCGCGATCGAGGCGAAGTCGCGGCAGGATGAGGATCGGATGGGCAACGCGGTCCACAAGATTCTGGAAGAGGATCAATCGCTGCGGTTTTATCGCGATCCGCAGACCAAGGACTTTCTGCTGGCGGGGCAGGGGCAGCAGCACGTCGAGGTCATTGTCAGCAGGCTGAAAAAGCGCTACGGGGTCGAGGTGATGCTGCATGCGCCGAAGATTCCGTATCGGGAGACGATTCGGGGCAAGGCGGATGTGCAGGGTCGTCACAAGAAGCAGACCGGTGGTCATGGGCAGTTCGGCGATTGCTGGATTCGGATGGAGCCGCTGCCTCGGGGCGCCAATTTCCAGTTCGCCAACGAGGTGTTTGGCGGAGCGATTCCGAAGAATTATATCCCGGCGGTAGAGAAGGGAATCATCGAGACGGCGGCGAACGGGTATCTGGCGGGATATCCGATGGTGGACTTCAAGGTCACCGTTTACGACGGCTCTTATCACGATGTCGATTCTTCGGAGCTGGCGTTCAAGCTGGCGGCCCGGAAGGCGTTCAAGAACGCGATGCAGCAGGCCAAGCCGTCGCTGCTCGAGCCGGTGATGAACGTCGAGATTCAGGCTCCGGTGGAGTACGCGGGCGACCTGATGGGCGATCTGAACGGACGCCGCGGGCGCATCTCCGGCATGGAGACCAAGGGGAGCACGCAGTTCATCCGGGCGCAGGCTCCGATGAGCGAGATGCTGAACTACCAGAACGATCTTACTTCCATGACGCAGGGCCGGGCGTCGTTCACCATGGAGTTCGACCACTACGACTACGTTCCTCAGCTTCAGGCCGACAAGATTATTGCGGCTGCTAAGGCTGCGCGAACAGGTGAGGAAGAGGAAGAAGAGTAAAGGCAAGTCAAAAGTCAAAAGTCAAAAGGCAAAAGTCAAAAGTGCTTCGGGTCGTGTCTTTGATTTCCAGCGCTACGGAGATTGTGTCGGCGCTGGGTCAGTTTCATTCTTTGGTGGGGAGGTCGCATGAGTGTGACTTTCCTGACGGAGTCAAAGACCTTCCAGTTTGTACGCGGCCTTCGATTTCGGTTTCCGGGGACAGTCGGGAGATTGATTCTCTTGTTAAGGATCGGCTGCGCTCGGCGCTGTCGGTTTATGAGGTCTTTCCTGACGTTTTGGAGCGGCTGCAGCCGACCCATATCATTACTCAGACGCAGTGCGAGGTTTGCGCGGTTAGTTTGAAGGATGTTGAGGCGGCGCTGGGCGCCGGGCTGTCCTGTTCGCCGGAGGTCGTTTCCCTTAATCCTAATTCGCTGAGTGATGTTTGGGATGATATTCGCCGCGTTGCGCGGGCGCTGGGAATCGCGGAACGGGGGGAGCGCCTCGTCGAGGAATTGAAGGGGCGGATGTGCGCGACTTCGCGGTGGGCGCTTTCTGATGGTGATCGACCAACTGTTGCATGCATCGAGTGGCTCGAACCGCTGATGGCGGCGGGGAATTGGGTTCCGGAGCTTGTGGAGATGGCCGGCGGGGTCAACTTGTTTGGGGAGGCCGGTAAGCATTCGCCGTGGATGAGCTGGGAGCAGCTTGTGGCGGCCGATCCGGACGTGATCGTCATCATGCCGTGCGGCTGGGACGCGGCGCGAACTGAGCCGGAAATGCATTGGCTTACCGACCGGGCGGAGTGGGAAGGGCTGCGCGCGGTGCGGAATTCGCGCGTCCACCTGACCGACGGGAATCAGTATTTCAATCGGCCGGGGCCTCGACTCGTGGAGTCGCTGGAGATTTTGGCTGGGATTTTGCATCCGCCAGCGCTTGACTCCAGCCTACACCGACCATCAAACTAGTAGCCTCAGACCAACATGAGGGAACCTGGTTTACCTTCCAAAGAAATTCCGATAGCGGTTTGGGAAAAGTTTGTGAAATTTGCCTTGGCCGGCGCCCTCGGGCTTGCGGCCATCGCAGGATTCGCATGGTACTGGTCCTCGCGCTCGAATGCGTCGAAAGAAAGCGCCACCAGCGTTGTCGCGAACTTTTCGAAGGTCACCGAGGTGTCTTCCAGCGAGGGTCTCAGCATGACCCCTGCCATCTCGCACGATGGCAAGCTGATCGCGTACGCGTCCGATCGTGAAGGCGCCGGCACGCTCGCCATTTGGGCGCAGCGGATTGATTCGGACAAGCCTACGCGCTTGACGACTGGCGATTATAACGACAGCGATCCTGATTTCTCCTCGGATGACACTCAGGTTGTCTATCGTTCGGAACGGGACGGGGGAGGAATCTATATCGTGCCCGCAGGCGGAGGCGCTCCCCGGCTGGTTGTAAGAAAAGGTTGGAAGCCGAAGTTTTCCCCCGACGGGAAGTGGATCGCTTATTCCAATCTGTCCGGGTCGGAGGATTCCGATTCGAGCTTCGGTGTAGGCCAGATTTTCATCGTGGCTGTCTCCGGAGGCGAGCCTCGCAGAATTCAGCCTGAATTTCCGGTAGCGCGGAATCCGGTGTGGTCCCCCGATAGCAAGCGGCTGCTATTTTCCGGCACACGCGCAGACGGGATCAGAGACTGGTGGGTCGCCGCGGTGGATGGCGGCGAAGCGGTTCGGACATTTGCTCTCGACAAGTTGCGCGATTCGGTCAAGCGGGTGGGGCTACCGGAACAGTGGCAAGGCGATAAAATCTTCTTTTCGGCAATTGAGGAAACCAACCAGCACATTTGGCACGCTTCCATCTCGAGCTCAGACTGGCAGATCTCCGGTCCGGCGCGCCGGCTCTCGGACGGGAATGGTTTCGAGCAGCAGGTCGCCAGTCGCGACGGCCTGATGGTATTCGCGGCGATCCATCAAAGCATCGATTTATGGCGCATTCCCATTCAGGCTGACGAGGCCAAGCCGTTGGGAAAGCTCGAGCCGGTGACCACTGCTGGTGGCCGAGCTTTGCTGCCGTCCCTTGCGATGGCGGTCCCGAAGCTGCTGTATGTATCCGACAAATCCGGAATGGCTGACGCCTGGGTTCGAGATCTGGATCGAAAGACAGAGGCCGCGGTCACCACGTTCAAGATTATCGGGTATCGACCTGTCATCTCGCCGGACGGCGCGCGGATCGCCTATCCGTCGCGCGTCGATGGCCGATGCGGCGTCCTGCTTCAGGATTTGAAGGCGAATACCGCTCCAACCACTCTGCCGGGATGCTTTGGAATCTGGGATTGGTCGCCGGACGGCGCACACCTGCTGACCTTTATGCCGGGCGCGGGCGTTAAGGCGGTGGAGTCGCTGGCAATTTCGTCCGGTGAGCGGAAGACTGTTCTGGCGCATCCGAAGATGGGTTTGTTCGGAGCGCAGTTCTCTCCTGACGGCCGCTGGATCGCGTTTGCTTCCGGCGCCGCCAGCGCGGATGCCCGGATCTACATCGCGCCGTTCCGTCCCGCTGCTGTGCGCGAGAACGAATGGATTCCGATCACGGCCGGCGGCGACGGAGATCCTGCCTGGTCTCCGGACGGGAATGTTCTGTATTTTCGCTCCAAGCGCGATGCGTATCAGTGCATCTGGGCGCAAAAACTCGGGGC
>Ga0075421_100012688_pt1 | contig 10479 bp, 6 predicted proteins | sample SoiMetdeltSBSDD5_FD_75292 | JGI IMG/M metagenome (GOLD analysis project Ga0075421, IMG submission 75292) | Bulk soil microbial communities from a Populus tree surrounding site in Tennessee, USA - Soil MetaG P. deltoides SBSDD5 | ecosystem: Environmental > Terrestrial > Soil > Tree plantation... | reverse complement strand
TCGGCCGCCGCCGGGTTGAGCTGCCCCTCGTCGATGTCGCACATGGCGACGACCTGCGACTCGCGCGCCTCCATTGCCGCGCGCAGGATGTTCATCCCCCACCACCCGCTCCCGACCAGCGCCGTCCGATACTTCCGCCCGTTCTGCGCGCCGAACGCCCGCGCCACGGGCAGAGCCAGGGCGCCCTTGAGAAAACCTCGGCGATTCGTATTCATCTTGACCCTCTGGCATCACCCTCTGGTTGAAAAGATTCCACCATATGGTACACCCGGCCATCCGAATTGGTGTACGGCCGGGCGCCGGTTATGCGTTAAAGGCTGCTAAAATTTACAAATTCAATCGGCATAAAGGTTGCTCAAGGCGGGGGAAGAGAGCGCGGAGGAAATAGCCATGACAATCACAAGTCCGGGGCGCTCGCTGGCCGTCGTCCTGCTGGCTGGGCTGTGCACGTTGGCCCTGGCCGACGAGCGCATCGTTCATGTCGCCCGGATCAGTGTCATCGAGGGCGAAGTCAATTATCAGCGGGCGGGCGACGGCCGCGCCGACTGGTTCGACGCGACGGTCAACATGCCGCTCGACGAGAACGATCAGGTCTACACGGGCGCCAGCGGCCGGGCCGAGATTCAGTTCCTCGGGCGCAACCTGGCGCGCGTCGATCGCGATACCAACCTGCGGATCATCCAGTTCAACCCGGGCACGGTGCAGCTCGCGCTCTCGATCGGGACGGCGACGATCCGCGTCGAGAGCCTCGACCGCCGCCAGTTCCCGACCGTGGACGCAAACGCGGCGGCGAGCAACGACCCGATCTATTTCGAAGTCGACACACCGACCGCCGCCGTGACGCTGCTCAAAGAGGGTGTCTACCGCATCAACGTGCGCGAGGACGGGACGACCGATGTGATCGTGCGGCGCGGCGAGGCCGAAGTCTACAACCGCGAGCTGGGGACGATCTCCGTCAAGCAGGGGCGGCGAGTCATCGTCGAGGGGCGCGACCAGAGCCTTTACCGGATGGCACGCGTGGAAGAGAAGGACGAGTGGGACCGGTGGAACGACCGGCGCGATGAGGCGCTCGCGGCGCGGGGCGACTCGGCGAGCGCACGCTACGTGCCGTCGTGGGTCCCCGGCGTCGACGACCTGGACAATTACGGCGAGTGGTGGGAGACGCCGGATTACGGCTACGTCTGGTCGCCGCGCGGGACGGCGGGCGACTGGGGGCCGTATCGGGTCGGCTGCTGGCGCTGGTACCCGTCACACGGCTGGACGTGGGTCTCCTACGAGCCATGGGGCTGGGTGCCCTATCACTACGGGCGCTGGGCCCATTACCGCGGCCGGTGGTGCTGGGTGCCGCACAGTGGGGTGACGGTCGCCTACTCGGCGTGGAACTGGTCGTGGTCACCGGCGCTGGTGGTCTTCTGCGGGTGGGGCGGTAACGACCGCGCTTACCGCGAGGGCTACCGGGACGGGTACCGGCGCGGCTACCGAGACGGGCGGCACGATTGGATCGGCTGGGTCCCGCTGGGCCCGGGCGAGCAGCCGGAGCGGCCGGGCCGGGTCCCCACCGCGCGCGACATGTCGGCGCGCAGAATCGAGTCGCTGCGCAACTTCTCCGCGCCGGGCGGGGTGAGCGCACTGGATGGGCGGCGGTTCGCGCAGCCGCGGGTCGTGGTCGATAACCTGGCGGCGCCTCCGCAGGAGACTGTGACGGCGAGGAACACCGCCCCGGCCCCGGTGAGCGGCGAGACATTCAAGCCGACGGAGCGCGAAGTGGCGCGCACGCGGGAATTGAGCCCGGTCGCCGCGCGTGCCGTCGCGGCCCCGGTCGTGACGCGCCTGACGCCGAGCGCCGCGCCCGCGCCGCGGCGCATGACCGGATCGGTCCCGGGAGTCGAGCGGGGGCCCGGCGCGGCGGCGGCTCCCGAGGGGCGGCCGGCTGAGCGCTCGATACGCGCGCCCGAATACCGCACGGTCGAGCGGCCCGCGCCGCCGGTCCGGCGCCCGGCCGAGGAGCGCGGCCCGGCCGTCGAGCGCGGCCAACCCGCGCGCGAGAGCTATACGCCGAGGCAGTCAGCGCCCCCGCCTTCGGACGCGCCGCGGCACAGCCCCCCTCCCCGGCAGCGCGAGGAGCCGCGCCGGATCGAGTCCCCGTCGCGCTCGCCCGTCGAGCGGTCGGCGCCACGCGAGGTCGAGCGCCCGTCGAGCCCGCCGCGCGAGAGTGCCCCGCCGCCGCGCAGCGTCGAGCGCCCCTCCTCGCCGCGTCCCGAGCGCCAGCGCGAGAGCCCGCCTCCGCCACGTGAGAGTCCTCCGTCGCGGAGCCCCGAGCGCCCCTCTTCGCCGCCGGCGGAGCGGAGCATGGAGCGCCCGGCGGCGCCCTCCCGCTCGGTGGGCGACCGCAAGGCTCAGCCTTAAGAGATCACGCGGAACGCGCGGAATGGGCGGAAGGGCGGAAAACTTCGGATCAGGTTTCCGCCTCTTCCGCCCATTCCGCGTGTTCCGCGTGATCTGTCCCCAACTTGTTCGCCTTTCGAGCCGTGTGATAAACTGGCTGACTAATTGTGGCCGGCTGTCATAGGACAGCATGCCGAGTCATAATCTCGTCCGTCCCCGGCACCCGGCGGGCGGCTTTTCATTAGGGGACAATGATTGATGATTTTATTTCGTAGCCGGCGGTTGACCGGCGCGCTGGCTCTGGCCGTGCTTTTGCTGGCGGCGACGGCGCGCGCGCGGGCGGCCGACGTGCTCTTGACCATGCCGTTCGAGAATGTCTCGGGGCGCGCCGAGTTCAACTGGATCGGGGAGAGTTTCTCGGTCATGTTCAGTTTCCTGGTCGACACGCCGGGGCTGGCGGCGATCAGCCCGGACGAGCGCAACCTCGCTTACGAGACGGTCGGGCTGCGCGCGACCGACCTGCTGACGCGCGCCGCGGTCATCCGTGTCGCCGAGTCGGCGCAGGCCAACCTCGCCCTGGTCGGCACCTATGACATCGGCGGCGAGCCGAAGAAGGAGTCGATCGCGATCACGGCGCGGCTCATCGAGACGCGCGAGGGGCGCCTGGTGGGCAACAAAGTCTTCAACTTCAGCGGGCCGCTCCGGGACCTGCAGAAGATGCAGGGGGAGCTGGCCTGGAACGTGCTCCACGAGCGCGACCCGGCGCTGCCCTTCACCCAGGACCAGCTCGTCCGCAATGCCCGCGGCGTGCCGCCCCGCGCCTACGAGAGTTTCGTCAAGGGCATCCAGACGCAGGACCTCAAGCTGCGCGAGAACTTCCTCCGCCGTGCGATCCACGAGTACAACAACGAGGGCGCGGCCGGCCACTACGCGCAGGCGATCTACGCGCTCGGCATGCACGCCTACCGGCAGCGCGACTTCACCGAGTCGACCAAGCTCCTCAAGGTGCTGGATAAGGATGACCCGCACTACCTCGAGGGGCTCTTCTATCTCGGGCTGGCCGCCTACAGCACGGGCAACCTCAACGAGGCGGCGGGGGCCTTCGCGAAGCTCGCCGAGACGCTGCCGTTGACCGAGGTGCTCAACAACGCAGGCGCGCTCCTGGCGGCCAAGGGGGACGCCGCGCGGGCGCTCCCCGTCCTGCAGCGGGCGCTCGCCGCGAGCGCGAATGACCCGGCCCTGCGCTTCAACTATGGTTACGCGCTTTGGCGCAACCAGAACTTCGCCGAGGCGGCGCAGCAGTTCCAGACCGTGGTCGCCGCCAACCCGCGCGACGGCGAGGCGCAGTACCTCCTCGCCAAGAGCCTCGCGGCGAGCGGGCAGCGCGCCGAGGCGGAGCGGGCGGACCAGGAGGCCAAGCGCTATCTTGGCAACTACGCCAAGTGGGAGGTCGACCCGACGAAAATCCCACTCCTCATCCGGCTGCGGCTGGAGTTCAACCGCGCCTCGTTTTACCGGCTCGAGCGGCAGCAGCAGGGCGCGCCCAACCTGCCCTCGGCGCAGGCCATCTCCCGGCAGCAGAGCCTGGACCGGGCGCGCCAGTTAACCGAGGGTGGGAACGACGCCGAGGCACTCAACGAGCTGCAGCGCGTCTTGAGCGCGGACCCGACCCTGGCTGAGGCCCACCTCCTCCGGGGCCGGGTCCTCCAGCGGCGGGGTGACGGCGAGGGCGCGACGAGCGCCTTCGCCGCCGCCGTCTACTGGAACCCGCGGCTCGTCGCCGCGCATGTCGCGCTCGGCCAGCTCTACCTCGCGCGCGGGGACCGCGCCCGCGCCCTGGCCCACAGCCGCCAGGCGATCGAAATCGACCCGCAGGACCGCGAGGCGGTCGCCCTCCAGCGCCAGATCGAAGTCGGGCGCTGAACCCCTCCCGCCGCTTCCTCAATCGACCCTCAGATGAGATAGAATAGCCCGCTGATGACGCGGAGCGTCGGCATCTGCGCGAATCCGGGCGGTGTCATCCCATGACGCCTCGTCGCCCCGTTGCTCGCCGAGTTGCAGGACGCGCTGGAATGGATCTGGACCGCATGTCATCATGACGCGATGCGGGCCGAGGCGCCCGCGACCGGGACACCGGAATGGGAGCCATGTCTTCGTCGCCAGTACCCTGGGAGGCGCTGCTCGCCGAGATCGCGCGGGGCGATCAGGCCGCCCTCGCCGCCTTCTACGACCGGACCAGCCGGCTCGTCTACGGCCAGACGTACCGCATCCTCGGCGAAAGCGGCGCGGCCGAAGAGGTGACGCTCGACGTCTACCTCCAGGTCTGGCGGCAGGCTGGGAACTACGACCCGGGGCGGGGGACGCCGATCGCCTGGCTCATGATGATCGCGCGCAGCCGGGCACTCGACCGGCTGCGCTCGTCCGGCTGGCGGGGGCGGGAGAGCGAGCCGATGGACGCGGCGGCGGCAGTCGCCGCCCCGGCCCAGGATCCCGAAGAAGAGAGTGCGCTCGCCGAGCGCCGGCGCCTGGTCCGCTCCGCGCTCGCCGAGCTCGGCCCGGGGCAGCGCGAGGCGATCGAGCTCGCCTATTACCACGGCCTCAGTCACGTCGAGATCGCCGAGCGGCTGGGCCTCCCGCTCGGCACCGTCAAGACGCGCATCCGCCTCGGCATGGGCAAGCTCCGCGAGCGCCTTTCCCTCCTCGACTGAAACCGGCGGCCGCTCATAAAGCCTACTCGGAGCCCCACCAGGGCGGCAACCGGACCCGCCGAACTGCCCGCGCTTTTCTGCTATAATTGGCCGTGTGGGTGAGGCGATGTTCGAGATGCTGCCGGAACAACCGAAGCGGAAGTGGCACCTGGGGCTGACTCTGCTCTTCTCTCTCCTGGTTCACGCGCTGCTGCTCGTCTTCATCTACACCTCGCCGGTCCTCTCCGCGGCGCTCGGCCTGCGTAGCCTCGAGTTTGTCGAAGAGGACTACAACCGCGCCATCCTCCTGGACCTCTCCCGGCCGCTCAAGTACCCGGGCGGGTACTCCGGCTTCCAGGCCCCGGCCAAGACGATGACGCTCGAGGAGATGAAACGGGAGCAGGAGCGCCGGGCGCGGGCGGAAGCCCGCCGCCGCGAGAGGGAGAAGGTTCGGGAGCGGGAGGAGGAGGCCCGGCGCGAGGACGAGGATCGGGCGCGCGCGGCCGAGCAGGCTAAGGCCGAGGCCAAGCCGACACCGACGCCGGCGCCGGCCGCCTACGCCGGCGGATTCGGCAAAATCAATACGGCCCCGATCAAGGACCAGATTCAGCGCCTCTACGACGCCAACAAAGAGGGCAAGCTCATTTTTGATGAGGGGCGCCTGCGGGTCGGCGTGAGCGGCAAGATCAATCCCGACGGGTCGCTCTCCGACTACCGGGTCCACCCCTCGTCGGGCAAGCCTGAGATCGACCGTGCCGCGCTCGCCATCCTCGTCGCCGTGAGCGAGAGCCGTGCGCTCGGGCCGCTCCACCAGCTGACCTCGATCAGCCTCATCCTCGACATCGGCCAGCAGGCCCAGTTGACCGCCGTCGGCTTTGCAGCGACCGAGCAGGCGGCCGCGGCCGTCGAGTTCCTCGCCAACTTCGCCCTCATGGACGCCCGCCGCAAGAAGGCCGCCGACCCGGCGGCGATGGTCATCCTCAACAACGTCAAGGTCTCGCACACAGGGCAGCGCGTCCAGGCCGTCGTCAGCATGCCGCGCCAGACCGCCACCGAGAGCCTCGCCCAGACCATGGAGAAGCCGAAGGGCTGACCCGTCAGTAGAAAATTTTATTCAGATTGAAGCGGAGGCCGACGTAGACTTGCCGGCCGCCGCTGAAGACGAAGCTCTTGTTGGACGGGCCACACCACCCGTACTGCTCGGCCGAGCCGCTGACCTGCGTGCTCGCCCCTTCGAGGCGGCGCTTGTAGAGCCCGATGTCGATCCGGTCCTGCCAGGCGTGATAGAGCACCAGCCCCTTGGTCGTCGAATAGAGGTCGCGGCGGAAGTATAGGCCGCTGCGCTCGAAGTACATCGGCTGCGCCGTCTGATCGAAGCGCCACCGCTGGTTGACCGCCGTGTCGTAGATTGTCCCGAGGCCTTGAAGCCACGCCTCGGCGGGCGTCCGCTTCCGCCCCTCGTCCGCGTCAGGCGGCCGGAGTGAAATTGTCTGCTCGCGGACGAGCGGCTCCTCGGTCGCGAGCTCGCCGAACGACGGCGTCGGCAGGCGCAGGAAGGCGCGGCGCAGCGCGGCCCCCTCGGGCGACGCCCCACGGCCCGCCTGCTGCCCGGCGGCGGGCAGTGAAGAGCAGAGGAGTAACGAAGCAGAGAGCAAAACGGCGCGCTTCACAGCTCGATCTCCGGGGGCAAAAGTTCGGTTTGAGTGAACCGGCAACAGGTCAGATGATAGCTCAACATGGCGGCATTGCCAAAGGCGGACGGAAAACTCTCTCCCGTCCGTTTCATCTGCGGGCTGTTCCTGCTGTTAACATACAATCCCGTATAGATGCTATACACCGCGCGGCCCTGGGTAATCCACACGCCCGCGCCTGCCAGATCACCCGGTGGCCCGGCAAGCTGTTCACGCCGAGACAATTAGTTGTTCGACATGTGTCCCTCGAGGCGAGTGGCATGAAGTTTGCCAGCTCAAGGCACTAAAGAGGGGAGCCTAAAGAGCTCTGTTGCTTGAGGAGGGACGAAAATGCGTAAAGGAACCTTTTTTCTGTCGATGATCCTGCTGAGCGCTGTCACCGCTCTTGCGCTAAACAAGGCCAACGGTTTGGGCGCTGACCCGGTGAGCAGCTTCCGGGCGACGGTACGAGGCGCCGGCACATTACAGCGTGGCCTAAGCCGTGAGGCGGTACGCGAGGTGACGGTACAGTTCCGCCGCAACGGGGAGGCTGAGGTCCGGCTCGTCGGTGACCAAACCGCGACGCTCGTCGGCCGCTGGTTCACCGGACGCGGTGAGACGGTCGACTTGGAAATCCTTCAAGGTTTCGGTAGCTCGCTCTCGACGGGCCACGGGCAAATGAGGCTTCAGGGTATTAACCGCTTCAGCCGACTTGAGCTGTCCGGCAATGATGAGCGCGGGCCGTTGTCGCTGGTCTTCAACGCCGACTGAAATTGCTGGATGGGCGGTAGCTCGTTTCCGCTCCGACACTCGGTCGGCAACCGTGATTACGATTCTCGTCCCCTGCCCCAGCGCTGACTGGATCGTGGATTTGCCGCCAAGCATGTGCGATGTGCGCGCTCGGCGATGTCTGCTCAGGCCGAGCGCGCCCCGCCCCTTCGCCTCGGGGTCGAATCCCCGGCCGTTGTCCTTAATCGTCACCACAAGGTCTTGCGTCACGCGGCGGGCGACGACCGCCGCCTCCTGCCTCGCCTTGAGGTCCGCCGAACTGTCAACCTGGGTGCGCCCGCCACAGTTGCCGCGTTGTGGGTTTTGGCCCCGGCGGATTCTTGGTAGAATCTGCCGCCCGACCACGGAGGCTATCTTTCACGACGAGGGAGTACCCCCATGACGCAGGAAGAGATGCGGCTCAACGAATCCCGCGAGCGGCGGGCGCACTGGAAGCGCTGGGGGCCGTACCTCAGCGAGCGGCAGTGGGGCACCGTGCGCGAAGACTACTCGGCCGACGGCTCGGCCTGGGACTACCTCCCGCACGACCAGGCACGCTCGAAGGCCTACCGCTGGGGGGAGGACGGGATCGCCGGGATTTGCGACCGGCACCAGAAAATCTGCTTCGCCCTCACCCTCTGGAACCGGCGCGACCCGATCCTCAAGGAGCGCCTCTTCGGCCTCACCGGGGCCGAGGGCAACCACGGCGAGGATGTCAAGGAGTACTACTTTTACCTCGACTCGACGCCGACCCACTCCTACATGAAGTTCCTCTACAAGTACCCGCAGGCCGCATTCCCCTACGCGGACCTGGTCGCCGAGAGCCGGCGCCGGGGCCGGCGCGAGCCGGAGTACGAGCTGCTCGACACTGGGGTCTTCAACGGGGACCGCTATTTTGACGTCTTCGTCGAGTATGCCAAGGCGGGCGTCGAAGACATCCTCATCAAGATCACCGCTTACAACCGCGGCCCCGAGGCGGCCGGGATCGACCTCCTGCCGACGCTCTGGTTCCGCAACACCTGGGCCTGGGGCGCAGACGTCAGACGGCCGCGGCTGCGCGCCGCCGACCGCCTCCCGGGCGCCGCCGTGATCCGCGTCCGCCATTTCGACATGGACTTGAGGTGGCTGATCTGCGAAGGCTCGCCCGAGCTGCTCTTCACCGAGAACGAGACTAACTTCCGGCGCCTCTACGGCCTCGAGAACCCGACGCCCTTCGTCAAGGACGGGATCAACGACTGCGTCGTGGGCGGCATCCTGGGGGCGGTCAACCCGCAGCCGGCGGGGACGAAAACCGCGGCGCGCTACCGCCTCGAGGTGGCGGCGGGTGGGTCGGCCGCGGTGCGGCTGCGGCTGACGACGAGCGAGCCGCAGGCGCTCGCCCTGGGCCCGGAGTTCGACGAAATCTTTGCCGCGCGCAAGCAAGAGGCCGACGAGTTCTACGCCTGGCTCGAGCCGCCGGGGTGCGACGCTGACGCGAGGCTCGTCCAGCGCCAGGCCTTCGCCGGGATGCTCTGGTCGAAGCAGTTCTACCACTATGACGTGCGGCGCTGGCTGCGCGGCGACCCCGAGGGGCCGGAGCCGCCGCGCGCCCGGCGCCACGGGCGCAACAGCGAGTGGGCGCACCTCTTCAACGAGGATGTCATTTCGATGCCGGACAAGTGGGAGTACCCGTGGTACGCGGCCTGGGACCTCGCCTTCCACTGCGTCCCGCTCGCCCTGGTCGACCCGGACTTCGCCAAGGAGCAGCTGATCCTCATGCTGCGCGAGTGGTACATGCACCCGAACGGGCAGCTCCCGGCCTATGAGTGGGCCTTCGGCGACGTCAACCCGCCGGTGCACGCCTGGGCCGCCTGGCGCGTCTACAAGATCGAGCAGCGGCAGCATGGCCGGGCCGACCGCCGGTTCCTCCAGCGCGTCTTCCACAAGCTGCTCCTGAACTTCACCTGGTGGGTCAACCGCAAGGACAGCGGGGGCAACAACGTCTTTGAGGGAGGCTTCCTCGGGCTGGACAACATCGGGGTCTTCGACCGCAGCTCGGAGCTGCCGACGGGCGGCCGGATCGAGCAGTCGGACGCGACGAGCTGGATGGGGATGTACTGCCTCAACCTTCTGATCATGGCGCTGGAGCTGGCGCGGGAGGACTCGGCCTACGAGGATGTGGCCTCGAAGTTCATGGAGCATTTCGTCTACATTTCGCGCGCCATGAACAACATCGCCGGGAAGGGGATCGAGCTCTGGGACAAGCGGGACGGGTTCTACTACGACGTTCTCCACCTGCCCGACGGGACCACCTTCCCGATGCGCGTGCGCTCGCTCGTCGGGCTGATCCCGCTCTTCGCGGTCGAGACGCTGGAGTCGGACGTGCTCGACAAGCTCCCCGGGTTCAAGCGGCGGATGCAGTGGTTCATCGACAACCTGCCGGAGTTCAGCGACCACATTGAGACGATCACCATGGAGAACGACCTCGTCCGGCGCAACCTCTCGCTCGTCGACCGCGGCCGGCTGCGGCGCCTCCTCGGCGTCCTCCTCGACGAGGCGGAATTCCTCTCGCCCTTCGGCGTCCGCTCGCTCTCGCGCTTCCACCGCGAGCACCCTTACCGGCTCCACGTCGAGGGGACCGAGCACCGCGTCGATTACGAGCCAGCCGAGTCGAGCACCCACCTCTTCGGCGGGAACTCGAACTGGCGCGGGCCGGTCTGGTTCCCGGTCAACTTCCTGATCATCGAGTCGCTGCAAAAGTTCCACTACTTCCTCGGCGACAGTTTCAAGGTCGAGTGCCCGACCGGCTCGGGTCGGATGATGAACCTCTGGGACGTGGCGGGTGAGCTCTCGCGGCGGCTGACGCTGCTTTTCCTGAAGGGCGCGGACGGGCGGCGGCCGGTCTATGGCGGGTCGGAGAAGTTCCAGACCGACCCGCACTGGCGGGACCTGATCCTCTTCTACGAGTACTTCCACGGGGACAACGGGGC
>Ga0075421_100012686_pt1 | contig 10480 bp, 9 predicted proteins | sample SoiMetdeltSBSDD5_FD_75292 | JGI IMG/M metagenome (GOLD analysis project Ga0075421, IMG submission 75292) | Bulk soil microbial communities from a Populus tree surrounding site in Tennessee, USA - Soil MetaG P. deltoides SBSDD5 | ecosystem: Environmental > Terrestrial > Soil > Tree plantation... | reverse complement strand
CGGGATGGTGGTGGCCTGGATTTCTGGCCATCGCGGCCGCTGAGGGCGTCGCCTTGCTTGCCACGAACGCACCCCTCTACTCGTTCTTCGCAAATAAACGAGGGGTTTGGTTTGCTGCCCAGACGGTTCCATGGCACTGGCTATACTTCTTCTACAGCGGCATGGCGTTCGGCATCGGCATGTTCCGGCACGCCATCGGACGGAACGTTTCGTCTTCCCCTGTCCCGGCATTGGAGAGCAAATGAACGACGATCGAAGACCTGAGGAATCATCGACCTCCGACCCGATTGTCATTATCGGAGGGGGACCGGCCGGCCTCACCGCCGCCTATGAACTCGTCAAGCGCGGGCACCGCCCGGTCGTCCTGGAAAAAGCCGACAAAGTGGGCGGCCTTTCTCGGACCGAGCAGTACAAAGGCTACCGCTTCGACATGGGGGGCCATCGTTTTTACACCAAGTCGCAAGAGGTCAAAAAAATGTGGGAGGAGGTGCTGGGGAAGGAATTCCTCCGGCGGCCCCGCCTCTCGCGCATCTTTTATAACCGGAGATTCTTTTACTATCCGCTCAAGCCTCTTAACGTCCTTTGGAACCTCGGCCTGGTCGAAAGCCTTCGCATCATTGTGAGCTACCTTCGCTGGCAACTCCTCCCTTACAAGCAAGAAGAGACGTTCGAGCAATGGGTCACCAACCGGTTCGGCCGTCGGTTGTTCCTCGTCTTCTTCAAAACGTACACCGAAAAGGTCTGGGGAATCCCGTGTTCAGAGCTCAAAGCCGAATGGGCCGCTCAGCGGATCAAGGATCTGTCGGTGAAGACGGCCCTGGTGCACATGTTCTTGAAGCCCCGCGTGATCGTCAAGACGCTGATCGAAGAGTTCGATTACCCGCGGCTCGGTCCGGGCATGATGTGGCAGGCCGTCAAAGAAGAGGTCGAAAAGCGCAGCGGGGTGGTCGAGCTGAACACCGATGTCGTCGAAATCATCAGGGAAGGCAATGTCGTTCGGAGCGTCGTGACCACACGCAATGGCCGGACACAAGAGATTCACGGCAGCCATTTCATCTCCAGCATGCCGGTCACCGAATTCATCAAAAAGCTGCGCCCCGCTTCGGATCGAGCGTTGGCCGCCGCAGCGAAGCTGCACTACCGCGACTTCCTGACCGTCTGTCTCATCGTCGACCAGGCGGACCTCTTTCCCGACAATTGGATTTACATCCACGATCCCTCCGTCAAGGTCGGTCGGATTCAAAACTTCAAGAACTGGTCACCGGACATGGTGCATGACCCCACGAGGACCAGCCTTGGCCTGGAATACTTCTGTACGGAAGGCGACGCGCTTTGGGGCATGCCCGATGCCGACCTGATGGAACTGGCCAAACGCGAGATCGACCGGATCGGCCTCGCCCGGTACGGCGATGTCGTGGATGGCTGCGTGTTTCGCGTTCCCAAGGCCTACCCCGTATACGACTCGGACTATCGAGATCATTTGGCCGAAATCAGGACGTTCACCGAAGGACTGTCCAATGTGACGACCATCGGCCGAAACGGTCTGCACCGGTACAACAACCAGGATCATGCCATGCTCACCGGTATGCTGGCCGTCCGCAACCTGATTGCCGGGGAACGCCACGATCTGTGGAGCGTCAATGCCGATCAGGCCTACCATGAAGAAATACGCGACAACGAGCGCGCTACGGACGTGGCCGCGGACGCCATTGAAGAGGCTTTGGTTCAGGTCTTTGCCAAGGTCGATCGTATAGCCCTGGGCTTGTCGGTCGGCGCGATCAGTGCCGTACTCCTCTTCGCGATGACCGTCGCGCTGGTATTGAAAGGCGGTCCCGTGGTCGGGCCGAACCTACAGCTACTGAATCAGTTCTTTCCAGGCTATACCGTAACCAACTGGGGGAGCGTTGTGGGACTCGGCTATGGGTTCGCCGCAGGCTTCCTCTTGGGGTGGTGTACCGCATTTTTTAGAAACCTCTCCGTTTTTCTGTCGATACGACTGCTGCGGTCAGGGGCCGAGCGCCGCAATCTGCGCGACCTGTTTGATTACGTCTAGGCGATCCCTATGATCGAGCACAACAAACCGCCCGAAGCCGTGGTGCTGACCCGACTGCTGCGCTTGAATGCGACGATTCAAGGCGTGGTGACGGGATTTTTGATCGGGACCGCAGTCTTTCTGGCGACGAATTGGTTGGTACTCAAGGGCGGGCAAGTGGTCGGCCCCCATCTGGCGCTGCTGGGACAGTTCTTTATCGGGTATCGCGTCACGTTCGTAGGAAGCCTGATCGGTTTTGCGTACGGCTTCTGTGGCGGTTTCGTCATCGGCTATGGCATCGCGAGAATGTACAACTGGCTCGTGGATCTTCGTGAGAGACGACCGCCCGGCTGATCGCCCTGGGTCTTCGTCATCCCTTTTCTCGTCGCTAGCCGACAACCGCGATCCACGGGCTGATCACCTGGAAGAAGGTCGACGCAGAACGTCCTGATTCCATGGGGGCTTCAGCCAAATGCCCCCGGGGAGGATCGAGAGTTCTGCGACCGTTGGCGCTCTCATGGTTTGAGACTCGCGTATGCCCCTGACATCGTCGTGTATCACCAGCACGCGCTCCAGCCGATGAGTTTCTGCCGGCAGCATTTCAATCATGGCCGCGGCGCGCACTATTTCCGGCGTGCGCGCGCCCAGAACGCGGGGCTCAGGCTCGAGCCGCTCATGTTTTACCGCCGGTTGCTCGGATATCCTTTTCTCGCACTCCAAGGACCGCGGGCGCTCACAACGGCGGCCCTGTTGGCAATGGCCCAGATCGCCACTGGATTCGGCTTCATCTGCGAAGCCATCACGGGGACGTCGATTCGCTCGACCGAGGCAGCGGGGCGGACCGGGGAACGAGCCGTATGACACCCTCAAGCAAGGAGGCTGGTCGATCGTGGATCCGCAAGGACGATGGGTGTCGATCCTTGCGCCCTCTCGCCTTCAGCGGCGACGCGCCTGTGTCCATTCCGGACTCGAATCGGGAATTCAGCCGATGAATCCTATGTTTCTCTCGACTATAAGTCAGGCCGGCGCCGGCCTTTCCGCGCGGCAGCGGACCGCGGCACGGATGCCGGCGGCATGCTGGGACGGCTGGATGACATATCGGCTGATCAAGCGTGGGCTGGCCTCAAGTCACTGGTCGGCTGAACACCTGAGACGAACGCAGGAGCGGGCACTGCGCGACCTGTTGGTCCACGCCTATTCGCACGTACCGCTTTATCGGAGCCTCTACGATGACGCGGGTTTCCGGCCGGAACACGTTCGCTCGCTCGCCGATCTCGATGCCATTCCGATATTGACGAAGGACCGGCTCAAGTCGGCGGCCCCCCACGAGATGCTGTCGGATGGGACCGATGCCGGCGACTGCACCAGCGTCCATACCAGTGGATCGACGGGTTCGCCCCTTCGAATCGTTCTAGGAACCGGCGACCGGCGCTGGCAGCGCGCCGCTGCCTGGCGCATCCTCTTCGAACATGGCTTTCGATGGACGGACCGGACGATGGAAATACGCATGACGTTCGGCGAGACTTTTTTCGTCCAACGTATCGGCATTGCCCCAAAAGACTGGATGTCGATCTTGGATCCGCCGGAGTCCTGGGCTGCTCGAGTGGCCGAGACGCGTCCTGACGTCATCGTGGCAGGAGCCGGCACCCTTCACGCTTTGGCCGAGGCGGTGGAGTCTCTCGGCACTATGCTCCATCCCCCCCGCCTGATTATTTCAGACAGTGAAACACTGTCCGCGGCCACAAGAAGCTTCGTTCGGCGGGTCCTTGGTTCCACCCCGATCGATGTCTATGGGCTTGTGGAAGTCTCGAATTTTGCCTGGGAGTGCGAGCGCGGGCAGGGGTTTCATGTGAGCGCCGACAGCCATATCGTTGAAGTCGCGGCGCCGCCGAAAACTCCGGGACCTCTCATCGTCACCGCCTTGGGCATGAGAACCATGCCCATCATCCGGTACGACACAGGAGACTTTGCCGAACAGGATGTGACCGCGTGTCCCTGCGGCCGGCGGATGCCTCGCCTCTCGCGCATTCTTGGCCGCGCGGTGGATTCCGTGAGACTGCCTGACGGACGGCGCCTGTTCTGGCCCTTCTTTCACGAGATCCTGGCGAGGCATAGGCAGCTGCGACAATGGCGGGTGATCCAAGAGACTCTGAGAAGTCTTCGTCTTCAGATCGTGGCACCGACCCGGCACGACGGGCTGATTGAACATATCGAAGCGGATTTGACGAAGGCGCTGCCGGCCGGTATGACGTGGACCATCGAGCGCGTGGACCACATTCCAGTGCCGGCCGGCGCCAAGACCCGAATGGTGACGTCTCAGCTCGGCACCGACCGTCAGTCGACGGAGGAATACCCGTCATGATGGAGGCCTTGCGGACATGGGCGGAACTCCGCCGGCTTCGATCGAACCTCGGATGTTCGCCCCGGCATCTTCGGTCCCTGCAAGACAGCCTATTGAAGGAGGCCGTCGACCATGCCTATGCCAGCATTCCGTTCTACCGCCGCGCATGGGCTGAAGCCGGCTTTCACCCCTCGACACTCTCCGGGATTCCGGATCTGAGACGCCTGCCCCTCATTACGGCAACGATGGTTCGGGAAGCGGCTCAACGCGGTGAACTGTTGGCGCAAGAGGTCGAGACCTCCCGGTGCACGTATCTTGATTCGAGCGGGTCCTCCGGCAGAGCGCTACGGATATGGAAACGTCCGCTGGAAGAGCGCGTTCGGCGGGCGATCGGGCTGCGGATTTGGTTCGAACACGGATTCTCTTGGCGTGACGTGACCGTTCAGTTCCAAATCAAACCGGGGCCTCCGCACCCACTCCAACGATTGGGCATCGGCCGAAAAGTGTGGATTTCGACGGCCCACCCCATCCTGGATCAGATGCAGGCCTTCGTGGAGGCCAAGGCAGATGTCGTCGTGGGAACGGCGACGGCGCTCCGCAACCTGGCCGGAGCGCTTCAGGTCGCCGGTCTGACGCCGAAACGTCCGCGGTTCGTCCTCTGCGCGGGCGAACTGCTCGACTCCGAGACGCGTCGAATGGTCAATGAGGCTCTTCGTGCCGATCCTATCGCACTGTACGGTCAGACTGAGGTCGGCTACGTGGCATGGGAGTGTGAACGGCGGACCGGCCTGCATGTCAACGCCGATACGCACCTCGTCGAAGTGCTCCAAAACGGCGAGGACGCCGCCGAAGGAGAACTGGGAAACATCGTGATCACCGACCTTCGCACACGAACGATGCCGCTGTTGCGCTACGCGACCGGAGATCTCGGCATCGCAGCGTCTTCACCGTGCGAGTGCGGGCGTTCCTTTCCGCGTTTGGCGTCGATTGAAGGTCGGGCACGCAGCACCGTGCTCCTCGCGGATGGCCGAACCGTGACCACGCGCACGATCGTCAACCAGCTTGCCGGATCTCTGCGTCTCGGCCACTATCGATTACATCAATTGGGGCTCGCTCGATTTCGGCTCGAGCTGTCGGACGCCGCCGAGGAGGACGCGTTGGACGATGCGATCGGCCGGCTGTTCGAGTTGCTTGGCGAAGTTGACCTTGCAGTGGCCCGCGTGCCGCCCTGGCCTCCGGACGGGACAGGAAAAACGCACACGGTCTTTTCAACCATGCTCACTGATCCGCATCTGCCGGCTCTCACGGATCTGAGCGCTGTGATCACGAGACGTTAGGATGTCCTTGTTCTTCGACAATGGCTGGAGTCTGGGCGCTGCTCTCCGGCGCGCACGAGAAATTCTTCAGGGGGAGGGCCTGCGTACTCTCTGGTGGAGGGTCCTGGATGGCACGGTTTACCGCCGGACCATGCTGATCGATCGTCCCCTGACGCGTCCCGTCGCCGAGGTGGCGACACGTCATCGCATTGTCATCGGCCTGCTGAAGAAATCCGACATCGAGGAATATATCATATTCCGAATTGGTGCGGAGCCATCACTCGTTCGCCGGCGCATCGCGGCAGGACACTGGTGTTTTGCCGCCAGGCACGACGGCCGCCTCATCGGTGCGCTATGGGCCACTACGGATTCCCAACGACGTCTGCCGACACTCTGGACTCCGCCACTCCAGCCAGGTGAGGTTCACTTCTACGATTTATTCGTGGCGCCCGAGGCGAGAGGAGGCAGAGTAGCCTCGAAACTTACTTCCGACATGCTTCGATATTTTCAAACGGCCGGCTATTGCCGGGTAGTTGCCGCCGTGTTGCTGCAGCAACGAAGCATCGTGCGACTGTATCAGGCCCTGGGCTTCAGGGTATGTGGGAGCATGTCGTGCCTGAAGATCGGTCCATGGGGGAGATCGTTCTATTATGATTCTGTCGTTCCGCGCTAGCACGCCGATCGACTGGTACCCGGGCCTGGGGAACCGGCTCTGCGGCTATGTTCCGGGAGCCTTGCAACGCTTGGTGAGGCACGCCTGGCAGGCCATGTTGCCGTGGGTGAACCTTCGTCTTCCTGTGACCGTATTGTGTGGGCCCGCTGCGGACTGTGCACAAGACGCCAGGATTCTGGTGGCCGGCGCGTGGCCGTGGGCAGACTACCTACCCAATCGCTTCTTCGCGACACCGCCGCGGCGTGAAGACCTCGGGCGCGTGCCGCTCTGGGGCTTACGATCCTTCGTCGAATCCCGGCGCCGCGACGTCGATATGGTCATCATCCGCGTCGATCGCATATCGGCCCGGCTGTTTTTTCGCGACGGATATCTCGTCGTTCCCGAGGGCGTAGGGAGCCGGATAATTGTTCCGATAGACCTGAAGCAACTGGCTCGGCTCAGCAAGAGTGTCAAAGACGACCTGCGACGTGTTCGCCAGGACGGTTTGACATCAACAATTTCCCATGCGACCTCCGATTGCGATTTCTTCTACGATACGATGTACGTCCCGTTCCTTCGCAAGCGACACGGTGATTTCGCGGCGGTTCGCAGCCGGCGCCAAGTCCGGTGCGCGTTTCATCGAGGTGGAATAGTGTGGGTGCATCATGGAGACGAACGGCTTGCCGGAGCCGTGTTTGCGCTGAGGAATCGCGTCCTTCATTTCGTGGCCCTCGGGACATCACGGGGTCGTCTCGACCTGATGCAGCGAGGCGCGCTGGCCGCCCTGTACATCTTTCTCATGCAATACGCCGCAGACTGCGGATGCGTCCGAATCGATTGCGGGAGCAGCGGGCCGATTTTGAACGACGGCGTCCTCCGCTACAAGTCCAAATGGGGCGCCCGGCTCGAAGGGGCGAATGCGCAATACCACTATCTGGTGCGATGGGAATCGCCGAATCCAGTGGTCACTACATTTCTGAAGCGACTCCCATTGATCTTCAAGAACACGGGAGGCGGTCTCTGCGGCCTGACGACGCTGACCGATATGACCGGCGGCTTGGAAGCCAAGATGGCTGCCATTGAACGCTCATTGTGGACCGACGGCCTTGAAAGAATTTTTATCATGGTGCCGTCCGGAGAACGGCGGGCGGAAGGCTTCAATCCGTTGCAGCGGAGCGATGCCGGGTTGGAACATCGCTGTCGAGCCGTTGTGTGTACCGAGGAGCAGTTCAGCTCCACCATGGCGGGAGGCAGTGTTCATGTTCCTTGAAAATAACGCCGATGCAGTCGGCCAACCGACCGATGGGACGGTGCGTTCCGGCACCCGCCCTTCCCTTCTTCACGTATGATGACACCTTCGAACTCAAGGTCGGTCGTCCCCTCGTTGTTCAGGACGCGGCCCGCCACGCGTGCAGAGATCATCCGCCACCAGAATGCACGATTGCGCGTACTGCTCCAGCACGCCTACGAGAAGGTGCCCTACTACCGTCACTTGTTCGACCGGCACGGGATCAAGCCGCAAGACGTGCGAGGTCTGGAGGACCTCCACGCCATTCCCATGACGAGCAAAAAGGATCTTCGATCGCACGCCGCCGACCAGGTCATCGCATGCGATGTGGATCACACCTCTCTTGTTTCCTTTACAACGAGCGGCTCGTCGGGGGATCCTTTTACCATCCGGCGTACGTTGCAAGAAGACCGAGATTTGACGGCCCACCGCTTCCATGTGATGCGAAGCCGCGGGTTGCGGATCACGGATAAGGAAGCGAGTGTCAGAATCGTGCGACCGGTTCGGATTCCACTGACCGTACGGGGGCTTCGACGGCTTGGTGTCTTCCGATTGGAATGGATCGATTGCCGCCTGCCTATAGGCGAGATCCTGCACGCATTGCATCAATACCGTCCCGACGTCTTAACCGGTTATCCGGGCGTGCTCTCCCGGTTGGCCGACGCGATGGACGATCCCCATCGACGCGCGGTTCGCCCCCGATTCATCGTGACGGGCGGTGAAGTGCTCACGCCGGCCATGCGACGGCGCATAACGGACGCCTTTCATGCCCCCGTGTTCGACGATTACGGGAGCTTCGAATTCAATCTCTTGGCCTCTGAGTGCAGCGAGACGGGAGAGCTTCATGTGTGTGAGGATGGAGTCATTCTCGAGGTGCTGACGGACGGTCGGCCGGCGAACCCCGGTGAACGAGGTGAAGTGGTTTGCACCAATCTTCATGCCTTTGCCGTACCGTTCATCCGCTATCGTCTCGGCGATATCGTCACGAAAGGTACCGAAACGTGCAGATGCGGCAGCCCTTATGCCACGATACGGGCCGTACAAGGTCGCATGATCGACTATTTTCTGCTTCCCGGGAATCGGTTGATCCATCCCTATGCCATCGGCACCCTCCTGACCGGTATCACTTCGAGTTGGATCGGACAATTTCAAGTCACCCAGGAGCTCCAAAACCGTTTGATCATCCATATCGTTCCATCCGGAACTCCATCGCGACAGCAGATCGAGGCCTTACAATCTTCTCTCAACAAACTGCTCGGGTCCGAAGTGGAATGCCGGATAGACCTTGTGCCCCACATTCAATTCGAAGTCTCCGGGAAGTTTCGTGTGCACCGTTCCTTTCTCTATTCGGCCTATGACGGCATGGAGTGGGAGTCCGCCGGGGGAAACATTGACCCCTTGAATCGTTCGCAGAGAGACACTGAGTTGCCCATCACATCTTAAGAAGGCGTTTGTGTTCAGCACGTATCGGGAAATCTTTGCTGCCCGCGGCGATCGCTACCACCGTGCGATGACGCTCCACCCACATGCCCGCCGGGAGGAGTTTCGGCTCGTGTCGCAGCTGGCTCAGGTGGAGCCCGGACAGATCGTGTGCGATCTTCCATCCGGGGGAGGATATCTGGACGCCTTCTTCCCCTCCGCTGTGAAGGTTCTCCACGTGGAAACCTCCGAGGTCTTTGCACAGCTGTGCCGGCTGAACGGCAGATCGAACATTTTTCTGAGCGCACTGGATTGCCTTCCGTTCCAGCGAAACTCGGTGGATCGTATCGTCAGTCTGGCCGCGCTTCATCATGTCGCGGACAAACCGTCCTTGTTCCGAGAATCTTACCGCCTACTCCGCCCGGGCGGCACGCTCTGCATCGCCGACGTCTGGGCCGGCTCGTCGGTCGCCGATTTTCTAGACGGCTTCGTCAACGACTATAACAGCATGGGTCATAAAGGCGCCTATATCGATGCCGGCACCGCGGTGCAGCTCCAGGAGGCCGGTTTCACCATCGGCCGCCACTTCATGGCCACGTTTCCGTGGCGGTTCGAGTCCATTGCTGCCATGACGGGATTTGTACAGTTGTTGTTCGGCGTCGATCGGGCGACGGAGCCCGAGATCGTCCACTTCGTTGGCAAGTATTTGGGGTTTTGGCCCGGACAGAATCGGTCGGATATTACCTGGGAATTATGCTTGATGCAGGCTGTGAAGTGATCGGGACGAGCAAAGCACCGGGCCCAAACCCTGCCGCGGACACCCCACGGATGAATGACACCGGCTACTGGGATATGGTGGCGGCTGAATGGCACGCATCACATCCCCAGGAGCTGTGGAGGCGACACAGCGACACGGTCAATGCCGGATTGCTGCGGCGCTGGCTTCCGGAGGGCCGTTCGAACCGGATCTTGAAAACAGACGCCTTCGATGAAGCTTTCGGAGACGGTTTGTACCCACTTCTTGCGTCCCGATCGAACGCCACGGTGGCCCTCGACATCTCAACCTCGGCGCTCCACGCGGCACGGGCACGCCATGATGGCCTGGCCCCTTGCGCCGCAGACGCTCGCGTACTGCCCTTCGCCGAAGACGCATTCGACGTCATCGTCTCGATCTCGACCCTCGATCATTTTACCCATGGAAGCGACATCGCCTTGAGCCTGCGCGAAATGCACCGCGTGCTGAAGCCGGGCGGCCGCCTTCTCCTGACGCTCGACAACCCGCTCAATCCCCTTATTGCGCTGCGAAACACGCTGCCGTTTCGCATGGTCAATCGCCTGGGATTAGTGCCCTACTATGTCGGCGCGACGTGCGGCCCACGGGCATTGCGGAAAATCATGAGAGAAGTCGGGTTCGAGCTCAAGGAGATGACCG
>Ga0075421_100012685_pt1 | contig 10480 bp, 9 predicted proteins | sample SoiMetdeltSBSDD5_FD_75292 | JGI IMG/M metagenome (GOLD analysis project Ga0075421, IMG submission 75292) | Bulk soil microbial communities from a Populus tree surrounding site in Tennessee, USA - Soil MetaG P. deltoides SBSDD5 | ecosystem: Environmental > Terrestrial > Soil > Tree plantation... | reverse complement strand
GATCTTCGCGCGGAGCTTCGCGTCGAGCTGTTGAACCTTGTCGGCGCAAGCCTTGTGAACATGCAGGACACCGCAGGCGCCGACGAGGTGTTGAGTCAGGCTGTCGCGGAAGCCGCACAGCATCTGGGCAACGCGCATCACCAGACGCTGCGCGCACGCGTGCTGATGTTGTCCGTGCATCGCTTCCGCGGGAGAACCGCCGAGATGCGCGCGGAGCTCGCGCAGTTGCTGCCGGCGCTCCGCGCTGCCGGCCGCCCACTGTCCGAGGACCTGGCGATCGCGCTCAAGAACCACGCGCATCTCGAGATCGACGAGGGCCATTACCACGAAGCCGAGCGTGCCGCGCAGGAAGCCGTCGACGTCAGTCGTCGCGAGCTCGGCGAGCACCATCCGGAGACGGTTGCTGCTCTGTTGATCCGCGCCTATGCCTATCAGTTCAGCCGCGACGCGGGCGAGGCATTGGCCGCGGCGGTCAACGCCTACGACGCGGCGCGTGTCGTTTATCGCGATGCACCCAGACATCCCCGCACGATCGAGGGCCGTCTGGTGTACGGCCGGGCGCTCGGCGATGCGGGCGAGCTCACGATCGGTGTGCAACAGCTCACGCAGGCCGTGCGTGACGCGGCCGAGGTGTTCGGCGGCTCGAGTCGCATGGTCGGGTTCTTCTCGATACCGCTCGCCGATTTCCAGGCCGAAACCGGTCTGGTTGAAGACGCCATCGAAAGCAGCCGCAACGCGCTGGCGATCATTGCGCAGCACACCAGGCCCACGTCTTTCAGATATGCGGCCGCCCTCCGTCAACGCGGCGTCGCGCTGCTCGCCGCGCGACGGACAGAGGAGGCGCTGCCGGATCTGACCGCCGCGCGAGAGACGCTCAGACACACGTTGTCGGCGTCGAACTCGGTGACACGCTGGTTCGAAACCGACCTCGGCCTCGCGCTCGCGCGTGCCGGTCATCACCACCAGGCCGAGGCTCTCCTCGAGCCACTGCTGCCGGCAGATGGCGCCGCACCGAATCCATCCGAGAGCAAAGCGCTCTACGTCGCTGGAGTGCAGAAGCGTCTTGCCGGCCATCCCGCCGAGGCGCTGAGGCTGCAGCGCCGCGCGCTCGCGGCAATCGATTCCGGCCGCAGCGGTGAACTTCGCCGGATGCGCGTCCTCACCGAGATCGGACTCGCGCTGCTCGACCTGGAGAGACCCAACGAAGCGATCACGCCGCTCGAACAGGCGCTGACGATCTCCACGCAATCGCAGCTGCGTGGCGGGCCCGACCGTGACGATATCCTGAACGGCCTCAGCCGGGCACGCTATGTGCCCGACCGAGGTCGCACCGTGGCGGTGCCCGCCGTTCAATAGGTCGTTCCGGAGAAGTTGTACTCCCCGAGATCGCCGAACGCCGAGATCAGGACCGTGACCGTCCCGGCCATATACAGGGGCTGGCCGGCGACTTCGTCCGAGACGTTGCCGGTGAAGACTCTCACGGCATCTCCGGAATCGAGATTTCGGTGCACGAAGTGGATGCGACGCGTCGACGGGCAGTACCAGCCGCGGATATGCGCGACGTTGCCGATGTCGCCGTTGATGTGACGGCACGTCGCGGCGCCCGGCGCCCCGGGCCCGCCTTGCGTCGTGATGACGAGCGACACGATCTCGCCGTTGATCTGCAGTGTCCAGTTCGTGTTGGCCAGGCTGGCCGGGCCCGCCGCCGACGCGGTGCGTGCGAACAGCAGCAAGCCGGCCGCGGCCGCCGCGCAGGTGATGGTCTTGAAGGAAGTCATGATCGTGCTCCGTGTGTACGAGATGGCGAGTGGCCTACGACTGGACGACCGCCGTGGAATACGTTCCCTTCGGCGCGTCGGGCAATGGATCGCTGTGACCGTTGAGAATGTGATCGAATCGGGCATTCCATCCCTCGAGCGTGGCCTTGATGAGCGTCTGCGAGACCTGCGACGCGCCGGGCGCCTTCAGCGTGAAGGTCTGCGAGGTTTGCGTTCCGCCGTGACCGGCGATCGTGCCAAGCGGGTCGGACACCACCTCATCGACGAACTGCGAGAGTGCGGCTGGCGCCGCGGCGCGCTTCGCCACCGGCAGGTTCGGGTTGAAGATCACCGGCACCTTGAGCCTGGCGCCGTGCTGGCCCTTGACGCGCAGCGTGACGTCGGTGAGATCGAGCGGGCCCGTGTTGGTGATCTTCACCTTGAAGGTTGCTTCCTCGTTCACGTTGAGCACTTGATCTGGAAAGTCGACATCGACGATTTCGATCAGCACATCGTCGACTGGATAGACCGCAACTGCCGCTGTCATGTCATCGAAGAAACCCATACTGCCTCCTGTGTTCCGGTGTTCCGGCGAAGTGTTGTTGACGTGTTCCTCTGCCGGTAACTACGCAGGAACACCCGGAACCCGGACAACGGGTATGGGGATCAGGTGAGTGGCGGGAATCTACTTCTTGCGGTCTTTCAGATACTCGATGAGCCGCAGATCGTGCTCGGCGTCGGGATAGTCGAATCCCTCTTCCCGCGCCCGGGCCAGCGATCGCTTGATGTAGAACTCCGCGGCATCGAGTTCGCCTTGCAGTATGAAGACGCTGCCCAGCCCGTTGAGCGCCGACGGATCGTCGGGACGCATGGACAGCACCTTGAAGAAGAACTGACCCGCCTCATCGAGCAGTACGTCCTTCGGCGGCGCAAGCGGATTCGCCTGGACGGCGTCCCAGTGCCGAATCATGTACTCGTTCTTCTTGTTGTAACCGGCAAGCGCCAGCACGTAGTTGTCGTCGGGTTGCTGGCGAAGGGCGACGTCGACGAGGCGATTCAGGTCTGCCTGCTTCGTCCGCGCAGTGGCGGCGTCGTTGTCGCCAAGCGCCATCAGAACCTCGCCCTGTCCGGCCATGATCTCCTGTACGAAGTCTGATGGCTGATACGGCGCTGGCGGAGGCGTAGGCGTGATTCCCCCGCGCAGCGTCGTCACCAACCTCGCCACACCATCTTCGTACGACTTCCGAAAGTCGCAGAACACGTAGTTCAGCAGAAACAGTTCGAGCGGCGTGTCGTCCCAGATGCAGGGAATCACACCCTTCGGAGCCTTCGTCTGCTTGAGATGATTCAGGTTGACGACCGACGTCCACTCGGTATTCACCCACCGGGACGTCTGCGCCGCGTTCGACCACAGGATGACGATGTTCCGGCTGTCTTGAAGAGCGCTCTGCAGCTCGGGGATGAGCACGCCGCCGGCCCGGATGTTCTTGTCATCAATCCAAGCGCTCAGGCCCTCATCAGACAGGCTGTCCTTGAGGCGATGTGCGGCGTCCTTGTCTTCAGTCGAATGGCTGATGAACGCGTCCCACATGGCCGCGGCAATTATCACTCGACTTGGGGTGGCGGATCCTCAGGCGCTCCGCTTGGCGCGCCGGTCCTTCGACCATCCGTGCTGTGCGGTACTGCTGGTCTCCTGACCCAGGCTCCGGACAAGCCGTGCTCTCACGATGGACCACAGGTCGAAGTGCGTCCGACCTGCGTGGCTGGCGACGTGAAACGCGTAGGCGGTCAGTGCGCTCAAGACCACCATCTCACCGCCATCCTCCACGACGAGCAGTACCTGCGCCAGCAAGGATCCTTTGACGTAGGCGATGACGTGGATGGCATCGATGACGACACCAAGCAAGGCCAGAACACAGATCAGACAGAGCAAGTCCCGCGAGATCCGCCTGCACTGTGACGTTCCGCGTCGCACGGCGGCGCCGACGACCGCGAGCGTGGACACGCCCACTGCTCCGGCGAACAGCAGCTCGCCAACATGGTTGGGAGACAGGCCGAATGCGCCGGGGAGAGCGTATCGCTGGCCCAGCCAGGCGCCCATTCGTTCATGCACCTGCGTGGCGTCGTCCACGAGAAGGAATAGAAACACGAGCGCCCAGCTGACGTACGCGGCATGGCGCGTGGAGACGAATGCGAAAACCAGGCAGACGACGACCCAGAACTCCTTGACGTACTGGTAGGTCTCGGCGGGGCCGCCATCGGCTTCCAGCGACATTGCCGCTGCGCGTAGCCAGCCGGTTTCGACGTTGATCAGATGCAGCAGTGTGAATCCCGCATCTGCGCAGATCAACAGCAGCAGCAGCGCGATAGCCGGAGACGTGTTTTCGATCGCTTCGGCCTTCGCAAGGCGTACAGCTTCCAGCTGGGAGTGTGGCGTGTGCACAATCGTCCGCATTGGTTATCGGACGATGTGGCCGAACGCATCACTGCGTCATCGGCCTCCACGCCAGCGCGACGATCCTGACCTCCACGCCACCGCGCTTGGGTTTGATCTCGATCGTCTCCACGGCGACCGTGCCGGATCCTGTGCCGTCGAGCGCCGCGATCTCGCGCTGAAGGTCGGCCTCGAGCGCGGCCAGCTCCGCCTGCGCCCCCTGCAACCGCTCCTGCGCTTTGGCGACGTCCTGTGTTTCCTTTGCCGAACGGCCAACGCCGCGGGCCGCGGTGGTCGCGCGCCCCAGCGTCGAGAGCGACACGGCGCGGCGTCCCATCAACGCGCCGAGCATCGTTGCGCCAATCGACACGGCGGTCTGCAGCTTCTGTTGCGAGGCCTGCTGCTGTTCCTTGCCGACGGCCTCTTCCGCCTTGCGCGCTTTCTCCTGGAGACGCGCCAGCTTCGGCGCGTAGCGCTCGCGAAGCTTTTGAACGGCCGCATCGCGCGTCTCGCGTCCGGCCAGCTGGATGCGCGCCTGGAAATCGCGTTCGGATTCGTCCGCCTTTGACACGAGCCTCATCGACGGCACGATGTAGATCTTCAGCGGCTGCGCTCGCGTGACCCACTGTCCGAAGTCCCTGGTCCACGCGGCGTATCGCTTCTTGTCGAGTGCCGCCGGAGGCAGCGGCTGGTGAGGCGCCGTGGGGCTGGCGGCTGGGGATGTGAGCGTTTCGGGCGGATGCGGCGTCTCCTCCGCGCGATCCCAGTCGATCGGGACGGGTCCGCTCGCGAAGCCGACGATGGCCTGCACGCTGCGGGTGACGTCGATGCCTCGCTTGGTGTCGGTGTACTGCACGCGAGCGGCGCCGTAGAGCACCGGCGCGTACTCGGCCGGCGGCGCGCCGCCGCTCGGGAGCACGTACTCCTCGATACCGGCGGGAATCACCGGCCTCACGGGCGGCGACGAAGGCGACGAAGCCGCGGGTGCAGGAATCGGCGGCGGAGTCGCGGCGCTTTCTACCGGACGCGCAAAGCGGCGCAGCTCCTCGCGCCCCATCGGTCCGCGTAAATAGGACAGCGCCCACCGCGTCTCGAACGCGACCGGCGCCCGTTCGTGCACGTTGTGCATCAGGAACACTCGTGCTCTGAGTGACGACAGTGCGCGATCGATGGCCTGCCGATCCAATCCCGACGACACGCCTTCGAGACCATCGAGCATCCGTGCCTTGTCGCGCTCGGTCTGCAGCTTCCCGAGGAACCATGTCCCGGTGTTCGAGAGTGCCTTGTAGTCGAGATCGACCGGGTTCTGCGTCGCGAGCACGAGACCGACGCCGAAGGCCCGCGCCTGCTTGAGCAGCGTCAACAGCGGCAGCTTCGAGGGCGGATTCGCGACCGGCGGCAGATACCCGAACACTTCGTCCATGTAGACGAGTGCACGCAGCGAGCTCGTGCCGCTCTGCCTCCGCGTCCATCTCAACACGGCATTGAACACCAGCGACACCACGAGCATCCGCTGTGCATCGTCGAGGTGGGCGACGGAGACGATGGCGATTCGCGGTTTGCCGGCCGGTGTGAACAGCAGCGCGGCGGCGTCGAGCGGTTCGCCCGCGCTCCAGGCGTCGAAGCCGGGCGAGGCCAGGACGCTGTTGAAGCGGAGCGCCAGCTGCTGACGATCGCGCGCCGGGAAGAAGGTCTCCAGATCGAGCACGCCGACGCTCTCGAATGACGGACGCTGGATCTGCTGAACCAGCCAGCGCAGGTCGACGTTCGCGGGACGGCTCGACAGAATCGCCGCGATCAACGCCTGCTCGCGGCTGTGTGACTGCACGTCCGAGATGCCGACGAGACCGAGGAGACTCGACGCCGTGGTGGCGATGTCGGATTGCGCGTCCTCATCGGAATCGGCCGTCGTGGATCCGAGCGATCCGAGAACGGCCAGCGGTGTGCCGATGCGGCTGCCCGGCGTGTATACAGTGACGTCGGCCGCGGCCTTCAGGCGTGCGATGCGAGTGCCGTCCTGCCCCCACTCCGCGAGCCCGGCCTTCCAGCGTTGTGCAGTGTCGGCCGCAGACGCATCGACCGTCGTGCCCCGGCGCTGCGCTTCGCCTGCGTCGATCCATGGTGCGAAGTCGGCTGGAGCCAGATCGGGAAATGTCAGAAGGAGATTGCCGAGGTCGCCCTTCGGATCGATGGCCAATACGGGGAGTCCGTCCAGGGCCGCTTCTTCGATGAGCGTGATTCCGAGCCCGGTCTTGCCGCTGCCGGTCATTCCCACGCAGACGGCGTGCGTGAGGAGGTCGCGCGAGTCGTAGAGGACGAGGTCGTCGAGCCGGGTCCCGTTCTCGAGATCGAATTGCTTGCCGAGATAGAACAGTCCGAGCTTTTCGTAGTCCGCCGACATCAGAGTGTCATTATGCCCGGTCCGTCAAAGAGTTCCTCGCAGGCGCCGCCTCTCCGCATCGGTCAACGGCCGCGTCTCGAAGGCCGATTGCCGTGTCGGATCGAGCTCCTCGAGCAGATCGCAGGTTCGCTCGATCGCCGAGCCGTCTCGAAGCTCGCCGGCCCATCGCGTACACGCCGTGGCTACCCGAGGATCGGTCAGGAGACGCTGCAGCTCCGTTGCGACTCGCTCGCCAGTGAACTGCGCCGGCGTTACCCAGCCCGCGACGCCGAGCCGCACGAGTCTGGCCGTGTTGTCCGGCTGATCGAATCCCATGGGCATCGTCAGCTGCGGGACGCCGGCGCCGAGCGCCTGCGCCAACGTTCCAATCCCGCCGTGATGGACGAGCGCGGCGCACCGAGGCAGCAGGCGCGAGAGCGGCGCATACGCTTCGTGATGCGCGGTCGGCGGAAGTGCCGGGACATGCTCGGCGAACCGCGTCAGCAGCAGCGCGCGCCGGTTGATTCGCCCGCAGGCATCCACGGCGGCGCGAAAGAACGCGGCGGCGTTCTGGTTGGCCGAGCCCGGTGTGAAAGCGATTGGCGCAGGCCCCTTGTCGAGAAACTCGAGCAGCCCGGGTGAGAGCTGCTGCTGATCCGATTCGTCGTACTGGGGAAAACTGGTCAGCTGCAATGCCGTCGGCCAATCGGGCTGCCGTGGGCCGAACCAATCCGGGAACAGTGCGATCACCAGTTGTGGAGAGTGCACCCACTCGCGAAACACCCGCGAGACCGGCGGCAGCCCGAGCTCCTGTCTGAACGCATTCAGTTTCGGCGCGATGAGCGGATCGGTGAGAAAGCGGTCAACCCCCCACCATAACGTCCGCTTGAACCAGCGGGGCATGCTGCTCAGATCCCGCCCGGGTGCGATGGCCGGCTGTTGATAGTCGGAGCGAAAGATCGATGGCGCCAGGTGCAGCGTCGCCGCCGGCGCGTTGTTTTTCTCCTCGAACAGCCGTGTCCCGAAGCTCAGAGCGTGTCCGACGAGCACCGTTCGTCCGGGCTCGTAGACCTCCGCCACCCGCTCGTAGCCAAGCCGCAGATGCGACGCCACCGTGCCGAGCACGAACTGCAGCCCGCGCCGCGAATGCCACAGGTCGGGGTACTTCGACATCACGTCGAAGATCTGCGCCGAGATCGTCTCGCGAAACTGCAGTCCCGCACGCACGACGACGTGTTCGAACGCACCGGCCGTCACGACGACGACGTCGTGGCCGCGGGCACGAAGCGTGCGGCCGATGCCGATGAAGGGATGGACATCGCCGGCGGAGCCGACGGGAGTCAGGACGAACTTCATAAGTGCAAAGTGAAAAGTGCAAACCGTAAAACGCAAAGTGACTTTACACTTACTTTGCACTTTACACTTTGCGCTTTGGACTTGAGATGACGAAGCTTTCGACAATCGGCCAGGTCGCGATGGTCGTGAAGGACCTGCCGCGCGCGGTGGCCTTCTATCGCGACGTGCTCGGCATGAAGTTCCTGTTTCAGGCGCCGCCTGCCCTTGCGTTCTTCGATTGCGCCGGCGTACGACTGATGCTCGACGCCGCTGCGGAAGGCGAGTTCGATCACCCAGGCTCGATCCTCTATTTCAAGGTCGACGACATCGGCGCGGTGCACGCGGATCTGCAGGGCAAGGGGGTCGACTTCCTCGGCGCCCCGCACATGATCGCGAAGCTTCCGGATCACGAGCTGTGGATGGCGTTCTTCAGAGACGGTGAAGGCAACACGCTCGCGCTGATGCACGAAAAGCGGTGATAATTCGATTGTGGCCAGATTCGAGACCCTGGACCCGGAGATTCGCGGGGTCCTCGGGAAGAAGGTCAGCGAACTGGGCCTGCGCGTCGAGGGATCTCCGGTCGAGGGATATGTCCGGCAGCTCTATAAGGAGCTCGACCGGCGCGGGCTGAAGCGCTTTCGTCCGGTCTGCTATCTGACCGACGAGTGGGGTTGTCCGGACCAGCAGCCGGTACTGGGCATCCCCTTTTATCTGGCCGATCCGAAGCTGCAGACGATCGAAAAGGCGGCGGACGCGCTCGAGAACGAGCGGCAGATCATGATGTACATGCGGCACGAGGCCGGCCATGTCTTCAACTATGCCTATCGGCTCTACACCACGCCGGAATGGCGCGACCTCTTCGGCCCCTTCTTCCGTACCTATCGCGACGAATACCGTCCGGTGCCCTTCAGCAAGCATTTCGTCCGCCACATCGAGGGCTGGTACGCACAGAAACATCCCGACGAGGACTTCGCGGAAACCTTCGCCGTATGGCTCACGCCGCGCAGCCCATGGCGGCGTCAGTACAAGGGCTGGCCGGCGATGCGCAAGCTTCGCTACGTCGAGCGCGTGGCGCGGAAGCTCTCCGACGTGGAACCGATCGTCAAGACCGGCGAAGTGGACGTCACTCCCGATGACATCAGCGTGACGGTGGAGCAGTTCTACGAGCAGGCCGCGCAGGAACAGCAGGCGCGCATCGACATCGCCCTCGATGCCCACCTCGGCCAGATCTTCCTTACGCGCCGGCGCAAGGAGTCGAAGCCGGCCGCCGACATCGTCCGCAAGTACACCCCGGAGCTGGTGGAGAAGATCACCTACTGGACCGGAGTACGGCGCCACATCGTCCGCGGGTTGATCGATTCCATCTGCCGGACCTGTGAGCGGATGAAGCTGTGGGGCGAGGTAGGCGGCGAGGCACGATACCTCGTCGAGGTCACGGCGCTGGCGACGACGCTGGCGATGAACTTCCTCACCCGGGGTCAGTTCGAACAGCGATGAGCAAACTCAAGATCATCGTCATCTACGACCGCGTGCTGGTGGACGAAACCGAGGAGCAGGCGGCGTCCTCCGAGAAGGCGCCCGTGACCCGCACCCTGGACAAGAAGGAGGTCGAGGAGGAGGTTGCCGAGGCGCTGACCAAGCTCGGTCACGAGCCGGCGATGCACGAGCTCGATGGCACGCCAAAGAGCCTGCTGGCGCTGGCGCGCATGGAATGCGACCTGGTCTTCAATCTCACGGAGTCGTTTGCCGACGATGACACCGCGGATTTCAAGATCGCGGGGTTTCTCGAGCTGATTGGCAAGAAATACACCGGGTCAGGGACGCACGGACTGATGATGGCGCAGGACAAGGCCATCGCGAAGAAGATCTTCGCGTTTCACGGTGTGCACACGCCGGTCTTCGCCAAGTCGTATCGCGGTCGTCTCGATTTCTCTCATGACCTGCACTTCCCCGTGATCGTCAAGCCGGCGCGCGAGGACGGATCGATCGGCATCGAATTCAGCGCCGTCGTCAATTCGATTCGCGAGCTGATGGAGCGGATCGATTGGCTCCATGCCAACTTCGACTCGCCGGTGTTGATCGAGGAGTATGTCGAAGGCCGCGAGATGTATGTCGGCGTGATCGGGAACGACAAGCCCGAAGCCTTGCCGGTGGTGGAGTTGGATCTGTCGAAGCTTCCCGATGGCACGCCCCGCATCGCCTCCGCGGAGGTGAAGTGGGGCAAAGGCACGAAAGCTTTTCGCGATACCAAATCCGCGATCGCAACCGACCTTCCCGAGGAAGCGGTCGCGGCACTGCAACAGACAGCCGTCGCCGCGTATCAGGCGCTCGAGCTGCGCGATTACGGCCGCGTGGACATGCGGCTGCAGCCCAATGGACGTGTCGCAGTGATCGAGGTCAACCCGAACCCGTGGCTCAGCTCCAAGGCCGAATTCGCGATGGCTGCCAGAAAGTCGGGCCGCACCTACCCGCAGCTGGTCGAAGAGATCGTCGAGCTCGCGATGGCGCGTGCGTAGTGTCCGGCGTTAGCGGGACGTCACGTCGGTCCGCCTGAAGGCGGACACTACTTATCAG